>ERZ724512.153-NODE-153-length-27766-cov-15.781386_pt1 | contig 27766 bp, 24 predicted proteins | sample MGYA00376045_ERZ724512 | MGnify/ENA primary metagenome ERZ724512 (study PRJEB28724, sample SAMN07190883) | activated sludge metagenome | isolation source: activated sludge of sewage treatment plant in Hong Hong | place: Hong Kong | collected 2016-03-17 ... | reverse complement strand
GCGGGAGAGGGCCCCGGTCTCGTGTGGCTCACAACCGACTGGATCCTGGCCCACTGTGGGCGGACGGTGCGAGCGGCGCAGGAACACTATCGGCAGTATGGGTATCGCTTGCGGGAGATTGCGGAGCACCTGGGTGTCCATGAGGTGACGGTGAGTCGACGTCTCACGCGCGCAGAACAGGGGCCTGTCTGAATAAAAGACCTGACCCCATCAGAGCTGTCGGAAGGGCCGGTAGGGGAAGCAAGTGCAGTCCCGCGTGAGATCTTGTCGCCGGCTTGACCAATATTCATGATCGGGATAGCGTGCTCGATGTGAGTGAAGAATCTGGATGACTCAGGATACTCGCCAATGGCGATGCGAGTGCTGATGAACGAGATTTCTGGTTATGAGCTCTAATAACGAGAAAGAATTTGTGAAAGGCTTGCTACGACATGCATTTTCGTCCTGCCATAGTGACCCTAACTCTCTGTTGCTCGAACATGAACAATGCCTCGACATGAGAGCACGACTATTTACAGTCAAGGCCGAAGATCGCGAGTACTTTCTTCCGCAGGTTTTGGAAGATCTGCTGGATACTCATACGGGAGAGCCTGGTAGGTCTGAGGATGTTGAAAGTGTTGTTGATTTTCTTGACGTTCCCACTCTTCCGATTGATCTAGAGTTTGTTAAGCAGAAATGGGGGGGAGAGGTTCTGGAAAAGTTCAGCAAAGACGATCAGGAGCTTCGCGCTAGGAAGGAACCAATGTTTGCGAGAGTCACTACGGAGCAAGCTCAGGCTATCTGTGCGTGGCTCCAGTATGCGAAAAATTGGGGGGATCTGGAGTGGAACACTGACTCAGTGGAGTCTGCCCTATCGTACTGGCTAAAACGCGCTGATTCTCGCTCGCCAAATTGAATTCTCATATTGTCACGACTTTTGCCTGACAGCCGCAATCGGCTGCTCAGCACCACCGATCCCCTCGGCAAGATCGAGCGGTATGCTTACGACGGCAACGACAACCTCATCAAGGGCAGAGCCGAAGGGCGACGACACCCTGTTTGCCTACGATGTCGTCAATCAGCTTCCACCGAGACTCTCCCGCCTGGCGCCTCGAGGCCTCTGACTCTAGACCGCAATTACACTCCACCGGACACTCTCAGCTTACCCCCATGGACCACTCGGTGCGGTTGCTCTGTCTGTGACCTCTCTCACTGATGGAGGCGGGACTCTTGGTTCAGCGCCATATTCCGTCCCGTTCTTGATTTTAGTACGCTTGTCGTGCGCATATGCACGGCTGTGCATAGATGCACGTTGTCCGCGACCGGAGACGATCTTCTTCCTCTGCAGGGACCTAACTGATTCGCTCATTTCTTGGATTTCACAGGGTTTCGTTCTTGTTGTCGCGTTAGGCCCTGTTCTTGCTGATGACGCGGCGCAAGAACTGCGTGCTTCGGAGACCTGTGCATTATGGAAGCAATTTTTCCACTCGTGACGATCTTTGCGCCCCTGCTGGGCACATTGCTCATCGGCCTGTTTTGGCGGGAGCTTGGTGAGCGCAGTGCACGCCTCGGCGTCGGAGCGCTCTGGTGCTCGGCGCTGACGTCGTTGGTAACCCTGGCGGTGGTGCTCTATGGAGACCCGATCCGTTTAACCATCCTGGGTGCGTCCTCGGGAGCCCTGGCCTATACGATTCTCATCGATCGCCTGGCCGGGGTCATGATGGTGTTGATCAGCCTGGTCAGTCTCATCATCCATGTGTATTCCGAGCGATACATGGTAGGCGACGCAGGCTACATCCGCTTCTTTGTATTTCTGGGTGGTCTCACCTCCGTGTTGCTGAGCCTGGTCAGCAGCGGCAATCTGTTGTGGATGTTCGTCTGCTGGCATTTGGTGACGTGGCTGCTCGCGTCGTTGCTCGTCTGCAACCCGGCGAGTCGTCCGGCCAGGGAAGCCGGCCAGATGACCTTTTGGGTTCAGGGGCTCGGGGATTTCGCCTTTCTCTTGGCGCTGTTGGCCCTGTATGGCGCGACCGGCACGCTGGATCTGACCGAACTCTTTGCTCGCCTGCAGGCCAGTCCTTCGACGCTGACCCTCTGGCCGGGCATGCAGACGGATATGGATGTGGCCCTGGTCGCGACCCTGTTACTCCTGTTGTCGGTGATGACGAAATCGGCGCAGTTTCCCTTTCACCTGTGGCTGATCGGCACGATCGAGGCCCCGACGCCGGTTTCGGCCTTGATGCATGCGGGTATCGTGAACGCCGGCGGCTTTCTCGTCAATCGCCTTGCTCCGCTGTTCGGATTGGCTCCCACGACGCTGCATCTGATGTTTGTGATCGGGTGCGTGACAGCCTTGATCGGCGCCACCGCGATGCTGACGCAAACCAGCGTGAAGCGCAGGCTCGTGTACTCGACCATGGGACAGATGGGATATATGGTCATGGAGTGCGGGCTGGGTGCATTTGCCCTGGCGGTGTTCCATCTCTGTGCGCACGGCCTCTTCAAGGCTACCCTGTTCCTCAATTCCGGCTCGGTCATCCACAAGGCGCGGACGGAATTCAAATTACCCCCGGCCGCCCAGGTGGATGAGGCCCATAGTTTTTCACCCATGACGTGGACGACCGGTGTGGTTGCGACGTTGGTGTTGCCGTTGGTGATCCTGCTCGTTGCGCATGGCGTCGTCAGCATTCCCTTGCAGGATGCGCAGGGGGCGGTGATTTTTCTCTTCTTCGGGTGGGTCACGACGTCGCAAGCGATGTTCACGCTGTACCGACTCCACACCGGGGCCTCCTGGACTGTCTCGTTGACCATGCTTGGGGCATTGGCGGTCATCGGCCTCACCTACCTCTGGGCAGGCGAGGCGTTTACCCATTTTCTGTATCCGGCCCATGATGCTGCGGCGAGTTTCATGCGCGCGGCCGAATGGAATCGTACGTTATTTGACGCGGTGGTGGGGTTAGCGGTGATGTTCATCCTGGCTGCGTGGGGCATGATTTACGGCAAGGCCAAAGGCGTCAAGTTGCTGATGCCGGCCTGGATGGATCAGTTGCGTGCACGGGCCTATGTCATGTTCTTGAATGGCCTCTATGTTGAAGATTTGGTTCGCGTGATCGGTCGAGCTGCGTTCCGCCGGTAATTCGCCGGGGACCGGACCGCAATGGAGTACAGGCATGGCACTTGAACGACGCACTTTCACCGATGCAGAGCGGATGGAATTGCGGTCTCACGTGGAACTGGCGGGAGAGGCCATCGCCTCCTACTGGCCCATGCGCACCTTCATCCACCACAACCCGTTGCATGGCCTGGAGGAGCTGCCGTTCGATCAGGCGGTGAAGCGGGGCGAACAACTGCTCGGGGGCAAAGGCTATCTGCCGGGTGCGCTTTATCGCCGGTATGTGGCGGAGGGCCGTATCCGTCCGGAAGATCTGACCCACGTGCTGACACCGCTTGCCGGAGACCGGCAGGTGACGTTTGCCGGTCGCCCATTGTCCCACCTGGAGTTGTTGCGGTTGTCCATGATGCATGGGCTCGGCGATCCGTCCCTCGAGGCACAGGCCACGGATGGGGCAACGGATCAGATCGTGGCCTGGCTTGCCTCATTGGCCGATGAGGCCAAGACCATCCAGACGGAAGCGCTCCTTCCCTGGGAACCGCTCGATCTGTGCTCACAGGAGACCCTGTCGGGCTGGTGCGATCGCACCTTGGGCACGTCGATCGTGTCGGACATCAACGAGCAGATGGTGAAATGGTGTGGAGTGTTTCTGGACGAGGGCGAAGCCTCATGGGTCATGCCCGAGCGGCAGCGCACGTTTTATCGCTCCTGGAAACGACTGGTCCGGTACGATGTCGGGTTACGACTGCTGGGAGTGATGGATGCCGCGCAAAAAATCGACGCGATGGATGATCGTCCCGAAGAAGCGGTGCTCCATAGTCTGGCGGCGATGGGCATTCCCAAGCCGGCGTGGGAATCGTATTTCGCCTTACATCTGTCCGCCCTTCCCGGATGGACCGGGTACATCAAGTGGCGTTCTGAGGAACCGCATTACCCCTGGCAGACACGGTATCCCATCGATCTCGTGAAGTATCTGGCGGTACGCTTGTTCTACGAACGTGAGTTCGTCGATCTGCGCTGCCGGCAGCGGTTGGGTCTCGCGGGACAGTTTGACGCTGTCCGTGGCTACATCGAGCAGGCTCCTTACGGCCATTGGTTGAGGCGGCAGATGGTGGGCGGAAGGCTGGCGGCAGCGGTCGCCTCCGACGTGCAGGTCTGGACTCGACAGCACCCGCACGCCAGTCAGGAGGAATGGAATTGCTTCGGGCGGCAGGTATATGAGCAGAGTGCCGGCCTGCGTGGTGCCGACATCCTGAAGCGGGATGCGCGACGCTTGTCGGCGCTGGCTGTCGCCCTGGGCGTCGATCAGAACTTGGTGCCTCAGACCTCCCCTGCGGATGTGTTCACCGTGCTGAATTGGCTGGATGGATTTCCGGTCGGACAACAGAGCCAACGGTGGCTGGAGGCGTTTGAAACGCGACAGCGTCTGGATGTGGTGGGACAATTGAGCGGAATCGCCAGGCAGTTGCGCGACAGCGACGGTCGCCCCGCGACTGGTGCGCCTGCGCGTCCGCTCGCCCAACTGGTGTTTTGCATCGACGTCCGCTCTGAAGTATTCCGCCGACACCTTGAACAACTCGGCGGCTATGAAACATTGGGCGTCGCCGGATTTTTCGGTATCCCTGTGAAGTATCAGGCCTTCGGCGAAGAGCTTCCGGTGACGCATGCGCCCGTGCTCTTGAAGCCCAAGAATCATATCCGCGAAATCCCGCGCAGCTACCATGGCACGGCGGCAAGTCGGCATCGGCTGTTTGCCAAACTCAGCCACGCAGGCCATCATCTGCTCCACGATCTCAAAGAAAATGTCATTACGCCGTATGTGATGGTGGAGGCCCTGGGCTGGTTTTTCAGCGTGCCGTTCTTTGGGAAAACACTCTTCCCGCTCTGGTATCACCGCGTCACGACGTGGTTGAAGGGACTGTGGTTGCCGCCGTTGGCGACGACCCTCACGATCGATCGGTTGAGCCGCGAAGAGGCGCAGGAAATGGTGGCGGTGGAACAGCGCGCCGCCATTCGCGCCGCGCTGCGGCAGGAGTTTCCAGAGCTGGGGTCCGCGATCACGCCCGCGTTGATCGATAACATCAGGCTCGGCGCTATAGAGAATCAGGACGACCAGGGCAAGCGAGAGGTCGCGGAGAGTCTGGGAACCACGGCTGCCCAAGTCGAAGCTTTGTATGAGCGATTCCGTCGTGACTACACGCTGACGCCGCGAGGCATGTCCTCCCGTCTCCAACGCATCACTCACCATGGATTTTCGGTCTCCGAGCAGGCCTACGGTGTGGAAGCAGCGCTCCGACTGATGGGATTCACCTCGGGGTTTGCGCGCCTGGTGGTCATGTGTTCCCACGGTAGCACCTCGGACAATAATCCGTATGAATCGGCGTTGGACTGCGGCGCGTGCGGAGGGAACAGCGGTTTGCCCAACGCGCGCGCCTTTGCCTCGATGGCAAACAATCCAGCGGTTCGTAAGGTCTTGGAGTCGCGCGGTCTCAAGATTCCAGGGGATACACACTTTGTGGCCGCGCAGCACGACACGACCAGGAACGATGTCCGCATCGTCGATTTAGAGGATGTCCCTGCGACACATCGGAAGGACTTGGTGCGGTTGTTGGACGATCTTCGAGAGGCGGGTGAGCAGGCGGCGCACGAACGGGGCTTGGCATTGGAGGGGACGGTTGCCTCGTCGAAGCGCAAGGACTCACTGATCAGGGCAAGCCGGAGAAGTGTGGACTGGGCCCAGGTGCGTCCGGAGTGGGGGCTGTCGAAAAATAATTTGCTCATCATCGGGCGGCGAGACCTCACGCGACCCTTGAATCTCCAAGGGCGGTCATTCCTCCATTCCTACGATTACCGACAGGATGACTCGGGGAAACTCCTGGAAGCCATCATGACGGCGCCGCTCATCGTGGCCCAGTGGATCAACATGGAGCACTATTTCTCGACCGTCGACAACGAAGTCTACGGCAGTGGGAGCAAGGTCTATCACAATATCGTCGGGCGGGTAGGGGTGATGAGTGGAGCAAGCAGTGACCTTCGGCTCGGGCTTCCTGCTCAGACTGTGCTGGACGGGCCGCGTCCCTATCACGAACCGATGCGGCTCCTCGCGGTGATCGAGGCTCCAAGGGAGCGGGTGGAAGCGGTGATCGCCACCCATCCCAGTCTCGAGCGGCTGTTCCATAACGAGTGGGTCTCGCTGGTGGTGTGCGAGCCGAACGAAGCCACCTTTTATCATTATGACATCATGCAGGGCTGGCAACCGGTGGCGGTAGAGCCGGACCAACGGGCGGTGCGTTCAGATAATGTCAATGGACAGGTGAAGGTCGAAGCACATCCTGGCGGCGAGGCCTGCGAGGTCGTGGAGTCTGTGCCTGTGGAGCGGGATTCCACGACGACGCGTCCGTAGCCGATGTCGGCGAGGGCGCCTGATGGTATTGATTCTGGCACGACAGAACTAAAGGGGAGGAAGGGGGCGGAGTATGTTGACGCTGCATCCGATGAAAGAGATTCGAATTGTCATCGAAGGGGAACACCTGAAAATCGTGACCAGTCTACTCGACCGGGTGGGCGCGACCGGGTACACGATCATCAACAACGTATCGGGCAAGGGGCATCACGGGTTTCATGAAGGGCACTTGCTGTTCGACGACACCAGCAGCCAGGTGATCGTCTTTACCGTGGTGCCGGAGGAGCGTATCGAGCCGATTCTGGCGGGGCTCGGGCCGGTGTTCCACAAACATTCGGGTGCGATGTTTGTCAGCGACGTCTCCGTGACCCGCCGGGATCATTTCGTCGTTCGATAGAGTCGGAGGCTCGGCCTCCGCCTCTCGACGGGCTCGGGGCTGCCCGGTATACTGACCGTGCACGCCCGGGCGTGCCATTCAATGACCTGGCATGAGGGATGAGCACGACGTTGATGGCTTCTTCCCACCGCAGCCGCTCCAAAACCTCCAGACCTGTCACGTCCGAGATCGCTGCCGCTGAAGTGTTGGCGTGGCTCAGCGATTGTATCCACGGCGGGCTCTGCTTCGTCTGCAAGGGCCTTCTCATTTTCGAAAATTCTCAATTTGCGGAGCTGGTCGAGAGCGTCGTCTCCGGCGGGGCGGCACAGGAGCCGACGCTGCGGAAGCGGCTGTTGGACGACGCCATCGCGTGGAACGAACGAGATCTGGGCGCGCGCAAGAGCGTGGAGTATCACCTGGCCGCCCCAGACGGACGGTCCCTGCATTACGACTGCCGTTTCAATGTCGTGCCTTATCGAGGTGAGCGCGGCGTGCTCATGGTGTTGGAGGATGTTACGGAGCGGGTGCGGCTTGCCCAGGATGCCGCGCAGGTGGCGCGATTTCAATCGGTGTTGGCGCGCATCGGGACGCTGGGCGTGAGCGGCGTATCTGCCCAGGTGCTGATGAATGAGGCCGTGAAGGAAACGGCCACTGCCCTGGAGGTGGAGCTCTGCAAAATCCTCATCCCACGAGAACCCGACGGCCATCTCTACATCATGGCGGGAAGCGGTCTGCGGGATGAACTCATCGGAAAATTGACCATCGAAGGCGGGACCCACTCGCAGGCCGGGTACGCGATTCGGGAACGCATGCCGGTGGTGGTAGAGGATCTCCGCAGGGAAACGCGGTTTTCCGCGTCCAAATTGTTGACTGAGCATGGCGCGGTCGCCGGCATGTGTGTCCCGATGCTGGTCGAAGACCGGGTCTATGGGGTCATGACCGCCCATTCCAAGCGCGTCCGCCGGTTCACCCAGCAGGAGCAGGAATTCCTCTCGACGATGGCGAACACGGTCGGTACGGTGTTGGAGCGCCGGCGGCATGAAGAGACGCAGATGGATTTTTATCATCGCCTGTTCCTGTCCGCGCAGGACGGCGTGATGATGACGGATACGACCGGAACCATCGTCGACTGGAATCCGGCCATGGAGCGCATGACCGGATGGACGCGCGAAGAGGCCTTGGGGCAGCGTCCGGTGATTCTGAAGTCGGGGAAACATGCGCCGGAATTTTATGAGCGGCTGTGGCAATCGATCCGGGCCGGGCATCCATTTGTGGAACGGTTCGTCAATCGCCGTAAAGACGGCTCGGAGTTTCTGGTCTGGGAAAGTGTCAGCCCGGTCAAGGCCTCCGATGGCACCACGCAATACTTCATGGCGATTCTGACCGACCTCAGTGAGCGTGAACAAATGCTGGAAGCCCTGCGCCATACCGAACAAGTCAAACTCGTCGGACAACTGGCCGGTGGGATCTTGCATGAAGTGCGGAATCCCCTCATCGGCCTGGGGAGCCTGGCCACGCACCTGGCCGAACAGACCACTCTGCCGCAGGACGCCCGTGACCGTTGCCGGTTGATCGCCAGGGAGGCGGCGCGGATCGACGAACTCCTCGAATCGCACCTCAGCCAGTTACGGCCAAGGCCCTTCGACATTGCCGCCTGCGACCTGGCCTCGGTGCTGGAGGATACCTGCACGCTGCTTCGTCCGAATCTGGTAAAGAATCAGATCGTGGTCAGGACCTCGGTCTCTTCCGACCTCCCTGCGGTCGAGGCCTCGAGGGCTCACATCCTGCAGGTCTGCCTCAATATTGTGATGAATGCCATCGATGCGATGCCGGGCGGCGGCCAGGTCCATGCGACGCTCACTCCGGAGGTCCGGCGCGTTCCCGGCGTGTTGATGCGTCTCGCCGATGGAGGGAAAGGCATCGCGCCTGAGGATTTGCAGCGCATCTACGAGCCGTTTTTCACGAATGGGAAGGCGAAGGGCGTGGGCCTCGGGTTGACCATCACTCGGGACATCGTGGAACGCCATCACGGGCAGCTCGTGATTGAAAGTCCGCCGGGGCAGGGAGCCGTGGTTTCTGTGTGGCTTCCGGTCAGGCACGACGCGTCGCGAGGAATCGAGCGATGATGAATGTGAATCAATGGGGTGGTGCGGCTCAGCTCGAACGTGAGGTGTCCTAGCATGGCGTGGCAACTGTTATTGCTGGAAGATGAGGTGTCGGTTCGCGAGGCGTTTGCCTTGCGATTGCGCGATCAGGGGTATGTGGTGCAGACGGCTGAATCGGGAGAGGAGGCCTTGAGTCTCCTGCGGACCTTTGAGCCGGATGTGCTCGTGGTGGACCTGGTGATGCCGAATCTATCGGGCTTGGATGTGCTGACCCGGGTGAAGCAGCTGTCGCCGGAACTTCCGGTCATTGTGTTGACGGCGAGGGGGACGGTGAAAGATGCCGTGGAGGCAATGCGATTAGGCGCCTTTGATTTCGTGGCCAAAAGCATCGACATGGATGATCTCCTGCATACGCTGCGGCGAGCGACTGACTTCCTGACCCTCCAACGGCAGGTGCAGTTGCACAGTGGCCAGGATGCCGCGCGGTACGCGCTGGATCGTGTGATCGCCAGGAGTCCCGTCACGCAGCACTTTCTCGCGCAGGTGAGGGAGCTGATCAAGAACGATCGGGTGACGGTGTTGTTGCAGGGCGAGACGGGAACCGGTAAGCAGTATATGGGGCGCGTAATTCACTACAACAGTGCGCGCGTGGGGAAACCTTGCCTGGAGGTGGATTGTCCGTCGATTCCCCAGGAGCTGTTCGAAAGCGAGCTGTTCGGCCACGAGAAGGGATCGTTTACCGGGGCGACCGGCAGGAAATGCGGCCTGCTGGAGATGGCCGAGGGGGGGACGATCTTTTTCGACGAAATCGGCGACCTGCCGTTGCCGTTGCAGGCAAAACTGCTTCGGGTGTTGGAAGAACGGACGATCCGGCGGGTCGGAGGGGCGGCGAGCATCCCGATCGACGTGCGCGTGATGGCTGCGACGAATCGGAATCTGAAGGACGCGGTGGCCAAGGGAGAGTTTCGTGAAGATCTGTACTTTCGCCTCAATGTGGTGACACTCACGGTGCCGCCCCTTCGCAACCGGAGGGAGGACATTATCCCCCTCGCGGAACAGTTTCTGACCCGATCAGCCTTGGCGCTGAGAAAACCGGTGCGGACCCTGGGTGCCAGCGCGCAAACCTTGCTCCGTGGCTATTCCCTGCCCGGCAACGTGCGGGAACTGAGCAATCTGATCGAACGGGCCGTGTTGTTTTGCGCCGGGACCACGCTCGAGGCGGCCAATTTTCCCGCAGATGTCCAACAGGCGGTCTCGCCGTCCCTGCAGAGCCACCCGGCCGTTCCCACACCCGGTGAGGGATCGGCTGACCCCACTCAGGTTCACATCAGTTTCCAGGTCGGCATGCAATCCCTGGCTGATCTGGAGGACCGGATCATCGGCGAAGTGCTGGCACGCTCAGGTGGCAACAAGACCTTGGCTGCGAAACAACTGGGTGTGACCCGCTGGATGTTGGATCGTCGCCGCAAGCCTCGGGCCTAGTTCACGCTCAGCCCCCTAGTTCTCGCCTTTCCTTGCAACACGACTGGATGATGGTCATCTGTGAGTGCCGGCGCACGCACGCACAACTGCCCGTGCGCGCGCACACGTCATTGCTGCTCTCGTGGTTCGTTTATCCCGCACTAGGCTCTCCGCAGCGCCGCATTTTCTGTGGAAAGTGTCTTTCCTCAGTCGACCCCGGTGAACCATGAAGCTGGACCGGCCTTTGCACATCCCTGTTCCTGTGAGATGAGTACGTGCAGTCCCACACCACCGGTTACACCACGGAGATGGTATGAATTGCTTGCGATGCAACAGCCCGATGTATCAGGAACTCTATGATCACTTTCAGGAAACGCAAGGCCAACAATTTCACGCGATGCACTGTGTGATGTGCGGTGATATTGTCGACCCCGTGATCCTCAAGCACCGCCGTGAACGGGTGGAGCCACTGGGAGATCGGGCCAGACTGGCCGTCGTGACCTCGGTCTGAACGTGGCGAAGGAGTCGTTGGGGGCGTTTGGCAGAGGGGCCGTTCACTGCCGGGAAACGCCCCCGTCTGATCGGCCCCGGTACCGGGAACTCTCAAGGATGGACGATGGCGCAGGCTCGTACTCCCGCTGATCTCGAATATGCCGTCATGCTGGCGATTCTGAACTTTCACACGGAGTTCATGAAATCCACCTATTCGCATGTCGACGTCCAATTGTCTGAGGACATCATCAAGGTGACCTTGACTAGGATTGGAACGGTGCCTGCCGAAGCGCGCTTGGCTCAATCCGAGGAGGGACGGGCGCTGCTCCGGCAAGTGCACGAGGCCCTGTTCACCTCTTGTCAGGAGGTGCTCATGCAGCGCATTGAACGCGTGGTCGATCGGAAGGTGCGGACGATGGTGACCAGTCTCGACCCGGCTTCCGGAAGAAGCAGCATCGCAATCAATCTTCACGAATCTCCCGTGTAGCGCGCCTACTCAGCCACGCCTGTCTCTACGAGAAGCGACGACACGAATCACCGAAACGGCTGATCGGTAGTCGCGTAGACGTTCACCGGCCGGCGGTTGGTCGATCAGCGTGTCCTGTCCAGATTCCAGGGCGAAAAAGACCGTTCGCGCACATGCTTGATGGCCCTAGCGGAGCAGGCCGATCGCATTGACGCGTCGACGGGCGCCTTGCCGCCGATAGTCTTCTTGTTCTTCAATGCGTCGATTGCGATTCTCCCTAATCAGGTGATCGACGATGTCGCCGCAGGCAAAGCAGCGCCAGGCCTCAACGTCCTGCGAAGGATGCCCACCTCCCCAATCCTGCAAACCAATCGGGAACATCAGGTTCTCGCAGCGCTGACAATTCATGGAGTCACCCCGCAGTCGTGATGTTCTGCCGCGTGCATGAGGCAACGTAAAACAGACCCGGTTCATCGGACACTAGGAGCCTCCCTGGTTTCTCTTCTCTCGGGTGCGTGGGGAGCTCGATGTTCCAGGGGTCTACCTAGTGGAAACGATCCTGCGGCACGCCTACAGTCGAGTGACAGGAGGTGCTGGGGCCGGGCGGCCTGGTGATCAGGAGCGAGGCCGCGCTGTCATCGATCGCGGAAATGTCATTTCTGTCGGCTGCGCACTGGGGTGCGCCAAACACGATGCGGCGGGTCTGTCCGGGCTCACCTTCTCAAGGCTTCACGCTGCTCCCGAAGCCCGTCCTCCGGCAGCATCTGTCCACGCAGCGAATGTCCTCGACCTGAATGTTCAGACGAAGGGCTGTGCCCCATGCCCAGGATTCCCGTTGCCACCTACCGGCTTCAGTTCAACCATCACTGTACCTTTCGCGAGGCCGCCCGTCTGATTCCGTACCTGCATGCGCTGGGGATCACCGACTGCTACGCCTCGTCGCTGCTGAAAGCCGTGCCGGGCAGTCTGCACGGGTACGATTTGATCGATCCAGGGGAGTTGAATCCGGAGTTGGGAAACCAGGCGGATTTTGCCGCATTCAGCGCGGCGCTCAAGCAGTACGACATGGGGCTGTTGCTGGATGTCGTCCCCAACCACATGGGGATTCTGAGCGCGGACAATCGCTGGTGGTGGGATGTTTTGGAGAACGGTCCCGGGTCCCGTTATGCCGAGGCTTTCGACGTGGATTGGACTCCGTTGAAGCGCGAACTCACCAACAAGGTGCTGCTCCCGATCCTGGGTGAGCAGTACGGCACCGTCCTCGAACAGCAGGACATTCGATTAGTCGCTGAGGAGGGCGGGTTTGTGGTGACGTATGGTCACCATCGCCTGCCCGTCACCGCCGCCTCTTGGAATCACATCCTGTCGTTCTGCATGGAAGCTCTTGTCGAACGTCTGGGAGAGGAATCCTCGGCGGTGCAGGAACTGCGCAGCATCATGACGGCATTGCGTCACCTGCCGCCGGGACACGATCGATCCCCGGAAGCCATTGCGGAGCGTGATCGAGAGACACAGTTGGTGCGGCGTCGATTGGCGGCGCTGATGTCGGATTGCCGGGAGGTGAAGGAGCACATATGGACCATCGTCGAGCGCTACAACGGGACGAAGGGGGTCTCCGAGAGTTTCGACCATCTGGATGCACTGTTGAATGCACAGCACTACAGGCTGGCGTCCTGGCGGGTGGCTTCGGAAGAGATCAACTACCGGCGTTTTTTTGACATCAATGAACTGGCGGCGATCCGCACTGAAGACCCGCGCATCTTTGCGGAGTCGCACAGGCTCGTGTTCCGGCTGCTGAAGGACGGTGTGGCGACCGGCTTGCGTATCGATCACGTCGATGGGCTGTATGATCCGGAGCATTACCTCCGGCAGTTGCAGGACTGGGCGGCGACGGAGTTACCGCAGCAGGGCACGAACAATCTTCCGTCGCTCTTTGTCGTCGTCGAAAAGATTCTTGGGCCGGGAGAGCAGTTGCCGAGCAGTTGGCCGGTGGCGGGAACGACAGGGTATGACTTCGTCCGGTTGCTGAACGGGTTGTTCGTGCGTACCGACCAGGCCAAGGCAATGGACGTCGCCTACATCGCGCTGACCGGAGAGCGGCTCTCGTATGATGAGCTGGTGTATCAGTCCAAACGGCTCATCATGCGCGCATCGATGTCCAGCGAACTCAACGGGCTCGGACATCAATTGAATCGCCTGTCGGAACGAGACCGGCACTATCGCGATTTTACGCTGAATAGCCTGACCCATGCGGTGCGCGACATCATCGCGTGCTTTCCGGTGTATCGATCCTATGTGACGGCGGATCGGGACGGGGTACTTGATCGTGATCGCCGCTTCATCAACCAGGCCGTCGCGTGCGCCATCCAGCGTAATCCTGCGATGAGTCGACAGGTGTTTGAGTTCGTGCGCGATCTGCTGCTGGGAACATTGCCGGTGTCCAAGAACCTGACGCAAGAGGAACGCGTGCAGTTTGTGACCAGGTTTCAGCAGACGACCGGGCCGGTGATGGCCAAGGGGGTCGAGGATACCGCCTGCTACCGCTACAACCGATTGGTGTCGTTGAACGAAGTAGGAGGAGAGCCAGGGCGATTCGGCCGATCGGTAGAGGAGTTTCATCAGGGGATACGGGAACGACGCGCGGGTTGGCCCCATGCGCTCTCGGCCACTTCAACGCACGACACCAAGCGGGGGGAGGATGTCCGGGCCCGCCTGAACGTGCTATCGGAGATGCCGGAACGTTGGAAGAAGGTGGTCAGTCGATGGATGCGGTTGAACAAGCGATATCGGACCGAGTTGGAGGAAGGCTCGGCGCCCGAACGCAATATGGAGTATCTTCTGTATCAGACTCTGATCGGAACCTGGCCTGTGGGGCCGTTGGATGCCGGCCGGTATGACGAGTTCATCAAACGGATCGAGCGGTACATGATCAAGGCTGTTCGAGAAGCGAAGGTGCGCACCAGTTGGGTGAACAGTCACGCGGCCTATGAGGATGCGCTCAAACACTTCGTTCGATCGATCCTGGAGCGTCGATCCGGCAACCAATTTCTGGAGGCCTTCCTTCCGTTTCAAGACATGGTGGCCAGATATGGCATGTATAACAGCCTCTCGATGGTCGTGCTGAAGATCGCTGCTCCGGGTATTGCTGACTGTTATCAAGGGACAGAGTTGTGGGAACTCACGCTTGTTGATCCCGACAACCGCGCTCCAGTCGACTACGCGACCCGCGGGGTCATGATGGCCGAGTGTGCACAAATAGAGGAGAAAACGGGCGACGATCGAATTGCCGCTGTGAGGGCACTGTGCAACTCCTGGCAGGATGGGCGCATCAAGATGTTTCTCTTGCGCGTGGCACTCCATCATCGGCGGAACCAGGCAGCACTCTACCTGCATGGTGATTATGTGCCGTTGGCCGCGCAGGGGCGCGATCAATCCCGGCTCTGCGCCTTCGCTCGACTGCATCAGGACCAGGCGGTCGTGGCCGTTGCTCCGCGTTTCTTGGCGAGCCGGGAAACAGAACAGGCTGTTGGCTCTGTACCAGAAGATCCGTGGCAGGACACGTCCGTGATGGTTCCGTCATGGAAAGCCGGATCGGTGTACCACCACCTGTTCACTGGGGAACGATTTGAAACGACATGTGACGGACCGCATCAGGTGTTGCAGGTCGGAGCAATCCTCAGGCATTGCCCCGTGGCGTTGCTCATCCGTTCTGAGAAATAGCTTCGCCTTCTTTCCCATATATGTTCCAACTCACTCTTTCTTCTTTGATCGTTCGGATTCTCTGAGACCCGGCGGCACCTTCGCTCCCGCTGTGCCGAACATTCTAGGGCCATTCCTAGCTACCTTCGGCCGGTCCCGGCGCTATCCATAACAGAAGGGGTAATCACAGCCTCACGTGGCAATCGCGGCGTCGTGCCCATTCGTCTTATTTCACAAGAAGGAGGATTCAGATGGCCATTCATACAGGTCGACGGTTGTTATCCGCATCGACGATCGAGGGCCTGCCGGTGCACAATCAGGCCGGCGAGGATCTGGGTGAAATTCATGCGCTCATGATCGATCTCGAAAACGGACGTATCGCGTATGCGGTCCTTTCATTCGGAGGGTTTCTGGGGCTTGGAGACAAACTCTTTGCGCTCCCGTGGGAAGCACTCACGCTGTCGGCCGGCGGCGACTTCTTCATCCTAAACGTGGCCCGAGAGCGGCTGGAGCAAGGAGAAGGATTTGATAAGGACCGATGGCCGGACATGGCCGATACGGCTTGGGGGGAACGCCTGCATACCTATTATGGCTATAAGCCCTATTGGTGAGCTTCGCGACAATCTGAGGCAACATCCTCTGCCAGAGCACGAGGGGCAAGACGCAACCGGCTCGATAGGGGAAGATCAAGTAGCGGGGCATGAGCGGCACCAGCGGATTGCCCTCAAGGCAAGCGTCGGGCATCGAGGATGGCGATCTGAATAGTCAACGGTAAGCAGGTTCACGCTCGATGAGGCGACGAAGGGGCGGGCTCTCAGCCGAGAGTCCGCCCCTTCTTGTGTGGACGATGCCTTCGCGTGGCTAACGCTGCTCTGCGCAGGCGAGTCCGCTTGCTTCTGCTGTGTGGAGCGAGTCACCCAGGAATGGTTGACCGAGCATCTGGTGATACACCTCAACATAGTCCCGAGCCATCCGCTCAACGGTGAAACGTGATTCAAAGGCCTGCCGGCACTCATGCCTGGACAGCAGTGGAATGCATGTCGGCGCGGCAAGCAGTTCCTCGAAGGTCTGGCAGATCACGCCGCTCACTCCCTGCTCGAGAATCTCGGTCACACAGCCAGCGGCATAGGCAATGACTGGAGTCCCGCAAGCCAGTGATTCGACCAGTTCGGGACAGAATGGTTCCGTCTGTTGATATGGAGCGAGCAAGGCAAAGGCATGGCCGAGCACATCGCGTTTTTCCGAGTCGGTGAGTTCGCCGACCAATTCGACCAGCGGATGGTCCAGCAATGGTTCGATGACCGTCTGGTAGTACTCCGCATGGCTCGGGTCAACCGTGGCACCGATACGCAATGGCATGCCGCTGTGTTTCGACAGGGCGATCGCGTGATCGAGGCCGGTTTCCGGCATGATGCGACCGAGGAATGCCAGATACCGCCCCGGCTCGAAGCGAGGAGAGAAGAGATCGCGAGGCAATCCAGGGTGGATCGTGCTGTGCCAATTTGCCCAAGCCAGCGGCTCGCGTTGCGCGTCCGAGAGTGACACCAGTGACATATCGGAAAATTTGCGGAAGACAGGCAGCAGTTCCGGTGCGTCGAGACGAGTATGGAGCGTGGAGAGAACCGGTGTGTTGCAACGGCGTGCCAGAGGAAAGGGGATGAACCCCAAATGCGAATGGATGACATCGAACGTATCTGGAGTTGCAAATGCTCGCTCCATGAGCGTGATGAGTGGCGCATCGTAATTTGAGATCCCCGACGACAGATGCAGGGAGTGTGGGCATGTGGCGACCAGTCTGGCGGAAGTCACGGAATCGCCGCTGGCGAAGAGGGTGACCTCATGACCTTGGCGAACCAATGCTTCCGTGAGATACGAAATCGTCTGTTCGGTGCGGCCGCTCAGCACGGGAGGGATGCTCTCTCGGAGCGGGGCGAGCTGTGCGATCTTCATGATCACTCCTTTGATCTGACGGGACGGGTGTATGAATGGCGATGATGTCCGGAGGCCGTTCGGTTACCTCCTTGGTTGATGCCTAGATCGTGTGATCTTAGATGACATTATGGCGCCAGCCCTACTAGGCGTGTCCCTAGCAAGAGGTCGGATGCAGGAGAAGATGCGGAGAGAGGATGGTTATCGTTTGACCGCTCGAATGCCGATCACGACTTCGTAGTCGCGATCGTAATAGTCGAGCTCTTCGCGGCGCAGCTCCGAACTGATCAGCCCCTGGAGACTGGCGGTTGCGGCTAACACATTGCCGTAGGTGGACACGGTGATGTCCTCGGGCCGAAAAATGTCTTCAAACAACATGCGTGCGGACAGCGATGTGAAACGCCAATATTCACCCCAGGTATCCATGTCGAAACGGGCAATCTGACTGATACCCGGAACCACGGCCAGCACCACCCCGTCCGGTTTTAAGATGCGGGCGACCGTGCGAAGCGCGGCTTGTACGTCATAGATGAACTGTAAGGTAAACGTGAGAATGACACAGTCGAAACTGTTGGATGGAATGTGTGGCGCATAAGTCAGATCGCCGTTGATCGTGGATCCTGGCGAGTCGGCATGGAGATGAAGAATCTCGGAGCGAGTGACCCGGTCCAGGCCGAATTGCGTCGTATACCGGTTGTCGCCGATCTCCAACACCTGTCCGTGAATGTCAGTGCCATACGCAGGAAAGAAGTGCCCTTCTGTGTAGTATCGGTCGATGGGTTGGCCGGCCTGCCATCCGAAATCGCGTCGGATGGGGTGAACGCGCCGCAAGGAGTGGCCCCATCGCCAATCAAGACCCAGTCCGTTGGGCTCGCCGAGGAAGGTGACTCGGACTTGCTGATAGAGGGTGTCGCCCAACACCTTGCGGATGGTGTGTTTGAATGGCCAGGCGACCCCGGAAATGAGGTGGTTTCGGATGCTCACTTCTCCTCGTACAGCCAGTACGTTACCTGGTCGTATTCTAGTAAGTTTTCCAGTGGAATGCATGTAGTTTTTACTCGTACGAGGCATCCCTAACGTACGGCCGGAGGTAGAGGTGTGGGAGGAGGGGTGAGACTGCGAGGTGTGGATTGTTCTGGATCGATGGCCATATGCGGGTCAACGACGGGCGGTGGTATGACGGCCTCCGGGCTTGGGAGAGGTATATGGTCCGGTTGTTTGAGAATGCCAGGATCGATCCGTGACGGGGTGGGCGGTTGCGGCGGGTTGGTCTTGGGAGCGGGCACCGACGGGGTGGACGGCGGCCTCTCCGGTTCTGGTTCCGCCAGTGCTAGGGTCATCGGGATGAATCCGAGAAGCGACATGGCAAGAATCAGCGTAGGTCTCGACCGTGTCACGATGTCCCTCCCTTCGTGAGAGTAGCGATACGCCCTATGTGAGATCGCCGGCAGCACTCGGCTCAACCGGGGTGATGCCGTGTCGGGACATGCCGCGTTCAGACCTTGCGGCGTCGAGTCGCGGGCTGCCGTACCGGCATCACCTTGGCCATGGTGTGTTCAACCGTGCCGATCACCTTTCCTAAGACGGTCCCTATCGCCCGCCCGACCTGCCGGGCGTTCCGTGCAGACATCGAGGTGATTGTACCGGTTGCGGTTCCCTTCCTCGTCCGCCGGGAGTCTTGAGGAGAGTCCTTCGCGTTCTTGCGTGCAATCACGCGAGGCGTCGGATCGATCGTTCTGCCTGCAGCACGCCGCTGTGACACAACGTGCTTCTTGCGACCTTGTGAGGGGCTGGATGTCGCGCGTTTCATGAGTGCTCCTTACGAAAGGTGAAAGGCTGTGTAGTCCACTTGCTCGATCCTTCATGGCGGGGGTCTGTGCGTACTGCCTGGCTACTCGTCACGGTATCGCCTGTCGCTGCGGGCTCCTACTGGGTAACCTCCTAGTTTTGTGCGAGACCATGCGCCACGGGAGTACAGACAGATGACGAGGGAGTAGGTTCCCCCGCTTCTCACAACAGCATGGTTCTATGCCGTGGACTTCTTCGAGCTAGGAGTTTCACTAGGGTCAGGCGGGCGGCAACTGTTCTATAAGGAGACAGCATCGAACATCTACGTACATGTTGAGGAGGGACGCGAGCGCGTGAGTGCATTCGTCATGTGCCGGCGAAGGATCCTTATTGTCTTCTGGATCGTGAGTACGATGTTGAATCCACACTTCTCGGTCTGTGGGTGGACGTCTGAGGAGGCCTGGGGAGAGGAGCCAACCCCTATCGCGGGAGAAGAGTTTCGCACGACTCTCTTTGGGGAAGACATCTACGTGCCGCCGCGAGATCGACGGAGTGTCACGGCCATCAGTTTCGGCCTTCAGGCACTTCCCAACGGGCCGAGCCAGATGGAAGCGCTGCCGTTCGGCGCGCTGTACCTCTGGAGAAACTGGGACGATGACAATCGCCGGCTGCGAGGGACGTTTTCGGGGGTGGTGAATGATGTTGATTACACCATCGGTCTACGGGACTATCCGAACTGGTCGCTCCTGTTCACCTGGGACAACTTCATCCTTCCCATGGGACGCTCTGAATATGTCCAGGGGCAGCGCCAGAGGGGCACAGAACTGGAATGGAGTTATGCCTTCGCCGGCACCGGGCTAGGGTATCGCCTGCCGGTGCACCCGTTTCGGCAGGACAGTGCCGTCAATATTTCCGTCACCTATGAGGCCGGGTATCGGTGGTTCAAGGGTACCGGTCACACGGCGTCCGACTACGGAGTCCCCAAGGATACCTATGAAGGACGCATCCATTTTCGAATTCGCGCCGATGCGTTGAAGCGCAATCTGATGGAATTGCCGCATGAAGGGATCACCCTGGGCGGTGACCTGTTGCACGGTCATCGGGCCAAGTGGGACCGATGGGGCGGCGCCCCGTTCGATACGCCTGATTTCAAGAAGGAACGCACCTACATTCAGGCGAGCGCCTATGCGTTGGTGGCGACGGGATTGCCGTTTGTGGAGAGTGAAAAACATCGCCTGCTCACGAGCGTGCATGCCGGAATCGGCAAAGACCTGGATCGCTTTTCCGCCTTCCGGCTTCCCGGACGTCCAACGGGCTACGAGTGGGAAGCCATTTCTTTCCCCATGATCCACGGCGTGGCATTCAATGAACTGTTTCCCACGCGGTATGCGGTGGCGAATCTTCAATATCGCTATGAAGCGTTGTTTTTCCTCTATCCCTATGTCGAGGCCACATGGGGCCTGGTCGAACGGCCTGTGTTCACCTCTGGCACCGCCGTGAAACAGATCACGGATTCGATGCCTGCGCTCGGCGGAGGGGTGGTGACGGGGGCTCCCTGGAAATCACAAGTCGAGCTCAATTACACGTATAACTTCGGCATCTATCGCGACCCCGGCGGCGCTCCTCCGACCAAGGGGGGACATGGTCTGATCATCTTCTGGTCCAAGCAACTGTAACCAGGGAAGGCCCCCTCGCTATCACGTGGAGAGAGTGGTAGGATTTTTCATCGCCCTGCTCAATTTTCCCTCTAGCCCGGAGCGCTGTCATGAAACCCAGAGTCCTCATCGCTGACGACCATACACTCGTGGCTGAAGGTATCGAAAAACTGCTGGAGCGTGAGTGTGAACTGTGCGGAAGAGTCGCGGACGGTCGAGCCCTTGTCCAGGCCGTTGAGCGTGACCGGCCGGACATTGCGCTTGTGGACATCGCGCTTCCGCTCCTCAACGGATTGGATGCCTGCCGACAAATCAAAAAATCCGCTCCAGACGTGAAGTTGCTCGTACTCACCATGCATGGCGAGCAGTACTTCGTGACGGAAGCGTTTCGAGCGGGTGTCTCCGGGTATGTCCTCAAGCAGTCTGTGGCTGAAGAGCTGGTGTTTGCCATCAGGGAAGTATTGAAGGGACGCATGTACGTGTCTCCGAGCGTGGCCGAGAATCTGGTCGAGCAGGCCCTCCATCCCAGCGCGGCGCAGCCGTCCGCCGACACCGCCTCACAGGATGGACTGAGTGTGCGCCAGCGGGAAGTGTTGCAGCTGATCGCAGAGGGGCAGTCGACGAAGGAGATTGCGTCGACCCTGAATGTCTCGATCAAGACGGTGGAGTTTCATAAAACGCGGATCATGAAACAGCTCGGTGTGCACAGCACGGCCGAACTGACCAAGCACGCCATCGCGATCGGCCTGATTGCGATGCCTCAACAGCCGACGGTTCCCGAGTCGAGGGTGTAGGCGTCAGGATGGTGGGTCATCCAGCGTGGTGAGACCTTGTGAGAGGGCGAACCGCGTCAGTTCGGCCGTCGTGTGGATGCCCAGGCGTCTGGTGATATTCCCTTTGTGAAATTCTACGGCCTTCGCCGAGACCTTCAGCTCCGCCGCGATTTCCTTGGTGGAGAACCCCTTCGTCAGCAGTTGGAGGACCGCTTGCTGGCGGGGCGTCAGCTTGGAGGAGAATCCCTCCGGCTTCACCCAGGGCGTTTCGATCGCGTCCTGCACTTCCAACGACAATTGCGGTGAGATATACCGTCGATTCTTCAGTGCTGCGGTGAGCGCCGACAAGAGTTCGGTCGACGCCGATTGCTTCAGCACATACCCGATGGCCCCCAGATCGAAGGCCTGTGAAATGTAAAATGGCTCGCTCATCATCGTGACGAAGATCAATTTGGCTTGCGGCACGCTTGCTCGAAGTTGCCGTGTCACATCCAGACCGTTCATGGTCGGCATGGAAATGTCGAGCAGGATAATGTCGGGAGCCAGGGCCGGCGCAATACGCAGCAGCTCCTCCCCGTTCAACGCAGACCCGACCACATCATATTCCGGTTCCAGCAATTGCCGATAGGCTTCCAGGACGATGCTGTGGTCGTCGGCGATCACGAGACGCGCTTTCGGCACGGACTCCTCCCTCCTGCGAGTCATATACTGTCTGCTTCAGCATACCAGGCCCAGCCCGAGCAATGACAGGTCTCACGCCCGCACGGTTCTTCATCTAACACAGCCATTGGCTCCAGTGTCCCTAGGGAATCCCCTCAGTCATCGCGGCGCCAGGGCATCACCTAGTAGGAGGAGGGAGGCAGCCGTGGTAGCGTGACTCCATGAGAACGCCGGTCACCATTCATCCAAGATCCGTCATGGAGGTGTCTCATGAACAAGCCCGACCTGTATCGCGTCAAGTCTTACGATCTCTTTGGATTGACCGGCATCTCAGATGATACGCTCCGTATGCACGTTGGACTCTATGAGGGCTATGTCAACGCTGCCAATGCCCTGCATGCCCAGTTGGAGGAATTCCGTCGAGGTGGAAGAGTCGATCAAGAGGCCATGCCGGCCTACTCGGAACTCACCAGACGGTTGGGTTTTGAATACAACGGCATGGTGCTGCACGAGTACTATTTCGGAAACCTCCTGCCGGGAGGCGGCGCACGTCCTGCGGAGGAATCAGGATTCGGGCGTGCTGTGGCCAGGACGTTCGGCGACTTTGAGCGATGGAAGGCTGATTTTTGCAGCGTCGGAATGTTGCGGGGTGTAGGGTGGGCCATCTGCAATGTCGATCCGTCCAGCGGGTTGCTCTCCAATCATTGGGTCACGCTCCACGAACACGGCAACGTCGCCGGTTTTCAGCCGGTGCTGGTCATGGATGTGTGGGAGCATGCCTACTTGCTGGATTACAAACCCGGTGAGCGGATGCAGTACATCGACGCATTTTTTGAGAATGTAGCCTGGAGTGCCGTCGAAGAGCGTATGCAGGCTGGACTATCCCCGGTGCTGGTTCATCGATGAAGGGGTACATGATGAGACGCCACTGGTGTACGACGTTCCCCGATCCATCGCCCCCTGATCCGGCTCCGCTTCCGGATCCGCCGCCTAGTCCATTTCCGCCGGATCCGTTTCCGCCGCCAATTCCTCCATACCCAACGAAGCCACCCGTTCCTCAGTTACGGTGGGGAACGAGTCACGCACGGGTGAGACCTGAATGGACACATGGGCGGTGTGGTATGGCTCGATGGGAATTGCATTCGAGAAGGCACAGACCACCAATGCCGGATGGTCGATCGAGAAGGAGACTGTGTATGGACGCTTCACACAAGGCTGACCTCATTCGTCCCTGGATCGATCCGGATGAACGGGTGACGGTCGACTTTCAGAATGAACGAGGGTTGAACGGGGAAGTCATCGAATGCGACGGCCAAACGGTGACCGTCCTGCTGGAGACGGCCTTCCCGCACTACCGCCAACATGTGACGCTTCCGCTGAGCATGATCTCCATCGGCGAAGACAATGGGCACTATACGAGAAACCCTGACAAGCCGCTCCGGTATGAACGGCTTCGCCTCGTCGTGCATGAGGACAGGCCGCAAGCCGTCTGATGATCCGCAGGAGCCGCCGATGAATGACGATCATCGACACACCGATCTTCCAAGACCCATGCCGGATGGGACGCGTCGCCCGACAGCGGGGATCTACCGGGAGTCGATCCGGAACGAGCAGTTGGGGTTGCTGCCGGGAGACGTCAAGCAGGTCAAAGAAGTCATGAGCTCGAAGGTGACCACGGCAACCCCACGGACAAGTCTCACCGAGGCGGCTGGATTGATGAAGAAACTCGATGTACCGGTGGTCGTGGTGTACGACGGGGCGCGACTGAAAGGCATGCTCACGGAACGTGACATGGCACTCAGTCAAGCCATTCAACGCGCGTCACCGAAAGCGGCGATCGAGCGTTTCATGCGCACCTCGATCCCGCCCTGTTTTGACGATGATCTCCTCAGGGACGCCCTCGACCTCATGCATGCGTCCAAGCTGGAGTGGCTTCCTGTATTGGATCGTCGGCATCGCCTCGTCGGGGTCCTGCCCATCTATGTTCCGCAGCCCTGACTCTCAAGGGAATTCGAGCGTCAGGGCTAGGGACCTGCCTAGTCCTCTCCTATATGCGGCTCGCCTACTGTGAGCACAACAGATATCCGCTGCAGCGGTATTCCATACAGAAACGAGGATTTATGCAGATGCTGCAACCATCGTCGATCTCCTCCGGAGTCGCCTGCATTCTTGCGATGTGTGCGTTGGCGGTCGGGGTGCAATCCAGGTACATGGTCTCTCGATTCACTGCAGCTCGCAAGGAGGGCGAGGTATTGGGGTGCGAATCAGCGTGGCCGCATCTTCGGTCAGACATCACATCAGAACGAACCACGTCATCGCGTCAATCTCAGTCATGTTCATGAAAGGAGCGACTATGAGCCGCACAAAAGGACCGTCTTCATTCGTTCAGGATATCCAGGCCCTCAGAGATCGGGCTCGCCAGCATATCGAGGATGGAGCACAGACCGCGGATGACCGGGCGGATCGCGACACCGTGCTGCGGTTGCTCAACGAGGCCTTGGCCACGGAGATCGTCTGCGTCCTGCGCTATCGTCGGCACTATTTCATGGCGCAGGGGATGAATGCGGAGAGCGTGAAGGCTGAATTCCTCACCCATGCGGGAGAAGAACAGACCCATGCCGATCAATTGGCTGCGCGCATCGTGCAACTGGGCGGGGAACCCAACCTGTCGCCGGCGGGTCTGACGGAGCGGAGTCATAGCGAGTATGTGGAAGGGGATGATCTTGAGGAGATGATCAAGGAAGATCTGGTGGCCGAACGTATCGCCATCGAAAGTTATCGGGACATGATTGCCTTCGTGGGGAACGACGATCCGACGACTCGGCGCTTATTGGAAGAGATCCTCGCCAAGGAAGAGGAACATGCTGAGGATCTAGTCAGCCTATTGAAGTAACTCCATCCCCGAGATGGGCGGCGCCTGTTTGAACGCCGCCGTGCGGGCACTCGAAGAGGAGATCGCATGAAGGTATGGCCAGGCCGACCGTATCCGCTGGGGGCAACGTGGGATGGGGAAGGGGTGAACGTCTCCCTGTTCTCCGAGAATGCGACGTCGGTGGAGTTGTGTCTCTTTGATGGGCCGGACGCCTCTCAGGAATCTCATCGGATTCGAGTGGAGGAACGGACCAATCAAACGTGGCATGCCTATCTGCCGGAGGGACGCCCTGGCCTCCATTACGGGTTTCGAGTCAACGGCCCCTATGACCCGCCCGCGGGACACCGGTTCAATCCGGCAAAGCTGTTGCTTGACCCCTATGCCAAATCCATCGCCGATACCATTCGGCTGTCGGATCGCATGTTCGGCTACCAGCTTGGTGATGCCGAGAGCGATCTCGTGCGCGATGATCGCGACAATGCAGAAGATATGCCGAAGTGTGTCGTGGTGGATCAAGCCTTTAGCTGGGGGGGCGATCGCCTGCTCCACACGCCGTGGTCAAAAACAGTGATCTACGAAGTGCACATCAAGGGATTCACGGCCAGGCATCCGCATGTGCCGGAACATTTGCGTGGCACGTATGCCGGGTTATCGACGCCGGCGGTCATTGAATATCTTCAAGGGTTGGGGGTGACGGCCGTCGAGCTCTTGCCCGTGCATCATGCGGTGCAGGATAAACATCTGACGGATCAGGGGCTGACGAACTATTGGGGGTATAACACCATCGGATTTTTTGCGCCGGACATGCGCTACGCGGCGTCACCCGTCCGTGGGCGGCATGTGCGGGAGTTCAAGACGATGGTGAAGACTCTACACAGTGCCGGCATCGAGGTCATTCTGGATGTGGTCTATAACCATACGGCCGAGGGCAATCACCTTGGGCCGACGCTGTCCTTTCGCGGCATCGACAATGCGGCCTACTACCGCCTCATGGCCGACGACCCCCGCTATTACATGGACTACACTGGGTGTGGGAACAGTCTGAATGTCCGGCATCCGCGAACGCTCCAGTTGATCATGGACAGTTTGCGGTATTGGGTGCTGGATATGCACGTGGATGGGTTTCGATTCGACCTCGCCTCCACATTGGCCAGAGAACTCCATGAAGTGGATCGTCTGAGCGCGTTTTTCGACATCATTCACCAGGACCCCATTCTCTCTCAGGTGAAGTTGATTGCAGAACCGTGGGATCTCGGAGCCGGGGGATATCAGGTCGGCAATTTCCCCGTGGGGTGGGCGGAATGGAACGGCAAGTACCGTGATGCGATTCGACGCTACTGGAAAGGAGACGGTGGGCAAGTGGCCGAGTTGGCCTATCGGCTCTCCGGCAGCAGTGATTTGTATGAGACGAGCGGGCGGCGCCCGTTCGCCAGCATCAACTTCATCACGGCGCATGATGGTTTCAGCCTACACGATCTGGTCTCGTACAACGAGAAACACAACGAGGCCAACGGTGAGGGCAACCAGGACGGTCACAATGACAACCTCAGTTGGAATTGTGGTGTCGAAGGCCCTACCGACGATCGCGCGGTTCTGGATCTGCGTCTCCAACAGAAGCGGAATATGTTGACCACGCTGTTGCTGTCGCAGGGGGTGCCCATGTTGTGCGGGGGAGATGAAATCGGGCGGACTCAGCAGGGCAATAACAACGCCTATTGCCAGGACAACGAACTCAGTTGGCACGAATGGAATCTGACGTCGGAAGACCGCGTCCTGCTCGGATTCGTCCGGCAGCTGATCGCGTTGCGTCAGCAACACCCGGTCTTTCGTCGTCGCCGGTTCTTTCAGGGACGGCAAATCCATGGGTCAGAAATTAAAGATATCGTCTGGCTGCGTCCGGATGGCAACGAAATGGATGAGGCGGATTGGAGTCAAGGCTATCTGCGTGCCTTGGGCATCGTGTTGGCAGGGGATGCCATTGAGGAAACGGATGCCCGCGGGAATGCGATTGTGGACGACACGTTCTTGCTACTCCTGAACGCGCACCATGAAGCGATTCCGTTTCTGTTGCCGGCCGCCGAGGGCAGTGCCGCCTGGGGCGTTGTGCTGGACACCAGCACCGGTGGCATGGCGCACCAGGGCACCTTTGTCGTCAGCACCTATAGCATTGCACCCCGTTCCATGGCTGTCTTGTGTCGACGTTCGGCGGTCTCGTCATAATCGAGTGATCCTGTTCCACGCGTCTCTTTTCAGATCCATCCGGATCGGTTCGTTCCCCTCGCGCCGGCAAGAGCCTTCCCTCATCGTTAACGATGCGTACTGTGCCGTGCCACGTGAGGGCTTGTTCGCGTGAAAACTAGGGGTATGTCCAGGCGTTCTCCTGCGTATTCGGCGGTATACGTAGCCTAGACCAGGCGGGAGGTGCGTATGAAGATACGAAAGGTCGATGGAGTGAAGGCGAAGGTGGTGGTCACCGTCGGCGACGATGATGGCGAGAGCACCATCATCCTGTATCGTGGCGGCAAGACCGGCCTGGCGTTTCGACCTCCGGCGGATCGGATTCTGAAAGACGCCGCCCGATCCAGCCGTACCGTAGATGCCACGCACGCAGACGCGTCAGTCTCCGCCGCATTACCACATCAACCAAGGAGGGGCTCAATGAACACGGACCAGTTCAAAGGAAAGTGGGTGCAGTTCAAAGGGGAGGTGAAGAAGCAATGGGGGAAATTCACGGACGATGACTTAATGCAGATCGAGGGCGACTACGACAAATTCGTGGGCCGGGTGCAGGAGCGTTATGGAGACAAGAAGGATGAAATCGTCCGATGGGCCGACGATTGGTACAGGCGGCAGGGGCAACCGTCCCCACCGCAGCGTGAGGCTCAGCGGCCTCGTTGACGTAGGTCGTCTCAACGATACCCTTTACGAGTGACCGATGAGAATGAGGGGAGGAGTCCGGCTGACCCTCAGGCAGGGCGCCCCCGGATCGACGCCAT
>ERZ724512.149-NODE-149-length-28095-cov-7.917332_pt1 | contig 28095 bp, 22 predicted proteins | sample MGYA00376045_ERZ724512 | MGnify/ENA primary metagenome ERZ724512 (study PRJEB28724, sample SAMN07190883) | activated sludge metagenome | isolation source: activated sludge of sewage treatment plant in Hong Hong | place: Hong Kong | collected 2016-03-17 ... | reverse complement strand
GAGCTCTACGACAACCCGACCGTCGCGGCGCTGTCCAAGGCCCTGACGGCCCGCTACGCCGCGGGCGGTCTGGCACGGCACTCCTGGACCGAGGTGGAGCACCCGCCCGTGCCGCCGAACCTCGACTACTTCCTCGAGAACGGCGTCCGCGAGCGCGGCCAGTGGCGGATCCCGCTGATCCTGCGCCTACGGCCGGACGTGCAGATCGACGACGTCCGGGCGGTGCTGACGGCGGTCACCAACCACCACGAGGCGCTGCGGTTGCGGCTCGTCGAACGGGCCGGCATCTGGGAACAGCAGATCGGCGAGCCGCTCGAGTCCGTCGAGGTGGCCGACGGGTCGCTGCCCGCGGGCCTCGAGCCCGGCAGCGCCGCGGAGCGCGACGCGGTGTTCGAGATCTGCCGGCGGCAGATCGCCGAACAGGACGACTCGGCACCGCCGCTGGTCGCCACGTTCGTTCCGGGCGCCCCTGGCGGGCCGTCGTATGTGACGATCGCGGTGCACGGCATGGTCGCCGACGAAGCGTCACGCGAGATCCTGGTCACCGACATCTTCACCGCGTTCGGACAACGGATGAGCGGTCAAGACGTTGTGCTGCAGCCGGTTCCGGTGCAGTGGACGGAATGGTCGCAGCGCTGCGCCGGACTCGCCACGCATCCCGCGGTGCTGGAGAGCCGCGAGTTCTGGCTGGCCAACGCGACCGCGCCGGAACTGCGCCTGACCGCTTCGGACGCTGGAGCGCCCGCGGCGGGCGATCTGGTGCGACTGTCCTCGGCCCTGTCCGTGTCGGAGACCGGCGAGGTCGACGACGTGCGGCGGCGCCGTGGCGTGCCGGTCGAGGAGGTCCTGCTGGCGGCGTTGAGCCGCACGGTCGCGGCCGTCGCCGGATCGGGCACGGTGGCAGTCGATCTCGGCGGTCCGGGCCGTTCGGTGCTGCGGCCCGACGTCGACCTGGGCCGCACGGTGGGCTCGTTCACCACGGTGTACCCGCTCGCGCTGCGGTGCGCCTCCGGTGACGAACTGGGCGCCCAGGAGCTGTTGGACGGCGTGCACGAAGCCGTCGGCGCGGTACCGCATTACGGAATCGGCTACGGACTGCTGCGCTACCTGTACGCACCCACCGCGCGGGCGTTCGGTGCGGTGCGGCCCGCCGACATCGCGTTCACCTACGCGGGCACCATTCCCGACATGTCGGCGTTCTCCTCCGAGGAGGCCCCGGTCCAGTTCGACACCGACGCGGAATCGCCGGTGCGCGAAGCGATTCCGGGCCTGGGACACGCCGTCGAGCTGCGGGTGTACCGGTCGCGCGGCCAACTGCACGTGGATTGGTGGTACGACGCGCGCCGGATCGACCCGGCCGCGGCGCAGACACTGGCCCACGGGTTCGCCACCGAATTGACCACCCTCGTCGGCGAAGCCGCCATCGACGAAGAACTGGATTCGGCCAACGAAGAACTGACGCTCGTCGAGTTCGACTAGCCGATCAACCCCGGGAGTTCGCAACAGTGTTTCCATCGTCGGTCATTCGGAAGCTGGCAAACAGCGAAGAGATGCTTGCCGAGACGGAGAATTTCGTCGGGCTGGCCGCGGACGTCAAGGGTCCGATCGACATCGATGTGCTCGAGTCGGCCTATGACGCGCTGCTGGAGACGCGCCCGTATCTGACCACCCGGATCGAGCGCGGGCCCGATGGGCGCCATCAGCTCGTCGCCGACGACCTGGTGCCGGAGGGGATCGAGGTCGTCGAACTCGACGACCCGACCGACGAGGGGCCGCCGCTGTACTTCAACCAGAACGAGTCGCTGGTCCACCTTCGGGTCACGATCCGCGACGGGCAGGCGCAGCCGACGCTCTACGTCCACCACGCGCTCGCCGACGGCCATCACATGTACAGCCTGATCGAGGAGTTGCTGTCCTACTACACGGACATGGTCACCACCGGCAAGATCCGCCGGGGTCCCGTGCAACCGGTGCCGGAGTCGATCGAGGCGGTGCTGGCCGACCGTGGCATCCAGAAGGGGCCGCGGTCGGGCATCGAGCGGTTCATGCCGGCGGTGTTCGCCTACGACCTGCCGCCGTCGCGGCGGGCGGTGACCGGCGACAAACCCCCCTTCCCGGTGAAGGTTCCGATGGTGTCGTGCCGGCTCAGCGAGCAGCACACGGACAGCATCGTCGCGCTGTGCCGGGCGCAGGGCATCGGCCTGACGGCGATGCTGGCCGCCATTCTCCTGATGGCGGAGTGGCGGATTCGCGGCTCGGCGAACATCCCGATCCCGTTGATCTACACCGTGGACCTGCGGTACTTCCTCTCCCCGCCGGTGTCGGCCACCGGCTGCACGAACCCGGTCGCGTTGACCACCTTCCTCGCCGACGTCGACCGCAGGACCGACGTGGTGGAACTCGCCCGCGCCATCGCCGAGACGTTCAAGGCCGATCTGGCCGACGGGACGATCCAGCAGTCCCGCCTGCACTTCAGCCCGCAGTACTCGGGGAACGCGCCGGGCCTACCCGACGTCGTGCTGCTCTCCGACAACGGACTGGTCCCGCCGGTGCGCACGCCTCCCGGCGTCGAAGTGCTCAGCACGCACGGGGAGTTGTACTTCAACGTCAGTTCGGGCATCGAGATCTACTTCACCCAGATCTATTCGGGACAGTTGAACGTCGAATACCACTCGTTCGCGCCGGGAGCGGAGGAGGCGGTGGAGACCATCCGCGAGCTGCTGTGCGAGGTCGCCGAGAAGTACGCGGGTACGTCGGCCGGGGCTAGCTGAGCCGAAGCGGCCCGAACGCGTACCGGTGATACTGCAGCATCCCGCGCAGCGGCCGGATCGGACGCATCAGTCGCGCCGCCGACCGGAACGCGCGCGAGGTGCGGCGGAACGTCGACGCGTCGAAGAACGTGACGGCGTCCAGCAGCCGGATCCCGTTGACGTGTCGAAGGACGTCGTCGGGGCTGTTGACGGCCCAGTACAGCGTGGAACCGGACTGCCGCTGCAGCCGCTGGATCTTCTGGGTCCGGACGGTGACCCAGTTGTAGAAGTCGATCTGCAGTTCACCCGACGGGAAGCGGTCGACGACGTGCTGGAGCAGTTCAACCCCGTCGTGCTGGGTCAGATACATGCTGATGCCCTCGGCCAGCAGCAGGGTCGGGCGGTCGGCCGGGATCTCGTCCAGCCAGGACGGGTCGGTCGCCGAGGTGGCCACCAGGTGGTAGTTCGACCGGCTCGGGTAGACCTGCTTGCGCAGGTCGATCACGTCGGGGTAGTCGACGTCGTACCACTCCACGTCCGGACCCGGATCGAGCCGGAACACCCGGCTGTCCAGCCCGCAGCCCAGATGGATCACGGTGGCGTGCGGGTGCGCCGCCAGGAACTGCGACGCCCAGATGTCGTACTGGGCGGTGCGGACGGTGACCAGCGGCGTCCACATGTCGGCGATCTTGAGCGACGACCAGTCGAAATCGATGCGGTCGACGGCCTTTACGGCAAACGTGTCGCCCAGGACGGGCCGCTCGAACCCGGCGTCGAGCGCCTTGCAGTACAGGGTCGACAGCATCGTCTGCGCGGGGCCGGTGAGGTCGACGCGCACCAAGTCGGTCACGCCTGTGAGCTTAGTGGCCGCGGCGCCACCACGTGGTACCGGGGGCGACGATGGGAGGGCGGTCTCGCCCTGGTGCCGCAACCTCGGGGCAAACGCCGCGCGGCGGCGGATATACGATCGCTTCACCAAGGCTGTCCGTGTCCGCGGGCGTCGACGGTTCAGGAGGAGCGGTGACCGATCTGACCAGCGCCGGGGGCGGCGACAGGCAGCCCCGCGTTCTGCTGCTGTACTACTCGTACACGGGCCAGTCACGCAAGGTGCTCGACGCCGCGGGCGAGGTGTTCCGCGACCGGGGATTCGAGGTGCGCGAGGCCCCGATCGAGTTCACCGATGCGCAGTACTCCGAGCCTTTCTCGCGCTTCCCGATGAAACGGGTGTGGCCGGACATGCTCAGCGTGTTCAAGGCCCAGTCCCGCGGCGAGACCGGCGAGATCCGCGTCCCCGATGCCGTGACCGACGGCGAGTACGACCTGATCTGCATCGGCTCACCGACCTGGTGGAAGACGGTCAGCATGCCGCTGCGCACCTTCCTCAAGTCCGGCGATGCCAAGAAACTGTTGTCCGACAAGCCTTTTGCGGTCTTCGTCGTCTGCCGGCAGTATTGGCTGGAGAACCTCACGGCGGTGCGCGAACTCGCCCAGCAGCAGGGCGGCCGGTTCGTCGACGAAATCCATTTCACCTATCCGGGTGACCCGGTTCGCTCGATGTTGTCGCTGACGAGCTATCTGGGCACGGGGGAGAACCGCACCAGGTACCTGGGCGTGCCGATCCCGCCGACCAACGTGCAGCCCGGCCAACTGGAGAAGGCCCGGCAGTTCGCCGCCGGCCTGGCGGACCGGCTGTTCGGCACGCTGTCCGAAACGCGGAGCCGCTGACCGTGCCGCGTCCGTTCGAGGTGTCGATGGAATCGCCGGCCACGGTCGAAGAGGTGCACGGAGCATTCGTCGACCGCGACTACTGGCTGGACCGGCTCGCCCACTTCGGCGGGGCCAAGTCGCTCGACTCGCTGACCGTGGGCCCGAACGGCGGCGTGACGGTCGTCGTCGTCGAGGACCTGCGCCACGGGGCGCTACCCGGCATCCTGGCCAAGCTGTATCGGGGCGATCTGAACATCCGCAGCACCGAGACCTGGACACCGACCGCCGACGGCCTGGTCCGCGGGGATATCGACGTCGCGGTGATCGGCGCGCCCGGGTCCGGTGGCGGGACGGCCATGCTGGGGCCCGCCGACGAGGGCTCGCAACTGAGCCTGTCGGGACACGTGGAATTCAAGGTCCCACTGGTGGGCGGCAAGATCGAGGGTTTCGTCGCGCAGCAGTTCATCGCGGGGTTCGCCGACATCAACACCTTCACCACCACCTGGATCGCCGAACGTGCCTGACGCAGTGGACCACCCGGCCACCCGCGCCATACCCACCACGCGGGAAGCGCTGGACCGGCTGGCGATGCCGCTGGAGGCGGCGATGATGACCCAGCGGGCGGTGCGGCGGGTCCTGCCCGACCCGGTCGATGACGAACTGGTGCTCAAATGCATCGAGCTGTCGCTGCGCGCCCCGACCGGAAACGACGGGCAGAACTGGGAATTCATCGTCGTCAAGGATGCCGAGGTCAAAGAGCGGCTCGCCGCCCGATACCGGCAAGCCTGGCTGCTCCAGCGCGACGTGGTGCTGCGGCGCGCGGTCGCCGAGAACGAGTCGATGGCCAGGATCGCCCGGTCGATCCAATGGCAGGTCGACCACTTCACCGAGATCCCGGTACTGGTGGTTCCGTGTCTGCGGCTGGGCGTGCGGGACGGACGGCTGCCGGTCGTGCGGATGCCCCACGTCGCCGAATCCGCTTACTGGGGTTCGATTTATCCCTGTGTGCAGAATCTGCTGCTGGCCGCCCGCGCCATGGGCCTGGGCGCGTCGCTGATCACGCTGCCGCTGTGGAGCCAGTCGTCGGCACGCCGAATCCTGGGTCTTCCCAACGCGATTCACCCGATCTGCATCATTCCGATGGGCTGGCCCCGCGGCCGCTACGGGCCCACCACCCGCAAGCCGGTCGAAGAAGTGGTGCACCGCGACACGTTCGGGAACCGCATCTGGCTCGACTCGTACGATCGGCCGGCCGGCTGAGCTGCCGTCGATCGTCTCGCTCCTCACCGGCTCGCCCCTCGGCGGCTTGTCGACTCGACTAAGGCTTCATGCCCGCCAACATGATTCGTTCCCACATGCGGTCCGTCGCCAGCGCCCGCATCAGCACGGTGGCCCGGCCGGACGCCCCGACGACGTAGCGGGGCCTGGGGTTCTTGGACTCGATCGCCCGCACCACCGCGCGCGCGACGGTGTCGGCCTTGATCGCCGCGCCGGGCATCTTCGCCAGTTTGCGCACGGACTCGTCGCGACGACGCATGAACGGGCCGTACGGATCGTCGTCGGCGTAGGTCCACACCTCGTTGAACTCGCTTTCGAAGAACGGGGTGCGCACGCCCGTCGGGTCGACCACGGTGACTCGCACGCCGAACTGTGCCACCTCGGCCCGCAGGCCCAGTGACAAGGCCTCCAGCCCGGACTTGACCATGTGGTACGCGCCGCCGGCCGGACCGGTGACCCGTCCGGCGATGCTGCCGATATTGACGATCGTGCCCGTGCCGCGGGCCCGCATTCCCGGCAGCACGGCTTGCGAGAGATGAAGCGGCACAACGACATGCATCTCGAAAAGGGCCCGGACCTCAGCGGGGGTCTTCTGTTCGAGGACCCCCCGGTCGGTGATTCCTGCGCTGTTGACCAGGACGTCCACCGCGCCGTGCTCGGCGTTGATGTCATCGACCAGTCGGGTCACCGCGTCTTCGTCGGTGACGTCCAGCGAGCGGGCCCGCAGGCCCCGGGCGCGCAGTGCGTCGATCGCGTCGGGATTGCGGCCGGCCCCGTAGACCAGATAGCCACGGGCGTGCAGCCGGTGCGCGGTGGCCTGGCCGATGCCGCTCGTAGCGCCCGTGACCAGGGCAACCTTCCGGGAGTTCATCGGGTCAGGTCTCCTCAACACATGTCGTCGCGATCCGGTGGGCAATCGTAGCGCGGGGTTCACGTGCTACTTTTGCGCGTGCTCCAACGACAGTCGTTCGCCGGGGGAGGCCGCGCGGGTGCTTGAGGTCATCGACAAGGGCAGCGCCACCGAATCCCACCCCGTCCCACTACTCTTCGTCCACGGCGCCTGGCATGCGGCGTGGTGCTGGGACGCGAACTTCCTGAACTTCTTCGCGGACAAGGGTTATCGCGCAGTGGCGCCGAGCCTGCGGGGCCACGGCAACAGCTCCACCGACAAACCGTTGCGGTCGTGTTCGGTTGCCGACTTCGTCGAGGACATCGCCTCGGTGGCGGACAGCCTGCCCGTGCCGCCGGTGATCATCGGTCACTCCATGGGCGGCTTCTTCGTCCAGAAGTACCTGGAGTCGCACCACTGTCCGGCCGGCGTGTTGATGACATCCATGCCGCCGCAGGGGAATCTGGGGGCCACCTGGCGCTGGCTGAGGGATTACCCCGGGCAGTTCCTCAAGATCGCCGCGACGGGCCGGACGTTGCCGTACATCAACACCCCTGCCGCGGCGCGCCGCAAGTTCTTCTCGGCCTGGACCCCCGAGTCCGACGTCGTGAAATACGCGGCTCTGCTCCAGGAGGACAGCGCGCGCGTCGGCATCGACTGTCTGGTGCTCAGCCTGCCGCGGCCCAGGCGGATCACCACGCCACTGCTGGTCCTCGGCGCCGACGACGACGGCGCCCACACCCGCAAAGAGATCCTCGCGACGGCGCGGGCGTACCGCACCGAGGCGGAATTCTTCCCCCGGATGGGGCACGACATGATGCTGGAGCCCGGCTGGGCCGACGTCGCCGAACGCATCCACACCTGGCTGAGCGCCCGCGGCCTGTGAGGACGCCCGAACCGGCGTCGAGGCGGTTCCCGTTGCACCTCATGGGTTTTCAAAGGGCGTCCACGGCGCGCCGAGCCCGACGCGCCGAGCAAACAACCGCGGAGCCGGGCGACCAACGCTCGGGTCCCCCGCGGGCGGTATGATCGCCGCGTGCCGCTACCTGCCCCTAGTCCCGACTTCCGCGCCGTGGTCACCGGAGCCTCCAACGGCATCGGCGAGGCCTTGGCGACCGAGCTGGCCGCCCGCGGCCACAACCTGATCATCACCGCCCGTCGTGGCGAGCTGCTGGACGCCCTGGCGGCCAAGCTGACCGAGAAATACGGCGTGACGGTCGACGTGCGGCCGGGTGACCTCGGCGATGCGGCCCAGCGCGCAAAGCTCGCCGATGAACTGGCCTCGCGCAAGATCTCCATCCTGTGCGCCAACGCCGGGGTCTCCTCGCTCGGTCCGGTCGCGGAGTTGGACCCGGCCGCGGAGCGGGCGCTGGTTCAGCTCAACGTCGTGGCCGTGCACGACCTGGTCCTGGCCGTGATGCCCGGGATGCTCGAGCGCGGCGCCGGCGGCATCCTGATCTCCGGCTCGGCGGCCGGCAATTCGCCGATCCCGAACAACACGTCGTACTCGGCCAGCAAAGCGTTCCTCAACGCTTTCAGCGAAGGGTTGCGCTGGGAACTGCGGAACTCCGGGGTGTTCGTGACGCTGTTGGCGCCGGGTCCGGTGCGCACCGGGCAGCCGGACGACGTCGACGCGGAACTGGTCGACAAGTACGTGCCGGACTATTCGTGGGTCACCGCGGAGCACTGCGCGAAGGATTCCCTGGACGGCCTGAGCCACAACAAGGCACGCGTCGTGCCGGGTCTGCCGGCCAAGGCGATGAACCTGGTCAGCCTCTACGCCCCACGCACCGTCCTGGTCCCCATCATGGGCAACCTCTACCAGAAGATGTCCGGACGGTGACGGGAGGCCAGTGATGGAGGGATTCGCCGGAAAGGTCGCCGTCGTCACCGGCGCGGGATCCGGCATCGGTCAGGCGTTGGCGGTCGAACTGGCCCGGTCCGGGGCGAAGGTCGCGATCAGCGACGTCAACCCCGAGGGCCTGGCCGTCACGGCGGAACGGCTCCGGGCGATGGGCGCGGAGGTCAAGGTCGACCGACTCGACGTCTCCGACGGCGATGCCTTCGCCGCGTACGCCGAGGCGGTCAACGAACACTTCGGCAAGGTCAACCAGATCTACAACAACGCCGGCATCGGGTTCTACGGCGACATCGAGATCACCCAGCTGAAAGAGATCAAGCGGGTGATGGACGTCGACTACTGGGGCGTCGTGCACGGCACCAAGGCCTTCCTGCCGTACCTGATCGCCTCCGGCGACGGCCATGTGGTCAACGTGTCCAGTGCCTTCGGCCTGTTCGCGGTGCCCGGCCAGGCCGCCTACAACTCCGCGAAGTTCGCCGTGCGCGGTTTCACCGAGGCCCTCAGCCAGGAGCTGGCCCTGGCCCGGCAGCCCGTCCGGGTTTCCACCGTTTTCCCCGGGGGAGTGCCCAGTGGCTTCGTCAGCAACCTGACCCTCGCGGAGGCGCTGCCGGAATTCGACACGGCGAGCACCTTCGACAAGCCGTTCTGGTCCACATCGCCGGAGAAGGCCGCGCAGGTGATCCTGAGGGGCGTCCGCAAGAAACGGTCCCGGATCCTGGTCGGACCCGACACCAAGGTTTTGGATGGGCTGATACGACTCACCGGGTCCGCCTATCAGCGGGTCGTCCCCTGGTCGATGCGCTTGTTCATGAAGCCGCCGGCGGGTTCATGGCAAACCGGCGCCACGGCGGAACGGTGAGGTAGGTTACCCGCCCATGGGGACTGAGCGACTCGACGTACTGATCGTCGGGGCCGGTTTCGGGGGGATCGGAACGGCGATCCAACTGAAGAAGTTGGGATACGAGAATCTTCTCATCGTCGACCGAGAGGACGATCTGGGCGGAGTGTGGCATGCCAACCGCTATCCGGGTCTGGCATGTGACGTCCCGTCGTTCTCCTACTCGTACCGGTTCGAGCCCTACCCGTATTGGTCGCGGCTCTACGCTCCCGGGGCCGAGATCAAGCAGTACGCCGACTACGTCGCCGACAAGTACGACGTGCGACGGCACATCCGGTTCAACACCGTCGTTAACAGCGCGCGGTGGGACGAGGACACCGCGCGGTGGGAAGTGGCGCTGGGTGACGGCAGCACGCTGAGTGCCCGTTTCCTGATCGCCGCGACGGGGCTGATGTCCATCCGGCACTACCCGGACATCGAGGGCATCGCCGACTTCGCCGGCCGCACCGTCCACACCGCCGCGTGGGACGACGACTACGACTTGACGGGTCGCCGCGTCGGGGTGATCGGCACCGGGGCGACCGCGGTGCAGCTGATACCCGAACTGGCCGAAGAGGTCGCCGACCTGACCGTGTATCAACGGACGCCCATCCATGTGACACCGAAGAACGACGTCGCGATCCCGCCGGTCGTGCGCCGGTTGTTCGCCCGTGTGCCGGTCGTCGAGCGGGTCGTGCGATCGGCGACCGACGTGACCTACGAAGCGGGGTGGGTACTCACCGTCTTGCGTTACCGCCGGTTCTGGTGGCTCAACAAGGCGGGCGCGATTTTCTCGAGCCTGCTGTGTTTCGCTTCGATACGCGACAAGGAACTGCGGCGCAAGCTCACCCCGGCCTACTCATTGGGCTGTAAGCGGCCCACCTTCTCCAACTCGTACTACCGGACGTTCACCAAGCCGAACGTCCATCTGCAGACGGCGGGCATCGAGCGGATCGAACCCGATGGCATCGTCGCGTCGGACGGGACGAAGACAGAGATCGACACGCTGGTGCTGGCCACCGGTTTCGATATGTGGGACGCCAACTTCCCGGCCATCGAGATCATCGGCCGCGACGGCCGCAATCTCGGAAAGTGGTGGCGCGCCAACGACTTCCAGGCCTACGACGGGGTTTCCATCCCGGGCTTCCCCAATCTGCTGAACCTGACGAGCGCCTATTCGATCACCCTGAACTTCTTCGACATGATCGACTATCAGATGCGGCACATGGAGCGGTTGTTCGGTGAGGTTCGCCGGCGCGGTGCGCAGACATTCGAGGTCACCGAGGACGCCACCGCCCGGTTCTGCGAAAGGTTCAGCGAGTTGCAGCACGACGCGGTGTACCACCGCGGTGACTGTGCCACATCCGGTTCGTACTACTTCGCCCCCAATGGCAAGACGTACGTGCGTGTCATCTCCAACCGCGAGTCGGTAGCCTCACAAAGCCGTTTCCCGCTGAGTGACTACACTTTCGGCTGGTCCGACATTGTCAGCGGCTGATTCGAGGAACGGTGTGGAGATGAATGGCTTCGCCGGAAAGGTCGCTGTGGTCACCGGCGCCGGGTCGGGCATCGGTCAGGCCCTGGCAGTCGAACTGGCCCGGGCGGGCGCGAAGGTCGCGATCAGCGATGTCAACCTCGAAGGCCTGGCGGCCACCGAGGAACGTCTGAAGGCGATCGGGTGCCCCGTCAAGGCCGACCCGCTCGACGTCAGCGACCGCGACCGCGTCGTCGCGTATGCCGACGAGGTCCGGGCTCATTTCGGGGTGGTCAACCAGATCTACAACAACGCGGGCGTCGCGTTCTTCGGCGAGATCGAGCACAGCGACTTCGGTGATTTCGAACGCGTGATGAACGTCAACTACTGGGGAGTGGTCAACGGAACCAAGGCGTTCCTGCCGCACCTGATCGCCTCCGGCGACGGGCATGTCGTCAACGTGTCGAGCATCTGGGGCCTTTTCGCCGTCCCCGGTCAGTCGGCCTACAACTCGTCGAAGTTCGCCGTGCGCGGTTTCACCGAGGCCCTGCGCCAGGAGATGACGTTGGCCCATCACCCCGTCGGGGTGACCGCCGTGTATCCCAGCGGGGTCAAGACCGCGATCGCGCGCACCGCCACCGGTGTCCAGGGTCTCGACGTCACCGAACTGGCGGACCTGTTCGACAACAAGCTCGCCAAAGGTAGCCCGGAGGACGCCGCCCGCACGATCCTCAAGGGTGTGCGCAAGAACAAGGCGCGGGTGCTGGTCGGCCCGGGCGCGCGGGCGTTCGACATCGTCGTGCGGTTGACCGGGTCAGCCTACGAGCGGATTTTCGGACCGGTGACAGGCCGTATGATGCCTACGTTGGACACCAAGGTCTGAGACGACATGCGCCCACCGCGTGACAGCTCGAGTTCCCAGCGGTAGTTTGCCGAGAGCTCTTCGCAGCGGAAAGGTACTGTGTAGTAACTATGGGTGAGCAGCACTACGACGTCATCATCATCGGGGCCGGTTTCGGCGGCATGGGTGCCGCGATCGAGATGAAGAGCCTCGGCTACGACAACATCCTGATCGTCGATCGGGAGGACGACCTCGGCGGGACGTGGCACGTCAACCGTTACCCCGGTATCGCGGTCGACCAGCCGGCCACCACCTACTCCTACTGGTTCGAGCCGAATCCGTACTGGTCACGGCTCTTTCCGACCGGCGCGGAGATGAAGAGCTACGCCGAACACGTCGCCGACAAGTACGACGTGCGCCGGCACATGCGGTTCAACACCACCGTCGAGGGCGCGCAGTGGGACGAGGACGCCCACGTCTGGCGGGTCGCGCTGAAGGACAGCGACGCGGTCAGCGCGCAGTTCCTGATCGTCGCCACCGGGTTCCTGTGCCAGCCGAAACTGCCCGACATTCCCGGCATCGACAGCTTTGCCGGGAAGATCATCCACACCGCGACGTGGGATGACACCTATGCGTTCGGCGGGCGCCGCGCCGCCGTCATCGGCACCGGGTCGACCGGTATCCAGGTGATCCCCGAGCTCGCCAAGGAAGTTTCCGAGCTCACCGTTTACCAGCGCACGCCGATCTGGGTGATGGGCAAGGCCGACATCGTCTTCCCGAAGTTCGTCCAGCAGATGTTCGCCAAGGTTCCGCTCACCCAGCGGATCCTCCGCTTCGGCACGGACACCTTCCTGGACATCGCGAACATCATCACGATGTGGAACTACAAGCACTTCAAGTTCGCCAACAAGGCCATCACGCTGGGGTCGAGCATCCAGCGCCGGCTCTCGGTGCGCAACAAGAAACTGTCCCGCGAGCTCAGCCCGCAGTACGAGTTCGGCTGCAAGCGGCCGTCGATCTCCAACGACTACTACCGCACGTTCACCCGGCCGAACGTGCACCTGGAGACCAGCGGCATCGAACGCATCGAGTCCGACGGCATCGTGGCCTGCGACGGGACCAAGCGCACCATCGATGCGCTGGTGCTGGCCACCGGGTACGACGTGTGGGAAAGCAACATGCCCGCCGTCGAGGTGATCGGCCGGGAGGGCCGCAACCTGGGCAAATGGTGGCGTGAGGCGGGCTTCCAGGCCTACGAGGGCATTTCGGTGCCGCAGTTCCCGAACTTCCTGACCATGGCCAGCCCATATGCATGGGTGGGTCTGTCCTGGTTCAACACCGTCGAATACCAGATGCGGCACATGCGCCGGCTGTTCGGTGAACTGCAGAGCCGGGGCGCGACCACCTTCGAGGTCACCGACGAGGCCAGCACGCGCTTCCTCCAGGACGTCAACCACCGTCTGGAGAGCTCGGTGTTCCGGCTCGGCAGCTGTGCGTCGTCGCGGTCCTACTGGTTCAGCCCGTCCGGTGAGCCCGCGTTGTTCCGGCCCACGTCGGTCCGCAACGCGGTGCGTGCGCAGGACCGCTTCCCGCTGTCCGACTACGCGATATCGTGACGTCGAAGTCGCGGGTCCGTTAGTGGTCGCCCGTACACTCGTTGGGAAAGCTGAGGCAATACTGAACGGGTGCGGCGGATGACAGCTGTCAAACTGCTCAGTCGGATCTGGCTGCCGCTCGTCATCGTTCTTGTGCTCGGGTTTGGAGGCTACGCCGTCGTGAGACTTCACAGTGTCTTCGGTTCCGAGAAGCCACCGACGTACGCGCAGGGGCCGGTGGCCGACACCAAGCCGGGCACTCCCAAGCAAATGGTGTACGAAGTGTTCGGCCCGGACGGGACGGTGGCGGACATCAGCTACTTCGATGCCGAGGCGCGGCCCCAGCAGATCAGCGGCGCGGCGTTGCCGTGGTCGGTGACCGTGCTGTCGGATTCACCGGCCGTCATCGGCAGTGTGGTGGCGCAGGGTGACAGCTACTCCATAGGTTGCCGCATTCTGGTGAACGGCGAAATCAAGGTGGAGAAGGTCTCGAACGAAGCGCACGCGTTCACCAGCTGCTTGGTAAAAGGCGCATGAGAACGCCCGTGTCCGCCCCCGCGACCAAACCGGGGCCCTGGCTGGCCCGGGTGGTCCGCAGGTTCGCCGTCCTGGTCATCCTCGGGTGGCTGGCGCTCGCAGCGCTGGTTTCTCTCGGCGTGCCGACACTGGAACAGGTCGCAAAGGAGCGCGCGGTCTCGATGAGCGTCAAGGAGGCGCCGTCGATCATCGCGCAGAAACACATCGCCGCGGTATTCGACGAGCCGGACAACCAGAGTTCGGCAATGGTGGTACTGGAGAGCGAACAGCCGCTCGGCGACGTCGCGCACCAGTACTACGACAACCTGATCCGGCAGTTGGCCGCCGACCCCAAGCACATTCAGTACATCCAGAACTTCTGGGGTGATCCGCTTACGGCGCAGGCGGTGCAGAGTACCGACGGCAAGTCCGCCTACGTCCAGCTGAACCTGGCCGGCAGCCAGGGTGAGTTGCTGGCCAACCAGTCCGTCGACGCCGTGCGCAACATCATCGCCAAGACGCCGCCGCCGGACGGCTTGAAGGTCTTCCTCACCGGCACGACGCCGATGTCGGCCGACCTGACGTACACCGGCGATCACGCCGCCATCAAGATGACGCTGGTGTCCGTGGTGGTGATCTCGGTCATGCTGCTGCTGGTCTACCGGTCGATCACGACGGTCATCCTCGTCCTGATGATGATGGGGATCGGTCTGTCGTGCGTGCGCGGGGTGGTGGCCGCGCTGGCCCACTTCGGCCTGATCGGTCTGACGAGCTTCGCCATCAGCATTCTCGTGGCGCTGGCCATCGCCGCGGTCACCGACTACGCGATCTTCCTCATCGGGCGATATCACGAGGCCCGCCACGCCGGCGAGGACCGCGAAACGGCCTACTACACCGCCAATCGCAGTGTCTCGCATGTGATCCTGGCCTCCGGGTTGACCATTGCCGGAGCCACCTTCTGCCTCAGCTTCACCCGGTTGCCGTTCTTCCAGACCATGGGTGTTCCCTGCGCGGTGGGCATGCTGGTGGCCATCGCGGCCGCGCTCACGCTGGTTCCCGCGGTCATCACTGTCGCCAGCCGGTTCGGCCTGCTCGAGCCCAAGCGAAACATGTCGGCTCGCGGGTGGCGCCGGGTCGGCACCGCCATCGTGCGCTGGCCCGTCCCGATCTTCCTGGCCTCCTGCGCCGTCGCGCTGATCGGCCTGCTCGCGCTGCCCGGGTACCGGGTGAGCTACGAGGACCGGCCGTACATGCCGAAGGACGTCCCCGCGATGATCGGGTGGGATGCCGCGGACCGTCATTTCCCCCCGGCGCGGATGATGCCCGAGGTCGTCATGATCGAGTCCGACCACGACATGCGGAACTCCGCAGACTTCCTGGTACTCAACAAGCTCGCCGAGGACATCTTCCGCGTCCAGGGAGTCGCCCAGGTCCAGGGTGTGACCCGCCCCGAGGGCTCGCCCCTGAAGAACACCTCGATCCCGGCGTTGCTCAGCATGCAGACCGCGGGGCAGCAGCAGAACGTCGAGTTCATGAAGAGCCGGCTCGACGAGATGCGCACGCAGGCGGATGACCTTTCCGGGACCATCGGCTCGTTGGAGCGCGCCTATTCGCTGATGCAGGATCTGACCGACAAGACGCACAGCATCGTCAACGTCACCGGCCAGATGACCGAAATCACCAAACAGGTCCGTGACGACATCACCGCCGTCAACGATTCGTTCGATCGCGCCGACGAGTATCTGAACCGCAACGGCTGCAACGACTATGACACCTGTGTGGCGGCGCGAAACGGGCGTGCGGCGGGGCTGCGCGCCCAGGACGGTTTCAACCAGATCACCGGCAAGCTCGACGAGCTGCGCCCAGACCTGGAGAACATCGACAGCATCGCCCCGGAACTCGTCCAGCTGCTTCCGCCGCAGATCGACGCGCTGCGCAGTGTGCAGACCCTGATGTTGACGGCGTACAGCACCATGTCGGGCATTGTCGGGCAGTCGGAAGCGCTCGGTGCCGACGCCACCGCCATGGGCGAGGATTTCGACGCCGCCAAGACTGCGGACTCGTTCTACCTACCGCGCGAAGCGTTCGACAATCCCGATTTCCAGCGCGTCGTGAAGCTCTTCGTGTCCCCCGACGGCAAGGCGGCGCGGTTCATCATCGCGCACCGGGACAACCCTGCCTCCAAGGAGGGGATCGACCGGATCGACCAGATCCGGACAGCGGTCGAGGAGTCGCTCAAGGGCACACCGCTGGTCAATTCGACGATCTACGTCTCAGGCACCGCATCGATCCTCAAGGACCTGCAGGACGCCTGGAATTACGACATCCTCATCGCGGGCATCGCGTCGCTCTGCATCGTCCTGGTGATCATGTTGCTCATCACGCGCAGCATCGTGGCGTCACTGGTGATCGTGGGCACGGTGGTGCTCTCGCTGGGCGCGTCGTTCGGCTTGTCGGTGCTGCTGTGGCAGTACATCGTCGGCGTCAACCTGCACTGGATGGTGATGCTGATGTCGGTCATCATCCTGTTGGCCGTGGGCGCCGACTACAACCTGCTGCTGGTCTCTCGGTTCAAGGAAGAAAGACACGCGGGCCTGAATACGGGCATCATCCGCGCGATGGGCGGCACCGGCAAGATCGTGACGCTCGCGGGCCTGGTGTTCGCCTTCACCATGGCCTCCACCATCGTCAGCGACCTGCTCGTGGTCGGACAGGTCGGCACCACCATCGGGCTGGGGCTGCTGTTCGACACCCTGATCGTGCGCTCGTTCATGATGCCGTCCGCCGCCGCGATGCTGGGACGCTGGTTCTGGTGGCCGCAGAATGTGCTCACCCGTCCGTCCCGGGCAAAACATCGGGCCGGCTCGGGCGATCGCGCAGCGGAGTCTCACCCGATGGACGAGCCGGTGGCGGAGACCGGTCCGGACGGCGAAATCGGCGGTGTTGCGCCGACCAAGCCAGTCGATCTATCGTCGGACGGGGTTCCCTCTCACCCGTTCGGGCTCGAGCCGACGATTTCGGCGAGCGGTCGCACCGGCCAACCGTGACGCGGGCAATCTTTACGAAGGTTTCCAGATAATCGCCGGATTTCGTCGTCGCGACGCGGCATGTTTGACGCCAACGTCAATCGGCAGCCCGGTTCACCTGCAGAATTCTGCGATCCGGCCCGGCTACGAAAAGCGAAGAACCGCTTCCTCAACTTCCGTATCAGCGTTAGCTAGGGTAGGCTCGGCAACCGATTAGGCAACGTCAGACGATTGGGGAGGGCTTTGCGCCAACAAGGGCGGCACCGCGGACAAAAGCGCCGGCGGAATGTGGGCGCAGCGCGGCATGAGACGGCCGTCGTCGGTCTGGATGTAGCACGTCGCGGGGGCGCGTCTGCACTGACCACCACCGTCGTTCCTTACCTCACGGCCGGTGTGGCCCTCGTCGGGGCCAACGCACTGGTTCTCGACACCGCCGGATCACCGCCACCGCCGCAGGCCGAAATTCGCGTCGTCAGTGAAGACGTCCAGCTGGCCGGCTCGCTGCTCAACATTCCGATCAACCTGCTGATCGACCTCATCAACATCCCGTACTACGAGCAGCAGGCCCTCGATGTCGAGGCGCGCGCCTTCCTGTACAGCGGACCCTGGGCGGTTACCAGTCCGGCGAACGTCTGGGGTGAGGATCCGGCGGACTTCGCCCGGTTCTACGCTCTGGCCGCCTCGATGATCCCTATTCCGGCGCTGTCCGGGCTCAGCACCAGCACGGACTGGTCGGTCCAGCAAGAGGAGATGATCTCCAACAACGGATTCGCGAACCAGTTCGCGAAGTTCCTGGCCGCCGAATGGACGGTCGACCCGAATTGCACCGCGCTGAAGTGCGTGCCCAACACCCCGGTCAGCCCCATCACCGGGATCGGCGGCGTCGACACCTCCCTCTGGACCCTGATGATGCTGCTCGGGAAGGTCGACTTCCCGGTCATCAGCTCGGTGATCAAGAATTTCTTCAAGGTGGGGCTCCAGCCACTGCTCGGCGGCTACTCCTTCGGTGAACAGCCCAGTTATGACGGCCAGATCTACGACGAGTTGGGCATCAAGGGCACGGTGCTGTCCGAGGACGGCACCACCTGGCTGATGCCGTGGTCGAACACCGAGTTCAATATCGACCCGATCGGCCCCTTCGTCAATTGGTTCAATCACCTGACCGATGATCCGGCGAACAACCCGATCAAACTGCCCAGCCTGGAGGATTTCGGCCGGACCCTGCAGACCTTCCTCGCGGGTCTGATCGTGGCGTTCAACCCCTTCACCCCGGGCAGCTCGCTCTGCCCGGGATTCTGCGCCTACATGTCGCAGGATCAGGCGTCGCCCGCGATCGTGCAGTTCATCGAGAACATGTGGCCGGGCAACAAGTCCCTGCAGGCCTGGCTCGCCAATTACAAGGCCGGCACGTCGAACATGCCGCCGGACGACTACATCGACCACAACATCAACCTCTGGCGCAACGCGTTCTTCAACATGTGGAGCTTCGGCAACCCGCTGATGGAGGACGGCAACATCAACTACGGGGGCAACCCGAGTAATCTGGCCCGGTTCTTCCATGACGTCTGGACGTCGCTGGGCCTGACGCCGCCGCCGCTGGAGGTCGACAGCTCCTACGTCAAGGACGCCGGTCTGCAGGGCGGCGTATACGCCCTGAAGGGCCAGGAGATCCCGATTCTCCTGATCCTCGAGAGCGACCTGGCGAACCGGATGCAGGCCAACGCCTTCGTCAACGGGTTCGGTGTGGTGCCCGGAAACACGTTGGACAACACGGTGAACACGATTTGGTGGGAGCCCTCCAACGACGTCGGCGCCTGGTCGCTGTCGAAGACGATCGGCCAGGACAAGACGCCGACGATCTTCGGCTACGACAAGGGCGCCTTGATCGCCAGCCAGTGGAAGCGGACCTTCAACGAGAACTTCGACTACAGCGTCGACCCCGCGAGCCAAGTCAAGCCGAAGTTCGTTCTCGTCGGAAACACCGCGCGGCCCAACGGCGGATTCTCGACCCGTATCGACTTGAGCGACCCCTACGGCGCTCCCTACAGCATCGCCACCCCGACCACCACGGCCGGCGCGGCGCCCGGTGAGATCACCACGACCGACGTCGCCTACCAGTACGACCCCCTGGCGGACCTGCCGACCAACCTGCTGAACCCGATCTCGCTGCTCAACGCTCTGATGGGCTACGTCAACCATCTGAGTTATCCGGACCTGAAACAAGACGCGTCGGTCGACCCGAAGAGCGTCTCGCTGTATCAGGGCACCACCGGTGACACCGACTACTACCTGATCCCGAGCAAAACCGTTCCTCTCCTGTATCCGGTGCAGGCGATTCCCTTTATCGGGAACGCCCTGGCCGACATGCTGGATCCGGTCACCCGGGCCCTGGTTGAGACGGGTTATGACCGGACGATCAACCCGGGACAGCCCACCGCGGCCAACTTCTTCTATGCCCCCGACCCGTTCAAGCTGCTCTTCAGCACGATTCCCACCGCCATCCTCACCGGTCTGGACAACGGTTTCGAGGATGTGGGGCTGGGTCGGGTGTTCGGTACCACCAGGCCGAATACCACGTCGTCGGACGGCGCGTACGGAATCGGTGGCCCGTCCGTCGACGTGAACAACCAGAATCTGACGACGACCAGCAACAACGCACTGCTGGCCGCGGCGAAGTCCGTGAGCACGTACCAGGTCGAGTCCGCTGCGACCGGCGACGGTGGCGGGTCCGGCAGCGCCGGGTCCACGACGGGTTCGACCGGCAGCACCGGGTCGACGACCGGTTCGACCGGCAGCACCGGGTCCACGAGCGGTTCGACGGAAGGCGCAGGGTCCACGACGGGTTCGACCGGCACCGGGAGCGCCACTGGTTCGACGGAGGGCACCGGGTCCGCGACCGGTTCGACCGGCAGCACCGGGTCCTCGACTGGTTCGACCAGCAGCACCGGGTCCGCGACCGGGTCGACGGACGGCACCGATACGGGCAATGACGGCAGCACCGGCGGCAGCACCGGTTCGACCGGATCCACCACCAAGGGCGGGACCGGCACCGACGACAGTTCGGGCGACGACACCGGCAGCGGCACCGGTTCGACCGGCAGCGGCACCGGTTCGACCGGCAGCGGCTCCGGTTCGACCGGCAGCGGCTCCGGTTCGACCGGCAGCGGCTCCGGTTCGACTGGCAGCGGCACCGGTTCGACGGGCAGCGGCTCCGGTAGCACCAGCGGTTCGGGTGGCGGCTCGGGCACCGGAGGCGGCTCCAGCGACAGCGGCTCGGGCGGCAGCGGTTCCTGAGACCGGCCCGTGAGCATGGTGCCGCCGGATTTCACCCCGGCACAGGAGAGCCTGTTCCTCACGCTGGGCAGCAGGGCGCTCGACAGTCGGCTGCCGCGTCCCTTCCTGGGTGACACCACGGCTGATGCGATCGTCGCGAAAACGGGGTATCCGCTCGAACGGTTCCCCCAGCTGGGCACGAAGGTCCTCGACCCGCGGTCCAAGGTGTTCGACGTCGCCGTCCGCACCAAGATCATGGACGACATGGTGCGCCAGTTCGTCCGTCGTCACCCTAACGCGGTCGTGCTGGACCTGGGCGCGGGGCTGGACGACAGACTCGCCCGGGTCGACCCGCCGGCCGGCGTCGACTGGTATGACATCGATTACCCGGAGGTCATCGAACTCCGTCGAAAAGTGTTGCCGCACTTGGAGAATAGCCATGACATCGGTGCGGATCTGACCGACCCGCAGTGGCTGAACGATATCCCGGACCACCGGCCGGCGATCATCGTCGCCGACGGCCTCATGTTGTTCCTCGCGCAGGACGACTTCCTGGCGCTGCTACGGAGGCTCACTACGCGATTCCCGAGCGGGGAACTGGTCCTCAACGCCTACACGTCGTGGGCCATGTGGACCTTCAAACGCTCCCGCGCGATGGCGCCGATCGCGGGCGGGATCGCCAACCCCGGGCTCAACAACCCGAAGAAACTCGAAAAGTGGGTCAGTGGTCTGAAGCTGGTCGACGAACTGCTCCTCACGCGGACCGCGGAGGTTGCCGAACTGCCGCGGCTGGCGCGATGGTCATTCCGGCTCGCGGCTCGCAGTGCGATCCTGTCCCGGATGATGACGACGGTGGTACTGCGCTACGGCTTCTGAGAGTGTCCGGTGGTGATCGGCGCTCCGGTGACCATAGAGTTGCGTGTAAGCGGTCGCGAGGGTGGGTAACACTTTGGCGCTGACTGCGGATGTATTCCTCAGATCCACTCATGTTCGGGAAAAGGGAGTTGCGGTGACCAAGCGACTGGCGATGATCGCTTTCACGGTGGCGATGTTGTTCGGGCTCTCCCCGGCAACCGCGCAGGCCGATCTCGACTACGGTGTCGGCTCGGGGGCGCAGGTCGCCGTCCTGCCCGGCGCGTTCGGCCTCCCGGAGATGGCGTTTCCGTTCCTGAACGGCAAGGTGTGCGCGCCACCGAACACGTGCGTCCCGATCTACTACATGAACACCGCCGAATTCCTCGGCACGGATCTGGCCGTCCAGAGCATGGACGACGGGGTGGCCAAACTGGACCAGTGGATCCGGAACACGCCCGGCAAGAAGATCGCCATGGGGCATTCGCTGGGCGCCTCGGTCATCTACCGGTGGCTGCGGCAGTACTCGCACGATCCGTCGGCGCCGCCGCCGAGCGAGCTGAGCTTCATCACCATGGGCACCCCCGAGCACCAGCCCACCGGCCTGGCCTACAGCGATCCGACCGGCATGTATAACTACCGCCGGTCGCAAGGGCTCGGTATCCCGGCCGACACCCCATACCACGTCACCGACGTATGCCGGAAATGGGACGGCTACTGCTACTGGATACCCAGTGCCGCTGACACCTCCGAAAAGGGCAAGTCCGCCATCCACATCGACTACACCAAGGTGAACCTCGACGATCCGGCCAACCAGGTCAGCGTCAACGGCAACGTGACCGAGGTGCTGGTCCCGACGCCGGGCTGGCCCTGATCACAGCCCCGGCAGCACCGCGGCCAGCAGAATCAGCAGCGCCAGACCCGCGGTGGCCCAACCGGTGACCCCGACCGCGACCGCCGGTGAGCGCACCCTCGGCCGCGCATCGGCGCCGGGCGTTCCGGCGGTCCGCCCGCGCCATCGTCCGATCAAGACAACCGTCAGGGACAGCGCGATGCTCAGCCAGGCCAGCACCGCACGGCTGTGCGACACCGGCCCGTCGGTGTGGAACAGAAGTACCGCCGTGACGGCCAGATAGCCGAACGCCGTTCGCTCCCAGGCCAGCTGGGTGCGCTCGGTCTGAAGTCCCGGCTTGGCGCCGGCGTCGTCGGCCATCTCAGTGCCCGTTCGGTTCGACGACGATGAGGACCAGCAGGCACGCTGTGACCCCCAACAGTGCGATGGCGAGCCACACCGGCAACCTGCTCACCGGGAGTTCGCGATCGTCGCGCATCGCCTCCTGCACCTGCTTCCACCGCCGCACCGACAGCCCCGCCACCGCGCCGCCGATCAGGACGAGCACCACGCTCAAGCCGTGTTTGACGCCGGGGATGCCGAAGGACGGCACCAACTGCATGAGGCCCACACCGCCGGCGATCAGCGCCAGCGCGGTCCGCATCCAGGCCAGGAAGGTGCGCTCGTTGGCCAGGGTGAACCGGTAGTCGGGCTCGCGCGGGGGGACCGTCATGCGTCAACGGTAGGGGGTGCAGACGCCCCGGTACCGGATTTGCGTCGCCGAATAGAATCGAGCACATCGGCACCGATCCGGCCATCACCGGGGAGCCTTCGGAAGAAACGCCGGGCCACGCCTGGCCGACTAGACCCGAACGGGTGGGCCCGTCACAGCCCGTATTCGAGCGGCGTGCCCCGGCACGCAAGCGGGGTGGTACCGCGGCGCTCGCGCGTCCCGCGCGTCCGTCGTCCCCGTGCCAGGCAGTGCGGGCACAGGAGACGGCGTGAGCGACGCGGAGAACACCAGCAGGACCTACCCGAAGCCGGCGGGCGGCACCCCCAGCTTCCCGGCCCTGGAAATCGACGTCCTCGACTACTGGGAACTCGACGACACGTTTCGTGCCAGCATCGCCAACCGGGACGGCGCGCCGGAATTCGTCTTCTACGACGGGCCCCCGTTCGCCAACGGGCTGCCGCACTACGGTCACCTGCTGACCGGATACGTCAAGGACATCGTGCCGCGATACCGCACGATGCGCGGCTACAAGGTCGAGCGCCGGTTCGGCTGGGACACCCACGGGCTGCCCGCCGAACTCGAGGTGCAGCGCCAGCTCGGCATCACCGACAAGGCCCAGATCGAGCAGATGGGAATCGGCGAGTTCAACGAGGCCTGCCGGGCCTCGGTGCTCAAGTACACCGAGGAATGGCAGGAGTACGTGACCCGGCAGGCCCGCTGGGTCGATTTCGACAACGACTACAAGACCCTGGACCTGACCTTCATGGAGTCGGTGATCTGGGCGTTCAAACAGCTGTGGGACAAGGGCCTGGCCTATGAGGGCGTCCGGGTCCTGCCGTACTGCTGGAACGACGAGACCCCGCTGTCGAACCACGAGCTGCGGATGGACGACGACGTCTACCAGAGCCGGCAGGACCCGGCGATCACGGTCGGGCTCGCGATTCCCGAAGGGCCGCTTGCGGGTTCGCACTTCCTGGTCTGGACGACCACCCCGTGGACGCTGCCCTCCAACCAGGCCGTCGCGGTCAACCCCGATGTCACCTACGTCGACGTCGCGGCGCCCGACGGCCACCGGTACGTCCTGGCCGAGGCCCGGCTGGCCGCGTATGCCCGCGAGCTGGGGGAGGAGCCCGAGGTGCTGGGCACCTTCACCGGTGCGGACCTGCTCGGCATGCGCTATCTGCCGCCGTTCCCGTACTTCACCGAGGGCGACCACGCGCGCAACGCATTTCAGGTGCTGCGCGGCGAGTTCGTCACCACCGAGGACGGCACCGGGATCGTGCACATGGCACCGGCCTACGGTGAGGACGACAAGGCGACCACCGACACGGTCGGCATCCTGCCGGCCACACCCGTGGACTCCAAGGGCCGGTTCGACGCGACGGTGCCCGACTACCGCGGCCAGCAGGTGTTCGACGCCAACCCGGCGATCATCCGCGACCTGAAGAATCGTGCCGCGGGCGCAGCCGTCAATGGCGCGGTGCTGCTGCGGCACGAGACCTACGAGCATTCCTATCCGCACTGCTGGCGCTGTCGCAACCCGCTCATCTACCGCGCGGTGTCGTCCTGGTTCGTCAGAGTCACCGAGTTCCGCGACCGCATGGTCGAACTCAACGACCTGATCACCTGGTATCCCGAACACGTCAAGGACGGTCAGTTCGGCAAGTGGCTGGCCAATGCCCGGGACTGGTCGATCTCCCGTAATCGCTACTGGGGCAGTCCGATTCCGGTGTGGAAGTCCGACGATCCGGCGTACCCGCGCATCGACGTGTACGGCAGCCTGGATGAACTCGAACGCGATTTCGGGGTGCGCCCGGACAACCTGCACCGGCCGTTCATCGACGAACTGACCCGGCCCAATCCGGACGATCCGACCGGCCGGTCCACCATGCGCCGGATCGAGGATGTCTTCGACGTCTGGTTCGACTCCGGTTCGATGCCGTTCGCCCAGGTGCACTACCCGTTCGAGAACCGGGCGTGGTTCGACGGAACCAGCACCGAGGATCCGCACTTCCCGGGCGACTTCATCGTCGAGTACATCGGCCAGACCCGCGGCTGGTTCTACACCATGCACGTGCTGGCGACCGCGATCTTCGACAAGCCGGCCTTCAAGACCTGTGTGGCACACGGCATCGTGCTGGGCAACGACGGGCAGAAGATGAGCAAGTCGCTGCGCAACTATCCCGACGTGTCCGAGGTTTTCGACCGCGACGGTTCAGATGCCATGCGCTGGTTCCTGATGGCCTCGCCGATCCTGCGCGGCGGCAATCTGATCGTCACCGAGCAGGGTATCCGCGACGGGGTGCGTCAGGTGCTGCTGCCGTTGTGGAACGCCTACACCTTCCTGACGCTGTACGCGCCGAAAGTGGGCATCTGGCGCACCGACTCGGCCAACGTGCTGGACCGTTACATCCTGGCCAAGCTGGCGCAGTTGCGCGACGACCTGACCGCGGCCCTCGACGTCTGCGACATCTCCGGGGCGTGCGAACACCTGCGCCGGTTCACCGAGGCGCTGACCAACTGGTACGTGCGACGGTCGCGAAACCGGTTCTGGGAGGAGGACGCCGACGCCATCGACACCTTGCACACCGTGCTCGAGGTGACCTCGCGGTTGGCGGCCCCGTTGCTGCCGATGGCCACCGAGGTCATCTGGCGCGGCATCACCGCCGGGCGGTCGGTACACCTGACCGACTGGCCGACGGCGGATTTGCTGCCGGCCGACCCGGAACTGGTGGCGGCGATGGACCTGGCGCGGGAGGTGTGCTCGACGGGATCCTCGGTGCGCAAGGCCAAGAAGCTTCGTGTCCGCCTGCCGCTACCCAAACTGACTGTGGCGGTGGACAATCCGGATCAGTTGACGCCGTTCACCGACCTGATCGCCGACGAGTTGAACGTGAAAGCCGTCGAGCTGACCGATGACATCGCCGCCTACGGCCGGTTCGAGCTGACCGTCAACGCCCGGGAAGCCGGCCCGCGCATCGGCAAGGATGTGCAGGCCGCGATCAAAGCCGTCAAAGCGGGTGAGGGGGTGCTCAACCCGGACGGCACGCTGACGGCCGGGCCGGCGGTGCTGTTGCCATCGGAGTTCAGCTCGAAACTCGTTGCCGCCGAACCGGAGTGGACCGCGGCGCTGCCCGACGGCGCCGGTCTGGTGGTGCTCGACGGCGCCGTCACGCCCGAACTGGAGGCCGAGGGATGGGCGAAGGACCGCATCCGCGAACTCCAGGAGTTGCGCAAGAGCACCGGGCTGGACGTGTCCGACCGGATCAACGTGGTGATGTCGGTGCCCGACGACGGCAGCCCGAAGGCCGACTGGGCTCGCACCCATCGCGACCTCATCGCCGGTGAGATCCTGGCGACCGGTTTCGAATTCGGCGATCCTGTCGACGGCACCGAGATCGGCGACGGCGTCCGGGTGTCCGTCACGCGCGCCTGAACCGGCGAGCCCAGGTCAGCGGGAGACCCGGGCGGCCCGTCCCTCGAACTCCGCCACGTCGCCGTCGCGCAACTGGCGGCCCCGGCGGACCTCGACCTCACCATTGACGGACACCAGGCCGTCGGCGATCACCGCCTTGGCGTCCGATCCGCTGTCGATGAGGCCGGCGAGTTTGAGGAACTGGCCGAGCCGGATCGACTCGTCCCGAATCGGCACATCCGTCACCGGGTCCATGGCACAAAGGCTAGCCACTTAACATCTGCGGAGTGGATCGCTGGGTCCTGCACCTCGACATGGACGCGTTCTTCGCGTCCGTCGAGCAGTTGACCCGTCCGACCCTGCGCGGCCGCCCGGTGCTGGTCGGCGGCCTCGGGGGACGCGGTGTGGTGGCCGGCGCCAGTTACGAGTCCCGGGTCTTCGGAGCCCGGTCGGCGATGCCGATGCACCAGGCCCGCCGGCTGGTGGGCGCGCAGGCGGTGGTGTTGCCCCCGCGCGGGGTCGTCTACGGGGTGGCCAGCCGCCGGGTCTTCGAGACCGTCCGCAAGACCCTGGCGGTGCTCGAACAGCTGTCGTTCGACGAGGCGTTCGGCGAGCCGGCCGAGTTGCGTGGCCGCAGCCCCGCGGAGGCCGAGGCGTTCTGCGCGACGCTGCGCGCCCGGGTCCGGCAGGAGACCGGGCTGGTGGCCTCGGTCGGCGCGGGGTCGGGAAAGCAGATCGCCAAGATCGCCTCCGGGCTGGCCAAACCCGACGGCATCCGGGTCGTCGGACGGGACGAGGAACGACTGCTGCTCGACGGGCTGCCGGTGCGCCGGTTGTGGGGAATCGGGCCGGTCGCCGAGGACAAGCTGCACCGGCTGGGCATCGAGACCGTGGGGCAACTCGCCGCGCTGGACGGGGCCGAAGTGGCCGGAATCCTCGGCGGCACCGTCGGTCCGGCGCTACACATGCTGGCCCGCGGTGTCGACGACCGCCCGGTGGTCGAACGGGCCGAAGCCAAACAGATCAGCGCCGAATCGACGTTTCCCGCCGACCTGACCACGCTCGACCAGCTCCGTGACGCGGTGGGGCCGATCGGCGAGCACGCCCATCGGCGCCTGATGCGCGACGGCCGGGGTGCGCGGACGGTCACCGTCAAACTGAAGAAGGCCGATATGACGACGCTGACCCGCTCGGCGACGCTGCCGTACGCCACCGGCGAAGCCAGCACGCTGATCGCCACCGCCCGCCGGCTGCTGCTCGACCCCGTCGAGATCGGCCCGATCCGCCTTCTCGGCGTCGGGTTCTCGGGCCTGTCGGACGTCCGGCAGGAGTCACTGTTCCCCGAACTCGAGCAGCAGGAGGCCGAACTGGGCGACACCCGGACGCCGGTGCCGGCACCGGAACCGCAGTCCGGCGGCTGGCGGATCGGCGACGACGTGTCGCACCCCGACTTCGGACACGGCTGGGTGCAGGGAGCCGGGCACGGCGTGATGACCGTGCGGTTCGAGACCCGCGCCAGTGGGCCGGGCACCGCCCGCACCTTCGGCGTCGACGACGGCGACATCGTCAAGGCCAACCCGGTGGACAGCCTGGACTGGCCCGACTACGTCAGCGGCCTCGGCGAGGAGTGATCCGGTCAGCCCAACCGGGCGATGACCTCGCAGGCCGGCAGGCCCGCCGCCAGTGCCGCCATCAACAGCACCCGGGCCTGGGGCGGGCCCAGTCGCGGCACCACGCAGGCGCCCGCGTCGAACATCGCCCGGCCCGGGCCGTAGTCCGGGTGCACTCCGGCGCCGGGGACCCGGGTGGACACCGCGACCACGACGCCGTCGGCGCAGTGCCGCGCGACGGCGTCGACCACCGCCGCGCCGGCATTGCCGGAACCCAGAGCCTCCAGCACGATCCCGCGGGCACCGGCCGCCACACCGGCGTCCATCGCCACGGCGTCACTGCCGGCGTAGACCGCCACGATGTCCACCCGCGGCGCATCGGCCGCCCGGACGTCGGCCAAAAACGTTGCCGCTGAAGGAAGTTCGGTCAGCGCCGTACCGTCGAACCCGCCGGCGACCTTGCGCAGGCCGCGGGCGTCCAGGACGCGGCCGCCGAACGTGACCAGCACGCCGTGCGCGTCGGGACGACCCGCCAGGGCCAGGGCCGCGCGCAGGTTGGCCGGACC
>ERZ724512.148-NODE-148-length-28110-cov-12.482802_pt1 | contig 28110 bp, 30 predicted proteins | sample MGYA00376045_ERZ724512 | MGnify/ENA primary metagenome ERZ724512 (study PRJEB28724, sample SAMN07190883) | activated sludge metagenome | isolation source: activated sludge of sewage treatment plant in Hong Hong | place: Hong Kong | collected 2016-03-17 ... | reverse complement strand
AGCCCGCTGGGCGTTCAGGTCGTCTCGTCCCCGCTCGAGCCCGAACTTCAACGCCCGTTCGGTCAGCCCCCAGAAGCCACGCCCGATTCCGGTTCGGGGAGGCAACGCACCAACCGAAAAGAACGGCATGCCATGGTCCTGCACCGGATAGATGTGGGGGATCAGGGTGGCCCAGGAGCAGCCATACGCCTCCGCCGCCAGGGCCGGAGCAACGGTCAGGATGTCGTTGATCACCACATCCGGCTTGAACTCCTCCAGCAAGGGCATCAGCGCGACTGCTGCCTGGCCGGCTCCGGGTGAACCGGAGGCCGGCGGCGGAAACACCTGGTACTGATCGGCGCTGACGAACCGCAGCCCGGCTCCCTCGACCGCCCCCTGCCACTGCGGCCAGGTTTCGAGGATCACCTCATGGCCCCGGGACTTCAGCGCCCGGGCCAGGCTGACAGCGGGAAAGACATGGCCCGGATCGCCGAAGGCGGCAACCAGGCAGCGCAATCCTCCGGGGCCTGCGGCCAGGTCTACATCCCCTGGGTTTCGGGTCCGGCGAACGGACGGGCCATGATCAGCTCCGGGACCGCGCAGGCGGGGGAGACCTTGAGCAGGAAGCTGACCGCTTCGGCGATGTCTTCCGGCTTCATCATCTCCTCGGCCGGTACCGCCTGCCGGGCGAACTCGGTCATGTCGGTCGCGACGAAACCGGGGCAGATCGCGGTGACCGCGACCCCGGTGCCCATCAGTTCCTTCTGGGTCGACTTCGAAAAGCCGATCACTGCAGCCTTGGTCGCGCCGTAGATGGAAAGCCACGGCGGGGAGTCAACCCCGGCGATCGAGGCCAGATTGACGATCAGGGCCTTGCCGTGCTCCTCGCCGGCCTTCTTCAGCGACTCGACCGACTCGCGCGTCGCAACGGCAAGCGCCCGAAGGTTGACCGCGACCTGGAGGTCGAGATGCCTGGTCTGGATCTCGTGGATCGGCTGGCCGATCCCGATCCCCGCGTTATTGACCAGGCAGTCGAGCCGGCCCCACTGCCGCTTGTGTTCGGCGACCAGTTCGACCACGGCTTCCTCGGAGGTGACGTCGGCGACCACTGCCTCGACCTTGAGGTCGTCGTCGGCCAGGCCCTCGGCAGCCTTCAGCAGCTTGTCCTCCCGCCGTCCGGAGATCGTCACCGCGTAACCGCTCTCGGCCAGACGCCTCGCGATAGCCAGTCCGATACCGCCCGAACCACCCGTTACCAACGCCGCTCGCTTTGCCACTCTCGCTCCGTTCCGTAGGATGAAAACCAGCGGGAGCCTATGCCAGATTCGGGTGGTGCCGACCGGCGAGTATGCATCGTCAGCGCCAAACGGCAAAAATGGGGGCGGCTGAACGATGTTTTCGTCCGAGATCCAGAGGTGAGCCATGAGTGAGGAGAAGCCAGACAACGAACTGCTCGGTGCCTTCGCCAAGGAGGCGCGTCAGCGTTGTGACGTGATCTCGGCCGGTCTGGATACCGGCACGAGTGACTTTGAGACTCTCCGCCAGGAGGCCCATGCCCTCCACGGCACCGCTTCCACACTCGGTCTCCGTCGCCTGGGTGAACTGGCCGGGCTCATGGAATCCGACCTTTCCGACGCCGCCAAGGCCGGCGAGATCCGCCCCAACCGGGCCAGCCAGATATCCGAGGCCGCCGAAGCTCTCGCCACCGGCGTGAAGGCCGCAGCCGACGGAGAAGAGGAACCCCCGGACGTCGGCCGTTCCCTCTCCCAACTCTTCGCTCTGTAGCTCGGGCAACGCGCCCAGGACGCACCTGCGGGCGCCGTGGCTTCGTCAACGCCGGGAAACGGCAGCTCAGGTACCTGAGTACGATCGCGGCCATTTCCCGGCTTATTCCTCGCCAGCCACCCGCAGGAGCGCCCTGTGCACGACCCGCTGACGGCTAGTGGTGTTGACATTTCGCGAGATGCGGTTTGTCGGCATATAGCGCCGATGAATCCGATCTCGATGGTTTCCGTCGCGACACCTCGCGAGAGTGGACCCGCCAAGCGCGGGCGGGGGTCGGGCAAATATCTTTGGGATCAGGGCGTTAGCCCGAAGGGCCGGTAGCTCAGTTGGTTAGAGCAGCGGACTCATAATCCGTAGGTCGAAGGTTCGAGTCCTTCCCGGCCCATTGGCAAATGATGGAACGATCTTCATGACCAGACGGCTTCTCCAAACGTAGCCCGCGTCCGGATGGCGCGGGCGGCCTATGGAGGCATTCATGCGTCGTTCGAAGTCCCGTCGCCGGTTCCACACTGCCCGCGTTGCCCTGAACCGCCGTCGCCGTGCCCGCAACTTCCCGCACGTCGAAGGCGAACTCCCGCTCGGGAGGTACGAGAGTCACGATCCCCACCTCGGCTGCGGCCTCGTGCGCTGCCACCTCTGCAAGTGGGCCAAGCTCGATCCCTCACGCCGGGCGCGCTCGAGGCGCGAGTGGGCGAACTGGGAGGACGAGTATCGCCCGCCCGCGCCGAACCAGCCTCAGTTGGAGGAAGAGCCCGGAGGGAAGTCCAGCCTGGCGAGCTCCTTCTCCAGCCAGGGGGCCATGGTCTCCATGTAGGTGGCGGAGACGTGGTACGAATCGCGGTAGACGAGGGCGTTGCCGATCACGACGGGGCAGCGGCCGTTCGAACAGAGGATCGGCATCGGGTCGATGATCTCGACCCCGGTCTTTTCGGCGGCGTCGACGTCGAAGCCGAGTTCCGGGTGACGCTTCGGGGCGAAAGCGCAGGTCTTCAGGTTGTCGAGGTTCTCGGCCACACACTCGTGGGGCAGCCACGGCTGGCGCGGCGCCTGGGCCTGGTCGCGCATCAGCACCACCTTGTCCGCATCCTCTTCCAGCTGGCGGAAGGTTCTCGCCATGCCGTCGATCAGATAGGGCTCACTGGCGATCCGGCTGAGCTGCTTGCCGTTCTTCTTGAGGCTGTATACGGCCTGGGTGGAAGTGGCGACGACGACCAGATCGGGATGTTCCTCCTTGATCCGGTCGAGCGAGTTCTGGCGCCACTCGTCGCAGTACTGGTTCAGCTTCACATCGGCGATCACACAGTTGGCGCGGGAGAGGCCGATGATCTTCCAGCCCTTTTCCTTGCCGATCGCGTCGAGCGCCGGCATGTACATCATCGAGTGGGAGTCGCCAAACAGGACGACCGTCTTGTCCCCTTCGGTGTCGCCGTAGGCGCATTCGCCCGACTCGGTCCGGGGGCCGAGCAGCAGGCAGCCGTCGGAATACATCTGGCCGCGATCGTCGCGCGCGTGAAGCGGATTCGGCTTGATCGCGTCGACCGAATTGACCAGCGGGATCTTGCCGTCCTTGATCACCGCGGCACCGGCAACCTGGTCCTGGTCGAGTATGTCCACGTTGATCCGGTTGGAGCCAAGCCAGAGACCGAAGGCGGCCGCGGCGATCGAGCAGGCGCCGCCGATCGCCAAAGCCCGGTTGGGGCGCAGCTTGAGAATCCTCGCCCGGCGAACCGGATCCTCGAGCAGGGTGTGGCTGATCTGGGTCGGAATCCAGGAGAGCAGGGTGGCGACGACCAGCCAGTGCCAGTTCAGGTTGTCGAAGATCCCGAGTGCGAAGACGACGAAGGGCCAGTGCCACAGGTACCAGGAGTACGAGATGTTCCCCATGTACTGGAAGGGCCGGGTCGAGAGGATCCGCGTGGTGATACCCGAGCCGGAGGCGCCGACGACGAGAAGTGCCATCGTCGCCAGAACCGGATAGAGGCCGTTCGATCCGGGGAAGGGGGTGGTCGCCGACATCGTGTAGGTCGCCCAGCCCAGCACGCCGACCGCGATCACCCCGATCACCGTTGCCAGCCAGCCAGGCATCCCGATCTTCTTCGGCAGGACCATCGCCAGAACGGCGCCGAAGGCGAGCTGCCAGGCCCGGGCGATGGTCGAGAAGAAGGCGGCCTCGGGGTTCACCTGGGTGAAGTGGATGCTGTAGATCAGCGAGGCGATCGCGACCGGCACGATGAAGATCAGGACCAGACCCTTGGTCGGCCGGCGGAACTTCGCGGCAATCGCACCGGCGACCAGCAGGATCAGCGGCCAGACGACATAGAACTGCTCTTCGACCGAGAGCGACCAATAATGCTGAACCGGGCTGTGGATTCCGTCGGCAGCGGCGAAGTAGTCGACGCCCTGGATGATGAAATGCCAGTTGACGAAATAGAGCGCCGCGGCGAAGACGTCACCGCCGATTTCGACCTGGCGGGCCAGCGAAAAGATGAACAGGGTGCCGATGCAGATGAAGACCAGGACCAGCGCCGCCATCGGCAACAGGCGCTTGGCGCGGCGGGCGTAGAAGTTCCTGATCGAGACCTTGCCGGTCTTCTCGATCTCGCGCACGACCAGCCCGGTGATCAGGAACCCGGAGAGAACGTAGAAGACGTCGACCCCGATGAAACCGCCCTCGGCCCAGGGGATCGAGGCGTGGCATGCAAGCACGAGGGTTACCGCGATTGCGCGGATTCCCTGGATATCGGGCCGGAAGTTCGAACCCGCTTGTTTTGCCGTGGGGGAGCCGCTTTCTCTGGCGGCGACCTCGGCACCGCCAAGAGCCATCGGCGCAGGCTACCGGTTCGGGGCGGCCCCGTGCCCGCTCAACAAGGTCGTCTCAGGCCTTGATCCAGAGCGCGTCGTCACCGAGCGGGACCCGCTTCACTTTCTGCTCTCCGAGCAGGTGAACGAGCTTGCGTTCGGCGTCGACCCGCTCGGGGACGTTCATGCCCTCGGTCATGATCGCGGCGACTTCCTGGGTGGTCAGGCCGGCCGGATAAAGGCCCAGCGCATCGAGGGGATCCCCGGCCGGGCCCATCCTCTTCAGGTTCGGGTCGATGTTGGCGATCATCACGTCATAGGCCTCGATCGGCTGGAAGCCGCCCACCTCGGCCCGTTTCTCGCCGTGCTCGAAGATCACCGAGGGTGCGGTGTAACGCTCCCCGTCGGCGTGGGAGGCGGTCTTCGCCTGGAGGTGGGTCGCGCCGCCCGTGGCGCTGCGGGCGTGGTCATAGTCGGTCTGGTAGGCGGCGATCACCTCGGGACTGTCGATCGCGGCCATGACCTCGGCCGAGTCGAGCCCGGGAACCGTTTCCAGCGCTTCGCCCAGCTGGGCCCGGTCGTCGAGCAGCAGCGGGGTATTGAAATGGAGCAGCTGGAGGGTGCGCAGAACCCGCCACTCGGAACCCGGATAGAGCAGCCGGGCCGCGGTGATCGCCTTGCAGGCGGTGGCGCTGGTGAACGGCCGGATCTTCGTCTCGATCGCAAAAGGCATGCCGTAACGGCAGCGGAAATCGAAGTAGAGGTCGGAGAGGGTCTCCGGCGGGTAGGGCACGGGATGGTTCTCGTCGGAGAGCCCGATCACGGCCAGATGCCATTCGATCTGGTCCCGGTAACGCCATTCGAGCGTTCGCAGGGCCGGGCTGGCCGAGTAGCCCCACGGGCAGGAAGGGTCGTTGAAGAGGAGTGCCTTGATCTGGGCCATGTCGCGAAGCCTAGAGAACCCGGGCCTTCAGCCAGTCTTTTTGCCCGGGGTGCGGGTTAGGATCTATGTGATGGAAGCCCGCCGCCGCGACATATCTCCCGTCCGCACCGCCGGGCTGCTCGTTGTCGCCGCGGTCTGGGCGCTCTTTCTGGCCCTGATCGGGTCACCCGAAGCGATCCTCTTCACGGTCCCGGTCTTCCTGCTTGCGGCACCGCTGGCGTTTGGCCGTTACGCGGGCGAGCGGTTGATCGAGGCCCTGCGAGGGGTTGCGGTCCGTCGCGGGGCCGAAAGGTCTCTCCCCGCTGCGGCCGGGCGAATCGAAGCGCTGTCGGGCCGGATTGCCGCCGGTTCCGGATTCGGCCGCGCACCGCCTTTCGACACCATCTGAGCCGACCCGCTCCGGGCCGGCCGCATGTTCCGACCCGTTCCCGCGGCAAAGCGCCGCAACCGACCCGCAATCTGCGGATATGGAGTGACCATGAAGCGTGTACTCAGCTTGCTCGCCCTGTTCATATTCGTCGCCGTCCCGGCGTCGTCATCAGCCCATCAGGGCAATCCGGACTACCGGTCCGAGATCACCTCGATTCAGCCGGGGGCCCTCGCCGATGGTCTGACCGTGGAGATCGTCAACTTCGACGACCACGTCCGGCTGGTCAACCAGACCGGCAAGGAAGTGATCATCAACGGTTACGACGGTGATCCCTACGCCCGGATCGAGTCTGGCGGGGCGGTCTACGTGAACCTGAACTCACCCGCCTACTACCTCAACGAGGACCGGTTCGCCGCGGTCGAGGTGCCGGACCGGGCCGATCCCAAGGCGAAGCCGGACTGGAAGCAGGTCGCCGACAACGGCACCTTCGAATGGCATGACCACCGCTCGCACTTCATGGGCACGGGAACGCCCTCCCAGGTTTCCGACGAATCGAAGGAGACGAAGGTCTTCGACTACACGATCCCGATCGAGGTCGGGGGCGAACCGGCCAAGGTGAACGGCACCCTGACCTGGGTCGGAACCGGCTCGAAGGCACCGGTGATCCCTTTCGTGATCCTCGGCCTCGCGATCATCGCGGCGATCGTCTTCTGGCTGATCCGCCGGCGCCGAAACGATGACGAACAAGCGCCTCGTTCAGGCGATCACGGTGACCGCGGGGATGACCCGGGCGAGAGCGAAGCCTGGTGAGGCGCAGCCTCGTCACAGGACTGCTGTTCTTCGCCTGCCTGCTCGGGCTGGCCGGCTCGGCCTCCGCGCATGCCCTGCTCGAGAGTTCCTCGCCGACCCGCGGCGCCCAGCTGACAACCGCGCCGGGACAGGTCAACTTCACCTTCAACGAGCCGGTCGAAGCTTCGCTCGGGGCGGTCCGGGTGTTCAACACCACTGGCGACCAGGTCCAGACCGATGACCTCGAACGGCCGGGGGACAACGCCGACTCGGTCGGAGCCGGCCTCCCCGGAGACCTCCCGGACGGGCTCTACACGGCCACCTACCACGTGGTCTCGGCTGATTCCCACCCGGTTTCGGGCGGCATCACCTTCACGATCGGCGAGCCGGGCAAGGACTCGACCGCCTTCACCCAGGGCAAGACGATCTCGGAACTTCTGGCCGAGAGCAAGGCGGGCAAGGTCACCGAAGTCGCCTTCTGGGCCGACCGCTGGGTCGGCTACCTCGCGATCGCCCTCGCGGTGGGAGCCCTCGCCTGGATGCTCCTGGTCTGGGGCCCGCTCTCAAACACGCCCGGAGTTGACCGCCGCCTCGTCGAGCGTCGCTTCTCCCGCCTGATCCTGATCAGCGGAGCGGCCGGCCTGCTCGCTTCGCTTGTGGCGATCATCTTCCAGGGTGCGATCGGAGCCGGAACGAGCTTCTGGCAGGCCTTCGGATCGGGAATCCCGGGGGAGGTGATCCACACGAGATTCGGCACGGTGATGCTGGTCCGCTCGGTCGCCTGGCTGGTCCTGATCGGGCTCGTCTGGTTCGGCAGGGGCCGCTTCAGCAGACCGGGTCCGGTGCCTGTCCTTGCCTGCATCGCCGGGTTCGCGCTCGCGGCTTCATCCGCCTTCGCCGGTCACGCCTCAATCCGCGACCCGGCCTGGCTCCTGATCCCGAGCGACATCATCCACGTCGTCGCGATGGCCGTCTGGACCGGCGGCCTGGCCGCAATGCTTGCCCTGCTGCCCGTCGCGACCCGTCAGTTGCCTGAACCGGCCGACCGGACCGTGCTCCTGACCCGGGCGACCCTCGGCTTCTCGGCGCTCGCCCTTGCCGCGGTTGCCCTGATCGCGGTTTCGGGTTCCGTACAGGCGATCGTCGAGGTCGGTTCGTTGCCCGACCTGATTGACACCCAGTTCGGTCGGGCGGTGCTGATCAAGATCATCCTTTTCGCCGTGCTGATCGGCCTCGGAATCATCAACCGGGCCAGAATCATCCCGGGGCTGGTGCGGCGACTCGAGCGCAGGCAGTCACCGGGCGCTCCGGGCAACAGGTTGCGGGCTTCCCTGCGGATCGAGGTGCTGCTGGTCACCGTCGTCCTCGGTGTGACCGCGGCCCTGGTCAGCTATCCGCCACCGGATGCGGTCCAGTCCGGGCCCGCCTCCGGTGACGTGGTGGTTCAGGGCAAGAGGGTCGAGTACACAGTCGACCCGGCCCGGGTGGGAAGCAACGAGGTCCACCTCTACGTATTTGACGACCGGACCGGGGCACCGGTGCCGGTCAGGTCGATGGAGGTTTCCTTCTCGCTCCCCTCGGAAGAGATCGCTCCGATCGAGGCCGAGGCCAGGCGGGCCGGGCCCGGTCACTTCGTCGTCCCCGCCGCGATGCTCGGGGTGCAGGGTGAGTGGCGGGCCGAAGCCGCGATCCGGCTTTCCGAGTTCGACGAGCCGATCGCCGAGTTCGAGGTGGACGTGAAATGAGCCACTGGCTGACCGGTTTCCTGATTGCCGTTGCGCCGCTGCTTTTGCTGGTCGGCCTGCTGTTGCTCGGCAGGTATCCGGGAGAGCAGGCGATCGAGCGAATCCACCGGGTGCTGGCCGGCTGGCTCGAAGGCGGCCAGCCCGCGCCGGTCGCCGTGCCGCAACGCGCATTCGTCTTTGCCCCGGATCGCGGCGGGAGGCTGATCGCCCGTTCGCTGGCCGGCCGGGCGCCACCTCGCTTCATTTGATCCGAAGACCCAATCAATGAATTGACCGGCGGCAGGACCGCCGGAAAGGAATCAAATGAACATCACCAAGAAGATGATTCTGGGCCTCGCTGCCCTCTTTGCCCTGCTGATGCCCGCCGGAGCGGCGGCTCATGTAACCGTCTCCCCGGAGGAAGCCCCGGCCGGCGACTACGCGATGCTGACCTTCACCGTGCCTCACGGCTGCGATGGCGCAGCGACCAACAGCGTCAAGATCCAGATGCCCTCCCAGGTGATCGCTGCCACGCCCGGGGTCGTCGCCGGCTGGAAGATCAAGACCGTCGAAGGCAAGCTGCCCCAGGCGGGCGAGATGCACGGCGAGATGATCACCGAAGGAGTCCGCGAGGTCACCTGGACCGGTGGTCCGCTGCCCGATGATCAGCTCCAGCAGTTCCCGCTCAGTGTCGCGTTTGCCGGTGAAGAAGGCGATGCGGCCGAGTTCAGGATCATCCAGGGCTGCGAGGGCGGCGGCGAGACCGCCTGGATCCAGTCGACACCGGCCAGCGGCGAGGAGCCGGAACATCCGGCCCCGACCGTGATGCTGACCGCGGCGGCGGAAGGCGGCCACGATCACATGGCCGCCGAACACGAGTCGACCGAAGCCGCTTCGGAATCTTCCGACGACGACTCCGGCAACGGGCTCGCGATCGCCGCGCTGATCATCGGCGCGCTCGGCCTGATCGTCGGTTCGGTCGCGCTCGTCAGCAGTCGCCGCAAGTAGGCTGCCGTCATGAAGAAAGTCGGAAGTTTCCTCGTCCTTCTGGCTGCGCTCGTTGCCACCCCGGTCTTCTCCGGGGTGGCTTCGGCGCATGTCGAGATGACCCCCTCCGAGGCCCCGGCCGGCAAGCCGGTCGATCTGGGTTTCGAGATACCGCACGGCTGTGACGGGGCGGCTACTACCTCGATCGTGGTCCAGATTCCGAAGGGCGCCCGGAATGTCAAGGCCGGTGCCGTCAAGGGCTGGCAGGCGAGCTCCGCCGGCGCCACGCTGACCTGGACCGGAGGGCCGTTGCCCGATCACCAGACCCAGGACTTTCCGTTCCGCGCGACGCTTTACGGGAAGGAAGGGGAGACGGTGATGTTCAAGACGATCCAGAAATGCCAGGGCGGAACCTCGACCGCCTGGATCCAGGCGATGGAAGGTGACGTCGAACCGGAGCATCCGGCCCCGGCCGTAACCCTCACCTCGACCGAGCCGGCCCCGGTTTCCCCGGCGACCCCGGCCGAACAGCAGGCGGCCGATGATCAGGTCGCCGAGAGCGATTCCGCCGCGACCGGCGAACCGACCGCGACCGCGGCCGACGCCGACGACTCGTCTTCCGATGACGACGGCTCGGACAGCAAGACGCTGATCCTGATCGTCATCGCCGGACTGGCGATCGGCACCGTCGCGGGCATCGTCGTCCGCGCCCGCCGCAGGCAGTAGGGACTCAGCGGGGTCGTCGTCTGCGCCCGGCAGGGCGACGGCCCCGGCTTTCGAGCCGGTCGCGACTCGACTCCTTCGAGGAGACCTTCCGCATGCCGCGCACCTGGTAGAAGAGGATTTCCTCGGCGCAGCGCTGATGCCAATGCGAGTGTTCGGTGCCGCCGTACTTGCCGACGTACTGGACGACGACGTGCTCGTCCCCGATGTTGATCTCGCCCCGGCATCCGAGGCAGTTGTAGAACTTCTGCGAGATCGAGCGGATGATCCAGATCTCGTCGCCCTCATCGGTGTGGCCGGTAAGCGAGGTCTTGCGGTTCGGAAGTCCGGTGAACTGATTCAAAAGTCCTGCTCAGAGCGAATTTAGAAGGGAATTGAAGCGACGGGGCGAAATGATCCGGCGTGAGCCCAGTGACCGCCGAAACCAAGACCCTGTCAACTTACATCCAGGATCGGATCGACGAGTTTTCCCGCTCCCAGAAGGATGTCGCGCGTTACATCGTCGATCACCTGGACGAGGCGGCCTTTCTGACCGCCGAGGAACTGGCCCGCCGCGCCGGGACTTCCTCCTCGACCGTCGTGCGCTTCTCGCAGGCTCTCGGATTCGAGGGCTACCCTGAACTTCAGGCCTCGGCGATCGAGGAGTACCGGGCCACCGTCGGCGGCGAGGAATCCGGCGGCCGCATGCTGTTCTCCTTCGACCATTCCGAATTCGAAGCTTCGCTCGGCACCGATCACTCAAACCTCGAGGAAACCGCGCGCAAGCTGGACCAGGCCCAGATCGACGAAGCCGTCGCCGCCCTTTCCGGGGCCAGCCAGGTCGTCATCGTCGGCACCGACCAGATGGCCTTCTTCGCCTCTTACCTCCGTCACACCCTGAGCCTGCTCGACATCCGGGCCGAGATCGTCACCTCGACCGCCGGCCCCTCGCTTCAGCGCCTGGGGCGGGTGGATGAAGAAACGCTGCTGATCACCCTTTCCTCGGGACGCTCGCATGCGCTGCTCGCCCGGGCCATGAAGCTGGCCGGCCATCGCGGCGCCCGGACCCTTGCGATCGCGGACGCAACCCTTTCCGACGCGGTCAAGAAGGCCGACATGAGCCTTTACTTCTCATCCAACAGCCCGTCCTTCCTGCGGTCGAATACCGCCCTGATGGCGCTGGTTCACGCGCTGGCCTACGGCGTCTACTCGCTGAGCGAAGACGAGCACAGCGAACGGATCCGCGCTTACAAGCTGAAGTAGACGATTCGTCAGGACGCCACCGGCATCACCTGCGTTTGACCGGACCTTCGAGGGCCTTCTCTCTCTATATTGGAGGGGATGGCTGAAGAAGCGACTTTCCGAGTAAAGACCGGCCTGGCAGAGATGCTGAAGGGCGGCGTGATCATGGACGTGGTCGACGCCGACCAGGCGAAAATTGCCGAGGACGCGGGGGCCTGCGCGGTCATGGCCCTTGAGCGGGTCCCGGCCGACATTCGCAGGGACGGCGGTGTGGCCCGCATGTCCAACCCGCGGATGATCAAGGAGATCCAGGACGCGGTTTCGATTCCCGTGATGGCCAAGGTCCGGATCGGCCATTTCGTCGAGGCCCAGGTCCTGCAGTCGCTTTCGATCGACTTCATCGACGAGTCGGAGGTCCTGACCCCGGCCGACGAGACCAACCACGTCGACAAGTTCGGGTTCGACGCGCCCTTCGTCTGCGGTGCGACCAACCTCGGCGAGGCTCTCCGCCGGATCGGCGAGGGGGCGGCGATGATCCGCTCGAAGGGCGAGGCGGGCACCGGCAACGTCGTCGAGGCCGTCCGCCACATGCGCGAGATCGTCGGCGGCATCAAGCGACTTTCCACCCTCAGTTCGACCGAGCTGCCGACCGCCGCCAAGGAACTCCAGGCTCCGCTGGAGCTGGTCCGTGACGTGGCGACCCGGGGCTGGCTGCCGGTTCCCGTCTTCTGCGCGGGTGGCATCGCCACCCCGGCCGACGCCGCCTTGATGATGCAGCTCGGTGCGGAAGGAAACTTCGTCGGTTCCGGCATCTTCAAGTCGGATGACCCGGAACGCCGGGCCAAGGCGATCGTCGAGGCGACCACTCACTTCAATGACGCAGACCGCATTGCCGCTGCCTCCGAGCAGCTCGGCGAAGCGATGCCGGGGATCGAGATGGCCGCACTCGGCGAGGATGGCCGCCTCGCCGGACGCGGCTGGTAACCAAACGGACCCTTCAACTGACAGTTCCGCCCGGTCCGATGCCGTCCGGCCCCGGATCGGCGTGCTCGCAGTCCAGGGCGGCTTCCAAAGGCACGTCGAGCATCTGCGCGAGGCCGGGGCGGAGCCGGTCGAGGTTCGACTGCCAGCCGAACTCGAAGCGCTCGACGGACTGATCCTGCCCGGTGGCGAAAGCACCACGATCACCATGGGCATCGAGAAAGCGGGCCTCGCAAAGGGGATCCTCGCCCATCACCAGGCCGGCCGGCCCACCCTCGGCACCTGCGCCGGGATGATCGTCGCCGGCCGTGAACACCTGGGACTGATCGACATCACCACGAAGCGAAACGCCTTCGGCCGCCAGCTTTCCAGCTTCGAGGACGACATCTCGGTCGAAGGGGTTGTCGACGGTCCGATTCGCGCGGTCTTCATTCGCGCCCCCTGGGTCGAATCGACCGGGGAGGGAGTGCAGGTACTGGCCGAGGTCCGCGGTCACCCGGTGGCGGTCAGGCAGGGAAATGTCACAGCCCTCTCGTTCCACCCTGAACTGACCCCCGACAACCGCATCCACCAATGGTTCGTCCAATCAGCTATTCGGGAGGGGTGAGCCGGCGGCGAGGAAGAACCAGGCGATGAAGGCGATGAAGGCGATCACGACCGAGCCGATGATCACTACTTCGATCAACGACGGAGGGTCGCCGCTCTTCTCGCTGTCCCTGAGGCTCTTCATCCAGCCCATCCGGATCGGCCCGACATCACGGGCGCCGGTCAGCCGGATGTAGATCTCGTTCAGCCGGCCGAGGATCCAGGCGACCAGCAGGATCGAGGCGATCGCCCCGAAAAGCACGATCAGGTACGGCCCGAGGCTGGGGAACTGGCTGTCCGCGAACTGTGATCCGACCCACAGCCAGACCAGCGGAATCACCGACCAGAGCGAAAGCGCCGCAAGCAGCATCACCCCGGCGACCGCGCCTGCCGCGACCGTCCTCGAAGCCCTGTGTTTGCCCTCGGGAATCATCAGTTGCTCTTGTTCATAGAATCACAACATGTCCGGTCACTCGAAATGGTCTTCGATCAAGCACAAGAAAGGGGCAGCTGACGCAAAGCGCGGTCAGCTCTTCACCAAACTCGCCCGGGCGATAACCATCGCCGCCCGCGAGGGTGGTGGCGATCCCGACGGCAACCCGGCTCTCGCCACCGCAATCCAGAAGGCCCGGGCGCAATCCATGCCCAAGGCCAACATCGAGAAGGCGATCGACCGGGGCACCGGTGAAGGCGACGACGCGGTCGTCGTCGAGCGGATCCAGTTCGAGGGCTACGGACCCGGCGGTGCCGCGATCCTCGTTGATGCCCTGACCGACAACCGCAACCGGACCAGCGCCGAAGTCAGGCATGCCTTCACCAAACACAACGGCAGCCTCGGCGAGCCCGGTTCGGTCGCCTGGATGTTCGAAACCTTCGGTGTGGTCGTGGTTGACGGTGAAGCCAACAGCGAAGACGACCTGATGGGGGCGATCGACGCCGGAGCCAGCGACGTGGTCGAGGAAGAAGGCAAGCTGCGCGTCCTCGCCGAACCGACCGACCTGACCGCGGTCAGGCAGGCAATCGAGGCCGACGGCATCGAGATCGAATCGGCCGGGCTCGAAGTCATCCCCAAGAACACGGTCGATATCGAGGAATCCGACGCCGGCACCCTGATCAAGCTGCTCGAAGCGATCGAAGACCAGGACGACGTGAACGAAGTCCACGCCAACTTCGACATCCCGGACGAGGTTCTGGAGAAGATCGCCGCCGATTAGAGTCCTCTTGCAAAGCTGGAATTGATCGAATGATCGCTCTATCTTCGGCCCATGGAAAGCGAAGGCGGTCGCTGGAGTCGGGCCTCATGGGCGAAAAGAATCGGCTGGATCTTCGGGGGGCTTGTCGCTCTCTTCCTGGTCATCCAGCTGGTCCCCTACGGCAGGGACCACACCAATCCTCCGGTCACCCGGTCACCGAAGTTCGTCGGTGCCCAGACCGAGCAGATCTTCAATGACTCCTGTGGCGACTGCCACAGCAACCTGACCAAGTGGCCCTGGTATTCCAACGTGGCGCCCGTCTCCTGGCTGGTGCAGAGCGACGTTGACGAGGGTCGTTCGATCATGAACTTCTCCGAGTGGGACAAGCCGCAGCCGGCGATCGACGAACTGGTCGAGCAGATCAATGAAGGTTCGATGCCGCCTTCCAAGTACACGAGGATCCACAGCGGAACGAAGCTCTCCGATTCCGAAAAGCAGACCCTGATCAACGGGCTGATCGCCACCTACCGGGCCAATCCACCCGGCGGCATCAAGGGTGGCTGAAAGAGGCATCCGACGGGCGGTACAGAATCATGAGGGATGAAAGTCGTAATGGGGATAGATCCCGGGACGGCGAACCTCGGCTTCGGCGTGGTCAGGATCGAGGGTGGCCACATGGTCGCCCTGGACGGCGGGGTTATCGAAACCGCTTCCGGTGATCCGCTCGAACGGCGACTTGGCGAGATTCATTCCTCCCTTTCCCGCCTGATCAAGTGGCATCAGCCGGTTGCCCTGGCGATCGAGGATCTCTATTTCGGCAAGAACGTGGGCTCGGCGATGAAGGTGGGGCAGGCCTCCGGCGTTTCGATGCTGGCCGCCGCCCAATGCGACGTGCCCTGTTTCAGCTACACGCCGCAGGCGATCAAGACCGCGGTCTGCGGTTCGGGCAACGCGGCCAAACGGCAGGTGCAGAAGATGGTTGCGACCCTGCTCAACCTCAGCGAAGTTCCCCAGCCGGATCACGCGGCTGATGCCCTGGCGGTAGCGATCTGCCATGGCGGTACGGCTGGCCGGAGGGATGCGACCGAGGCCGCCCTGGCCGGATCCGGGTCGTCCCTGCGGGTGGCGAGTTGATCGCCACGGTCCGCGGAGAGGTGCTGGTCAGGCGCTCCGATTACGTCGTGATCGAGGCGGCCGGGGTGGGATACCGGCTGGCGGTCAGTTCCGAGACGCTGCGCAGCGTGCCGGCCGCCGGCCAGGAGATTTTCCTCCACGCCGAGACGATCAGCCGCGACGACAGCCTGCTGCTCTACGGCTTCTCTTCAGAGGAAGAACGGGATCTCTTCAACATGCTGATCGGGGTCAGCGGAATCGGCCCCAAGGTCGCGATCTCCGCCCTTTCGGGAGGTCCGCACCGGGAACTGACCCGGGCGATCATTGCCGGTGACGCAAAACGCTTTCAGGCGGTGCCCGGGATCGGCAAGCGAACCGCCGAGCGGATCATCCTCGAACTCAAGGACAAGGTGACTTCGGTCGCCGAGGAAGCGGGAGAAGCGGTTCTTCCCGCCGCCTCGGACGCCCGCTCGCTCGCTCGCGACGGTCTGATCAACCTCGGTTACGCCCCGCTGGAAGCCGAGCAGCTGCTCGACGGCGTCGGCGATGGCGATGACCCGCAGCAGCTGATTGGCGCGGCCCTCAAACGCGCAGCCGCTTCCGGCCGGGGAGAGTGAGATGAGCGACCTGCCCGATTTCGGTGGCAAGCGGATCGACCTCGGGGTCGAGGCCGACCTGCCCGAAGGTGCCGAGCCGCGGGTCCACGACGCCCGGGCCGATCAGCCCGACCTCGAGCTCGACCAGTCGCTCAGGCCGAAAGGGCTCGGGGATTTCGTCAACCAGAAGCAGGTGACCGACCAGCTGGCCGTGTTCATCGAGGCTGCCCGCCGCCGGGGGGAACCACTCGATCACGTGCTTCTGGCCGGTCCGCCCGGTCTGGGCAAGACCTCGCTGGCCAACATCGTCGCCGCCGAGATGGGCGTGCCGCTGATCCAGACCGCCGGCCCGGCCCTGGAACGCAAGGGTGACGTCGCCGCCTTTCTCACTTCGCTCGAGCCCGGCAGCGTCTTCTTCATCGACGAGATTCACCGGCTTGGGCGGGCCGTGGAAGAGACTCTCTACCCGGCGATGGAAGACGGTGAGCTGCCGGTGGTGCTCGGCCAGGGGGCCGGTGCCCAGACCGTGACCCTGCCGTTGCCGCCGTTCACCCTGATCGGGGCCACTACGCGCAGCGGCCTGCTTACGACACCGCTGCGGGACCGGTTTGGCGTCTCCCATCGGCTCGAGTACTACACACCGGCCGATCTGGCGAAGATCGTGGTTCGTTCGGCCGGGATCCTCGGGGTCGAGATCGACGAGGGGGGAGCGGTGGCGATCGCCGAGCGTTCCCGCGGCACGCCCCGGGTCGCCAACCGCCTGCTCAAACGGGTGCGGGACTTCGCCGAGGTCAAGGGCTCCGGTTCGGTCGATGCGGAAATGGCCGACGCTGCTTTGGAGATGCTCGAAGTCGACAAGGCCGGCCTCGACCGGGCCGACCGCGCCCTGCTCGAGTTGATCGCGACGCGGTTCCAGGGCGGGCCGGTCGGCCTTTCGACGATCGCGGTGGCGATCGGTGAGGAGCAGGACACGATCGAAGACGTGCTGGAGCCCTATCTGCTCCAGATGGGCATGCTGAAGCGCACCCCGCGGGGGCGGGTTCTTACGCAGTCAGCTTTCGAGCACCTCGGCCTGCCGGTTCCCTCGGGCCATCAGTCGCTCTTCTAGGTCGCTTCGAAGAATCCCTGGCGCCAACTGGGGATCGACGGTTCCCATCCGGTCTGCGCCTTGAACTTCGCGTTCGATGCGCCCCGGCCCTCGGTGGCCTGCAACGCGATCGGTTTGCCGGCGATCAGCGCGGCCAGCCAGAACGGAACCTTGCGTGGCGGTTTGGCCCCGACCGACTCTGCGAAAACGGGGATCCAGTCCCTGGTCGCGGCCGGTTCGTCATCGGTCACGTTGTAGATCCCCTCGCCTTTCGCCAGGGCAGTGACCGCGGCTGAAGCCGCATCTTCGACGTGGAGGAAAGAGGTCATGCCGTGGCCGCCACCGACGATCGGCAGCCGCCGCTTGCGGACTTCACCGGACAGGTAGCCGTCGGGGGCGTACCAGGTGCCCGGGCCGTAGAGCAGCCCGTAACGGAGCACGACCGCCTCGAACCGGTCGTCTTCAAGCGACTTGCGCTCGTGGCCAAGCACGGCGTCGTGGACCCCGCTGCGATCGACCGGTTCCTCCTCGGCCTTGATCATCGGTCCGCTCAGCTCGTAGAGGAAGGAGATGCTCTGGGTGACCAGGCGGGAGGCGCCGGCGGCGGCCGTCGCTTCGATCAGGTTGTCTCCGCCTTCCGACCTGATCCGGTTGTTGGCGTCATAGAACCCCTTCTTCTTCGGCTCGAACTTCCCGGGCAGGCTGGTCAGCTGGTTGACCACGACTTCGGGTTCGGCCTTGACGACGGCCTCGATCAGCTGCGCCCGATCGAAGACGTCGCAGGCAACCGCGATGCCGCCTGCCTCGCGGATCCGCGCCGCACCCTGGCCGCCGCGGGTCGACCCGACCACCTCGTGACCTGCCGCCGCGAGTTGACGGACCAGGGGCAGGCCGATCGCGCCACTGGCTCCGGCGATGAAGATCTTCATGGACGCAGCCTATGTCACCAATTCAATACCCTTCCCGCGATGCCCTTCTTCATCTGTCCCAGCTGCGGGAACCGCGAGAACAGCGGCGACCGGACCGCCGGTTTCAGCCCGCGACCGAAGGGCTGCTCGAAGTGCGGGTTCGGGTTCGTCTTCGAACTGCTCGACGATTACTACCCGGCCCCGAACGCGGCGTTCTTCGTCTGCGACCAGGAAGGGCGGGTCATCGACGCGGGCCGGGGGAGTTTCCAGCTGACCGGCCTGACCGACGAGGACGTGATCGGCCGCCCGGTTCGCGAAGTGCTGGGGCTCGAATGGATCGACCCCGGTGACGGCGGACCGGAAGCCGACACAAACGGTGACGGTGAGACCGACCCGATCGAGACTTCCCTGGAATGGGGTGTCCGTTCGCTCGGAAAGCGCGTCGAAGTGCGCTCCGAGAAGGATTCCGCCGCCCAGGCCATCGCTGACGTCTTCCCGGCGTATGACGATGACGGGGGTCTGATGATCGTCTTGACGCCAGAAGGGTAAGCTTCCGCTCGAATGGGAGGCAGGCGCCGCAACATATTCGTGCTGCTGTTCGTGCTCGGTCTGGTGATCGTGTCGGGCATCGTGTGCCTGAAGAAGCCGACCCAGCTCGGGCTCGACCTTCAGGGAGGCATCGAGCTGACCCTGCAGGGGCGGCCGACCCCGCAGGTCAAGGAAGTCACTTCCGAGGCGATGGACCGCTCGGTGGACATCATCCGTTCCGGTTGCGACAAGCTCGGCGTTTCCGAAATCGAGGTTTCGCGACTGGGCGCCGACCAGATCTCGGTGGGCATTCCGGGCGCGACCAACGTCGGTACCGCGACCGAATGCGCAACCAAACCCGCCCGGCTTTACTTCTATGACTGGGAGAACAACCTGGTCGGACCGGCCCGTGACCTCAGCTTGGTCGGGACGGGAGCCGACACCGCGGAAGTCTCGAAGCAGGTCCGCAAGGCCTGGGTCGACGCCGGCCGCCCGCCGACCGAAGGTTTCAACCGCACCTGGATCGGCCTCGGTGCCGAACCGACGATGTGGGACGCGGTCAACCTCGCCGCCAAGCAGCCACGCGACGACAAGTGCGAGGACTGCACCTCCGGTGACAAGTACTACCTCTTCGACGAGAAGACCCATGAACTGATCTCGGGGCCGGTCACGGCGAAGGAAGACCTCTACTACAACGATCAGGGCCGGCCGATCCCTCACAAGGGCATCGTCAAGAAGGTTCCCCAGGGCACGATCATCGTCGACGAGCTGCCGACCGATTCCGACGGCAAGACGATCGACGACGAGTCGCAGGCCGGTTACTTCGTCCTCAAGGACAACGCGGCCCTTTCCGGATCCGAGATCAAGGATCCGCAGCAGAACCTCGACCAGTTCAACCAGCCGAATGTGACCTTCGACTTCACCGGCGACGGCAAGGACTCCTTCCAGGAGATCACCCGCCGGATCGCCCAGGAAGGGCAGGCCCGCGCGATCGGAGGGGTCACCTCGGCCGACCAGGCTTCGGCCCTTTCCGGTCACTTCGCGATCATCCTCGACGGCCAGGTCGTCTCGCGGCCGATCATCAACTTCGTCGAGAACCCGGACGGCATCGACGGCCGCCAGGGGGCCCAGATCTCCGGCGGTTTCACGGTCGACCAGGCTCAGAACCTGGCCGAGCTCCTGCAGCGTGGCGCCCTGCCGATTGACCTCAAGCTGACTTCGCAAAGCCAGGTTTCGGCGACCCTCGGGCAGGAAGCTCTCGATCAGGGCGTTTTGGCGCTGCTGGTCGGGCTCTTCTGCGTGATCATCTTCCTGATCGTCTTCTACCGCTTCCTCGGCGGTGTCGCCTCGCTGGCGCTGCTGGTCTACGCGGTCCTCTTCCTCGCCCTGATCAAGGTGATCCCGATCACCATGACCCTGCCGGGCATAGCCGGTCTGGTCTTAACCATCGGGGTCGCAGCCGACTCCAACATCGTCATCTTCGAACGCGTCAAGGAAGAGTTGCGTGCAGGAAGATCCGTGCAATCGGCGATTACGCTCGGTTACCGGCGCGGGATCAGCACGATCATCGACGCCAACGTCGTCACCCTGCTGACCGCCTTCATCCTCTTCGTCCTCGCGACCTCGGGCATCAAGGGCTTCGCCTTCACGCTCGGTGTCGGCACCATCGTTTCGCTCCTGACCGCGGTCGTCTTCACCCAGGCGCTGCTCGGTTCGATGTCGAACACGAAGCTGATGCGCTCCGACAAGGCATTCGCCGGCATGGAGGGCAAGGAGAGATGGCATTTCGACTTCATGGGCAGCGCGCCGAAGTTCTTTGCGATCTCCGGCGTGATCCTGCTGATCGGTGCCGGCGCGCTGACCACCAAGGGCCTCAACTTCGGCATCGACTTCGAGTCCGGCACCCGGATCGAGGTGGCCCTGAACGATTCGGCCTCAACCGAGGATGTCCGCAGCGTGCTCAGCCCGCTCGGGCTCGGCAGCGCCGACATCCAGACCATCACCGACAACCCGACCCTCGGTGACAACGCCTTCCAGATCGAGAGCGAGACCCTCGACCCGTCCGAGGTCTCGAAGGTCGACGACGCGCTGAACAAGGAGTTCGGCGTAAGTGCCGACGGCTTCAACAGCACCTCGGTCGGTCCGACGTTCGGCGCCTCGGTCGCCCGCAGCGCGGCCCTTGCGATCTTCTTCTCGATGATCCTGATCATGGGATACGTGGCGATCCGCTTCGGCGGCAAGTACACGGTCCCGGTCCTGATCGCGATCGCCCACGACTTCCTGATCGCACTCGGAATCTATGCATTGCTCGGGTTCGAGGTCTCGAGTGCCACCGTGGCGGCATTCCTGACGATTCTGGGCTACTCGCAATACGACACGATCATCGTTTTCGACCGAATCCGGGAGAACGAACCGAAGATGCCGCGGGCGACCTACTCGCAGATCGTCAACAAGTCGATGAGCGAGGTCATGACCCGTTCGCTGGTCACCAGCTTCTCGACCGTGATCGGCGTCATCGCACTGCTGATCTTCGGTGGCGAGGTTTTGCGTTCGTTCGCGATCGCGATCCTGGTCGGTGTTGCTTCCGGCACCTACTCGTCGATCTTCATCGCTTCGCCCGTGCTCGCCCTGTGGAAGGAGCACGAGCCCGCGTTCAAGCGTCGCCGGCGCCAGCAGATCGAGACCCAGGGCTCGGTTCCCGCTTTCGCATCCGACCTCGAGGTCGCCCGCAAGGATTCAGGCAACGGAGCCGAGAGCAAGGCAGGCGAGGAAGGCGCAGTCGAGGAAGCGGCCCCGTCGCAAGGCGGGCCGAACCTCTCGCCCCGTGACCGGCGCCGGCTGGAGCGGCAGAAAGCCAAGGAAAGCGGAGGGGAAGCCTGATGTCAATCGTTATCTGGTTCACCGTCGCGCTCGCGCTCTGGCACTTCACGATCTTTGTGCCCGACCGTTTCTGGCAGGGCATCATCGGCGCCCTGATCGGCTGCGTGCTCGGCGGATTGATCTCCGGTGCGATCGTCGAGCTGATACTCGGCAACGGCCTTGCCGACACCGACATCATCACCTTCCTGGCCGCGGTGCCGGGAACGCTGATCGGCGCCTGGGTGATTTACCGGATCGGTGTTTCCCAGGGCACCGAACCGATTGAAGCCGGCTCCGAGCCGGCGGAAAAGGTCTAGCGGGATTCGTTTCCGGGCCGAGCCTTACCCGGTCGACACCGCCCTCGAACTGGAGCGGGCAACCGGGCTGAGCCGGCCTGTGGCGACCGTTCTTACCCGCCGCGGATTCGGCGATCCGGACGCCGCCGCCCGCTTTCTCGGGGCCGGCGAAAGCCATGATCCCTTCGGGTTCGAGGGCATGGCAGAGGTCGTGGCGAGGGTCCGGGCAGCGATCGAGGCCGGCGAGAAGATCACCGTTTACGGCGACTTCGACTGCGACGGGGTCTGCGCGACTTCGATCCTGGTCGGTGCCCTGCGTGAACTGGGCGGTGACTGCGACTGGTTCATCCCCGACCGGATCGATGGATACGGCCTGAACCCGGATTCGATCCGCCGGCTTCACCAGCGCGGTACCTCGCTGGTCATCACCGTGGACTGCGGCGTGACCTCGGTCGGGGAGGTGGCCCTGGCCAGGGAGCTGGGCCTTGGAATCATCGTGACCGACCACCATCAGGCGGAAACGGCCCTGCCGGAGTGCCCGATCCTTCACCCGGAGGTCAGTGGCTATCCGTTCCCCTCGCTTTGCGGAGCGGCGGTCGCCGCCAAACTCGCCTCGGCGCTCAGGGCCGGCACCTCGTCGGGCCCGGAGCGCGACGAGGCAGACCTCGATCTGGTCGCCCTCGCGACCGTCGCCGACGTGATGCCCCTTGTCGGCGAGAACCGTCACCTGGTCCGCGAAGGCGTCAGGGTCGCCCGTCGCGCCCGGCGGGTCGGCCTGGCCGCCCTGATGGCCGACTGCAGGATCGAACCCTCGCGACTCAGCTCGGAGGATTTCGGCTTCCGGCTCGGCCCGAGGATCAACGCCGCCGGTCGCCTCTACCGGGCCGACGCCGGGGTGGAGCTCTTCCTCGCGGACTCGAGGGAAAGGGCCGGCGAGATCGCCCGCGAGCTGGCCAGTGTCAACGCCGAACGACGCACGGTCGAGCGCGAAGTGGAGGGGCTGGCCAGGGCCGAGCTGAAAGCGCTCGGCGACCCGGGCCCGGCGGTCGTCGTGGCGGGGGAGGGCTGGCATCAGGGCGTGGTCGGGATCGTCGCTTCGAAACTGGTCAAGGCCACCGGCCGGCCTTCGGTGGTGATCTCGATCGACGGTGAAACCGGCAGGGGTTCGGCCAGGTCGGTTCCCGGTCTGGACCTTCACGCCGCGATCGGGGAGACGGCCGACCTGCTGGAGACTTTCGGCGGCCACGCCGCCGCCGCCGGTTTGAGCATAAGGACCGACCGAATTGACGATTTTCGATCGGCTCTGGGCCGGGCGGTCGCGTCACGGATCGGCACCGAACCCGCCGAGAAGGCGATCGAGTTTGACGCCGTGGCCGGGGGTGCCGACCTGGGGCTCGACCTGGCCGAGGAGATCGAGAAGCTGCAGCCGTTCGGGAACGGCAATCCGCCGGTCAGGCTTTTCCTGCCCGGTGCCAGGATCGAGGATCTGCAGGAGATGGGCGAAGGGAAGCACTGCCGCTTCGCCGTCTGTTCGGGCTCCCATCGCGCAACCGGCGTGGCCTTCGGCCGGACCTCGTTCGGACTGGCAGAAGGGGAAAGGGCCGACGTGATCGCCGAACTGGGGATCAACCACTGGAACGGCTCGATCGAACCGCAGCTGCGGGTCACCGAGGTTTCCCGGCTCCCGGCCGCCGAACCGCTCGCGGAGTGTGAGCCGGACGAGTGGTGGCAACGCTTCGAGACCGCACTGACGAGGCCCCTGGAGGGAGCCGGGCCGGCTGAAAAGGCGGAGGTCAGAATCGCCTCGGGGCCGCTCGGCCTGCCGGGTGTGGCGCTCGGCGAGCTGATCAGCTCCGGAGAGCGGATCGTCGTGCTCACGGCCGATGCGCGCCAGCGCTGGGTCGGTCTCGGCGGCGCCGCCCTGGGCCGCTTTTCTTCACGCGACGGGGAGGAGGCGGTCGGGGTCTGGGCCGGCAGCCCGGCATCCGTTTCGGAGCCGGCCCGCGATGCGTCGGTCCTGCTCACCGACTTCACGACCCTGGCCGGCGCCAATCCCCCGGTGATCGACGACTTCGACCGCATCGCCCTGCTCGACCCGCCGTATCTGGCCGCGAGCGTGGCGGAACTGGCCAGGCTCGACCTGCCGGTTCATCTTCTTGCCGGGCCGGTCGAGTTCGAGTTCACGGCCCGGGTCGCGGCGTATCACCTCGACCCGACCGTGCAGCTCAGGAACCTCTTCCGCCGCTTTCGCGAAGCTGACGCAATCGACGGTCAGGCGACCGAAGGGGAGCCCCTCCGGGCGGTCCTCTCCGAAGACGGCAACTCAACCCGTTCGCCGGAGCAGGCGGCGACTCTGCTGCGGATTCTGGTCGAGACAGGCCTCGCCCGTACCGAAGGCGAGGGGAGTGCCCGAAGGGCCGGGGTCGTATCCTCGGTGAAGGCGGATCTTTCCGTTTCGGTCGTTTTCTCACATCACATCGAGCTTCATCAGGAGCACAGAGGATTTCTCAGCCAGTTCGACAGGCAGACCCAGACGCAGTGACACCGGAGGCGACGCCGCCGGTCGGTCCGGTCGTGCCCGCAGCCGGAACCGTGCCCGGAAACGGAGCCGGCATTGGCTCCGCAGCCGGCCCGTCGGCGATCGAGACTGCCGATCTGACCGCTCGCGAACGATCCCTGCTCGACGACCTGATGGCGGTCATCCAGCAGTTCGAGGCCGACCTCGCAACCCACGGGTCATCTCCCGCCGCGACCATCGACCGGGACGAAGTGACTCGCGCCTTCGTCTTCGCCTGCCGGCACCACGCCGACCAGAAGCGTAAATCCGGCGACGAGTTCATTACCCATCCGGTCGGGGTCGCCCGAATCTGCGTCGGCATGGCGCTCGACACCGAGACACTCTGCGCGGCCCTGCTCCACGACACGGTCGAGGACACCTCGGCCAGCCTCGAGGAGATCGAGCTGGAGTTCAGCCCGACCGTTTCCCGCCTGGTTGATGGCGTCACCAAACTGACCGAGATCACCTTCGAAAGCCGTGACGAGAGGCAGGCCGAGAACTACCGCAAGATGATGGTGGCGATGGCGACCGACGTGCGGGTGATCCTGATCAAGCTCGCCGACCGCCTTCACAACATGCGGACCCTGAGTTCGCTGCCCAAGCAGAAGCAGATCCTCAAGTCCCGCGAGACGCTGGAGATCTACGCGCCGCTGGCCCACCGGCTCGGTATCCACGCGATCAAGTGGGAACTCGAGGACCTCGCCTTCGCGACGCTTCATCCGCGCAAGTACTCGGAGATCAAGCACCTGGTCGCCCAGCAGCGGACCGAGCGCGAGAACTTCGTCGAGGAGGCGGGCGAGTACCTGTCGGACGAGCTGGAGAAGGTTGGCATCGAAGCCGAAATCGCCGGCCGCGCCAAGCACTTCTACTCGATCTACACGAAGATGACCAAGAAGGGCCGGGAGTTCAACGAGATCTTCGACCTGACCGCGATGCGGGTGATCGTCGGCTCGGTCAAGGATTGTTACGGCGCGATCGGGGTGATCCATTCGCTCTGGAAGCCCCTGCCCGGTCGCTTCAAGGATTACGTCGCGATGCCGAAGGCGAACATGTACCAGGCACTTCACACGACGGTGATCGGCCTTGAGGGCAAGCCGCTGGAGATCCAGATCCGGACGGCGGAAATGCATCGTCTGGCGGAGTACGGGATCGCCGCCCATGTCGCCTACAAGGAAGGCGGCAGCGGCACCGATTCCTCCCGCGAAAAGATGACCTGGCTGCGGCAGCTGGTCGAGTCGGAGTCCGAGCAGGATCCGACCGAGTTTCTCCAGTCGCTGAAGGAGGATCTCTTCGAGGACGAGGTATTCGTCTTCACTCCGAAGGGCGAGGTGATGAACCTCTCGGCCGGCTCGACCCCGGTCGACTTCGCGTATTCGATTCACACCGATGTCGGCCACCGCTGCGTCGGGGCGAAGGTCAACGGCAAAATCGTGCCGCTCCATTACCAGCTGAAGTCGGGCGACATCGTCGAAGTCCTGACCGCGAACAAGGATCGCGGCCCTTCCCGGGACTGGCTGAAGCTGGTCGGGACCAGCCGCGCCCGCAACAAGATCCGCGCCTGGTTCCGCGAGGAAAGCCGCGAGGACGCCGAGCGGGATGGCCGCGAGGCACTGGCCGAAGCGCTGCGCAAGCGGGACCTGCCGCCGCACAAGTTCTCCGGTTCCCCGATGCTGGCCGATGTGATGCGGGAGATGGGCTTCCGCAAGGCCGAGGATTTCTACATCGCCCTCGGCCAGGGGAAGGTCTCGGCCAGGACCACCGCCAACAAGCTGATCCAGCGCCTCAGGCAGGGCGAGATCATCGAACCCGCCCCGGTCGAGAACATCGAGTCCGGCACCCCGAAGCGCAGCCGCGCGCTCCGCGAGGCATCCGAGTTCGGGATCAAGGTCGAGGGGCTCGAAAACGTCGCGCTCCGGCTCGCCAAGTGTTGCCGGCCGGTCCCCGGCGACGAGATCGTCGGTTATGTGTCGCTCGGCCGTGGCATCACGATCCACCAGGCCAATTGCCAGAACGTGGCCGATCTCGAGAAGTCACCGGAACGGATGATCGATGTCGCCTGGGAGGGAGAGAACGAGGCGACCTTTCGGGTCGAGATCCAGATCGACGCCTACGACCGGACCCGCCTGCTCGAGGATCTTTCCCGCACCTTCTCGGAGGCCGGGGTCAACATCATCTCGGCCAACCTCACGACCAACCCGCCGATGGTCAAGAACCGTTTCGTGGTGGAAGTCGGAGATACCGGCCAGCTCAAGCAATGCATCAACCGGATCCGCCACGTCGAAAGCGTCTTCGACGCCCACCGCGTAAACACCACGGACTGACCACTTCCCGGTTCCAAGGGCCTGTGGTCGATTAACCCTGTACTACGAGGTTAATCCGCACTCAGTGCCTCGCGGATGCAGGCCGCGACCCACTCCGGACGTTCAGTTACGTCCAACCAGGTGAATCTCAGGACTTTGTAGCCGAGGCTGCGGAGGTAGCGAGTCTTCTCGGAATCGGCTTCCAGAGCGAAAGCATCACCGTAGAATCTTCGGCTGTCCAGCTCGACCACCAGCCGCTCACGCTTCCAGAGTGCGTCCACTTCATATCTTGATCCATTCCGGGTTTGATGGAGACGGTTTTCATTGGGCGGTTGGTGCCGTCAGGTAGTTGTTCTCGAACTCTACGGGCGGCAGGTATTTCAGGGCTCCATGGAGCCTTGATCGGTTGTACCAGTCACCCAGGTCAGGGCTGCCAGTTCAACGTCGGAGCATTTCTTCCAGGGGCCGTTGCGGTCGATTGGGTCTGCCCCGAGTTAGGTTGTCACTCGGGGTTTAGTGTTCTTGGTGGTTTCTGAGCCCGCCATGGCGGGCTGATGGATTGTTTCGTATTCGACGGGGGTGAGTTTCCCGAGGCCGCGTTGGCGGCGGCGTCGGTTGTATTTCGCTTCGATCCAGTAGACGATCGCGTGGCGGAGCTGGTCCCGGGTGTCCCAGGTGCGGGTGTTCAGAACGTTCTTCTGGAGCAGTGAGTAGAAGGACTCCATCGAGGCGTTGTCTCCGGCGGCGCCAACTCTGCCCATCGAGCCGTGAAGACCGTTCTCACGGAGGATCCGGGTGACTTTCCGGGAGCGAAACTGGCTGCCGCGATCGGAATGGCAGATCGTGCCGTCAGGGTTACGCAAGGTGATTGCGTGCTGGATCGCCCGGGCGGCAAGGGAGGACTTCATTCGGATGTCCATCGAGTGGCCAATGATCCGGTTCGAGAACACGTCCTTCACGGAGCAGAGGTAGAGCTTTCCTTCCCTGGTTGGGTGCTCAGTTATGTCGGTCAGCCAGACCTGGTTCGGGCCCGTTGCGGTGAACCGGTGCCGGATCCGTCCATGCTCATCCTCTGTTGCCAGGAGATCGTCGTGAACGGGCGGGCCGGGTTTCCCGGCCTTGCCCTTCTTCTTGGCGTGGGAAGCCCATAAACCACCGATCCGGCAAAGCCGGTGGACCCGGTTCTCGGAGCAGTTGATGCCCTCATGCTCCAGCTCGTCTTTGAGGAACCGGTAGCCAAGCGTGGGGTCGTCCTGGTGAAGGTCGTGAAGAACGTTCAGGACCCCCGCGTCATCACGATCCCGTTCACAGACCGGCTCTTTGAGCCACTTGTAATACCCCTGGGTCGAGAACCCAAGGACCCGGCACGCCACCACCACCGGCACCCTTATCGGGGCACCGGCAGCGGCCATCTCACGGACGAGCGGGAAGATCATTTTCCCGGCAGGTTTGCCTGGGAAAGATAGGCGGCCGCCCGCCGCAACACTTCGTTCTCCTGCTCAAGCAGACGGTTTCGCTTCTTGATCTCCCTGACCTCAGCCCTTTCGGCTTCGGTCAAACCAGACCTCGATCCCTCCTCGATCTCGGCCTTCTTCAACCAGTTATGCAAAGTAGCTTCGGAAATCCCGAAGTCTTTGGCTACCTGCTTGATCGGTGCGTGGCCCGTACGGGCCACGGCAACAACATCTGCGCGGAACTCCTTCGGAAACGGCTTCGGCATGGTGACCATCCTTCCAGTGCGAGGCGATCCTCACACATCAGGTGTCAACCAAACCCGGGGCAGACCC
>ERZ724512.144-NODE-144-length-28586-cov-9.717185_pt1 | contig 28586 bp, 33 predicted proteins | sample MGYA00376045_ERZ724512 | MGnify/ENA primary metagenome ERZ724512 (study PRJEB28724, sample SAMN07190883) | activated sludge metagenome | isolation source: activated sludge of sewage treatment plant in Hong Hong | place: Hong Kong | collected 2016-03-17 ... | reverse complement strand
CTGTGGGGCTGGGCCGCGTTGTTCGCTGTCATCGGGTTGATGCTGGCCGTCGACCTGTTCCTGCACCGTCACGATCACGTCATCGGCTTCACCGAGGCCGCCCTGTGGTCGGCGGTGTGGATCGCCGCCGGGTTGGCCTTCGGCGGGGTGGTGTGGTGGGCCTACGGCGGCGAGGTCGCCGGCACCTACTACGCCGGGTATCTGATCGAGAAGGCCCTGTCGATCGACAACGTCTTCGTGTTCGCGCTGATCTTCTCCTACTTCGCCGTCCCGGATCGCTATCAGCACAAGGTTCTGTTCTGGGGAGTGGTGGGCGCACTGCTGTTCCGGTTGGTGTTCATCTTCGTCGGCGCCGAGTTGCTCAAGGCCTTCTTCTGGACCGCGTACCTGTTCGGCGCCTTCCTCATCTACACGGCCTACAAGATGGCGTTCCAGCACGACCAGGTGCTCGAGCCGGAGCGCAATCTCCTGGTGCGGTTGGTGCGCCGAGTGTTGCCCACCGATCCGCGGTATCACCAAGGCCGGCTGTTCACCAGAGTCGGCGGCAGACGGGTCGCGACTCTGCTGTTCGTGGTGCTCGTCGCGGTGGAGGCCACCGACCTGATCTTCGCCATCGACTCGGTCGCCGCGGTGCTGGCCATCACCACCAGCACGTTCATCGTCTGGACGGCCAACGCCTTCGCGGTGCTGGGCCTGCGCAGCCTCTACTTCTGCCTCTCGGGTCTACTGAGACGGTTCGGCTATCTGCACTACGGGCTGGCCGTGCTGCTGGCCTTCGCGGGGGTCAAACTGATCCTCTCCGAAACCCCTGTCGGCAAGCTTCCGATACCGCTGACGCTGTCGGTGATCGTCGTGACGCTCGCGGTGTCGATCGGGTGGAGTCTGTTCGCCAGCCGGCGGGTTGGGTCGGGTTCCGGCCGCGGCACTGTCGCCGCGACATCTTTCCCGAAACGGGATACGCGAATGCAATCCGACTAACATTGTCGCGATGGCCGCCCGTACGCACGTCAAGAAGGCGAGCCCGGCGCCGCGCCGCACCGGGTCCGTCAGGTCCGTCCGGGCTACCGCCAAGGCGGAAGAGGGCAACCGGTCGTGGACGTTCCTGACCAACCACGCGCACGTGCTGCTGTGCCTGGCCAAGGGCGAATCGCTGACCGCGCGGGAGATGAGCGGGTTGATCGGCATCACCGAGCGTTCGGTGCAGGCCATCGTGGCCGACCTGGTCGACGACGGCTACCTCGCCAAGTCCAAGCAGGGGCGCCGCAACATCTACACCGTCAATCCGGCGGGTCGGCTGCGTCATCCGCTGGAGGCCGCGCATACCGTCGGCGAACTCATCCGCGCCCTGAGTTGAGCCGTGTCGGCGGCGCCGTCGACGGCGGCACCACGGATAGGCGCTGGCCTCGTCAGGCCGTGACGGTCCGGTCGGCGGTCCGGCCGAAGATCATGTCCTCGTCGATCCGGTCGAACCGGTGGTCGATGGCGTCGGCGAAGAAGTTCTGCCGCACATTCCACGGGCGCTCGGTAGCCGACTTGGGCAGTGCGTGCGTGTTGCGCAGCACGTATCCGGCCTGGATGTCCCAGGCGAGTTTCTCGGTCATCGGCATGCTGCCCGGATGCGGGTAGGCGTGGGTGTAGCCACGAGATTGCATGTACTGCAACAGTTTCGCCACCTGCTGGGCGGTGATGTCGGCGCGCAACGTCCACGAGGCGTTGGTGTAGCCGACGCACCATGCCAGGTTGGGCACGTCCTCGAGCATGTGCGCCTTATAGACGAACCGGTCCTGAGGCTTGATCTCCTCGCCGTCGATGCCGATCGACACTCCGCCGAGGGCCTGCAACTGCAGTCCGGTGGCGGTGACGACGATGTCGGCGTCGAGATGGCGTCCGGACGCGAGCATGATGCCGGTGGCGTCGAAGTGGTCGACGTGGTCGGTGACCACCTCGACGCGCCCGGCGCTGATCGCCTCGAACAGGTCACCGTCGGCGTCGAGGCACATCCGCTGGTCCCAGGGGTTGTAGCGCGGCTTGAAATGCACGTCTACGGGGTAGCCGGCTGGCAGCTTGGCGACGGCCGCACGCCGCAGCACGGCTCGCACGAAGCCCGGGAATTTGCGGGACATGAACCAGGTGAAGCCTTCTTGCGCGGCGTTGCGCCACTTCACGATGGTGTGAGAGGTATTGCGCGGCAGAACTTTTCGGACTAATTCGGTGCTGGGCAACACCCGCCGTCCGGCGGCGACGTAGGTGGGGGAGCGCTGCAGCATGGTCACCTTGGCGGCCGCGCGCGCCATTGCCGGCACCAAGGTGATCGCCGTGGCACCGCTGCCGATGACCACCACCTGCTTTCCGCTGTAGTCGAGATCTTCCGGCCAGAACTGCGGATGCACCACGGTTCCGGCGTAGTTCTCGACGCCCGCGAACTCCGGCGTGTAACCCTCGTCGTAGGAGTAGTAGCCGCTGCCGAAGAAGACGAACCGGGCCCGGTAGGTCTGCACGTGCCCATCGCGGTCGGCCTGGACCGTCCAGGTGTCGGTGGCCGAATCCCAGTTGGCCGAGCGCACGCGACTGCCGAACCGGATGTGGGTGTCGATACCGTGCTTACGCGCGGTGTCGGCCAGATAGGCGCGGATGTCGGGGCCGTCGGCGACTCCCTCCCTACGGGTCCACGGCTCCCACGGGAAGCACAGCGTGAAGACGCTGCTGTCGCTGCGGACACCGGGGTAGCGGAACAGGTCCCAGGTGCCGCCGATCTGGTCGCGACGTTCGAGGATGACGTAGCTGAGGCCCGGGTTGCGTTGGTGTATCCGGTAGGCCGCTCCGATGCCCGAGATCCCGGCGCCGACGATGAGGACGTCGACGTCTTCGGTGTGGTTCGGAGTGCTCACAGGCGGCCTCGCTTCGTCGCGGTTGTGGTGCTCGTCACTCCACGATAAGCGGTCGGCGGGTCAGCGGTAGTTCACGAACTGCAACGCCACGTCGAGGTCGGAGCCCTTCAGCAGCGCGATGACGGCCTGCAGGTCGTCGCGCTTCTTGGAGCTCACCCGGATCTCGTCGCCCTGAACCTGCGTCTTGACGCCCTTGGGGCCCTCGTCACGAATGATCTTGTTGATCTTCTTGGCGTTCTCGGTGTCGATGCCCTGCTTGAGGCTGCCGGTGACCTTGTAGGTCTTGCCGCTGGCCTGCGGTTCGCCGGCGTCGAACGCCTTCATGGAGATGTCCCGGCGGACCAGCTTCTCCTTAAAGACGTCGACGGCGGCCTTGAGCCGCTCCTCGGTGGAGCTGACCAGTTCGATGGCCTCCTCGCCTTTCCAGGCGATGGTGGTGTCGGTGCCGCGGAAGTCGAACCGGGTGGCCAGTTCCTTGGCCGCCTGGTTGAGCGCGTTGTCGACCTCCTGGCGGTCGACCTTGCTCACGATGTCGAACGATGAATCCGCCATTGGATTCCATCCCCTCTGGTTGGTGATCGGCCGTTTTCGTCTTGGGTACATCCTCGTTGTACCCTGCTAGTCGCACCAAACCCGGGTAGCCGAATCGGCGGGGCGAGGCGCACCAGGCAGGTTGCCCGAGCGGCCAATGGGAGCGGACTGTAAATCCGTCGGCTAACGCCTACAGTGGTTCGAATCCACTACCTGCCACCAAAGTCAGCGCCGGTTTCGGAGGGGCTTGACGTTGTCCCGACGGGTCGGCACTCCCTGAACCCGGGTGGCATGCTCGTGCCATGGCGGGGATTCCCGAGACGGTGTACGCACGGGACGGCGACGTCCACCTCGCCTACCAGGACGTCGGGGGCAACGGACCCGATCTGCTCTTCATACCCACCGCCACGTTCCCGATCGACCTGTTGTGGGACGAGCCCACCGTCGCCGGACACCTGCGCCGGTTGGCCTCGTTCGGCCGGTTGATCACCACCGATCTCCTCGGCGTCGGCAGCTCCGATGCGGTGCCGATCGGTAACCGCCCCGCGATGCAGTCCTGGACCGACGGGCTCGTCGCGGTGCTCGATGCGGCCGGCAGCGACTGCGTGTCGGTCTTCGCCATGTCGGAGTCGGCGCTGCCCGCCATGCTGCTGAGCGCGACCCATCCGCAGCGTGTCCGTTCGCTTGCGCTGTGGGCCCCGTTCGCCCGTTACCTACGCGGCCCCGACCAACCGTTCGGCATGCCGGAGGCAACCCTGGCCACCTACCTCGACGCATTCGAAGACACCGTCGGGAACGGCGATGTCGTCGACCTGCTGGCCCCGAGTTGGGCCGGCGATGCGGCCAAGCGGCGCTGGTGGGCCCGCGGCGAACGTCTCGCCGGCGGGCCAGGATACTTCAAGGCGATCTTAGATCTGTTCCTGCACACCGACATTCGGCCCGTGCTGGACAGCATCCAGGCGCCGACACTGGTCATGCACCGGCGGGGGGATCGACACGTGCTCGCCGAACACCCGCGCGATGTCGCCGCGCGGATTCCGCATGCGCGGATGGTGGAGTTCGGCGGTGACGACCACGAGTGGCTCGCCGGCGACACCGACCGCGTGCTCGACGAGATCGAATCGTTCGTCACCGGCAGCCGCCGCGCCGCGCCGACCAACCGGGTGCTGTCGACCGTGCTGTTCACCGACATCGTCGGATCGACCGAGCGCGCAACCGCTTTGGGCGACGAGGCGTGGACGACGGTCCTCGACGCCCACGACCGCATCGTCGAGCGTCACGTGACCGGCGCTCGCGGCGTCGTCGTCAAGTTCACCGGTGACGGCGCGCTGGCCACTTTCGACGGCCCCGCGCGGGCCATCAACTGCGCCTGCGCGATTCGCGACGCGGTAGAAGGACTCGGACTCGAGATTCGCGCCGGCCTGCACACGGGCGAGGTGGAGATGGCCGACGGTGACGTTCACGGCATCGCGGTGCACATCGCCGCACGGATCATGGCACTCGCCGCGCCCGGCGAGGTGCTCGTGTCGGGCACGATTCCGCCGCTGGTGCTCGGGTCGAAGATCGCTTTCGACGACCGCGGTAGCCATCAACTGAAAGGCGTGCCCGATCCGTGGCCCGTACATGCGGTGCGACGAACGCCCTGACCTTCGCCGTGATGCCCGCCCCGACACTCCAAAGGAATCGGCCCGATGCACGTACTTCGCACGCCGGACTCGTGTTTCGCGCGCCTGGCCGGTTATCCGTTCGCTCCGAGGTACGCCAAGGTTGTCGCCGGCGACACTCGACCGTTGCGTATGCACTACCTCGACGAAGGTGACCCAGCCGGCCAACCGGTGGTGCTGTTGCACGGCAATCCGACGTGGAGCTACTTGTACCGCACGATGATCCCACCGTTGGCGGAAGCCGGTCACCGGGTTCTGGCGCCGGATCTCATCGGCATGGGCCGGTCGGACAAACCCGCCCAACCGAGTGACTACACCTACCTGCGCCACGTCGAGTGGGTGACTTCCTGGATCGATGAACTCGACCTGCGCGACGTGACGTTGTTCGTGCAGGACTGGGGCTCGCTCATCGGGCTGCGGGTGGCCGCCGAGCAGAGCCATCGAATCGCCCGGCTGGTCGTGGCAAATGGAACCTTGCTGACCGCCGCGGAACCCCTCCCGTTCGCCGTCAAAGCGGGACTGGCCGTCGCCCGTCACGTTCCGTACGTGCCGGCCGCGCGCATCGTCGCGCACGGAACCGTCAACACCCTTTCTGCGCAGGTGCGTGCCGGCTACAACGCTCCCTTTCCGAACCGGCGGTACCAGGCCGGCACCCGCGCCTTTCCCCGGCTCGTACCCGCCTCACCGCGCAACCCGGCCGTGCCGGCGAACCGGGCCGCCTGGAACGCCCTCGGCCGTTTGGACAAACCGTTCCTCGCGATATTCGGAACGAGCGACCTGATCTTCGGGCAGGCAGGCCACCGGCTGATCTCGCACATACCCGGCGCCGCTGGGCAACCACACGCCCGGATCCACGGCGGACACTTCGTACCGGAAGACTGCGGCGCAGAACTCGCTTCCCGCCTCAACGCGTGGATGTCGTCCACGGCTTGAATGGCCGGTTCGAATCATCGGGTTTCGTCACCGCCCGCCCATGGATCGCTGTTCATGACGGCGTCGACACGCTGTCTAGGAGAGCTGTAGGCAGCGGTGCACGAAGGCGATCGCCATGCCGCCCTCACCGACGGATGCCGCGACCCGCTTCACCGATCCCGAGCGCACATCGCCGACGGCGAAGATTCCCGGGACGCTCGTTTCGAGGGCGAACGGCTCACGATCGGTTTTCCAGTGTCCCGCGTTCATCACGTCGGTTCCGGTCAGGACGAAGCCGTGCTCGTCGCGCGCGATCTTCGAGGGGAGCCAGTCGGTCGACGCTTCGGCGCCGATGAGGACGAAGAGCGCCATGGTGTCCCGCCGAGATCTCGTGCCGGTGCTTCGGTCGATGACCTCGATCGCCTCGAGTCGTCGATCTCCGTGCACCGCGACAACCTCGGATCGCGTTTCCACCCTGATGTTCGCTTTCGTTGAGATCTGCTCGATGAGGTATTGGGACATACTCGCCTCGAGCGAATCGCCGCGTACGACAAGCGTCACCGAGCGGGCGTGGTTGGAGAAGAAGACGGCGGCCTGGCCGGCGGAATTGCCCGCCCCGATCAGATACACATCGTTTCCCTGGGTCAGACCGGCGTCGCTGCGTGCCGCACCGTAGTAGACACCGGAGCCGACGAACCGATCGATCGAACCGATCTCGAGGCGCCGCCACTCCACGCCCGTCGCCAGGACGATCGATTTCGTTCGCAGCACGTCGCCTCCGTCCAGCCTGACGGTCCGGCCGGCCGGGTCGATGCCGTCGACCCGGCGGGTGACGATGATCTCGGCGCCCAGCCGTTTCGCCTGCCGCAGCGCCCTGCTCGCAAGCTCGTCGCCGGAGACGCCGAACGGGAAACCCGTGTAGTTCTCGATTCGGGTCGAAGTGCCGGCCTGGCCGCCCGGGGCGAAAGACTCGATCAGCGCTGTCTGCAGGCCCTCGGAGGCGGCGTTGACCGCCGCCGTCAGACCCGCTGGCCCGCCGCCGACGATCACGACGTCGTAGTTCGGCCGGCCCGGCGCAACCGTCAGTCCGGCAGCGATGGCAACCGAACGCATCGTCGGGGCAACCAGGCGCGTGCCGTCGCGCAGCACCACCGTCGGAGACGGCACAGCCGCACCACCGACGAGTTGAACAGCAGCGGCATCGTTCGGGTCCAGACGCTGGTACGGAATCTCGTTGCGATGCAGGAAGCTGTCGCAGTCGTGGACTACCGGGTCCAGCGGCGGGCCGATGACGAACAACGAGGGCTCGAGTGGCTGCGCGGTGGCGTTCCTGAGCATCTCCATCCGGTCCAGCACGGCGGCGCCGACGGTCGCCAAGACCTCGGGGGCCATCGCGGCGAGCGTGTGGAACACCTCGACGGTCAGCTTGATCACCCGCGACGGCTCGATGGCGCGCATGCTGGCGGGCAACGGCGTACCGAGTGTCATGGGGATCTCGCCGCCGACCTCGCCCGGCAGCCGGACGCCGATCACCCGCTCGACGCCGTTCACCAGCTTGGTGAGTTCGGTCCTGCCCTCCACCACGACCGCCAGGAACCGGCCTTCGCCTTCGTGGGCCGCATACTCCCCGGGAATGAGGCGGATGTCCTCAACGCTGCCGGCAAGGTACTCGAGCTCCTTTTCGCCCAACGTCGAGAAGAGCGGAATGGTAGCCAGTTCGTCTATGGTGAACATGACTGCGTTCCAACCTTTTTCAGCTGTATCGCGCCAGCCGTGACAATCTGCGGGGTGGCTTCGCATGCAGGGATGACCATGGCGAAATGATCGGCCGACCATTACGGCGGCGCATGGGGCATCCGCCCCAACTATGTGCGCTCAGGAATTCGCGTCGAGCGTGTCCGAGCCACTCAGCCCAGCACGGGGAATCGCCGCTGGCGCGCCAACTTGTCCAGTGCGCTCTGCATGACACCTCGCACGTGGTGGTCGACCTCGTCGACGTCGGGGTCTTCGCCGAACAACCCGAGGACGTCGATCGGCTCCAGCAACTCGGTGACGATCTTGGACGGCAACGGAAAATTGGCCGGAATCGTCGACGTCAGGCCGAAGGGGAAGCCGAACCCAACGGGCAGGATGTCCATCCGAATCCGATGGAGCCGCAGCAGCTTGGCCAACTGTGCGCCCCGGGTCAGGAACAGCTGCGTTTCCTGGCCCCCGATCGACACCGTGGGCACAATCGGCACACCGGCCTCGATCGCGGCCCGCACGTAGCCCTTCCGGCCGTTGAAGTCGATCTTGTTCTGGGCGAACGTGGGCCGGTAGGCGTCGTAGTCCCCGCCCGGGAAGACCAGCACCATTCCGCCGGAATGCAATGCCATCGCGGCGTTGTCCCGGCTGGCGCCGATGACGCCGAGGCGGCGCAGCGTGTCCGCCAACGGCGTCTTGAACAGGCCGTAGTGCGCCAGCGTGTAGAGCGGGCGGTCATAGCCCAGCTTCTCGTAGACGGCCGGGGCCAGCACCATCACGTCCGGCGTCACCGCACCGCCGGAGTGGTTGCCCACCAGCAGTGCGCCGCCGGCCTGGGGCACGCGCTCCAGGCCCCGCACTTCGGCACGGAACCAGAACTTGGCGAACGGCATCAGGAACTTGCCCGCCTGCTCGACGAAACCCGGATCCCACTTGGCGAGGTCTGAATCGTCAAAACCGTTGTTGCTCATACATTTCCGCCTCTTTGTGGCCCAGCGCCGGAACCGCTGAACGCCCGAGCCCGCCGGCGCATTGCTCTATCTGTCATGTATAAACCGAAAACGGCCGGTGTGACAGCACTCACACGATTCTTCCGCACGGCAAGAGTCGCAACTTTGAATGGACCTAAGTCCCTTCCAGTCGGTCGCCGGCCGTTCCGGAAGCAACCCGCCGGCAACACGCCGCGCGCTCGCCACGATGTCGCCCGCTCCGTCTAGGATGAGACACATCCGCTCGCCCCGCGATCGCGGCGTCCCCGACTGACCCGGCCCTTTGTATTGGAGTGCGTTGTTTACCCTGGATCGTCGTGCCCGCGGTGCCTGGCTGGGTGCCGTCATGGCGGCCCTGGCCGTCCTCGGTGGCGTGGTGGTCACCACCGGATCCGATCGGGAGTGCGTCAATTGCGCCGTGGCGGCGGCCGGCGTCCAGCAGTCCGCCGCGACGCCCAGCGGTCCGGCAGAACTGACGATCAAGCCGCTGCCGGGTGCCGAGGACGTCGACCCGCTGGCCCGCGTCCTGGTGGCCGCGCAGACGGGCGGCCTGAGCAGCGTCACCATGGTCAACGAGAACGGCAAGGAAATTCCGGGCATCATGACGCCCGACAACCAGGCCTGGAAGCCGGCCGAGCAACTCGGCTACGGCCACACGTACACCATGACCATCGCGGCGCGCGGTCCCGGCGGGATGCCCACCCGGCAGACCTCCAGCTTCACCACCCTGATGCCGAACAGCCAGACGCAGGTGTACTTCAACACCACCGGCGGCAACCTGCTGGCGGACGGCGCCACCTATGGCGTCGGCATGGTGATCGTGGCCCACTTCGACGAGCCGATTACCAACAAGGCGAGCGCCGAGCGAAACCTCAAGGTCGTCACGGATCCGATCGTGCAGGGCTCCTGGTACTGGGTCGACGACTACAACGCCCACTGGCGCCCCGAGAAGTACTGGGCGCCAGGCACTTCGGTGACCGTCAAGGCCAACATCTTCGGGGTGCCGATGGGCGACGACCTCTACGGCCAGTCCGACGAGACGGTGTCGTTCAAGATCGGCGACGCCCACGTGTCGGTCGCCGACGACAAGACCAAGCAGGTCAGCGTCTTCGAGAACGGCAAGCTGGTGCGCACCATGCCGACGTCGATGGGCAAGGGTGGCACCGAGACGATCAACGGGACGACGTTCTCGTTCTGGACACCGCCCGGCGTCTACACCGTGATGGACAAGGCGAACCCGGTCATCATGGATTCCTCGACCTACGGGCTGCCGATCAACTCCCGGCTGGGCTACAAGACGACGATCCCGTACGCCACCCGGATCAGCACCGATGGCATCTATCTCCATCAGCTCAACGCCACCTCCTGGGCGCAGGGCAATACCAACGTCAGCCACGGGTGCCTGAACCTCAACAGCGAGAACGCGCAGTGGTTCTTCAACTTCTCCCAACCGGGCGACGTCGTGGAGGTCCGCGGCACCGGCGGGCCGCCACTGCAGCTGTGGCAGAACGGGGACTGGACCGTGCCGTGGAGTGAATGGCGCAAGGGCAGCGCGCTGCCCTGACCCGGGTAGGTCTTCGGGCTCAGTCGTCGGAATGGCGGCGATGCGCCCAGCGCTCCAGCCGGGACTGAAGCACGAACACCCCGATACCGAAGGTCGGCAGGATGGCGGCGGTCCAGATGATCCCGAATGTCAGCGTGCTCATACGCGTCTCCATCGCGGTGTCGACGTCCGGTATGTGCGGATCACGTTACGGCGGCCCGGGCGGACGCCGGCGGTGCCGCGCCGCGGGTTCGGGTGCCCATTTTGCGCGGCGCAGTCGTGTGACGCAGTTCACAATCGGCGTACCGTGGGAGGCATCTTCTGCAACGGAGGGAGATGCGATGAAAGGCGCACATCACGACCCTGTCGACCACGTCCGCACCACGCAGCCGCACGCCGGTGAGTCCTTCATCGACACGCTGTGGATGCCCGGCCTGCTGCTGATCGCGGTCGGCACCGCGCTCATCGCCGGCACGGTCGCGGCGTCGGCGTATGGCAATCAGCACGCTTCGGTGGTGCTCGGCCTGATCGCCGGTGCGTTGGTGACGGCGGGCGCTCTTCTGATCACGGTCGAACACCAACGGGTCAAGCGGGTGGAACGGCGCTGGCTGGATGACCATCCGCCGGGTTTCCACCGGAGGGCCTGAGCCAAATCAGTTAGCCCGCTTAGCAATTAGCCGAACTACTCGATGTTGCCTGGATCACACTATGCCGTAGCATGTGGCCTGAAACACATCGAAAGGATGTTCCATGGCCGCTGGTGGATTGTTGCCGCAGTCGAAGCCGGCGCCGCCGCGCGCGGCCGGAGGGTCCATCAGCGGGACCCGCCTGCTTCTGTGTGTGTTGCTCCTGACGATCGCCGTCGCGGCGGTCGTCGCCGTGTTCGTCACGGCGTCGAGCGGTCAGACGAACCTGGCCATCATCATCGGCATCTTCTCCGCGGCGTTCTTCTCCCGCGTCATGTGCTGACCGGCGTCAGTTGTTCCGCCGCGGCTTGAGCCGCGTCGTGGGCAGCGGCGGCGCCGGCAACCAGTCGACGGCACCCCGGTAGCCGTCCACGCGTCCGAACCGCTCCGACCGGGCCTGCCACTCGCTGCGGAATTCGACGATCTCGTCATGGCTGCGTCCGACGAAGTTCCACCACATCAACAACTCCTCGCCGAACGGCGTCCCGCCCAACAACACCGCCCGCACCGGCTCGGCACCGGTATTGGCGAGGGCGAGCGTCCCGGACCCGGCACCCCGGTAGGCCAGTTCGCGCGCACGCACCGCGACACCGGACATCTCGACGGCGCCTTGGTCGAGAAGCAGGCCGTGCTCGAAGTCCCGGTCGATTTCCAGTTCCACCGACGCGCCGACCGGCAGGTCGATCTGCGCCCCGAGCAACGGGGTGTGGGTGACGACGGGCGAGACCTGGCCGCCGAGGGCGCCCAGGAACACCCGCAACGTCGCGCCCGAGTGCCGGACCGGAGCCGGTGCGTAGTGGTCGAAGGCCCGGTCGGTGTGCCGCGCCGAATCGGGCAGGGCCACCCAGAGTTGCACTCCGTGCAGCACGCCTGCCGAGGGGCCGGAAACCCTGGAAACCTCGGAATGGCAGATCCCGGCGCCGGCGGTCATCAGGTTCAACTCGCCCGGGTGCACCATCGCGTGCACGCCGTTGCTGTCGCGGTGCTCGATCAGGCCGGCGAAAAGCCAACTGACGGTTTGTAATCCGGTATGTGGATGCGGTGGCACATCCATGCCGGGACGGTTGTGCAGGGTTTCCGGGCCGTAGTGGTCGGCGAAGCACCAGGCGCCGACAAGGGACCGCCGGCGCTGTGGCAGCGTCCGCCGGACGCGCATCGCGCGCGGACCGCCGAGGGGCACGTCGCGGGGTTCCAGGATTTCCACACCGGCGGAAGTCTTGGGGAGGCAATCGAATTCGACCGGGTCGGTCTCCAGATTGCTCATCGGTCCGACCTCACGGCTCAGGGCCGCGGTTCGCAGACCAGCAGCGGGATCTCGCGGTCGGTGTTGCGCTGATAACCCGCATAACCCTTGTAGGTCTTGACCACCCGCGGCCACAGTTCGGCCCGCTCCTCGGCGGTGGCCGTGCGTGCGTGCATCGGCATCGACCTGCCGTCGACGACGAGCGTGACGTCCGGGTTCGCGATGGCGTTCTTGTACCAGTCGGGGTGGTCGGTGTGGCCGCCCTTGGACGCCACCAGGACGATCCGCTGATCGTCGTGCACCGGGCTGGTCAGCAGGTTGGCATACGGCCGGCCCGACTTGCGGCCGACGGTGTGCAACTCGACGGTCAGCATGCCCATGACGGTTCGCGGATAGCGTCCGCCGGTGAGTGCGAGAAGGGCACGGTGGCCGTGCTCGAGCAGCCAGGCGCCGGCTTCGGCGATCTGATCCGGTCTGCGCATCGGTTCTCCTCTGATTTGTCGGGGGCCGCTCAGCGGCCTCGCAGGACGGTGGCCTCGACCACATTCTGGACCCCGCGCTGGATGCGGCGGGCGAGTGTTCCGGCGCCGCGCCGCAGCGCGCCCGGCGGTTCGATCACATGCACCTCGACACGGTCGCCGGTGCGCACCACGCCCGGTTGCGCGACGTCCGCGTACACGCCGAGGAACCGGTCGGTGCGCTCGGACAGCAGCCGGGTGATCGAGCGGTCGGCTTCGATGCCGGGCTGCGGCCGGGTGGGGATCACGCACCGGATGGTCTGACCGGACACCCGAAGCGTCGCCGCGCCGATGTCCAGCCGGGCTCCGGCCCACTCGGACTCCGGGAATCGCGTTGTGGCACCGTCTATTTCGAGCAGGACGTTGGGCCGGAAGCGACGGGGGTCGAATCCCGTGCCGTCGGTGGACAGCGAGGCCAGGCTCGTCGTGCTCAACAGGTGCACCGGGCTCAGGTCGACGAATGTGCCCGGCGGCGTGGAGAACCGGGCCAGGGTGGCGACTTCCTTCAGCGAGAAGATCGAGGTGTCGATCAGCTTGTCGGAGTCGGCCAGACCGAAGTCCTTGCGCACCTCGCTGGGCGCGTAGGCGGCGAGCACCTGCCGCCACCGCAGCCGGTGCACCGACGTGTCGGTCTCCTCGGGCAGCGGTGTCAGCCGCATCGGCCGGCCGGCCAGTTCGGACAGGTGCTCGTCGATGTCGGGGTCGGCGCTGCACCGCTGGACGCCGTCCGGGAACGTGATCAGAACCTCGGGAACGTTGCCCGGTCCCGCGTCCGGCCCGGGCTCGGTGCGGTATTCGGCGGTGCAGCGCAGAAGCGCGGGAACCCGGCGGCCGGTGGCGGTGATGTCGTTGTCGAGATCCCGCACCGCCCACAGCCGGTCGGCGTGCACCCCGCGGCGGTCGATGCGCAGCGCGGCGACTTCGGTGCCACCCATGGACTTGACCGGGTAGCGCCAGAGCCGACTGACCGCGATGGCCGCCACGTCAGTCAGCCCGGGATGCCGAACTCCGCCGGCATGTTCTGTATCCCGGCCCGGATCCCGTCGAGGGCCTCGGCGCGGGCCCGCAGCTTGCTCGCCGCGTGGGCGCCCTGGTCCAGTTTGGCGAATTCACGCGCGGCTTCCTCGGCGCGCTCCAGCACCTTCTCCGGCGGCACCACCTCGTCGACCCAGCCGGCGGCCTTGGCGGATTCGCCGAAGTAGACGTTGGCCAGCCCGACGGCCTGCTGGTAGGCCGAGCGGGTCAGCCGCAGCTTGACCACCTCCAGCGCGGCGTACGGCATGACCATGCCGATGGCGACCTCGTTGGCCTGAATGTTGTAGCCCGGCGCAGTGATTCGGTGATCGCCGCTGCACAGCAGGAACGACCCCATCGCGATGGCATGGCCGGTGCAGGCCATCACCACCGGCTTCGGGTAGGACAGCAACCGGTGCGAAAGCTCGAATCCGCCGCGCAGCATCCCGATCGACGCGTCGATGTCGCCGCTGCGGAACACCTTCAGGTCGAAGCCGCCGCTGAACACCTTGTCGTTACCGGCCAGCACGAGCGCTCCGACGTCGTCGCGGTCGGCCCGGTCGATGGCGTCGTTGACGGCCTGCTGCATGTCGGGGCCCAGCACGTTGGCCTTGCCGTCGTCCATCGTGATGACGGCGATCGAATCGTCGTGGCGGTAGGTGACTTTGTCGCTGGAGCCGGTCATGGCTCAGACGCTACGTCAACCGCCCATCAGCATGTGCCACTGCTCCAGATTCGAAGCGCGGTAGACGTAGTTGGTCCGCTTCACGTCCTCCAGCGGCGCGCTGGGTTGTTCGGAGTACCAGTGGCCGGGGAAGACCGTCGGGTCGCCGGACAGCGTCGCCAGCTGCTGCAGGCTGCGGTACATGTCGTCGACGTCGCCGCCCGGAAAGTCGGTGCGCCCGCAGCCGTCGAGGAACAGGGTGTCGCCGGCCACCAGACGTCCGTCGAGCAGGAAGCACTGGCTGCCCGGGGTGTGGCCGGGAGTGTGCAGCAGTTCGATCTCCAGGTCGCCGACGGCCACCTTGTCGCCGTGCCGATGGGGGGTCAGATCCGACAGCGGGATGTCGGTGACGCGCGAAACCCATTTGGCCTCATGGATATTCACGTGTACCGGCACGGTCTCGCGTTCGAGTAGCTCGGCCAGGCCCTTGAGCGTGAAGCCCATCATGGTTCCGCCGACGTGGTCGGGGTGGTGGTGGGTGACCAGGACGCCGGACAGTCGCATGCCGTCGGCTTCCAGGGTGTCGACCAGTTCGCCCGCCGCATACGCGGGATCGACCACCACCGCATCACCGGTTTCCCGGTCGCCGATCAGGTAGGCGAAGTTGCGCATCTGGCTGGCGATCATGTCGCCGGCGGCGAAGTCGTGCCCGGACAGCAGTTGCTTGAAGTACAGACGGTCGTCGGCCATGCGCCAACTCTAGGCGCGGTGTGTCAGGAGATCGTCAGCACTTGGTAGCGGGACGCCGCAGGCTCAGCGACACGGTCCGCTTCTTCTTGGGGTTCACCTTGGAGACCGTGCCGGCCTTGGGGCTCTGCCCGCACACGATCCAGTTCGTCGGATTCAGGATCTCCTGGAGGGGACCGGTGCGGTTGAACGCGTTGATCTTGATGACGCCGGCGTCGACGAGGGGTTGCAACGAGGACTCGGCCGCCGCCAGGGTCGCGCCCTTGAACGGCCCCGGCATCTCCCAGGTGCCCTCCGGCGAGACCGGACCCTCGTCCGCCCAGGCCGGCGCGGCCACGCCGATGACCAAGCCGACGGCCAAGGCCGTCGCACCCACTGCCGCTGTGAAGCGTTGCCGCATCGATGCACTCCTCCGCGCCTGAGAAAAGCCTGCCGGGAAACTCCGTCGTTCGCCTCTGTAAAGGTACCGTGTCCGGCCGCTGCCAAAATGCAGTCGACGATAATGGTGCGGGCGGCGAAACGCCGATACCTGTCAAGCCGTATTCAACACCAGCCTCCGGCGGGCCGCATCCCGGCCGGCGCCTTCCCGCTGACCAGCGGTTTGGTGTTGAAAAGCACCAGGCTGTACCCTCTTTAAGGCCCGCCGGTCTGTTTGCGCGGGTGCACGTGGACAAGGCCCCCTTAGCTCAGTCGGCAGAGCGTTTCCATGGTAAGGAAAAGGTCAACGGTTCGATTCCGTTAGGGGGCTCGGTGGACGCCGGCCAGAGCGTCGATCGGGGCGGTGTAGCTCAGCTGGTTAGAGCGCACGACTCATAATCGTGAGGTCGGGGGATCGAGCCCCCCCACCGCTACAAGACAGTTTGTTTCAGCACAGCCTGAGTCTCAGGACAGGCGGGAAAGAAGAGGGCAGCAACCGTGGCCTCCAGTACTGATGTACGGCCGAAGATCACCTTGGCGTGCGAGGTGTGCAAGCACCGCAACTACATCACCAAGAAGAACCGCCGTAACGACCCCGACCGGCTCGAGCTCAAGAAGTTCTGCCCGAACTGCGGCAAGCACCAGCCGCACCGCGAATCGCGCTGACGCGCGCCCGAAACCAGGTTCGAGGTCTGCAAACGCCGGGTAGATAGGTTCGAGTTTCGTGTCGCTGTCCGAAAAGGTCGTCGGGATGCACTATCGCTATCCCGACTATTACGAGGTCGAGCGCGAGAAGGTCCGCGAGTACGCGACCGCGGTCAAGAACGACAGCCCGGCCTTCTTCGACGACGACGCGGCCTCCGAACTCGGCTACGCGGCCCTGGTGGCGCCGCTGACCTTCGTCTCGATCTTCGGTTACAAGGCCCAGGTGGCGTTCTTCGAGAGCGCGGGCATCGGTATCCAGGACGCCCAGATCGTCCAGGTGGATCAGGAAGTGAAGTTCCTCGAGCCCATCCAGGCCGGCGACAAGCTCTACTACGACGTCTACGGCGAGTCCGTCCGGCAGGCGCACGGCACCGACATCATCGTCCTCAAGAGCGTCGTCTCGAACGAGGCGGGCGACATTGTCCAGGAGAGCTACACCACCCTTGCGGGTCGTAGCGAGGAAAACGGAGAGAGTGGCTTCAACGATGGCTCTGCGTGAGTTCAGTTCGGTCAAGGTCGGCGACGAGTTGCCGGAGCGGGTCATCCCGCTCACCCGGCAGGACCTCGTCAACTACGCCGGGGTGTCCGGCGACCTCAACCCCATCCACTGGGACGACGAGATCGCCAAGCTGGTCGGCCTGGACACCGCCATCGCGCACGGCATGCTGACCATGGGCCTCGGCGGCGGGTTCATCACCGCCTGGGTGGGCGACCCGGGTGCGGTCAAGGAGTACAACGTGCGGTTCACCGCCGTCGTGCCGGTCCCGAACGACGGCAAGGGCGCCGAACTGGTCTTCAACGGCAAGGTGAAGTCGGTCGACCCGGAGGACAAGACGGTCACCATCGCGATCAACGCCACGACCGGCGGCAAGAAGATCTTCGGTCGGGCGATCGCCAAGGCCCAGCTCGCCTAGGGCAGGGAAGGCGCGAGAATGGCTATCAAGACCGACATTCGGGGCATGGTCCACAAGTACGACGACTGCTACGTCGTGGGCCGGGAGAAGGTTCGCGAGTTCGCCAAGGCCGTCAAGGCCGAGGATCCGGCGAGCTACGACGACGATGCGGCGGCCGAACTCGGCTACGACGGCCTGCTGGCGCCGCTGACGTTCGTGGCGACCATCGGCCTGCTGGTGCAGCAGGACTTCTTCCGCAAGGTCGACACCGGCTTCGAGACCATGCAGATGGTCCAGGTGGACCAGCAGTTCATCTACCACAAGCCGATCAAGGTCGGTGACCGCGTGCGGCCGGTGATGGAGGTCTACTCCGTCGACGAGCGTTTCGGCGCCGACATCGTGACGACTCGCAACACCCTGTTCAACCAGGACGGTGAGCTGGTGCTGGAGTCGTTCACCACGATGATGGGCCAGCAGGGCGACGAGTCGACCAAGATCAAGTTCGACCGCGCCAGCGGTCAGGTGGTCCGGGTAGCGGATTAGTAGTTCGCACTTTCCCCGTTGTAGACTCGGACCTCGGGTTTCTCCCAGAACAAGCGCGCTGTCCGGCCGGTTCCGATTGACCGATCGGGGAGCGCGCGAGTTGTGTGGGGAAGTCTCGGCGCACCGCGCCGCGGACAACAGAGGGGCGTAGCTCAACTGGCAGAGCAGCGGTCTCCAAAACCGCAGGTTGCAGGTTCAAGTCCTGTCGCCCCTGCTCAACTGAATACGTGTAAAGAGTGGAACACTGGACGGTGTCCCGCCTGACTAGGAAGCGACGAAGGAGCGTGCGGTGAGCGACGAGCTCGACAGTGCTGACGCCGCGGCCGGCGACGTGCCGGGCACCGCGACGCCGCAGCGTCCCACCGGCAAGCGTTCGCGGCGCCGTGCGTTGGACACCACCACGGCCGACGAGGGCGCCGAGGCGGCCCTCGAGGTAGCCGAGGGCGGCTCCGGCGCCGTGGCGGTCAAGGTCAAACCGGCCAAGAAGACGACCGACAAGGCGGCCAGCCGCAACCCGTTCGTCTTCGTGTTCACCTACCTCAAGCAGGTGGTGGCCGAGCTGCGCAAGGTGATCTGGCCGAACCGGAAGCAGATGGTCAGCTACACGACGGTGGTGCTCGCGTTCCTGGCCTTCATGGTGACGATGATCGGCCTGGTCGACCTGGGTCTGGCCAAGCTCGTGTTGCTGGTCTTCGGCTAACACCAGCATTCGAGAGACGCAAGAGAGGATTGCAACCGTGACCAGCTTCGAGGGCGAGACGCCCACGGGTGAGTCCGTCGACGTGATCGCAGACGCGGCAGAGGCCACCGAGCCCGCCGTGGACACGGCGCTCGACGAGTCGGCCGCCGAGGACGTCGATCCCGCGGTCGCGCTCAAGCAGGAGCTGCGCAGCAAGCCGGGCGACTGGTACGTCATCCACTCCTACGCCGGCTACGAGAACAAGGTGAAGGCCAACCTCGAGACCCGCGTGCAGAACCTCGACGTCGGCGACTACATCTTCCAGGTCGAGGTGCCCACCGAAGAGGTCACCGAGATCAAGAACGGCCAGCGCAAGCAGGTCAACCGCAAGGTGCTGCCGGGCTACATCCTGGTCCGCATGGAGCTCAACGACGAGTCCTGGGGCGCGGTGCGCAACACCCCGGGCGTCACCGGCTTCGTCGGCGCCACCTCGCGGCCGACCGCGCTGTCGCTCGACGACGTGGTGAAGTTCCTGCTGCCGCAGGGCGCGGCGAAGAAGACCGGCAAGGCCGCCTCCACCGCGGCGGCGTCGTCGTCGGAGGCCACGCTGGAACGTCCGGAGATCCTCGTCGACTTCGAGGTCGGCGAGTCGGTCACCGTCATGGACGGCCCGTTCGCGACGCTGCCGGCCTCGATCAGCGAGGTCAACGCCGAACAGCAGAAGCTCAAGGTGCTGGTGTCCATCTTCGGACGCGAGACGCCGGTGGAACTGACCTTCAACCAGGTCGCCAAGATCTAGGGCTCACCAGCCCGCCAGAAAGGAAATCGAACACCCATGGCCCCCAAGAAAAAGGTCGCCGGGATGATCAAGCTGCAGATCCAGGCCGGGCAGGCCAACCCCGCCCCGCCGGTCGGCCCTGCGCTCGGTCAGCACGGCGTCAACATCATGGAGTTCTGCAAGGCGTACAACGCCGCGACGGAGAACCAGCGCGGCAACGTCATCCCCGTGGAGATCACCGTCTACGAGGACCGCAGCTTCACCTTCGCGCTGAAGACCCCGCCCGCCGCCAAGCTGCTGCTGAAGGCCGCCGGCGTGCAGAAGGGCTCGGCCGAGCCGCACAAGACCAAGGTCGCCAAGGTGACCTGGGACCAGGTGCGCGAGATCGCCGAGACCAAGAAGGAAGACCTCAACGCCAACGACATCGACCAGGCCGCCAAGATCATCGCCGGGACCGCCCGGTCGATGGGCATCACGGTCGAATAGGCGTTCAGTAGGCGTCGAGTCAGAACTCACGCACACAACGTGCGAGTAGGCATGTGCGTGGCGTCTGACTCAACGAAGAGAAAGCGCGGGAGGGCCCGCTTCGGCCCGCGAACCGCAACTCCAACAACAAGATTGGAACCACAATGAGCAAGACAAGCAAGGCATACCGCGAAGCCGCCGAGAAGGTCGACCGCGACCGGCTGTACACCCCGCTGGAGGCGGCCAAGCTCGCCAAGGAAACCTCCTCGAAGAAGCAGGACGCGACCGTCGAGGTGGCCATCCGGCTGGGCGTCGACCCCCGCAAGGCCGACCAGATGGTGCGCGGCACGGTCAACCTGCCCAACGGCACCGGTAAGACCGCGCGCGTCGCGGTGTTCGCGGTTGGTGAGAAGGCCGAGGCCGCCACCGCCGCCGGCGCCGACATCGTCGGCAGCGACGACCTGATCGAGAAGATCCAGGGCGGCTTCCTGGACTTCGACGCCGCGATCGCCACCCCCGACCAGATGGCCAAGGTCGGCCGCATCGCCCGCGTGCTGGGCCCGCGCGGCCTGATGCCGAACCCCAAGACCGGCACCGTCACCCCCGATGTGGCCAAGGCCGTGCAGGACATCAAGGGCGGCAAGATCAACTTCCGCGTCGACAAGCAGGCCAACCTGCACTTCGTGATCGGCAAGGCGTCCTTCGACGAGAAGCAGCTCGCGGAGAACTACGGCGCCGCGCTCGACGAGATCCTGCGCGCCAAGCCGTCGTCCTCCAAGGGCCGGTACCTCAAGAAGGTCACCGTGTCGACGACCACCGGCCCGGGTATCCCGGTCGATCCGGCCGTCACCCGCAACTTCACGGAGGAGTAGGCCGGAAAGTAGGCCGAGCCGCCGTCAGGCGGCGGCGGCCGCACCCGGCTTGAGGTAGGTGACCAGGCTGACGTCGATGCTCTCGTCGACGAAGTAGTACTGGCACCCGGTCAGGTAGCGCATGTACCGGTCGTAGTTCTCTTCGCCGGCCGCCGCGATGGCCTCGTCCTTGTGCTGCTCCAGCCGGGCGGCCCAGATCCCCAGCGTCTTGATGTAGTGGGTGCGCAGCGACAGCGGGGGCGGGACGACGAAGCCGGCCTTCTCGCCGTGCTCGACCATCATGTCGGTGGTCGGGATGCGTCCGCCCGGGAAGATCTCCGTGATCATGAACTTGACGAAGCGCGCCAGCTCGAAGGTCAGCTTCTTGCCGCGCTTGATCAGGTCGTCCGGGTGGTAGCCGACGCTGCTCTGGATGGTCATCCGGCCGTCGTCCGGCAGGATGTCGAAGCAGTTCTTGAAGAAGTCGTCGTAGCGGTCGAAACCGAAGTGCTCGAAGGCCTCGATCGACACGATCCGGTCGACGGGCTCGTGGAACTGCTCCCAGCCCTCCAACCGCACGTCGAAGGTGCGCTCGGTGTCGACCCGGCTCAGCAGCTCGGTGCAGTAGGCCTGCTGGTTCTTGCTGAGGGTGAGCCCGATGACGTTGACGTCGTACTTCTCCATCGCCCGCTGCAGGGTCAGGCCCCAACCGCAGCCGATCTCGAGCAGCGTCATCCCGGGCTTGAGGTCGAGCGCGTCGAGGTGCTGGTCGACGTTGGCGACCTGGGCCTCGGAGAGGGTGTCGTGCGGCCCGGTGAAGTACGCGCAGCTGTACTTGCGGGTCGGATCCTGGAACACCCCGAAGAAGTCATCCGACAGGTCGTAATGGGCCTGGATGTCCTCGAAATGCGGACGCATCTCCTCGGTGTCGGCCATCCTCGATCACTGCCTTTCCGGTGCTGTGGTCAGTGGGGGTCGCACCACTGTGACAGGCACCATACCTGGTGAATTCGTCCAGACTGAAACCGCGCTCAGGGTCCGGCGAGGCGCGCCCCGTCGGCGAACCGTGTCACTTCTCGAGGGTGAACTGGCAGACGTCGATCTGACCCTGCCGGAACATCTTGGCGCATCCGGTCAGGTACTTCATGTACCGCTCGTACACCTCTTCGGACTGGATCCTGATCGCGTCCTCGCGGTGGGCCTCCAGCGCCTGCGACCACAGATCCAGGGTGCGCGCGTAGTGGGGCTGGAGGCGCTGTTCACGGGTGCAGGTGAAGCCGCCCGCTGTCGCGCGTTCGTGCACCATTTCGAATGACGGCAGCCGTCCACCGGGGAAGATCTCGGTCATGATGAATTTCACGAACCGCGCGAGCTCGAAGGTGACGGGGATACCCAGTTCACGCGCATGGGCGGGGTTGAACGCGACGATGGTGTGCAGCAGCATGACGCCGTCGCTGGGCAGCGCTTTGTATGCCATGTCGAAGAAGTCCGCATAGCGATCATGGCCGAAGTGTTCGAACGCGCCGATCGACACGATCCGGTCCACCGGCTCGTCGAACTGCTCCCACCCCTGCAACAGCACCCGAGGGGTCCGGTCGCCCCGTGACTGCTCCAGCAGCGACTCCACATGTGCCGCTTGGTTTTTCGACAACGTCAGGCCGATGACGTTGACGTCGTAACGCTCGAGCGCACGTTTCATGGTGGCGCCCCAGCCGCAGCCGACGTCGAGCAGTGTCATGCCCGGCTCGAGGCCGAGCTTGCCCAGCGCGAGGTCGATCTTGGCGAGCTGCGCCTCCTCGAGCGTCATGTCGTCGCGCTCGAAATAGGCACAGCTGTAGGTCCGGGACGGATCCAGGAACAGTGCGAAGAAATCGTCGGACAGGTCGTAATGCGCCTGGACGTCCTCGAAATGCGGGGTGAGGTTTTTCGGCATGGCGGAGCGCCCTTCCTGTCAGGTCAAGGCAGACACCGCGTTCCCCCGCAACGCATCGTTCGATTCCACCCCGATGCGGTTACCCGGCTGAGGCTACACCCGTGGCGAAGTTGCCCGCCAACTCGGCGACGATCGGCTCCCACAGCGGCTCGGGCAACTCATGGCCCATTCCGGGGAAGAGCACCAGCCGCGCACCCGGGATGCTCCGGGCGATCGCGCGGCCGCCGGCCGGGCGCATCAGCCGGTCGGCGGTGCCGTGGATGACCACGGTGGGGGCGGTGATCTGGCGGTTGTAGCGGCGCAGGCTGCCGCTGCCCAGGACCGCGCCGAAGTGCCGCGCGACGCCGACGGGGTAGTAGCTGCGGTCGTAGGCCGCGGCGGCGTCGCGGCGCAGCCGTTCCTCGGACGCCGGGTAGGCGGGGCTGCCGATGATCCGCGACACCCGCACCGAGTTGTCGATGATGACGTCGCGCGGCGAGCCGGGCTTCGGGCCCTTGATCACCGAGAACAGAGCCCTGGGCGCCGGCGGCGGCAGCAGGGGCTGGTTGTTGCTCGAGAAGATCACCCCGAGCGAGGTGGTGCGCTGGGCGTGCCGGGCGGCGAAGACCTGCGCGATCATCCCGCCCATCGACGCTCCGACGATGTGAGCGCGGTCGATGCCGAGATGGTCGAGCAGCGCGGCGCCGTCGTCGGCCAGGTGCTCGACGGTGTACACCGCCGGGCTGGGCCGCCCGACGAACGATCGCAGCATCGCGGCGTACTGCGAGCCGCCGGCGCGCTGGCCGTCCAGCTTGCTGGACAGTCCGACGTCGCGGTTGTCGTAGCGGATCACCCGCAGGCCGCGCCGAACCAGCTTCTCGCAGAAGCCGTCGCGCCACAGCAGCAGCTGAGCGCCCAGGCCCATGATGAGCAGGACGGCGGGGTCGGCCGGGTCGCCCATGTCCTCGTAGAAGATGTCGAGGTCGCCGGACTTGGCCGTGCCGCTGCGGACCTGCACTCAGACCTCCGTCTTGTCGTCCAGATCGGTGCGGTGCTCGCGGCTGACCTCGACCATGAAGTTCGCGAAGTAGCCGGAGAACTGGGGGTCGCTCATCATCTGCCATCGGGGGGCGAGCAGCTTCATGTACCGCTCGACGTAGAGGAACTGCTTGCCGATCAGGACCAGCTCGCGGGGCAGCTTCACATCGTAGGCGTCGGCCAGCGTCGAGAGCTGCTTGCCGATGTCGGCGTACGACATGTCGCCGAGGGTCTTGAGCGTCAGCGGCTGGGCGAAGGCCTCGAGGTCCTTGGCGGCCTGCGCCTCCGGCTTGACGGTGCCCACGGCGCCCAGCAGGACGACGATCTTGCCCGCCGCGGCGTGGTCCTTCTTGACCAGCAGCGCGTGCACGAGTTCGCGCAGCAGCCAGCGGGTGCGTGGGTCGATCCGGCCCATGATGCCGAAGTCGAGGAACACCACCCGGCCCTGGTCGTCGACCAGCAGGTTGCCGGCGTGCAGGTCGCCGTGGAACAGGCCGTGCCGCAGGCCGCCCTCGAAGGTGGAGAACAGCAACGCCTTGACCAGTTCCTCACCGTCGAAGCCCCGCTTGCGGATGGCCGCGACGTCGTCGATGCGCACCCCCTGGACCCGCTCCATGGTCAGCACGCGCTCGCTGGTGAAGTCCCAGTGCACGTCGGGCACCTTGATGTTCTTGCCCAGCGGGGACGCCTGCAGGTGGGTCACCCACGCCTCCATCGACTGGGCCTCGATGCGGAAGTCGAGTTCCTCGGCGAGGTTGTCGGAGAAGTCGGCCACGACGTCCTGGGCCGAGAGTCGCCGGCCCAGCTTGGCGACCTCGACGAGCTGGGCGAACCGTTTGAGGATCTGCAGGTCGGCGGCGACGCGGCGGCGGATGCCCGGCCGCTGGATCTTGACCACCACCTCCTGGCCGCTGTGCAGGGTGGCGTAGTGCACCTGGGCGATCGAGGCCGACGCGAACGGGGTCTCCTCCCAGTGCCTGAACAGGTTCTGCGGCTCGTCGCCGAGCTCCTCGGTGAACAGTTTGTGCACTTCGTCGCGGTCGGCCGCGGGAACCGCGTCCAGCAGGGACCGGAACTCCCGCGACAGCGGCTCGCCGAACGCGCCCGGGCTGGAGGCGATGATCTGGCCGAACTTGACGTAGGTGGGGCCCAGGTCGGAGAACAGCTGCGGGATCTGCTTGATGACCTTCGTCTGCCACGGCCCCTTGGCGGGCAGCGTGGTGAGGACGCGGGCGCCGGTCCGGGTGAGCTGCCAGCCGGTGGTCCCGATGCGGATCGCCTCGAACGGCAACGGAACCCGGTCGAGTTTGGCGACCTCACGGTGTTTGGTCGAACTCATTGTTGTAGTGTGCCAAACCCCGCTTTTGCGCTTCCAATCCGCGTGACCCCCGTCACGGTCGGCCGGATGCCGGCTTCGGCGTCCACGGCTGCAGCCACGGCGTCGGCTCCCAGCCCTCGGCGGCGGCCACCAGTTCGTACATCGTGGCGCCGTCGATGCTCTCGCGGATGATGTCGGCGTGGCCGGCGTGCCGGGCCAGTTCGCTGATGACGTGCAGGAACACCCAGCGCACCGACCAGGTCTCGACGTCCCGCGGGAACCATGGCGCATCGCGGGGCACGGGTACCGCGGCGTCGAGATCGGCGGTCTGCGCCAGGCGCAGCGTCTCGGCGTTCTGTCCGGCGAAGCGCTGGAGCAGGCCGGCCAGCGTCTCGTCGTCACGCATGACGAACTCGTCCTGGAACTCCGCCGCCCGCTCCTCGAAGGGCCGGTCGTCGGGTTCGGGCGCGTTGGGCGCCGCGGCAACCCGCCGCATCCAGATGCGCTGCATGCCGGTGACGTGCTTGATCAGGCCGCCGATGGACAGCGTGCTGACTGTGGGCGTGGAGCGGGCCTGCTCGTCGGTCAGGCCGTGGGCGACCGCGACGAAGGCCTGTTGCTGGTAGGCGAGGAACTGTCGGAGCGCATCGCGCTCATCGGTGACGGGTGGTGCCAGTGCGGGCATGATGAACGTCCTCTCTAATGGTGTACGTAAAGATCACGGAGACAAGCGATTTCGGCGCCGTGGTGAATCACTTCTCGGTTGATGTGCAAGATCAGGTCTGTCATCGGCCTGTCGGCCCACTGTCCTTCGGCGGGCCCGATGGGCTTGCTCAGGTCGGCATCATCGAGCGCCCGGACACCGTCGATCCAGCGGCGGTAGGCGTCGTCGAGTTGGTCCAGCGCGGTGGCCGCGTCGGTGGCGTAGTTCCAGCCTTGGTAGTCGGCGGGCGGTCCGGCGAAGTGTGCGTGGTTGCGCATCGCCAGCACGCCGACGATGACATGGGCGAGTCGCCACGCGATCGTGGTGAACGGCGCGGGCTGCGGCTGCGGGTAGACGAAGTCGATCGTCCCGTCGCGGTGGACCGTCCAGCAGTCGGGCACCGGTTCCCAGAAGTACTCGTCGTCGGTCAGGCCTGTCAGGCGGGGCCGCAGTTGGTTGGTCCAATGCCATTCGAGCTGCTCGGCGAGGTGGTCGGTGAGGGGCATGTTGCCACCTTCCCAGCCATTTAGGACAGTTTCAGTCCTAAGACTGCGGGAGAATGTGCCCGTGGCCGAAACGACGAACCGGGTGCTGCAGCTGCTCGGGTTGCTGCAGTCGCGGCGGGTGTGGAGCGGTGGCGAACTGGCCGAGTGCCTGGGTGTGACGGGACGCAGCGTGCGCCGTGACATCGAACGTCTGCGGGACCTGGGTTACCCCGTGCACGCCAGTAAGGGCCACGGCGGCGGCTACCAGTTGGGGGCCGGGGCGGCCCTGCCGCCGCTGTTGCTCGACCCGGAGGAAGCGGTCGCGATGGCGGTGTGCCTGCGGCTGGCGGCCGGCGGCAGCGTCGCCGGTGTCGGCGAGTCGGCGCTGCGGGCGCTGTCAAAGCTGGACCAGGTGATGCCGCCCCGGCTGCGCTCGCAGGTGGGCGCGGTGCACGACGCCACCGTCACGCTGACGTCCCGCACGGATTCGCCGGTCGAGCCCGACGTGCTGATGACGCTGGCGCGGGCCTGCCGCGACTATGAGCACGTCGACACCCGGTACACCGACCGGGCGGGTGCTGTCTCGCAGCGTCGGCTGGAGCCCTATCAACTGGTCACGACGGGGGCGCGCTGGTATCTGCTGGCCTTCGACCGCGACCGCGACGACTGGCGCAGCCTGCGGCTGGACCGGATGTCGGAGGTGCGGGCCCGGGGCACCACGTTCGCGCCGCGAGCCGCGCCCGACGCGGCGGCCTATGTGAGCCGTTCCATCAGCAGCTCCCCTTACCGATTCGTGGCCCGCGTGCGGTATCGCTGTGCGCAAGAGGTTGTGGCAGAGCACTTTTCGCCGTCGTCGGTGACATTGCATTCCGACGGCCCGGACAGCTGCATCATGACCGCGGGGGCCGACGACCCCGAACGGCTGGTGCTGTACCTGGCGATGGTCGACGCCGAGGTCGAGATCCTCGGGCCGCCGGAAGTGGTTGCCGCGGCGCGCACGGTGGCCGCCCGGCTGTCCCGTGCCTGCTAGCGCATGCGGGCGTGCCTGCGCGACGTCCGAAGCCGGGACGACGAGGAGTGCCAGCGCAGCCGCAGTAACAGCAGCCCCCGGTGGGCCTGCCAGCCGATCGACAGCGGATCACGCCACGCTGATTCGGTGCGATTCTCGGTCACAATGCTTTCCACTGTGGCACAGCATGTCCGGTCCCGGCACGCAACGTGGAGCACGTCACAGGTGAACTGTTGTCGAACGGTTACCGTTCCGCGAGTTCCGTGCTCACGAGGTGATCACCTGTGCGATCAACGGCACACCGGGTCGGTAGGCCAGGTGGATGTAGGACGGCGCGTCCAGGACGACGAGATCGGCGCGCCGGCCCACCGTCACCGCCCCGACGTCGGAGCGGCGCAGCGCGGCCGCGCCTCCGGCGGTCGCCGACCACAGCGCCTCGGCGGGGGTGAATCCCATCTCGCGCACCGCGACCGCGATGCAGAACGCCATGCTCGTTGTGTACGAGCTGCCCGGATTGCAGTCGGTGGCCAATGCGACCGTCACGCCGGCGTCGAGGAACCGGCGCGCGTCGGGATAGGCGGCGCGGGTGGAGAACTCCGCGCCGGGCAGCAGCGTCGCGACGGTCCCGGGCGCGGCGGCCAGCGCCTCGATATCGGCGTCGGTCGCATACGTGCAGTGGTCCACCGACGCCGCGCCGAGCTCGACGCCCAGCCGGATCCCCGCGCCGAAACCGAGTTGCCCGGCGTGCAGCCGCGGCGTCAGGCCGGCCGCGATACCCGCCCGCAGGATCGTGGTCGTCTCGTCGGGATCGAAGGCGCCCCGCTCGCAGAACACGTCGATCCATCGTGCGTACGGACGGCACGCCGTAAGCATGTCGCCGGCCACCAGGGCGACGTATTCGTCGCGGCGGTCCCGGAATTCCGGGGGGACCACGTGGGCACCGAGAAACGTTGCCTCGCTGGTGAATTCGGCAACGATCCGCAGTGAGCGGAGCTCGTCGGCGGTGGTCAGGCCGTATCCGCTCTTGGTCTCGAAGGTGGTGACGCCGCCCCGGCGCAGTTCGGCGGCCAGCCGGCCGACGTTCGCGCCCAGCTGCGCGTCCCCGGCCGATCGGGTGGCCTCGACCGTGGTGGCGATCCCCCCGCCGTCGTAGGGCGTTCCGGCCATCCGGGCGGCGAACTCGGCCGACCGGTCACCGGCGAACACCAGATGCGCGTGACTGTCGACGAAGCCCGGAATCACCGCGGCGCCACCGACGTCGACCAGGGCGTCGGCTGCGGGGGCGGCTTGGCGCGGACCGACCCAGGCGATCCGGCCCTCGTCGACCACGACGGCCGCGTCGGTCAGGATGCCGAGCGGCGACTCGCCGCACTCGGGATCGTTGGTGACCAGTTCGCCGATATTGGTGTAGACGGTGCTCATCGGTCCTCCAGTAGCGCGGCGATCGCCGCGGCCAGGGCGGCACCGGTGTCCGGGACGGTCCGGTGCTCGCGGTCCACCACCACCGGCCGTCCGTCGATCACGACGTCGGTGACATCGGCTGCGGTGCAGGCGAATACCGCGTTCTCGACGGTGGCGCCGCCGCCGGCCGTGCGCACCGACGCCACATCCAGGGCCACCAGGTCGGCCCGCGCCCCGGGCCGCAACG
>ERZ724512.143-NODE-143-length-28684-cov-10.903140_pt1 | contig 28684 bp, 18 predicted proteins | sample MGYA00376045_ERZ724512 | MGnify/ENA primary metagenome ERZ724512 (study PRJEB28724, sample SAMN07190883) | activated sludge metagenome | isolation source: activated sludge of sewage treatment plant in Hong Hong | place: Hong Kong | collected 2016-03-17 ... | reverse complement strand
GACGCTCTCGGGGAAGACGCTCCATTGCGTGATCACGAACAGCTCCGGCGCCTGGCCGCGCTCCGGCGCGTTCGACCTGAATGTGCCCACGCTGGCGAGCTATGAAATCCCGGCGGCGGGCGTCCTGGTGGCGCCCCTGGTGGCGGTGGTGGTTACGGCCAGCGCCCGGGCGGTGGAACCGGTGGTCCGGGTCGTCCTGGCGGCGGTCCCGGTGGTGGCGGTTTCGGTGGTCGCCCCGGCGGCGGTCCTGGTGGCGCTGGTCGTCCCGGTGGTCCTGGGGGTAGGCGGCCCGGCGCCAAGCGCAGCCGCAAGAGCAAGCGCGCGAAGCGCCAAGAGTTCGACAACATGGAGGCCCCGACGATCGGCGGCGTGCGGATCCCGCGCGGCGACGGCCGGACGGTGCGCCTGCCCCGCGGTGCCACGCTGACTGACTTCGCCGAGAAGATCGACGCCAACCCCGGTTCGCTGGTGCAGGCACTGATCGGCCTGGGCGAGATGGCCACGGCCACCCAGTCACTGAGCGACGACACTTTGCTGTTGCTGGGATCGGAGCTGAACTACAACGTCGAGGTCGTCTCGCCTGAGGACGAGGACCGGGAGTTGTTGGAGAGTTTCAATCTTGAGTTCGGCGAGGACGAGGGCGGCGACGAGGCGCTGGAGCAGCGGCCACCGGTGGTGACCGTCATGGGTCACGTCGACCACGGCAAGACGAAGCTGCTCGACGCCATCCGCCACACCAACCAGGTGGCGCGGGAGGCCGGTGGCATCACCCAGCACATCGGTGCCTACCAGATCCAGAGCGAGATCGACGGCAATGACCGCAAGATCACGTTCATCGACACCCCGGGTCACGAGGCGTTCACCGCCATGCGTGCCCGTGGCGCCAAGGTGACCGACATCGCCGTGCTGGTCGTGGCTGCCGACGATGGCGTGAAGCCGCAGACGATCGAGGCGCTGAACCACGCACAGGCGGCGAATGTGCCGATCGTGGTCGCCGTCAACAAGATCGACAAAGAGGGCGCGGATCCGCAGAAGGTGCGCGGCCAGCTCACCGAGTACGGCCTGGTGGCCGAGGACTTCGGCGGCGACACGATGTTCGTCGACGTCTCGGCGAAGGCCCAGATCGGCATTCCGGAACTGCTTGAAGCCGTAGTCCTGACCGCGGACGCGGCCCTGGACCTGCGGGCCAACCCCGAGCAGGACGCACAGGGTGTGGCCATCGAGGCGCACCTGGACAAGGGTCGCGGTCCGGTGGCCACGGTCCTGGTCCAGCGCGGAACGCTCAAGCCCGGCGAGAGCATCGTCATCGGCGAGGCGCACGGCCGCGTCCGCGCGATGCTGGACGAGAACGGCGACCCGGTCGACGTGGCGCTGCCGTCGCGGCCGGTGCAGGTACTCGGTCTGACCAGTGTTCCCGACGCGGGTGACACGTTCCTGGTCGTTCAGGAGGACCGGATCGCGCGCCAGATCGCCAACACCCGGCAGGCCCGGGAGCGCAATGCCGAGCTGGCGGCCCGCCGCGGCCGGCGCACGCTGGAGGATCTGCTGCAGAACCTCGAGAAGGGTGAGACCAGCACGCTCAACCTGATCATCAAGGGTGACGTGTCCGGTTCGGTCGAGGCGCTGGAAGACGCCCTGCTCAAGCTCGACGTGGGCGACGAGGTCGACCTGCGGGTCATCCACCGTGGTGTCGGTGCGATCACGCAGAACGACGTCAACCTCGCCACCGTGGACGACGCGATCATCATCGGGTTCAACGTCCGCACCGCCGAGCGCGTGGCCGAACTGGCCGAGCGCGAGGGTGTCGACATCCGCTACCACTCGGTGATCTACGCGGCGATCGAGGAGATCGAGCAGGCGCTCAAGGGCATGCTCAAGCCGATCTACGAGGAGGCCGAACTCGGCCGCGCCGAGGTCCGCGAGATCTTCCGGTCGAGCAAGGCCGGGAACATCGCCGGTGCCTTGGTACGGTCCGGCACGATCCGGCGCAACTCGAAGGCGCGCTTGATCCGCGACGGCAACGTCGTGGCCGAGAACCTCACGATCGACTCCTTGAAGCGGTTCAAGGACGACGCCACCGAGGTCAAGGAGGGCTACGAGTGCGGTATCGGGCTCGGTTCCTTCAACGACATCAAGATCGACGACGTCATCGAGACCTACGAGATGCGGGAGAAGGCCCGCTAGGGATCGTGTACGCCGGTGTCCTGTCCGTGGACCTGCTGCTGGACTCGCGCTCGCTGAAGGCCAAACGGTCGGTGGTGAGGCCATTGGTCTCCCACTTGCGGCGCGAGTTCGCAGTGGCGGCCGCCGAGTCCGGACATCTCGACCTGGTGGGGCGGACCCAGATCGGAATCGCCGTTGTGGCAGCGGATCTGGGTCACTGCCGGGACGTCCTGGATTCCTGTGAACGATGGTTGGCCGGCGAACCGCATGTGCAGTTCGTCCGGGCAGCACGCACCTACGTCAGTGATGAGGAGATGGAATGAGCGAGCAACGCGCCCGCCGGTTGGCTGAGCGGATCCAGGTGATCGTGGCCGAGATGTTGGAACGCCGGATCAAGGACCCCCGCCTCGGTTTCGTCACCGTGACCGGCGTCCGGGTCACCGGGGACTTGCGGGAGGCGACCGTCTTCTACACCGTCATGGGTGACCAGGCCGAGCGCGAGGCCAGTGCGGCCGCGCTGGATTCCGCCAAGGGGCTGATCCGCAGCGAGGTGGGCAAGCAGACGGGCATCAAGTTCACCCCGACCGTCGATTTCGTCGCTGACGCGGTGCCCGAGAACGCGGCACACATCGAGGATCTGCTGCGCGAGGCCAAGCAGCGCGACGAGCAGGTGGCCGGCATTGCCGCCGAGGCGAAGTTCGCCGGCGACCCGGATCCGTACAAGCACGACGAGGACGAGGACTGAGCGCGTTCTGGCCGACTTGCTCACTTCTGGACGAATCCGTTTCGTACGGAAGTGAGGAAACCGTCCACAACGTGTCCCATGATCATGGCCCCCTATGATTTCCGCGTGACTATCCAGGAGATCGCCGAGCAGTTGCGCACGGCGACGTCGGTGCTGCTGGTCGCGCACGTGAATCCTGACGCGGATGCCCTCGGCTCAACCCTGGCGACTGCTATAGCGCTGGAGGGCCTGGGGGTCCGGGTGCAGGTCACGTTCCCGGACGACCCCTGGGTGGTGCCGGAGAGCTTGCGCTTCCTGCCTCGGCAGGATCTGCTCGTGGCCCCGGAGGGCCAAGCCGCACACGTCGTGATGTCGATGGACGCTTCCTCGCCGGATCGCCTGGGCCGGGTGCTGGAAACGGCACACGCGGCAGATGTGTTCATCGCGGTGGACCATCACGCGAGCTTCGAACCCTTCGCGACGCTCAACCTGTGCGACCCAGCCCAACCGGCGACGGGCATGCTGGCGCTGGCGCTCATCGACGAGCTCGGGGTGCCGCTCACTGTAGACATCGCGACCTGCCTGTACGCAGCGATCAGCTCCGACACCGGTTCCTTCAAGTACCCCGCCACCACTGCGCAGGCCATGCGTGTGGGAGCACGGCTGATGGAGACCGGGATCGATTTCGCCGGAATCGCCAAGGCCCTGTTCGACACCCGCACACGAGAGTTCATCGCGCTGCAAGCGGCGGTCATGCAGGACCTCGAGATTCTGCCGGTGGACGGCTTGACGGTTGCGATCGCGCGTGTGCCTGGAAGCTTGCGGGACACCTGGAACGTTCCCTTCTCGGCGGTGGAGAGCCTGATCGACGCGGTGCGCACGGTGGCCGGAGTCGAGGTTGCGGTGGTGCTCAAGCAGGACGATCGGGGCCTGTGGCGGGTGAGTTCCCGGTCGCTGGGCCGCGCTGATGTCGGTGCGGTCTGCGCCAGCCTCGGCGGCGGCGGCCACCGACTGGCAGGCGGCTTCACCGGCTCCGGCGATGCCGACGAGACACTGCAGTCGTTCCTGCAGGCCCTCGCCGCGTGATCAGCGGCTTCGCGCTCGTCGACAAGCCCCAGGGATGGACGAGCCACGACGTGGTGGGCAGGCTGCGGCGTCTCTACGGGCAGAAGCGGGTCGGGCATGCCGGGACGCTGGATCCGATGGCGACCGGGGTTTTAGTGGTGGGTCTGGGGTCGGCGACGCGGCTGCTGCGGTTCGTGCAAGGGCAGCCCAAGACCTATGAGGCGACGATTCGAGTCGGACAGGGGACAGCGACCGACGACGCTGAAGGCGAGGTCACCGAAAGCCCCGGCTGGGAATGGGATCCGGCCGGGCTGTCTGCGGCGGTTTCGGCGCTGACCGGTGACATCCTGCAAGTGCCCAGTGCCGTTTCGGCGGTGAAGGTCAACGGGGTGCGTTCGTACGCGCGGGTCCGGTCGGGCGAACAGGTCGAGCTGGCCGCGCGCCCGGTGCACATCGCGCGGTTCGAGGTGAGTGGACAGCCCCGGATCGAGGGGAACCACGTGGACCTCGATGTGGTGGTGAAGTGCAGCTCCGGAACCTACGTCCGGGCACTGGCACGCGATCTGGGCGTTCGGCTGGGGTCTGCGGCGCATCTGACTGCGCTGCGACGCACTGCGGTCGGGCCGATCGGTGTCGGGGAATGCGCTCACCTCGGCCAGGAGCCGCCGCCGGTGGTGTCTGCCGAAGACCTGGTGTCCCGGGTTCTGCCTGTCCTCGCGGTGAGCGATGAGGAGGGGGCGGCTTTGCGTAACGGCCAGCGCCTGCATGTGAATGCCGGTGACGGGACGTACGTGGTCCTGGTTGCTGGTCAGTGGCAGTCGGTGGTCGCCGTGACCGATGGCCAAACGCGTATCGAGGTGAACGCGCCGGGTTGAGCGAGGAACTGGCGCAGATCCGCATGCGGAGCGGCCGTGAACGGTCTGGCACAGTAAGTCCCGTGGCGGCTGTGGTGACGATCGGCGTTTTCGATGGCGTGCATCGTGGCCACCGCTGCGTTATCGAGCACACCGTCGAACGTGCCCGCGCCGCGGGCCTCGAGGCGGCAGTGGTGACGTTCGACCCCAACCCACTGGAGATCCTGCGGCCGCGGCAGGCCCCGGCTCGTCTGTGCAGCGTGGCTCGCCGCATCGAGCTGATCGAGGACCTGGGCGTCGATCGGGTCCTGGTTCTGCCCTTCACCGCTGACCTCTCGCACGAGACGGCTGAGGAGTTCATCGACACGACTCTTCGCTGCTCGCTCGAAGCACGCACGATCGTGGTGGGACACGGATTCCGTTTCGGCCACAAGGCCGCAGGTACCACCGAAACCTTGCGAGCGGCCGGGCTTGAGGTGGTGGAGTACAACCTCGTCGGAGACGGCCAAGCGGTGTCGTCGACGCGGATCCGGGCGGCGGTGGCCGACGGTGATGTGGCTGCTGCAGCTGAGATGCTGGCGCGTCCCCACGAGGTCGAAGGCGTCGTCGTGCGCGGCGCGCAGCGCGGCCGAGGCCTGGGCTACCCGACCGCAAACGTGGAGCACCACCCGCTGGCGGCGGTGCCCGCTGACGGTGTGTACGCCGGGACCACGGTTGTCGATGGCGCGGTCTATCCGTCGGCGATCAGTGTCGGCACGAATCCGACGTTCGACGGTCAGCGGCGCACTGTCGAGTCCTACCTGCTCGACGTCGACATGGACCTGTACGGGGCCGAGGTGCGGGTCGGCTTCATTCAGCGTCTGCGGGGGATGGTGGCGTTCGAGGGGGTGGACGCCCTGGTGGCGCAGATGGATCGCGACGTTGCCTATGCCCGCCGTCTGGCGAATCGGCCGTAGCCCGTCAACGAGGATCAACAACGACGGCAGCACTACGCTGCTAACGTGCAAGGTAATGAGCTGTCCCCGGCCTCCGTGGGGCAACAGGCGCCATCGGTGGGCGTGATTATCTGCTGCTACACCGACCGGCGGTGGAACATCCTGCTGGAATCGATCGCCTCGGTACGCAGCCAACTGGCTCCCGGCGATGACCTGGTGGTGGTGGTCGATCACAACCCCGCGCTGCAGCAGCGTCTGATGCAGCAGATCTCGGGACTACACGTGCTGGCCAACGTCGGGGAAAAGGGCCTGTCCGGGGCCCGGAACACCGGCATCGAAACGCTCGCTCAGGATGTAGTGCTGTTCCTCGACGACGATGCCGTGGCGAGACCGGGGTGGCTGCAGGGCTATCGAGACGGCTTCGCGCTGAATGAAACCGTCGTAGCTATTGGCGGGGCCATCAAGCCCAGGTGGGAGGTCGGGCGGCCCCGCTGGTTCCCCGCTGAGTTCGGTTGGGTGGTGGGGTGCGACTACCGGGGCCTACCCGGTGACGGCGCCGAGATCCGCAACCCAATCGGGGCCAGCATGGGCGTGCGCCGCACAAAGGCGCTGCAGGTGGGCGGTTTCTCCAGTCGGCTCGGGCGCGTCAACGACCTGCCAGTCGGTAATGAGGAAACCGAACTCGGCATCCGCTTACGTCAGTTGGACCCCACTGCGAGGATCATCCGCATCACGCACGCAGTAGTCGATCATCTGGTACCGGCGGACAGATGTCGTTTCCGCTACTACACCCGCCGTTGTTATCACGAAGGTCGCAGCAAGGCCGCGCTGAGCGGTGCCGTGGGCAGCCAGTCAGCCTTGAGCGCGGAGCGCTCCTATGTCACGCGGACACTAACGCGGGCGGTGGGGCGCTACCTGGCCGAGGGGCTAAAAGGCTCCGGCGCGAGTCTCATGCAGGCAGCAGCAGTACCGGTCGGGCTTGCCTGTACTGGGGCGGGCTACATCGTGATGACGACGCAACTGCGTCGCGGCAGCGCCACACCCCTCAACGAGCTGGTCTGACCCCGCAGTGCCGACGATTCCGGAGACGTGGCTGGAAGGGCCCGTGGCATCGCTGCCCGATCCCGTCCCGGCGATCGCCTTGCTGTTGATCAGCAATGAGGGACTTCCAGTCACTCTGTTGCGCACCTACCACCAGATCCCCCGCGACTCGTTGATGTGGGCGCAGGACCCCGGGGCACGGATCGAGCAGGGTCCCAAAGTCAGCGTGCTCGAGCGGGCCACCGCCTACCCCAGCGGCTGGGGAACCACACATAAGCCCGCGGATGTGAGCGTGATCATCCCAACGATGGGCGATCCGTGGCGTCTGGAGCCCTTGCTCAGCTCCCTGCAGCCGGTGATTGCCACCCTGCGGGAGGTCCTGGTGGTGGTCAATGGCGCCCCGCTCGAACCTGTGGTGAAGCGGGTTCAGCGGGTGACGTCCGACCCGCGGGTCCGGGTGCTCGTGAGCGCACCCGGGTTATCAGTGGCGCGCAATGTGGGGATGACGCAGGCCAGGGGTGAGTATTGCGCGCTGCTCGATGACGACGTCCTCGTCGGCCCGACCTGGCGCTCCGGCATAGATCGTGCGGTGGCCACCCACCCCACGGCTGATGTCTTCACCGGTTCTGTGATCGCAACCCCTGCCCAGTCCCCAGCCCAGTTCTGGTTCGAGATCGTCGGCGGTTTCCGGAAGGGGTTCGACGAGCTGGTCGTGGACGGCCGCGAGCTGAGCAGGGGTCAGGCCCTGGTGAATGCGAGCCGCATCGGGACCGGAGCAGTCATGGTGCTGCGGAATGACAGCGGACTTGCCTTCTCCGAGCAGTTGGGAGCCGGCACTGCCGCGCGAGGCGGAGAGGACCTCGATGTAGTCGTCTGCGCTCTTGTGCGCGGCCGAACCGTGGTGTTCGCCCCTGACATGCTGGTGCGGCATCCGGCACCGGTGGATTGGCCCGCTCTCCGACGTCAGTCCTTCGAGTACGGCCGCGGCTTGACGGCTTTGGCAGCCCACCAGATAGTGACTGGAGGGGTGCCGCTGTCGCAGCTGCTGACCCAGGCGCCCAGCGCGCTGCGGACAGTCGCTGGCCGCTCGGGTTACGCCAGCGACGCTAAGGAGCGCTTCCCGGCGTCGTACCGGGCACGGGAGGCCGCAGGACTGCTCGTGGGTGGGCTGGACTATGCGCGCAGCAGATGGCGGGGCCGAAGATCGTGACGAGCACGCGCTCGACGGTACGCAGCGGCTACCTCCTGATGGCGAACACGCTGCTCACCGGATTGACGGGAGTGCTCTACTGGGCGCTGGCAGCGCGCTTGATGCCGCCCATCGTGCTGGGCGCCGGCGCCACGGTCATCAGTCTGCTGACCCTGCTGTCGAACATCGGTCAGGTCAACCTGTCTTACTCACTGCCGGTGCTCCTGCCCATGGCGGGCAGGGGGCGCCGGAACCTTCTGCGACGTGGTCTGGCGCTGGCGCTGGCAGTGACCCTGGCCGTGAGCCTCGGGTACTTCCTGTTGTTCGGCACGCGGCTGCCCGTGCAACTCAGCCCTGCGCTGGCTGTCTTCTTCATCCTGTGTGCGCTGTTATGGACCGTCTTCGTCATCGAGGACGGCGCGCTGGTCGGAGTGCAGGCCGCGTGGTTGGTGCCGGTGAGCAACACGGTATTCGGCCTCGCGAAGCTCGCGGCGTTGGTCGTCATGTTCGGCTGGGCGGCGCTGGAGCAGCACTTCGATCCCTCCGTGCTGATGGTCTCCTCGTGGTTCGTCCCCCTGGTGGTGGTGATCCCCTTCGTGCTGGTCGTGCTCTGGCGCGAAGCGGGCCGGGAGGTGGCAGTCGGCGGCTCGCGGCTGCCGAACCTGCGCCACTTCCTGGCATGGGACTACGTGGGAGGTGCGTTCTATCAACTGGGTCTGAGCATGTCCTTCTTCGTCGGTGTGACTGTCGGCCCGGAGGCGGCCGCAGCGTTCGTCGCGGCGTGGACAGTGGCGCAAGTGGCAGATCTGGCGACGAACAACCTGTCGGCACCGATGGGCGTGGCGGTCGCCGAGGCGGGAACCCCCGGACGCACCCGTGCGGAGGTGGCGATCGCCAAACGGCTGGCCGTACTCATCCCGGCCGGGGTGCTTTTCACGATCCTCACCGCCCCGTACTTGTTGCTGCTCTTCGGCAGGGATTACGTCGACGAGGCCACGCCGCTGTTGCGGCTGCTGATGGTCGCGCTGCTCTTCAAGGCCGTCACGACCTACTGCATGTGGGGCCTGCGGGGTCGTAAGCGGCCTCGGGATGTCGCCATCGTCCAGATCCTGCTCGCTGTGGTCACTGTGGGTCTCGGCGCGATGGTCGCCGGTCAATGGGGGGCTGCCGCCTACGCTGGCGCCTTCGTGGTCGGCTGTGCGACATCGGCAGTGGCCGGCCTGGTGATGCTCACCCGGGCCTGGTCCGCTCCGGCTGAACCGTGATCCGCAAGCGCGGTCGGCTACGCTGTCGGCCATGCAGCAACGCCGGTTCGGCGCGATGATCGTCGCGGGCGTTCTGCTGCTCGGTCTCATACTCGCCGCCACAGTCGCGGTGCGCCTGTGGCCACGCCCGGCCGAGGTGGGCACCACACAGATGGCCGTGGGGGTCAACAACACGCATCACACGATCGAGCCGTGGCACGACGCCGCGTCCCGGGCGACGGCCAAGCGGATCCTGTCGGAGGTGGCGCAGGTCCAGAACCAGTTCATCATGGGCTGGGGCGCGCTGAATCCCGAACCCTCGCCCGGCCAGTTTGACTGGGACTCCCTCGATTACCGCATGCAACTCATCGAGGACACCGGTGGAGTGCCCGTGATCACGCTGTGCTGCGCCCCCGATTGGATGAAGGGTGGCCAGGCTGGCCGCACGAACTGGGATGACATCCGCGTCCCGCCGGTGCCTGAGCATTACGCCGATTTCGCCGCTCTCGCCCGCCAGATCGCGGTGCGATACCCGCAGGTGACCCACTTCATCGTGTGGAGCGAGATGCGCGGCTTCTTCGACCCCATCGCCAATCAGTGGGATGCGGCCTCCTACGTGCAGCTGTACAACGTGGTCTACGCGCAACTGAAGTCGCTGAACCCGAACATCAAGGTCGGGGGTCCGTCCATGGTGATCGATGCCTGGCGCGATGCCAGCAGTCAACCCCGGCCCAGCAGCATGCGTGGCGACTGGGGAGTCGTGGACGACCGGGTCCTGCAGTCCATGAACTACTTCCTTGATAATGCTGCGGGCTACGACTTCGTGGTCGTGGACGGCAGCACTGCGAATAGGGACACGGGACTGAATGCCGCGCCGGAGATCGCTGTGGACAAGTTCGCCCAGGTCAACGCATGGTTGCGGCAACGGACGGATGCGCCGATCTGGTGGTCGGAGGTCTACTCGCCGGCCCAGTCGGAAACGTCGTCGATGTACAGCAACGAAGTCCCAGCCAGTCCGGAGTCGCTGCGTCTGGCTCTGCGTGCCTTGGAGGAGGCCGGTACTGCCGTGGCACTTATCTGGGATCCGCAGGCGAACGGCCGACGATGCGTGAACTGCTTATGGACAGATCCGGATCTGGGACCGGCCCGGGAGACTGCCTTCGTGGACGTCCTGCGGGAGTTTCCCAGAGTGCCCGTGCAGCCATGATGGCCGAACGCGAAGAAACCAACGCGAAAGAACCGGAAGAATAGCAGCCATGTCCTCACCCGCCGTGGTCATCGTCAAGACCGGGCGCTTCCCCATGGCCTACGGCATCCTGGGTGCGATTCGGTCGGCCCACGCTGCTGGCTTCCGTACCTATGCCTTCGCCGATTCGACCCACGTGCCCTACGCCTGGTCGCGCGCTTTGACGGCGCCGATCACCAGAGCGCCCGACGTGCCATGCCTGCTCGCGCTGGCCGAGCGCACTGGACCGGCCGCTCTCATCGCTGCCAGTGACGGGGCTGCCGTGCTGATCGCGGACAACCTCGACACTCTGCGGCACGGCGGCTACCTGCTGCCCGGTATCCCTTCCGATCTGCCACGCGTCGTGGCGGACAAGGCTCGGCTTTCCCATGTCGCGGCGGACTGTGGAGTGGCGGCACCGCTCACCGTTGCTGGCGTGGACCTCGATGTGGAGGACTTCGTGACCAGCGGTCGGCTGCCCGTCGTGGTGAAGACGGGTCAAATGTGGCGCAACGCCCACGCCCTCGATGTCGTACCCACCACGATCGTGGAGGAAGCTGCGGTGCTGCGGGAAGTGGTGGCGGCGCGCAGGGAAAGCATCGTGGTCCAGGACTATCTGCCGGCCCAGGGTGCTGAGGACTGGATAGTGAACGCCTATGTCGACGCCCGGGGAGACGTCCTTTTCTGCGGGACCGCCCGCAAGTACCGGTCGTGGCTACCCGGCACGGGCGTTGCCTGCCTAGCGCGGGCTGAGCCGAACCCCCAGGTCGACCGGCTAAGCCGCCGTTTGCTGCAGGGCGTGGGCTACAGGGGCTTGGTCGATGTCGATTTTCGCCTGGATCCGCGCGATGGGATCTACAAACTGCTGGACTTCAACCCGCGGATGGGTGCCGCGTCACGAGTGTTCCGATCCAGCGCGGGCCTTGACCTTGTGCAGATCGCGCTGCTCGATCTCGTGGGCCGCAGCCCGGGACCGCAGGAGCAGCAGTACGGGGTTCGGCTGCTCGTGGAGAATCTCGACGCGCCTGCCCGCTTCGCCTACCGCAGTCATGTGCCACGCAGGCCGGGGGACGCGGTGCGCCTGAGTTGGTGGGACCCTTCCGATCCGCTCCCGTTCCTGGCCATGGTCCCGTGGCAGGTGGGGCAGTGGTCACTGCAGGTCGAGAAGCGGGTGCGGCAGCGGGTCAGGTCCAATCGCTGACCGGTCGACCTGTGAGCAATGCCTTCCCGCGGCGAGCAAGCCGATAGCCGCGCGTCAGCACCCGATCGTGCGGTCCCAGGTCGGGGGCTCCGGCGCCTTCGAGCCATCGCTGGACGTCAGCAGCGCTGTGATCATGGCGCAGCATCAGCCGCGGGATGTTCATCTGTGCACTGCCCCGAACAGCGAAGGCATCGCCAACCCCGTAGGCCGCCACGTAGCCCGCGCCCTGCATCTGCTGACGCAGTCGTGGGCTTTGGAACCCGTGCGGGTAGGCGAAGGTCTCCACGGGTCGGGCCAGCACCTGTTCGAGGGTGGCCTTCGAGGACTCGAGTTCGAACCGCGCTGCATTCCGGCCGAGGGTGTCGAGGTGCGGATGTGTCACGCTGTGGGCGCCGATCTCCACGCCTTCTGCGACGAGTTCGGGCAGTGTCGACAGGCGCAGCATGCGGTCGGCCGGTCCGCAACCGCGCAATGCGGCGCCAGCGTCCTCCATCCACCCGGTCGTCACGAACAGGGTCGCGGGGATGTCGTACCGCTGAAGGACGGGCAGGGCATGAGTGGCGAAGTCCTCATACCCGTCGTCGAACGTGACCACGACCGCGTCGGTGACACTGCGATCCTGCGCGAACTCACCTGCACTGATCACCCGCCGCCCCGACTGCGCCACGAGCCGCATGTGCTCGGCGAAGGCCGCGGGGGAGACAGTGAAGTCGGCCAGCTTCGAGGAAGGCTGGTCGGTGACCGTGTGGTACACCAGCACGGGCGTGCGTGTCCCAGTCATCCCGTCACGCTACCTGAGCGAACCGCGCAATCACGATCACAACGAGGCATACCGTGGCGATCGTCGCGCCTACCGTGAGGGCACGTCGAGGCAGTTGGCTCTCCAGGGACAGCGCCGTGGCCAGCCACAACGTGAGGGTCAGCAACGCGAGCGGCACGCCGAAGGCAGGACTGAGCAGCAGGTTCACCGTCGACTCCCTTCCGGGCGTGGTCCGGCGGCCAGGGCAACCACGGCGATGATTGCGCACTCGACCAGCGTCAGCGCCAGCAGCCCGACCGCCGGCCAACTCGACAGGACTCCGGCGTAGACCAAAACGGTGCTGTTCAGCAACCAAGCGGATGGCCCGGCCATCACGATCAGCGCGTACCGGCCGAGTCCGGTCACGGTGGGCAAAGCCGCGGCGAGGGTAACCCCGACACCGAGTATCAGGAACGACCCGCCGATGGGCAGCCGCAGCGCTGCGGGGGCGTCGGCAAGGATCAGCAGGCAACCGACCACCCCCCAGGCGACGATCAGGGCGAAGCTCCGGCCGGTCATGAGGTCGACTCCAGGATGAAGCCCTCGCCGACCTCCGCGACGATGCGGAACTTACCTGTGCCCACTAGCCGATCGCGCACAGTACGTGCCCAGTCTGGTGGGTAACCGTAGTTCTGTTCGCCGGCGGCGATCTGGCTGGGGGTTGCGACGACGTACACGCGACCGGGGTAGTCGGCGGTAGCAGTCCTGATGTCCCGGACCGTCACGGCTGCGGGATCGTCCAGCTGCGGGATCGCGGGTATGACGTCCCAGATGAACAGACCCTGGTACTGGACGGTCGCCATATCCCCGAGGCCGAGCAGAACGGCACCGGCAGGCACCTGCGCCTTCACCTGCTCAGCGAGTTGCACTTCCTCGCGGCCGACCCGTTCGAATGATTCATTGCCGAAGCGGGCCACCAGGAACGTGGGTACTGCCAGCAGGGCCGCGCCGGCGATGAGTCCAGTCTTCAGCCGGCCGGGCCGCCGGCCGTCGGGGAAGGCCAACCACGCGACCATGGGCACCAGCCCCAGCAGGCTGAAGTAGTAGATCCGCAGGAAGCCCTCGCCACCGTAGCTGCCCGCGAGCACGATGAATGCGGGCGCCGCCGCGAGCGCGAGCGCCGGGACACTGAGCCGTCCCGTGCCTCGCCACCGCAGTAGCAGGCCGGCCAACCCGAGCACACCGACTGCCACGGCGAACAGCATCCGCACGCGAAGCACGAGCACGTGCTCCGGGCTTCCAGCCACCCGCTGCTCCACGCCAGACTGCACCACCTGTCCGGGACGGAAGAGATCCTCGAAGAGGTTGGAGACATGTCCGGACCAGTAGGGCTCTCCGAGATAACTGAGCCAGCCGATGAAGGCCACGACCGTGAACAGGGCGAGGGGCCACGGTCGCAAACGCCCGCTGAGTGCGAGTAGGACGAGGGCGGCTCCGGCCGCGATGGGCGTGAGCTGATGACTGGCGACGACTGCCAGGATCGACAGCGCCGCGGCCAGCAGAATGACCAGGCGGGTGGGCAGCGGCATTGCCAGATCTGCAGTGCCCCTAGCCGGGTCCACCGCCGGCCACCACCGCGGGTCCCAGCGGGCCAGGCGCTTGCTGATCATCCCTGGAGGACGGTTTCGGAAGGCCAGCAGGAGCAGGCTGAGCATCGCCGCAGTGATGACATACGCGGTTGGCTGCGGGGCGAAGTAGTCCTGGCCGACCCAGTCCACCAGCAGGAAGACCAGGGCGCTCATCCAGACCGTACGGGTCGATGCCCCCAGGGCCTTCGTTACGGCAGCGACGGCAACTGCGCTCAAGGCGACAAGGAGCACGGGCGCCCACTGCAGCAGCGTCACAGCGGAGTCGAGTCCGCTCACCCTGACCAGGGTGGCTCCGGCGGCGAAGAAGCCGGGCCATGAGAAGCGGGCGTCGAAGTTGGTGGCCAGGGTGCCGTTCGTGGCGAGATGGTCAATGAAGGCCGCGTGCAGCCAGGCGACTTGGAAACGTGGGTACTGCTCGATGAGTGTGGGCGAGCCATGCAGCAGAACCAGGACTCCGGCCAGGCACACCGTCAGCGTCGCTGCTCCCTTGTCCCCGACCAGCGCGACGACGAAGAGGATCAGGATGCCCGCGACACACAACAGGGCCAGCACCGGGTAGACGTCCCACAGCCCCCAACTGCCTACGGCGTTCTCGTTGACGGCACGCAGGCTGATGACTCCGGCGATCGTGAGAAGAGCAGCCGTCGCGGGCCAGGCGTAGCGGGTGAGCGGTGCCTTCGACAAACGGTGCCCTCCTGACTGTGTCCCGCAGTCTAGCCGCCGACCGCCGCTTCCTCCGATCGAGTGAAAACCCGTCACCGGGTGGGCGTCGCACTCCGATGACTTCTTTGTGAGGCGACTGAAGCAGCTGAGCAGCGTACTGTTCGTGGCGTGTCTCAGTCTGCTCGCAACGCCTGCAGCAGCCGTCCCCGCGCCCACCGACGGTCTGGCCGGCTCAGGGGGTGTCTCCGTCGCGGGCCGCTGCTGGTCGATGGCGGTCACACCTGGCAAGCCAGCGCGGGCCGGTCGCTGCGTGACTGTCGGGGCGGCCTCGGATGCGGGCTCCTTCGCACCTGAGACGGCGACCGTGACTGCTGCCAAGCGCCGGCCGGCGCCCAAGCCCACGCCGGTTCCCACCCCGAGCCCCTCCGCGACCCCATCGCCGGTGCCGAGCACACCCACGCAGGGCTGGACCCCGACGTTCTCGGAGGAGTTCAGCCGGGACGCGGCCCTCGGCTCGTTCCTGACGTCCTACACGAACTTCGATGCTTACCCCTACCCCTGGACTGACACCAGCCGCAACGTGCGTTCCAACCCCGGCTACTACCACCCGCAGAAGACGCTGTCGGTGTCCGGCGGTGTGATGGACGCGTGGCTGCGTTACGACAGTGCACTCGGCCGCTACTTGGTGTCCGCGCCCATGCCGAAGATGACCGCGCAGACCTATGGGCGTTACGCGATCCGGCTGCGCGCGGATCGCATCGACGGCTACAAGATCGCCCCGCTGCTGTGGCCCGTGTCGGAACGCTGGCCTGACGACGGCGAGATCAACATGCCAGAGGGCGATCTGGATGGCAGCCCGCTGGCCGCCTTCATGCACTACGCGCGGCCGCAGGGCGGACAGGATTACTTCTCGACCAAGGTCGACCACACGGCCTGGCACGTCTACGAAACGCTGTGGACTCCGGGGCGGGTGGAGTTTCGGGTAGACGGCACCGTGGTCGGCGTGAGCACCCAGGACGTGCCGAGCACGCCGATGCGCTGGGTGTTGCAGATGGAGACCCGCATTTCGCAGAACGCACCGGCCACGACTGCTCAAGGTCACGTGCAGATCGACTGGGTCAAGGCCTACTCCTACACGCCCTGACACGTGTGACGTCGGTCACCATGAGTGATCAACATTGCCGTCCATCGCTCTATCGAGTGATGCCGTTTACCCGTAATTGACCTGATCTTGAGGGTCTTCACGCTACAGGGGGATGACAAGATCCGGTTTCAGCCAGTTACCGTTGAGGAGTCGAACATCCCATAAGCAGTCAGCTGATCGGCTGATGGAAAGGCCCCTCATGTTCACGACCGGTAGCCTCACTCACGGATCGTCCATCCAGCTCCAGGACCTCGAAGACCACGGTGCGGTGCTGCGCGCCTCTGCTTGCCAGCGCACCGAGAACCCCCGGATCTCGATCGTCGTGCCCACCCTCAACGAAGCGCGCAACCTCGAGGTCGTGCTGCCGCAGCTTCCGGCCGTCCACGAGGTCATCGTGGTCGACGGTGGCAGCACCGACGACACCGAGCAGGTCGTCCGCCGGCTGCTCCCGCAGGCCAAGTTCCTGCAGCAGACCCGTCGCGGCAAGGGCAATGCGCTGGCCGTGGGTTTCGCCGCGGTGACCGGCGACGTGGTCGTCATGTTCGACGCGGACGGCTCCGCGGATGCCGCTGAGATCCCGCGCTTCGTGGCGGCTCTGGTGGCCGGAGCCGACTTCGCCAAGGGCTCGCGGTACCTCCCGGGTGGGGGCAGCGTGGACATCACCCCGCTGCGCAGCCTCGGCAACAAGGGCCTGAGCGGCACGGCCAACATGCTGTTCGGGACCGCCTACTCCGACCTCTGCTACGGCTACAACGCCTTCTGGGTAGACGTCCTCCATGACCTGGACCTGCCGAGCATCTCCGCGCCGGAAGCGCAGTGGGGTGACGGCTTCGAGATCGAGACAGTGATCAACGCGCGTGTGGCCGCAGCCGGGCTGTCCGTGGCCGAGGTCCCGAGCTTCGAACTCGACCGCATCCACGGTGAGTCGAACCTGCGCACCTTCCGGGACGGCTGGCGTGTGCTGCGCACTCTGATGACCGAGCGGCGCCGGCTGGTTTCCCGCCGGCCCGACACCGGCTCCGCGCAGTCAGTGGGTGCAGCGGCCTAACGTGCAAGGTAATGAGCTGTCCCCGGCCTCCGTGGGGCAACAGGCGCCATCGGTGGGCGTGATTATCTGCTGCTACACCGACCGGCGGTGGAACATCCTGCTGGAATCGATCGCCTCGGTACGCAGCCAACTGGCTCCCGGCGATGACCTGGTGGTGGTGGTCGATCACAACCCCGCGCTGCAGCAGCGTCTGATGCAGCAGATCTCGGGACTACACGTGCTGGCCAACGTCGGGGAAAAGGGCCTGTCCGGGGCCCGGAACACCGGCATCGAAACGCTCGCTCAGGATGTAGTGCTGTTCCTCGACGACGATGCCGTGGCGAGACCGGGGTGGCTGCAGGGCTATCGAGACGGCTTCGCGCTGAATGAAACCGTCGTAGCTATTGGCGGGGCCATCAAGCCCAGGTGGGAGGTCGGGCGGCCCCGCTGGTTCCCCGCTGAGTTCGGTTGGGTGGTGGGGTGCGACTACCGGGGCCTACCCGGTGACGGCGCCGAGATCCGCAACCCAATCGGGGCCAGCATGGGCGTGCGCCGCACAAAGGCGCTGCAGGTGGGCGGTTTCTCCAGTCGGCTCGGGCGCGTCAACGACCTGCCAGTCGGTAATGAGGAAACCGAACTCGGCATCCGCTTACGTCAGTTGGACCCCACTGCGAGGATCATCCGCATCACGCACGCAGTAGTCGATCATCTGGTACCGGCGGACAGATGTCGTTTCCGCTACTACACCCGCCGTTGTTATCACGAAGGTCGCAGCAAGGCCGCGCTGAGCGGTGCCGTGGGCAGCCAGTCAGCCTTGAGCGCGGAGCGCTCCTATGTCACGCGGACACTAACGCGGGCGGTGGGGCGCTACCTGGCCGAGGGGCTAAAAGGCTCCGGCGCGAGTCTCATGCAGGCAGCAGCAGTACCGGTCGGGCTTGCCTGTACTGGGGCGGGCTACATCGTGATGACGACGCAACTGCGTCGCGGCAGCGCCACACCCCTCAACGAGCTGGTCTGACCCCGCAGTGCCGACGATTCCGGAGACGTGGCTGGAAGGGCCCGTGGCATCGCTGCCCGATCCCGTCCCGGCGATCGCCTTGCTGTTGATCAGCAATGAGGGACTTCCAGTCACTCTGTTGCGCACCTACCACCAGATCCCCCGCGACTCGTTGATGTGGGCGCAGGACCCCGGGGCACGGATCGAGCAGGGTCCCAAAGTCAGCGTGCTCGAGCGGGCCACCGCCTACCCCAGCGGCTGGGGAACCACACATAAGCCCGCGGATGTGAGCGTGATCATCCCAACGATGGGCGATCCGTGGCGTCTGGAGCCCTTGCTCAGCTCCCTGCAGCCGGTGATTGCCACCCTGCGGGAGGTCCTGGTGGTGGTCAATGGCGCCCCGCTCGAACCTGTGGTGAAGCGGGTTCAGCGGGTGACGTCCGACCCGCGGGTCCGGGTGCTCGTGAGCGCACCCGGGTTATCAGTGGCGCGCAATGTGGGGATGACGCAGGCCAGGGGTGAGTATTGCGCGCTGCTCGATGACGACGTCCTCGTCGGCCCGACCTGGCGCTCCGGCATAGATCGTGCGGTGGCCACCCACCCCACGGCTGATGTCTTCACCGGTTCTGTGATCGCAACCCCTGCCCAGTCCCCAGCCCAGTTCTGGTTCGAGATCGTCGGCGGTTTCCGGAAGGGGTTCGACGAGCTGGTCGTGGACGGCCGCGAGCTGAGCAGGGGTCAGGCCCTGGTGAATGCGAGCCGCATCGGGACCGGAGCAGTCATGGTGCTGCGGAATGACAGCGGACTTGCCTTCTCCGAGCAGTTGGGAGCCGGCACTGCCGCGCGAGGCGGAGAGGACCTCGATGTAGTCGTCTGCGCTCTTGTGCGCGGCCGAACCGTGGTGTTCGCCCCTGACATGCTGGTGCGGCATCCGGCACCGGTGGATTGGCCCGCTCTCCGACGTCAGTCCTTCGAGTACGGCCGCGGCTTGACGGCTTTGGCAGCCCACCAGATAGTGACTGGAGGGGTGCCGCTGTCGCAGCTGCTGACCCAGGCGCCCAGCGCGCTGCGGACAGTCGCTGGCCGCTCGGGTTACGCCAGCGACGCTAAGGAGCGCTTCCCGGCGTCGTACCGGGCACGGGAGGCCGCAGGACTGCTCGTGGGTGGGCTGGACTATGCGCGCAGCAGATGGCGGGGCCGAAGATCGTGACGAGCACGCGCTCGACGGTACGCAGCGGCTACCTCCTGATGGCGAACACGCTGCTCACCGGATTGACGGGAGTGCTCTACTGGGCGCTGGCAGCGCGCTTGATGCCGCCCATCGTGCTGGGCGCCGGCGCCACGGTCATCAGTCTGCTGACCCTGCTGTCGAACATCGGTCAGGTCAACCTGTCTTACTCACTGCCGGTGCTCCTGCCCATGGCGGGCAGGGGGCGCCGGAACCTTCTGCGACGTGGTCTGGCGCTGGCGCTGGCAGTGACCCTGGCCGTGAGCCTCGGGTACTTCCTGTTGTTCGGCACGCGGCTGCCCGTGCAACTCAGCCCTGCGCTGGCTGTCTTCTTCATCCTGTGTGCGCTGTTATGGACCGTCTTCGTCATCGAGGACGGCGCGCTGGTCGGAGTGCAGGCCGCGTGGTTGGTGCCGGTGAGCAACACGGTATTCGGCCTCGCGAAGCTCGCGGCGTTGGTCGTCATGTTCGGCTGGGCGGCGCTGGAGCAGCACTTCGATCCCTCCGTGCTGATGGTCTCCTCGTGGTTCGTCCCCCTGGTGGTGGTGATCCCCTTCGTGCTGGTCGTGCTCTGGCGCGAAGCGGGCCGGGAGGTGGCAGTCGGCGGCTCGCGGCTGCCGAACCTGCGCCACTTCCTGGCATGGGACTACGTGGGAGGTGCGTTCTATCAACTGGGTCTGAGCATGTCCTTCTTCGTCGGTGTGACTGTCGGCCCGGAGGCGGCCGCAGCGTTCGTCGCGGCGTGGACAGTGGCGCAAGTGGCAGATCTGGCGACGAACAACCTGTCGGCACCGATGGGCGTGGCGGTCGCCGAGGCGGGAACCCCCGGACGCACCCGTGCGGAGGTGGCGATCGCCAAACGGCTGGCCGTACTCATCCCGGCCGGGGTGCTTTTCACGATCCTCACCGCCCCGTACTTGTTGCTGCTCTTCGGCAGGGATTACGTCGACGAGGCCACGCCGCTGTTGCGGCTGCTGATGGTCGCGCTGCTCTTCAAGGCCGTCACGACCTACTGCATGTGGGGCCTGCGGGGTCGTAAGCGGCCTCGGGATGTCGCCATCGTCCAGATCCTGCTCGCTGTGGTCACTGTGGGTCTCGGCGCGATGGTCGCCGGTCAATGGGGGGCTGCCGCCTACGCTGGCGCCTTCGTGGTCGGCTGTGCGACATCGGCAGTGGCCGGCCTGGTGATGCTCACCCGGGCCTGGTCCGCTCCGGCTGAACCGTGATCCGCAAGCGCGGTCGGCTACGCTGTCGGCCATGCAGCAACGCCGGTTCGGCGCGATGATCGTCGCGGGCGTTCTGCTGCTCGGTCTCATACTCGCCGCCACAGTCGCGGTGCGCCTGTGGCCACGCCCGGCCGAGGTGGGCACCACACAGATGGCCGTGGGGGTCAACAACACGCATCACACGATCGAGCCGTGGCACGACGCCGCGTCCCGGGCGACGGCCAAGCGGATCCTGTCGGAGGTGGCGCAGGTCCAGAACCAGTTCATCATGGGCTGGGGCGCGCTGAATCCCGAACCCTCGCCCGGCCAGTTTGACTGGGACTCCCTCGATTACCGCATGCAACTCATCGAGGACACCGGTGGAGTGCCCGTGATCACGCTGTGCTGCGCCCCCGATTGGATGAAGGGTGGCCAGGCTGGCCGCACGAACTGGGATGACATCCGCGTCCCGCCGGTGCCTGAGCATTACGCCGATTTCGCCGCTCTCGCCCGCCAGATCGCGGTGCGATACCCGCAGGTGACCCACTTCATCGTGTGGAGCGAGATGCGCGGCTTCTTCGACCCCATCGCCAATCAGTGGGATGCGGCCTCCTACGTGCAGCTGTACAACGTGGTCTACGCGCAACTGAAGTCGCTGAACCCGAACATCAAGGTCGGGGGTCCGTCCATGGTGATCGATGCCTGGCGCGATGCCAGCAGTCAACCCCGGCCCAGCAGCATGCGTGGCGACTGGGGAGTCGTGGACGACCGGGTCCTGCAGTCCATGAACTACTTCCTTGATAATGCTGCGGGCTACGACTTCGTGGTCGTGGACGGCAGCACTGCGAATAGGGACACGGGACTGAATGCCGCGCCGGAGATCGCTGTGGACAAGTTCGCCCAGGTCAACGCATGGTTGCGGCAACGGACGGATGCGCCGATCTGGTGGTCGGAGGTCTACTCGCCGGCCCAGTCGGAAACGTCGTCGATGTACAGCAACGAAGTCCCAGCCAGTCCGGAGTCGCTGCGTCTGGCTCTGCGTGCCTTGGAGGAGGCCGGTACTGCCGTGGCACTTATCTGGGATCCGCAGGCGAACGGCCGACGATGCGTGAACTGCTTATGGACAGATCCGGATCTGGGACCGGCCCGGGAGACTGCCTTCGTGGACGTCCTGCGGGAGTTTCCCAGAGTGCCCGTGCAGCCATGATGGCCGAACGCGAAGAAACCAACGCGAAAGAACCGGAAGAATAGCAGCCATGTCCTCACCCGCCGTGGTCATCGTCAAGACCGGGCGCTTCCCCATGGCCTACGGCATCCTGGGTGCGATTCGGTCGGCCCACGCTGCTGGCTTCCGTACCTATGCCTTCGCCGATTCGACCCACGTGCCCTACGCCTGGTCGCGCGCTTTGACGGCGCCGATCACCAGAGCGCCCGACGTGCCATGCCTGCTCGCGCTGGCCGAGCGCACTGGACCGGCCGCTCTCATCGCTGCCAGTGACGGGGCTGCCGTGCTGATCGCGGACAACCTCGACACTCTGCGGCACGGCGGCTACCTGCTGCCCGGTATCCCTTCCGATCTGCCACGCGTCGTGGCGGACAAGGCTCGGCTTTCCCATGTCGCGGCGGACTGTGGAGTGGCGGCACCGCTCACCGTTGCTGGCGTGGACCTCGATGTGGAGGACTTCGTGACCAGCGGTCGGCTGCCCGTCGTGGTGAAGACGGGTCAAATGTGGCGCAACGCCCACGCCCTCGATGTCGTACCCACCACGATCGTGGAGGAAGCTGCGGTGCTGCGGGAAGTGGTGGCGGCGCGCAGGGAAAGCATCGTGGTCCAGGACTATCTGCCGGCCCAGGGTGCTGAGGACTGGATAGTGAACGCCTATGTCGACGCCCGGGGAGACGTCCTTTTCTGCGGGACCGCCCGCAAGTACCGGTCGTGGCTACCCGGCACGGGCGTTGCCTGCCTAGCGCGGGCTGAGCCGAACCCCCAGGTCGACCGGCTAAGCCGCCGTTTGCTGCAGGGCGTGGGCTACAGGGGCTTGGTCGATGTCGATTTTCGCCTGGATCCGCGCGATGGGATCTACAAACTGCTGGACTTCAACCCGCGGATGGGTGCCGCGTCACGAGTGTTCCGATCCAGCGCGGGCCTTGACCTTGTGCAGATCGCGCTGCTCGATCTCGTGGGCCGCAGCCCGGGACCGCAGGAGCAGCAGTACGGGGTTCGGCTGCTCGTGGAGAATCTCGACGCGCCTGCCCGCTTCGCCTACCGCAGTCATGTGCCACGCAGGCCGGGGGACGCGGTGCGCCTGAGTTGGTGGGACCCTTCCGATCCGCTCCCGTTCCTGGCCATGGTCCCGTGGCAGGTGGGGCAGTGGTCACTGCAGGTCGAGAAGCGGGTGCGGCAGCGGGTCAGGTCCAATCGCTGACCGGTCGACCTGTGAGCAATGCCTTCCCGCGGCGAGCAAGCCGATAGCCGCGCGTCAGCACCCGATCGTGCGGTCCCAGGTCGGGGGCTCCGGCGCCTTCGAGCCATCGCTGGACGTCAGCAGCGCTGTGATCATGGCGCAGCATCAGCCGCGGGATGTTCATCTGTGCACTGCCCCGAACAGCGAAGGCATCGCCAACCCCGTAGGCCGCCACGTAGCCCGCGCCCTGCATCTGCTGACGCAGTCGTGGGCTTTGGAACCCGTGCGGGTAGGCGAAGGTCTCCACGGGTCGGGCCAGCACCTGTTCGAGGGTGGCCTTCGAGGACTCGAGTTCGAACCGCGCTGCATTCCGGCCGAGGGTGTCGAGGTGCGGATGTGTCACGCTGTGGGCGCCGATCTCCACGCCTTCTGCGACGAGTTCGGGCAGTGTCGACAGGCGCAGCATGCGGTCGGCCGGTCCGCAACCGCGCAATGCGGCGCCAGCGTCCTCCATCCACCCGGTCGTCACGAACAGGGTCGCGGGGATGTCGTACCGCTGAAGGACGGGCAGGGCATGAGTGGCGAAGTCCTCATACCCGTCGTCGAACGTGACCACGACCGCGTCGGTGACACTGCGATCCTGCGCGAACTCACCTGCACTGATCACCCGCCGCCCCGACTGCGCCACGAGCCGCATGTGCTCGGCGAAGGCCGCGGGGGAGACAGTGAAGTCGGCCAGCTTCGAGGAAGGCTGGTCGGTGACCGTGTGGTACACCAGCACGGGCGTGCGTGTCCCAGTCATCCCGTCACGCTACCTGAGCGAACCGCGCAATCACGATCACAACGAGGCATACCGTGGCGATCGTCGCGCCTACCGTGAGGGCACGTCGAGGCAGTTGGCTCTCCAGGGACAGCGCCGTGGCCAGCCACAACGTGAGGGTCAGCAACGCGAGCGGCACGCCGAAGGCAGGACTGAGCAGCAGGTTCACCGTCGACTCCCTTCCGGGCGTGGTCCGGCGGCCAGGGCAACCACGGCGATGATTGCGCACTCGACCAGCGTCAGCGCCAGCAGCCCGACCGCCGGCCAACTCGACAGGACTCCGGCGTAGACCAAAACGGTGCTGTTCAGCAACCAAGCGGATGGCCCGGCCATCACGATCAGCGCGTACCGGCCGAGTCCGGTCACGGTGGGCAAAGCCGCGGCGAGGGTAACCCCGACACCGAGTATCAGGAACGACCCGCCGATGGGCAGCCGCAGCGCTGCGGGGGCGTCGGCAAGGATCAGCAGGCAACCGACCACCCCCCAGGCGACGATCAGGGCGAAGCTCCGGCCGGTCATGAGGTCGACTCCAGGATGAAGCCCTCGCCGACCTCCGCGACGATGCGGAACTTACCTGTGCCCACTAGCCGATCGCGCACAGTACGTGCCCAGTCTGGTGGGTAACCGTAGTTCTGTTCGCCGGCGGCGATCTGGCTGGGGGTTGCGACGACGTACACGCGACCGGGGTAGTCGGCGGTAGCAGTCCTGATGTCCCGGACCGTCACGGCTGCGGGATCGTCCAGCTGCGGGATCGCGGGTATGACGTCCCAGATGAACAGACCCTGGTACTGGACGGTCGCCATATCCCCGAGGCCGAGCAGAACGGCACCGGCAGGCACCTGCGCCTTCACCTGCTCAGCGAGTTGCACTTCCTCGCGGCCGACCCGTTCGAATGATTCATTGCCGAAGCGGGCCACCAGGAACGTGGGTACTGCCAGCAGGGCCGCGCCGGCGATGAGTCCAGTCTTCAGCCGGCCGGGCCGCCGGCCGTCGGGGAAGGCCAACCACGCGACCATGGGCACCAGCCCCAGCAGGCTGAAGTAGTAGATCCGCAGGAAGCCCTCGCCACCGTAGCTGCCCGCGAGCACGATGAATGCGGGCGCCGCCGCGAGCGCGAGCGCCGGGACACTGAGCCGTCCCGTGCCTCGCCACCGCAGTAGCAGGCCGGCCAACCCGAGCACACCGACTGCCACGGCGAACAGCATCCGCACGCGAAGCACGAGCACGTGCTCCGGGCTTCCAGCCACCCGCTGCTCCACGCCAGACTGCACCACCTGTCCGGGACGGAAGAGATCCTCGAAGAGGTTGGAGACATGTCCGGACCAGTAGGGCTCTCCGAGATAACTGAGCCAGCCGATGAAGGCCACGACCGTGAACAGGGCGAGGGGCCACGGTCGCAAACGCCCGCTGAGTGCGAGTAGGACGAGGGCGGCTCCGGCCGCGATGGGCGTGAGCTGATGACTGGCGACGACTGCCAGGATCGACAGCGCCGCGGCCAGCAGAATGACCAGGCGGGTGGGCAGCGGCATTGCCAGATCTGCAGTGCCCCTAGCCGGGTCCACCGCCGGCCACCACCGCGGGTCCCAGCGGGCCAGGCGCTTGCTGATCATCCCTGGAGGACGGTTTCGGAAGGCCAGCAGGAGCAGGCTGAGCATCGCCGCAGTGATGACATACGCGGTTGGCTGCGGGGCGAAGTAGTCCTGGCCGACCCAGTCCACCAGCAGGAAGACCAGGGCGCTCATCCAGACCGTACGGGTCGATGCCCCCAGGGCCTTCGTTACGGCAGCGACGGCAACTGCGCTCAAGGCGACAAGGAGCACGGGCGCCCACTGCAGCAGCGTCACAGCGGAGTCGAGTCCGCTCACCCTGACCAGGGTGGCTCCGGCGGCGAAGAAGCCGGGCCATGAGAAGCGGGCGTCGAAGTTGGTGGCCAGGGTGCCGTTCGTGGCGAGATGGTCAATGAAGGCCGCGTGCAGCCAGGCGACTTGGAAACGTGGGTACTGCTCGATGAGTGTGGGCGAGCCATGCAGCAGAACCAGGACTCCGGCCAGGCACACCGTCAGCGTCGCTGCTCCCTTGTCCCCGACCAGCGCGACGACGAAGAGGATCAGGATGCCCGCGACACACAACAGGGCCAGCACCGGGTAGACGTCCCACAGCCCCCAACTGCCTACGGCGTTCTCGTTGACGGCACGCAGGCTGATGACTCCGGCGATCGTGAGAAGAGCAGCCGTCGCGGGCCAGGCGTAGCGGGTGAGCGGTGCCTTCGACAAACGGTGCCCTCCTGACTGTGTCCCGCAGTCTAGCCGCCGACCGCCGCTTCCTCCGATCGAGTGAAAACCCGTCACCGGGTGGGCGTCGCACTCCGATGACTTCTTTGTGAGGCGACTGAAGCAGCTGAGCAGCGTACTGTTCGTGGCGTGTCTCAGTCTGCTCGCAACGCCTGCAGCAGCCGTCCCCGCGCCCACCGACGGTCTGGCCGGCTCAGGGGGTGTCTCCGTCGCGGGCCGCTGCTGGTCGATGGCGGTCACACCTGGCAAGCCAGCGCGGGCCGGTCGCTGCGTGACTGTCGGGGCGGCCTCGGATGCGGGCTCCTTCGCACCTGAGACGGCGACCGTGACTGCTGCCAAGCGCCGGCCGGCGCCCAAGCCCACGCCGGTTCCCACCCCGAGCCCCTCCGCGACCCCATCGCCGGTGCCGAGCACACCCACGCAGGGCTGGACCCCGACGTTCTCGGAGGAGTTCAGCCGGGACGCGGCCCTCGGCTCGTTCCTGACGTCCTACACGAACTTCGATGCTTACCCCTACCCCTGGACTGACACCAGCCGCAACGTGCGTTCCAACCCCGGCTACTACCACCCGCAGAAGACGCTGTCGGTGTCCGGCGGTGTGATGGACGCGTGGCTGCGTTACGACAGTGCACTCGGCCGCTACTTGGTGTCCGCGCCCATGCCGAAGATGACCGCGCAGACCTATGGGCGTTACGCGATCCGGCTGCGCGCGGATCGCATCGACGGCTACAAGATCGCCCCGCTGCTGTGGCCCGTGTCGGAACGCTGGCCTGACGACGGCGAGATCAACATGCCAGAGGGCGATCTGGATGGCAGCCCGCTGGCCGCCTTCATGCACTACGCGCGGCCGCAGGGCGGACAGGATTACTTCTCGACCAAGGTCGACCACACGGCCTGGCACGTCTACGAAACGCTGTGGACTCCGGGGCGGGTGGAGTTTCGGGTAGACGGCACCGTGGTCGGCGTGAGCACCCAGGACGTGCCGAGCACGCCGATGCGCTGGGTGTTGCAGATGGAGACCCGCATTTCGCAGAACGCACCGGCCACGACTGCTCAAGGTCACGTGCAGATCGACTGGGTCAAGGCCTACTCCTACACGCCCTGACACGTGTGACGTCGGTCACCATGAGTGATCAACATTGCCGTCCATCGCTCTATCGAGTGATGCCGTTTACCCGTAATTGACCTGATCTTGAGGGTCTTCACGCTACAGGGGGATGACAAGATCCGGTTTCAGCCAGTTACCGTTGAGGAGTCGAACATCCCATAAGCAGTCAGCTGATCGGCTGATGGAAAGGCCCCTCATGTTCACGACCGGTAGCCTCACTCACGGATCGTCCATCCAGCTCCAGGACCTCGAAGACCACGGTGCGGTGCTGCGCGCCTCTGCTTGCCAGCGCACCGAGAACCCCCGGATCTCGATCGTCGTGCCCACCCTCAACGAAGCGCGCAACCTCGAGGTCGTGCTGCCGCAGCTTCCGGCCGTCCACGAGGTCATCGTGGTCGACGGTGGCAGCACCGACGACACCGAGCAGGTCGTCCGCCGGCTGCTCCCGCAGGCCAAGTTCCTGCAGCAGACCCGTCGCGGCAAGGGCAATGCGCTGGCCGTGGGTTTCGCCGCGGTGACCGGCGACGTGGTCGTCATGTTCGACGCGGACGGCTCCGCGGATGCCGCTGAGATCCCGCGCTTCGTGGCGGCTCTGGTGGCCGGAGCCGACTTCGCCAAGGGCTCGCGGTACCTCCCGGGTGGGGGCAGCGTGGACATCACCCCGCTGCGCAGCCTCGGCAACAAGGGCCTGAGCGGCACGGCCAACATGCTGTTCGGGACCGCCTACTCCGACCTCTGCTACGGCTACAACGCCTTCTGGGTAGACGTCCTCCATGACCTGGACCTGCCGAGCATCTCCGCGCCGGAAGCGCAGTGGGGTGACGGCTTCGAGATCGAGACAGTGATCAACGCGCGTGTGGCCGCAGCCGGGCTGTCCGTGGCCGAGGTCCCGAGCTTCGAACTCGACCGCATCCACGGTGAGTCGAACCTGCGCACCTTCCGGGACGGCTGGCGTGTGCTGCGCACTCTGATGACCGAGCGGCGCCGGCTGGTTTCCCGCCGGCCCGACACCGGCTCCGCGCAGTCAGTGGGTGCAGCGGCCTGATCGCCTCGCCTGCCACCTGCACTCCACGCGCCCGGTGCGCGACTTGTGGTCCCATGAGGGCTGGGACCGCAGCCGCACCGGGCGTTGTGGTGTCAGGGTTCGCTGCGCAGGGCTCCCCTTGCCCCACCCGCTACACTGGGAGCACGACCGCTGGACGGACGCCCGGTGGTTCGCTCATATTGATGCGTCCGCGACAGAACGGAAGTTCATGGACACTGCCACCAAGCAGAAGATCATCAGTGAGTACGCCACGGCTGACGGCGACACCGGCAGCCCGGAGGTGCAGGTGGCCCTGCTGAGCCACCGCATCGCGCACCTCACCGAGCACCTGAAAGAGCACAAGCACGACCACCACAGCCGCCGCGGACTGCTGCTGCTCGTGGGCCGTCGTCGCCGCCTGCTCGACTACCTCGCCCGTACCGACATCGACCGCTACCGGTCGCTGATCGCACGGCTGGGTATCCGTCGTTGATCGTCACGCCGCCGAGTGGGCCCCTCTCACTCGGCGGCGTTGACGCGTAAGACCCGAAACCCCGGGGCTGCCTGACACGCCTCGGTCCTCGGTGGTGATGGCCCGACACCTGTCGGACCGTCTCGATCGAAGACCGGCGCGGGTGGCCCCTCAGAAGAGAAAGAGAGGGCCCGTGGAGGGTTCCACCATCGAATTCGCCGAGACCGTTCTGGACAACGGTCCGTTCGGCACCCGCACCATCCGCTTCGAG
>ERZ724512.139-NODE-139-length-29029-cov-5.515462_pt1 | contig 29029 bp, 20 predicted proteins | sample MGYA00376045_ERZ724512 | MGnify/ENA primary metagenome ERZ724512 (study PRJEB28724, sample SAMN07190883) | activated sludge metagenome | isolation source: activated sludge of sewage treatment plant in Hong Hong | place: Hong Kong | collected 2016-03-17 ... | reverse complement strand
AACACGGGCGGCGCCCCCGAGCGCCGCCAAAGCACTAGATGCCGCGCAGCTTGAAACGCTGGATCTTGCCGGTGGCGGTCTTGGGCAGATCCTCGACGAATTCGATCCAGCGCGGATACTTGTAGGGCGCGAGCATGCCCTTGACGTGCGCCTGCAGCTCCTGCCGCATCGCCTCGCCGGGTCCGTAGCCGGGCTTGAGCACGACGAAAGCCTTGGGCTTGATCAGGCGTTCCTCGTCCTCGATGCCGACCACCGCCGCCTCGAGCACCGCCTCGTGGGCGATCAGCGCCGACTCGACCTCGATCGGCGACACGTAGATGCCGCTCACCTTGAGCATGTCGTCGCTGCGCCCGGAGTAGACGTAGTAGCCGTCGCGGTTGCGGTAATACTTGTCGCCGCTGCGCGTCCAGCCCTCGAGGAAGGTGGCACGGCTCTTCTCCGGCTGGTTCCAGTACTGCACCGCCGAGCTCGGCCCGGAGATCTGCAGTTCGCCCGGCTCCTCGGCCGCGGTGATCTCGTCGCCGCCCTCGTCGATCAGGCGCACGCGGTAGCCCGGCACCGGCGTGCCGCTGGTGCCGTACTGCACGTCGCCGGCGCGGTTGGACAGGAAGATGTGCAGCATCTCGGTGGAGCCGATGCCGTCGAGGATGTCGACCCCGATGCGCTCCTTCCAGCGCCGCCCCACGCCCTCGGGCAGCGCCTCGCCCGCAGAGGTGCAGGCGCGCAGCCGCTTCATCTCGCCCGCGGTCGGGCAGCCGGTGTGCGCGAGCATGCCGGCGTAGAGCGTGGGCACGCCGTAGAAGATGTCGGGCTGGTGCTCGCGCAGGCGCTTGAACACCGCATCCGGCGTGGGCCGCTCGGCCATCAGGATGGCGGTGGCGCCCACCGAAAGCGGAAAGGTGAGGCCGTTGCCGAGGCCGTAGGCGAAGAAGAGCTTCGCGGCCGAGAACACCACGTCCTGTTCGCGGATGCCCAGGACCTCCTGTCCGTACAGCTCGGCGGTATGGATGAGGTTGGAGTGAATGTGCACCGTGCCCTTCGGCGCACCGGTGGAACCGGAGGAGTAGAGCCAGAAACAGGGGTCGGTCGCACGCGTCGGCGCGGCATCGAGCTGCTCGGACTGCGCGGCGAGCAGCGCCTCGAGACCGTCGTCGTCGTCACCACCGGCGACGACCAGGCGCTCGAGCGTCGGCACGCGCCCGGGCAGCGCGGCGAAATTGGCCAACAGCGCCTGCGATACCACCGCCACACGCGCACCGCTGTCGGAGAGCATGTACTCGTAGTCGCGTTCGGTGAGCAGCGTATTGACTGCGATCGGCACCACCCCGGCCTTGATCGCGCCGAGGAACATCGCGGGGAAATCGATGCAGTCGAGCACGCACATCAGGACGCGGTCGCCGCGTGCCAGCCCGAGGGTGCCGAGCAACGCATTGCCACAGCGGCTGGCACGCGCCGCGAGCTGGTCGTAGGTGTAGCTGCCGGCATCGTCGATGTAGGCGACCTTGCTGCCGCGCCCGGCGACGAGGTTGCGCCCGAGCAGGTCGTCGGCGGCGTTGTAGGGATCCGGAATCACGATCCGGGGCGGCGTGCAGCCGTGATCTGCGGTGCTGAGGGTGTGCATCGTCCTGTCTCCATCCTGATCCCGGACCGTACCGACCGGCATGCACACGGAACGGTACGACGCGAGAGAACCTTGGCACGATCGCCGAGCGGACTGGCTGGGGTACCGCACAAGCCATCCAAAAAAGTGCACTAAAGTGCATCTTTCGGCGAGACATGCAAAAGAATACCCCCAATCCGGATGCTGTCAACCCTGCATCGCACCAAAAACAAGGAAATTCAATTATTTAGATAAAGTCTAAGGTGCAATATACTGCACTTGCCGCTATGCTTGAATGCACTCCCCGCACACCGGCCGGGAGCCTCCGATGTCACGCCGTTGACAGCGCATCGCCAGCGGCACCATAAACACGAATCTCCGACCTCCGCTCCGTAATGAACGACCAGAATCCGACCCTCGCAGCCTCCGACGCGCCTGTACCGGTCGCGCACCCGGCGGTGCGACCCGATCCGCGCAGCGACGGGGAGTTCCTGCTCGCGCTCGGCCGGCGCGTGCGCGAGACGCGCGACCGGCGTGGCCTGACTCGCAAGCAGCTGGCTCGCGACGCGGGGGTGTCGGAGCGGCATCTCGCCCATCTTGAGGCCGGCGAGGGCAACGTCTCGATCGTGCTGCTACGCCATATCGCCAGCGCATTGGGGCTGTCGCTGCCGGAGATGTTGAACCTGGGCGCCGAGGAGTCGGTCGAGCAGCGCCTGGTGCGGCGCATCCTCGAACAACTGCCGCGCCACCGGCTGGAGGACGTGGTCTTCCGGTTGATGCGCGACTACGGCCAGGAAGAGGCCGCGCGGCGCAACCGGATCGCCCTCATCGGCCTGCGCGGCGCCGGCAAGACCACACTGGGCCGCAGGCTGGCGGCCGAACTCGGCTTCCGTTTCGTCGAGCTCGATGCCGAGATCGAACGCGAGACCGGCATGCCCATGGGCGAGATCTTCGCCCTCTACGGCCAGTCGGGATATCGCCGCATCGAACAGCGTTGCCTGCGGCGCGCACTCGACAGCGGTGAACGCACGGTGCTCGCCACGGGCGGCGGAATCGTCTCGCAGACCGAGACCTACGACCTGCTGCTGTCGCGCTGTCTGACGATCTGGCTCCGCACCTCGCCCGAGGAGCACATGCAGCGCGTCAGCGCGCAGGGCGACCTGCGTCCGATGGCCGGTAGCGCGGAAGCGATGGAAGACCTGCGCCGCATCCTCGCCGCGCGTGAACCGCAGTACCTGCGCGCCGACCATGTGGTCGACACCTCGGGCCAGGGCGAGGACGAGAGCTTCCGCGCGCTGCGCGCCGCCGTGGAGGACCGCGGCCGCTGAGCGAAGGCGTCGCGCGTGATCGGCTTGATCGGCAAGACGTCGAGCCCGCCGGTCGCAAGCCTGTCGAGGGCATCCGCACCACCCGCACTCTCCTCGGACTCTCAACCCCGGCGCGCCAGCCACGCGATCGGCAACGAGTGCCGATCCGCACGCCGTGCCCAGGCCTCGCCCGTCGCCGCCAGCTGCCTGCGAACCGACCTGCTCGATCGGAGAACTGGGGAGTGAAAAGCTCCACGCGGGCAACACCCTGACTTGACAGGAAAACATGGCGGCACGTGACACAAAGAGCCATGAATGTCGGCGCTCAGGACGCTAAGACCCGATCGGCGTGGGCACGACACTCCAGACGCAAAAAAGCCAATCACCGCTAAGTGATTGGCTTTAATGACTTTTTTGGTTGCGGGGGCAGGATTTGAACCTGCGACCTTCGGGTTATGAGCCCGACGAGCTGCCAGACTGCTCCACCCCGCGTCGGAGAAACAGAACTATAAACGGTGAACTACGAGAAGGCAAGAACTTTTTGCGCCGCACAAGCACCGGAGGAATTCTGGTGCCGGCAATAGGAATCGAACCCACGACCTTCTGATTACAAATCAGCTGCTCTACCAACTGAGCTATGCCGGCAAGGCCGTGCGGATTATAGCGCAAGACGCCCCTCAGCCATCGCGTCGGAGGAAACGCACGGGCAGCCCCTGCATGCACACGAACTTGCACGGATAACTGTTTATATATACAGTTGTTGCACAGTCGAAAAGCTCAGGAGACCACCATGCAAACCATCACTTCCAGGGTGCTGCTCGCACTCGGCCTGCTCGCCGGCCTGATGATCGGAACCGGCCATCCTGGCGGGGCGCTCGTGGTGGCGGTCGCGGCCGGGGCAGGGATCTGGATGGCGCGGGCCGACTCGGTACGGCGCGATCTGCGCCGAGCGTAGGCCCGCCCGGGTTCAGCGGCCGAACTTGCTCACCAGTTGCTGGAGCTTCTCGGTGCGGCGGCGTTCGGCCTCCTCGGCCTCGCGCTTCTCGCGCTGCTGCTTGGCCACCGCGGCGAAGCGTTCCTTCAGCGTGGTGGCCGCGTGCTGGCGTTGCTCTTCGGTAACCTCTCCGGAGGCGTTGCCGTCGAGGTCGAAGCGCTCGCCGCCACGCTCGACCGCCTTGAGGTACTTGGTCGAGGCGGTGTACATGCGCAGGGCGATGCGCAGGTTCTTGCGGTCGAAATCGGGAAAGCGGGCCAGGATGCTCGTGTCGATCTTCAGCGCCAACGGCTTGCTGTCGCGAAATGCCGGCGATTCGGCCTGCAGGCGTTTGAGGATGGCACGCGGTTCGATGCGCGGCTGCTTGGCCTGGTCCTGCGCGTTGGTGCTGAGGGGCGCGGGGGCGGCGGTTTCGGCTTGCTGAAGGGTCATTTCGGGGAGAACTCTGGTACGCGGATCGGTGTCTGAACAGCAGTCCGGAAACCTCGCGTCCGGAGCGGTGCCGCGAACTGTGCGAGTCGAGTGCTGTTCCGGCATTCTACCCCCGGTCCGCCGGGCTTCTGCCGGACGTGGTGATTTTTGCCACGGATCGCATCGGTCTGGCACCCAGGCATCGGATCGAACGGAACCGGCTTGCTGCCGCACCACACACCTCGGGGAAACATCATGGAAAAGCGCTGGCGCCGCCTGCCCGGCTCGCGCACCGAACCGGCAGGATTCGAACGCAAGGTGCTGGCGCGCCTGCCCATGGTCGCGCTCGTCGGCACCGCGGCCTGCGTGGCCGTGTCCCTGCTCGCCCGGCTGCACTGGTGGGGCGACGAGAGCATCGAGGCGGTGCGCGCGCTGCAGATGGTCGACATCTGGGTGCTGGCAGCGGTGATCCTGCATTGGACGGTGGTGTTCACCGTGGCGATCGGTGCCTTCATCGTGTTCGTGATGAAGGGCCCGGCCTACATCGCCGACCGCTACGAACTCCCGGACGCAGACGCCCCGCGCTGAATCCGCCGCGGGGCGTCTGCGTCCCTTGGTGGTGCCGCGATACGGCGCAAGCACTCAAGCCGCGCCGGGTGTGCGCCCGCCCTGCTCGGCCGCGGCGGGCGGGTGGTCGTCATCGACCTCTTCCCAGCCGGTGATCATCGCCTTGATGTGCGCGAAGATCGTGTGCCCCGTGGTCGTCAGATACACGTGGATGAAGAAGAACGCGGTGATCATGAACGCACCTGCGGTATGCACGAGCGCCACGCCCTCGAGCGAGAACATCTCGTCGATGCCGAGCTGCGCCCAGTTGCCATAGAACAGGTAAAGCAGGCCCGAGCCCCAGATCAGCGGCGAGATGAACGCAAGCAGCGCGAGATAGGCCAGGCGCTGCAGCGGGTTGTGCTTCTGCACCGTCGTCTTGCGGAAGGGATGCGGCATCTCCTTGAAGATCCCCACCGTGTAGTAGAGGACCATCGCCGACACGTTCTTCATCGACGGGACGTACTGCCGCCACTCGCCCGTGGTGAATTGCCAGAAGATCGTGAAGGCCCAGATCACCAGCAGCGTCCATGCCGCGATCGTGTGCGCATCCACGGCCTTCCTGAAGCCCAAAAGAGTATAGCTGCCGTGGATCTCGAAGCCGGTGATCATCATGACGATGATCAGCAGCGCCTGCGACCAGTGCCAGAAGCGTTCATAGCGCTTGTAGATGTAGATGCGGTTCGCGCTCATTTTCAGTGCCCCTTGCGACGGGTGAGGATGCGGGCGATGCCGTGGATCGAGCCGGCGCCGATCGCGCCGATGATCGCCAGCCCACCGAGGAGATCGACCCAGCCGTTGCGGTCGCGACCGGGCAGGTAGAGGTCGGTGATCCCGGCGAGGCGGCCGTCTTCCGAGCGGGTGTGGCAGTCCCTGCACTTGAGCGCGTCTTCCTTGGGCGCCACCATGTGGGTGATGAACCAGTTCATGCGCGTCTCGATGAAGCCGAACTGGCCGCTGTAGGGCAGGCCGGCGTAGTCCATGCCGGCCTTGATCGACTTGGCGTAGTCGAAGTTTCCCCAGAACGCGGTGTCGTCCTGGCCGTATACGTGGTTCACCACCAGAGTCTTGTTCACCGGGTCGTAGGGCTGCTTGCCGACCATCACCTTGAAGGGCCAGATGCGCGCGTTCGGGTCGCTCGCCGAGCCTTCGACGCGGTTCAGCTCGAGGATCTTGCTGTCGTCGATCTTGTCGGTGAGCGCGATCTGATGGACCACGCCGTTGTACCACTTGTAGGTCGGGCGCACGTTCTCGCCGTACTTGAAGTCGCCCTTTTCCGCCGAGTAGATCAGGTGGCCGTGGTCGTCCTGGATGAACAGCGGCTTGCCGTCCGGGCCGCGCTTGCCGCCGGTCGACCAGTCCCACAGCACCTTGGTGGCGATGCCGCCGCGCGCGAACTCGGGGATGTGGCAAGTCTGGCAAGCCACTCGCCTGGCGTGGTTGTCGAGGCGCTCGTTCTTGTGCGGGCGAAGGTCGTGGCAGGACTCGCAGGTCGCGCGCTTGTGGTCCTCATGCTTCATGTCCAGGCCCTTGGTGTCCTTGGCGGTAGCCGCGTAGCGGCTGCCGGAGGGCTGGTGGGCGTTGAAGGTGTGGCAGTCCGCACAGCTCATGTTCTCGCCATCGGGCGACATGTGCACATCGACGTGTTTCGGCGGCTTGACCAGCGAGGAGTCGAGGTCGCCATGCTTGACCGCGTCGCCGCCACCGCCGTTGAAGTGGCACGCGCCGCAGTTGTGCCGCCCCGGCTTGCCCACCGCCTGCGCGATCCTGGCCAGGTCGGGCGGCTGCACGATCCTGCCGCTGCCCTTGGGCAGCTCGCGCGGCGCGTAGAGCGGATGGCCGGCATCGGTGGCGATCTTCTTGTAGGTCGTCGTCGCGTCGTGGCAGGCCAGGCAATCCACGTTGTTCTGGTTGGTGAAATCGTAGTTCTTGTCCGTCCACCCGTAGCCGGCGTGGCAGCTCGTGCAGCGCGGCTCGTTGGAAAGGATGGAGCCGCAGAAGTTGTTGGCCGCGTGCTGTTTGCCCAGCTTCTTGCCGGTGGTCGGGCTGATCGCCTCCCAGGTCCAGTGCACGCTCTTCATCACCTGGTGCCCGGCCTCGTTGTGACAGGCGAGACAGGCCTTGGTGACCTCCGGCCCGCTCTCGAACGGGCCCTGCAGTTCCTTGAACCTGCTGTGGTCCGCCGTGCTCGCCGCCTTGCCGCCGGCCGCAGCCACCGGAAGATCCCCCCCTGCGGGCGTGCTTGCCGCACCCGCCATGATGCTCGTCGCGAGGATCAAGGCCCCGCCGATCCAGCGCCGCCAGTCGAATGTCCGCCTGCCCATTTTCCGTTCCTCCGCCGAGACGACCTGCTTTTCCAGTCTAGGCCAGCCAGAAATATAAGCATTTGATTAATATCTACGGATCGGCAGATCACCGGGGCTCGACTCCCTCCGTGCCCGCCCTCGGAACTTCCTCACCGAAAGCACGGGAAGTCCTGTCAGAATGCCGGAAACATGCGCCAGACCCAGGAATTTCCACCGCTCAACATGTCCACGCCCAGCAATCCCTCCGAGATCGCCCGCGAAACCCTGCGCCAGCTCGCGCTGCGCCGGATTGCCCCCACGCCGGACAACTACCGCAAGCTCTATCACGAGATCGCCGGCACCCGGCCCGACGACGACGCCCTGCCCGAAGCCTTCGTGCGCAAACTCGCCCGCCGCCTGCCGCGCGACAGCGCCGAGCGCCAGCGCCACGGCCACCAGCTCGACCAAGCGCTCGCCGACGGTCGCGACAAGGCCGCCGAGGCCGCACTCGAGCGCTACCTCGACAGCCTCAAGCTGGGCGAACCGCAGGCCTGGAACGAGCTCATCGGCAACCTGCTGCGCCAGTGGGAGGCGCGTCAGACCGGCTGGACCCCGGCGCGCAAGCGCGAGGCCCTCGACCGCGTGCTGGGCGCAGCCGACCCGGCGGCGCTGTACACCCGCCTGCAGGGCCTGCTCAAGAGCTGGACGCAGGCCATGACCGATGCCGATGCGCTCGCCGTCGAGGTGCCCGACGCGGCAGACGAACCCGACGCCAGCGCTTCGCCCCGTGCCGACGCAAGCACCGCAAGGCCCGCCACGCCCGCGCGCACCGCCGCTGCCGCGCCCCCCCCTGCCTCCACTCCAGGCGTCGACTCCGCCACCATCGACGCCCTGCGCGAGCTCGTCACCATCAGCCTGGGCGAGGCCCTGCCGCCGCTGCTGGAGGAACAACCGCCGCTGCGCGAGACCGCCGCCACGCTGTGCGCCGAAGCTGCCAGTCGCAGCGAGGCCGCTGGCTTGCGCGAGGTCGGCACGCGCCTGCGCGCCTTCGCACACGAGCTCGAGCTGGCCGCCGCCGACGAGGCCGAAATCCGCGCCGGCATGCTCGAGCTGCTGCGCATGCTGCTTCGCAACATCGACGAACTGGTGCTCGACGATCGCTGGCTCGCCGGCCAGATCGAGATGCTGCGCGAGATCGTCGACAGCCGTCCCGACCCGCGCAAGATCGACGACGCCGGCCGCCGCCTCAAGGAACTCATCCACAAGCAGGGCCAGCTCAAGCACACCCTGGCCCAGTCCCAGCGCCACCTGCGCGACATGCTCGCCGGCTTCGTCGACCAGCTCGCGCGCTTCTCCGAATCGACCGGCGCCTACCACGACCGCATCGGCCAGTGCGCCCAGCGTATCGCCCAGGCCAACGACATCACCGAGATCGGCCCCCTGCTCGACGAGGTCATGACCGAGACTCGCAGCATCCAGGACGAGGCACGCCGCTCGCGCGACGAGCTCATCGTCGCCCGCGGCGAGGCCACGGCGGCGCAGGAGCGCGTCGTCACGCTGCAGAACGAGCTCGAGGAAGCCAGCCGCCTGATGCGCCACGACCAGCTCACCGGCGCGCTCAACCGCCGTGGCCTCGACGAGATGTTCCAGACCGAATCCGCGCGCGCCCAGCGTCGCGGCACGCGGCTCGCCGTCGCGCTGCTCGACATCGACCACTTCAAGAAGCTCAACGACAGCCTCGGCCACAAAGGTGGCGACGACGCCCTGGTACACCTCGCCAAGGTCGTGCGCCAGCACCTGCGCCCCCAGGACGTGCTCGCCCGCTATGGTGGCGAGGAGTTCGTCATCCTGCTGCCCGAGACCGGCGACACCGACGCCCAACAGGCGCTCGTGCGCCTGCAGCGCGAGCTCACCCGCGAATTCTTCATGGCCGAAATGCAGAAGATCGTGATCACCTTCAGCGCCGGCGTCACCCGCCTGGCCGAGGGCGAAAGCCTGGAGAGCGCGCTGAAGCGCGCCGACGGCGCGATGTATCAAGCCAAGCAGGCCGGCCGCAACCGCGTGATGGTCGCGCCGCTACACGACTGAAAGCGCTCCGGAGCACACGAAACCCGCCGGCTTCGCCAAGGGCGCCGAGCCCGTGGCGAAGCCGGCGCGGCGGCGTGCTCAGCCCGGCACCTTGCTCCCTTGAGGAGTGCGCAGGCGCGCGGCGGCAAGGCCGACGAGGCCCAGCCCGAGGAGCGCGAGCACGCCCGGCTCCGGCACGGTGGGCACCTCGTTGACGCCGATGCGGACGCGGTAGGCGCCATCGTTGTCGTCGTAGGCACCGGGCACGCCATCGAAGCCGAAGCCGTCCGGGATCCCCAGGAACAGCCTCGTGGCGCCGCTCGGCGCGATGAACTCCTGGAAAATCGAGGACGTGGTCACGCCGTTGCCGATATAGAAGATCTGCCCGAGCCCGGGGCTCAGTGTCGTGAAGTTGCGGCCCAGGCCGGTCGTGCTGAAGTCGAGGCGCGCGGGTGCGCCAGCGCTGGGGATGCTGTTGTCCAGGAAGACGCCGACGAGTGCCCCCTCGGGACCGAAGTAGCCACTGATGCCGCCGAAGGACGAGAGATCGCTGCAGCTCGACCCCGCGCAATCGGCGTTGTTGCCCTCGGGGCCATAGAACGGCGCACCGACCCCGTTGAAGTAGCTGATGCCGCCGATCGAGGGATCCGCGAGGCGGATGACGTCGCCCGCAGCCACGCCGAGGTATGGCGGGAAGGTCTCCTGGATCTCCTCGGGCGTAGCCCCCCCGTGGCGTTGCATGCCGGTGGGAGAGCTCCAAGGCGCAGACGCCAGCGGAATCGTGATGTCCGTTCTCCCCGCCAGGAAGATCGCGTCGCTGCCGCGAACCGTGACATCGAGCACGGCCGCCTCTGCCGTGCCGGAACCGAGCGCCGTGACCAGCGCCGCAGTTGCAAGGATCGATGCGCAAGCCTGCCTCATGATTCGCTCCTCCCCGGTATCCAACACTCCCCGAAAAGACTCAAGCAAGAACCGAACCAAACCGTAAGCCGCTGATTTATCGACGACTTCCGTCGACACCCGTCTCCGAGTGTAAAAAAGACCGACAGCGCCACACCCCGCCCCGACGAGCCGCGCAGGCAAGCCTGTTCCTAGGACGCGGCTTCCGCATGTTGGCACGCGGACACCGCCAGCGGCTGCGCCAGCACGACCCCGCGCGCACGCAGCGCCGCATCGACGAGCCCGAGCACCTCGTCGCGGCAGACCGGCTCGCGGTCGTGCTGCGGCACCCAGTACTTCACCCGATAGGTGATGCCCCCAGGGCCATAGGACACCAGCTGCACCTCGGGCGGCTTGTCCTCGGCGATGCTCGCCGCATGCGTCAGCGCCGCGCGCATCAGCTCCCGCGCCTCGGCCACCGGCAGCGCGACCGGCAGGGTGAGCTCGGCATGGTCGCGATATTCCTTCTTCGGCGCGCTGAAATTGGTGATCCGCTGCCGCGAGATCTGGCTGTTGGGCAGGATCACGTAGGTGCTGTCCCCGGTCACCAGCCGCGTCGTGCGCCAGCCGATCTCCTGCACCCGCCCCTGGGCCAGGTTTTCGATGCGCACCCAGTCGCCGATGCGGAACGGCGCCTCGATCCCGAGCGCGATCCCCGACAGCGTGTCGGCCACCACGTTGCGGATCGCGAAGCCCAGCACCGCCAGCACCAGGCCCGAGCCGGTCAGGATCCCCGACAGGTCCTGGCGGAACAGCAGCGACAGCCCGCCCAGCGCCGCCAGCGCGAACAGGAACACCCGCAGCAGGTCCAGCAGCACCTTGGGCACCGGCTTGCGCCCCTTGCGCCGCTGCGACAGCCGCGCCGACGCGAGCGCGTGCAGCAGATGCGCGCCGGTGAACAGGGCGAGCGCGAGCGCCGCATTGCGCACCGGATCGAGCCAGGCCTGCACGGCATGATCGGCCGGCAGCAACCCGAACGCCCGCTCGGCATACAGGAAGAACAACACCAGGAGGAGGAGACCGACGCCGGCATGCGAGCCGGCGCGGGAGTACAGCGCGCGAACCATGGCAGGACCTTCGAGACGAGAGGAAAAGACACTCCACCGACCCCGGCCTGCCGATCCGCGCCGGCAAGGCGCTATCGAGGCCGGGGCCAGGCATGTGCCTGGTCGATGCACAAGGCGAATCTCGCGCGGCCGCAGCAGCCCATCACATGGTCTCCGGAAGTTCCTGGGGGTGGGTGGCCAGGATAGCCAATCGTTTCTATATGGGGATCGATTCCGCGTTTTCAAACGCAGGGCCCCGCCTGCCTCACCCCTGCGCTTGCGACTTGTTCTGTCGCTCCTCACGCGCAGCTTTCTCTCGGGCGGCCTCGCGCTCCTCGTCCAGCTTCTTCTTGCCGTAAGCGATCGCCATCTTCATGGCCACGACCATCACCCCACCGATCAGCACGATATACAGCAACGAAGCTCGATTGCCGGGGTCCGCCTCCGTCACTGCCGTCTTCGCGCCTTCCTTCTTCTCCTGCTGCTGCGCGGGCGCCTGCACGCTCGCCATCCCCCCTTCCTGTCCGGCGCCCGCGGCCATGGCCGTGCCACTCGAAAGGAGGACACAGAAACCGATCGACACTGCCATGATCCAATTCATCGAAATCCTCATTCGTCGATCTCGTCACGCGCTGTCCACTTTTCCAGCGAGCGGCGCCTCGACACATCGATCTGTCGAGCCTCTGGTCATTGTACTGAAGAACCCCGCCGGGACTCGGCACCCGAACAGCCCACCGCGGTCGACGCGCCGCAAGAATCTCTCCACGGGGAATCCCCACGACGCCCAAGGCAGCAGCCCCACGAGGACACCGACCATGAACCCGCTCGTCCGCATCCAGCCCCGCAGCGCCGACCTCGGCGACGGCATGCGCGTCCGCCGCACCCTCCCCAATCGCCAGCAGCGCATGGTTGGGGCGTGGTGCTTCCTCGACCACGCCGGGCCGGTGCACTTCGAGCCCGGCAAGGGCCTGCACGTCGGCGCGCATCCGCATATCGGCCTGCAGACCTTCACCTGGCTGATCGAGGGCGAGGTGCTGCACCGCGACAGCCTGGGCAACGAGCAGCTCATCCGCCCGGGACAGGTCAACCTGATGACCGCAGGCCACGGCATCACCCATACCGAGGATTCGCTGCACGACGGCGTGCGGCTGCACGCCGCGCAACTGTGGATCGCCCTGCCGCCGGAGCACCAGGATTGCGCCCCGGCCTTCGACCACTACCCCACGCTGCCGCAATGGCGCGAAGGCGGCGCCGAACTCACCCTGCTCGCCGGCCGCTACGGCCAACGGACCGCGCCGGCGCGCATCCACTCCGCGCTGGTCGGCATCGACATCGCCTGCGACGAGGCGAGCGCGCTCACGCTCGCGCTCGACCCCGGTTTCGAGTACGGGCTGATGGCGCTCGTGGGCGATCTGAAGATCGACGGCGAGACGATCCGTACAGACGAGCTCGCCTACCTCGGCAAAGGACGCGGCGAGCTGCACCTGGCCCTGCCCGCAGGCGCGCGGGTGCTGTTCCTGGGTGGCGAGCCGTTCGACGAACCGGTGCAGATGTGGTGGAACTTCGTCGGCTTCAGCAGAGCCGACATCGCGCAGGCGCAGGCCGCGTGGGAGCGCGGCGACGAGCGCTTCGGCGCGGTCGGTGACGGCCGGGCGCGACGCCTCGTGGCGCCGCCTCTGCCATGGCGGGGGCCGGGCGACACGCGCCTCCCCCACACCTGAGCGCAGTCGAGGTCGAAACCCGGACTCCGGTCCGAGCGGTCGGCAAGCACCGCCCCCAGCCAGCCCTCGAGCCGGGCAGCCTGCGCGCGGTCCGCGCGCGTACGAATGCTGTCGAGTCTGCGACGCACGTCACCGACGATCCGGACCGACCAATGGAACATCGGATCGGCCGATCGCACTCGACCCCGTCGGGCGAGACGCCCGGGCAAGCGCGCATCGGAGTCCGCCTCGCCGCTCAGCGCTGGCCGGCGGCCTCTGCCCGGCCCGCCTGGCGCGCGGCCTCCTCACGACGCGCCGCCTCGATCACCTGCATCACCTCATCGACATCGGCGTGCCCGGCCTCCACCTCGAAGACCCCGGTGAGCGCGCTCTCGGGCTGCAGCTTGCCCGACTCGTACAAGGCCCAGATCTCCTTGCCATACGCGGTGTCGAGCAGGTCGGGGGCGAACTGCCCGAAGTAGGCGGCGAGGTTGCCGACATCGCGCTCGAGCATGGCGCGGGCGTTGTTGTTGGCCGCCGCATCCACCGCCTGCGGCAGGTCGATGATCACCGGCCCGTCGCGATCGACCAGCACGTTGTATTCCGACAGATCCCCATGGACGATGCCGGCGCACAGCATGCGCACGACCTGGCGCACCAGCTCGGCATGGAAGCGCCGCGCATCCGCCTCGTCGAGCACCACATCGTTGAGCCGCGGCGCCGGCTCGCCGTCCTCGTCGGCCACCAGCTCCATCAGCAGCACGCCCTCGTGGAAGTCGTAGGGCACGGGCACGCGCACCCCGGCCGCGGCGAGCCGCCGCAGCGCGTCGACCTCGGCGTGCTGCCACGCCGCCTCCTGCTCCTGGCGGCCGTAGCGCGAGCCCTTGGCCATCGCGCGCGCCTGACGGCTGTTCTTGACCTTGCGCCCCTCGGTGTAGTCGGCCGCCTTGTGGAAGCCGCGCTTGTTGGCCTCCTTGTACACCTTGGCGCAGCGCAGCTCGTCGCCGCACTGCACGACATAGACCATGGCCTCCTTGCCGCTCATGAGCTGGCGCAGGACGTGGTCGACGAGGCCGTCGGCCACCAGCGGTTCAATTCTGCTCGGGGTCTTCACGTGTTCGGGGTGCTCCGCGGGGTGTCGGGGTCCGTTGCCGCGCCCGGCCGGGCGGCCGCACGCAGGGTATCGAGATACAGCGCCTCCACCTGCTCGCGCGCCCACGGCGTGCGACGCAGGAACTTGAGGCTCGAGGCGATGCTCGGTTCGTGGTTGAAGCAGCGGATGTCGATCCGCCGCCCCAGGCCCGCCCAGCCGAAGCAGGCGACCAGGTCGGTCACGATCCGTTCGAGCGTCAGGCCATGGAGCGGATTCTTGGGTTGTGCTGCGGTCATCGGGTCTTCTCGCGTCGAGACTGACGGTTGTGCGGATCGCTTGCTGCAGGGGGAGTGACTGATACTCCGCGCTGGCGCGCGTTGTCAATCCGGGGTGTAACGGGCGGCAGAAGGCTGAAATGGGTCTGCGTGGTCATGTGTCGTTTTGCCCGTTGATGCTCGGGTCGCTCAGTAATACTGCCGGATATAACTGAACGCCTTCTCGAACAGCTCCTCGTCCGCGTGCAGCTTGTACTTGAACAAGGCCTTCCGCAGCGCCTTCTTCACCTCCCGTTCCCCCGCCTGCGTCCCCTGCCATCCCGGGAAGCGCACCAGGCGCACGATCTCGTCGATGTCCGTCACCACGCGCTCGACGATGATCGGCGTCTCGGGGGTCTTCACCTCGTTGAATAGCGCGGTCAGCGCGGCCTTGCCGCGGTCCTCGTCTTCCTCGGGAGGGGTCTCCCTTTCAGCCTGCAGGGTTTCCTTGGCGATCTGCAGCAGCTGCTTGAGGAAGTCGACGCTGTTGATCTGGCCGGACTCGAAGCGCTCCTTGAGCGCATCCAGCCGCTCGGATAGATCCTTGAACTTCGGATTGCCCTGGTGCTTGCGCAGCCGGCGGTTGAGCTTGATCTCGAGTTCCTTCGCCTTCTTCGGGTCAGGGTTCGACAGCACGGCCTCGAGCAGGTCGGCGTCGAGCACCAAGGTGTCGAGGTCGTCGCGGATGGCGTCGACATGCACGTTCTGGTGGATCAGCTCGATGGTCTTGGCGCCGAGCGAATGCCAGATCAGCTTGCCGTGGCCGCTCGACGGCTGCACCGACTGGTAGATCTGCGACAGCCACTTGTAGTCGGTCTCGTACTGTCCAAGCAGCGGGTCGGGCGACAGTGCTTCCCAGATGCGCGCGAGCACGCTGTATTCCGCGGCGAAGGCGTCGCGGGTGTCGTTGTTCGGCAGGCACTGCTGGGCGGCGATCAAGCCTTCGTAGCCTTGCTGGCTGCGGTCGACGCCGGGGAAAAAGGCGAGGCATTTCTGCATTGCCTCGGGCAGCTTGTCCTTCAGCTCCTGGATGTTGCTGATGACCTGCTTCACGCTCTGGTCGTCGAACTCCAGGGCGGCAGCCACGTCGTCGAAGATGCCCAGGTAATCGACGACGAGGCCGTGCGTCTTCTGCTCGGAATAGGTGCGGTTCACCCGGCAGATCGCCTGCAGCAGCGTGTGGTCGCGCAGCGGCTTGTCGAGGTACATCGCCTGCAGGATGGGGGCGTCGAAGCCGGTGAGCAGCTTGGCGGTGACGATGATCAGCTTGAGCGGGTCGGCCGGGTCGCGAAAGCGGTCGAGCAGGCGCTCTTCCTCGTCGCGGCTGCGGTCGTAGCGGGCGTATTCGGGACGCTCCTTGCGGTCGCCCGGCTGCACCGACATGACGATGTCGGTCGCCTCGGCCGGCAGCAACTTGTCGAGCTCGGCCTTGAACAGCAGGCAGGACTCGCGATCGAAGGTCACGATCTGGCCCTTGAAGCCGTTAGGCTCGACCTTGCTCTGGTAGTGCTGGACGATGTCCTCGCAGATGCGGCGGATGCGCTCGGGCGTCTTCACCAGCACCGCCATCTTGGCGGCGGTCTTGGCGAGGTTGTCGCGGTCGAGGTCGGACAGGCCGCCGGTCAGGTCCTTGTAGGCCTCGTCGATCGCGGCCTTGTCGATGTGCAGGTCCACCAGCCGCGGCTCGAAGTGCAACCGCAGCGTGGCGCCGTCGCGGATCGACTCCTCGAAGCCGTAGCGGCTCAGGTAGCCCTTCTCGTCCTCGCCGGCGCCGAAGGCGTAGAAGGTGTTGCGGTCGGCGCGGTTGATCGGGGTGCCGGTGAGGCCGAACAGGAAGGCATTGGGCAGCGCCTCGCGCATCTTGCGGCCGAGGTCGCCTTCCTGGGTGCGGTGCGCCTCGTCGACCAGGGCGATGATGTTGCTGCGCTCGTTCAGCGCCCCGGCTTTCCCGTTTGGCGTCTCGCCGAACTTGAAGATCGTCGTGATGATGATCTTGCGCACGTCCTGCGCCAGCAGTTGCTGCAGCTTCTCGCGCGAGTCGGCCTTTTCCAGGTTGGGGATGTCGGCGCCGGTGAAGGTGCCGGTGATCTGGGTATCAAGGTCGATGCGGTCCACCACGATCAGCACCGTGGGGTTCTTCAGCCGCGGGTGCATGCGCAGCTTCTGCGCCGCGAACACCATCAGCAGCGACTTGCCCGAACCCTGGAAGTGCCAGATCAGGCCCTTCTTCGGCTGGCCCGCCAACACGCGCTCGACGATCTTGTTGGCCGCCTCGTATTGCTGGTAGCGGCAGATGATCTTGATGCGGCGCTTCTTCTTGTCGGTGGCGAACAGCGTGAAGCTGGCGAGGATGTCGAGCACCACCTGCGGACGCAGCATGCTTTCGACCGACTGCCGCAGCGACTTCAGCGGATGCGTCTGGCCGCGCGCATCGTCCGCCCCGCCATCCAGGTTCCACGGCCCCCAGTCCTTCACCGGCAGGCCGATCGAGCCGTAGCGGAACTCCTTGCCCTCGGTCGCCACCGAGAACACGTTGCAGACGAACAGCTCGGGGACGAACTTCTCGTAGTCCTCATGCACCTGCAGCGCGCCGTCGACCCAGCTGATGCACTTCTTCACCGGCGTCTTGGCCTCGATCAACACCAGCGGCAAGCCATTGACCAGCAGCACCAGGTCGGCGCGGCGCTCTGCGGGGCCAGCGCGGAAGGTGAATTGACGGGTGAGGACGAATTCGTTGCGCCCCAGGTCGTCGAAGTCGATCAACCGCACCGGCACATGCTCGTTGTTCGGCCCGAAGGGCATCGAGCGCTCGCCACGCATCCAGGCGGCCATTTCCTCGTTGGCGCGGATCAGGCCATCGGAACGCACCGACAGCACGATGGCACGCAGCTTGTAGAGGACTTCATCGGCGAGGTCCGGCTGGGCGGCGATTTCGGGGTTGAGGCGGATGAGGGCGTCGCGCAGCCAGGGTTCGACGAGGAGCTCATGCGGCTGGCGGGGGATGTCGGCGGGGGCTGCGAAGTGCCAACCAGTGCGCCTTGGCTTGCGGAGGTAGTTGGGAGAGGGCTCTTCGGCCTTATTAGCGAGGGGGTTGCCTAAGTCCGCCAGGAGGTCGGACAGGTAGGCCTCGACGGTGTTGGATTCAGTGAACATCTAACCTCCATCCAGCGCCGTTGCCGCAGCTTTTCTCGCAAAACTACGCGCCGTCTCGAGTCGTTCCAACTGCGCATTCATAGCTTTCCTGAGCGTACCCAGAGTTGCCAGAAACACTCGCTGGTCCTCAAGCGGTGGCACCCTCAGTGGCATATTGAGCAGATTGGCGCGATTTATCTTCTTCATGCTCGCGCTCGTTCCTGCAGCAATCCTCATGAGATATTCCCGTGCGGGAGTCGCTTGCATCAATGCTTCGAGGTAGCGAGGATCGATCAGGAAAGGGTTCGGCTTCAACCGCATCATTGTGTCGGGGAAAGAAACGTCATTTCGTTCGTCAGTGAAGATCCCCACGTATCCGACACGATCTGCTGTATTCGATCGAGATATCAGGAGGTCGCCGACAGCAAGCCTCGCAGCGAGCATTCTGCTGGTCGGCTCAACTGATTTGAAGTCTCCCGACACGTATCCGGTGCGGGACAATGATGCCAAGCCCAACACAAAGTGGCCGGTAACTGCGTCCCGCGGTGGCGCACTGCATCCACTCTCTGGAGACTGAAGCAACAGGCCGCTCAATAGGCAACTCTCTGACTTGCCGGGCCCTGCTCTGCCAACCAGAGTGTCTTTGTACGCTTGGAGGACATGCCTTGCGGCGTTAAGTGCATCTTCCGAACGCCGGGTACTTTCCGCGCACGCGTTGAGTAATTCAACTATTGCACCCTGAGCATCAAGTGGTGGTAGAGCAAAGTCCTGTACCGCTAAAGTCCTCCAGTTGATCGTCGGCGACAGCGACCCAACCGAGATCTCCACCGCCCGATTCATGAACACGTCGCTCTGCATGAAAAACGGCAGGAACTCCGGCAACACGACGTCAGGCTTCGCCCGCAGCACCATGGCATGCGCCGAACAGATGCCATCGAACTCCGCTACCCCGAGCTTGCGCTGATACGCCCGGCGGCGCCCGAAGATGATGTCACCCTTGCGGAAGACGAGCTTGGTCGCCTCGACGTCGTCCGGACTACCCCAGCGCCGGATCTTCAGCGAATCGGAATCGAGGTGCTCGAGGCCGACGTAATGCTCCATGCCGGATTCGGAAGGGTTGTCGACCCGCTCGTTGACGTTGGTGGCGATCTGGTCAAAGCGCCACACCTTCCAGCCGGGCTTCAGTTGCTTCTCAGCCATTGTTCCTGTCCTCCGCGCCGGCGGCGACATAGGCCTGGTGCGGGTGTTTAGCGCTTTCGGGGTAGCGAAAGCGCAGCTGCCCCTCTCGCACCATTGGAATCAGGTGCTTGTTGCGCAAGTAGTGCCGGTCTTTGTTCAGAAAACTTGCAAGCTGGTCCACGCCCAAAGCCTGCCATGCGCACAGGCGCACAATGCCTCCACGCAAGGCTTCCGTGCTGACGCGGCCCTGTAGGGTTGCAAGCAAGGTTGCAAGCTCGAGAGGCAAGGTTGCATGCTTTGGGTTGCAAGCCTCCCCTGCTGGCGCACTTGAGCTTGGGTGGATTGCAAGCGGCGTGGGGATTGTTGGGCTGGCCAGTTCGTAATACGTGTGGCTGCCGCCTCCATGTTTTTCCAGCAAACCCTTGTCTCGCAGGCGGCGCAGCACGCGGCTGGCGGTCAGCGTGTCCAGCCCGCTGAAGTCGCGGCACGCCGTGTTGTCCACCGCACCGGTGGCGCGAGCGTAAATCAGCACCTTGGTTTCGTCGGCATCCAGCGGCTCGCTGCTCAGCGAGCGCAGCCAGGCGTGGTCGTCCTCGGTGAGCAGGTTGTGCAGGAAAAGCGTGACGCGGAACTCGTCCGACTCGCGGCTGGAGTGAAACTCGGGCAGCGTCAGTCCCGCCTCGGCGGCCAGCCTGCGCATGCTGCGGATGCCGGTGCCTTTGGCTTCGGCCAGGTTCAGGTCGTGGAGCACGGCGGCCAGGGTGGGGTTGCGCAGCCGGGAACCCGGAATGCCGAGCTCGGCCACGGGCTTGAGCGAGTGGCCGACGTTGCGGATCTCGATGCGGTTGCTGTAGCGGATGATCTGGATCGGGCTGTGCTGCGTGTAGCTGCGGTGCATCACCGCATTGGCCAGCGCCTCGCGGATCACCTTGCGCGGGACGATCGGCTCCTGGACGCTGTGCAGTTCGCCCTCGGGCAGATGAAAACCCTTGGGCAGCTCGTCGATGATGCTGGCTTCGGCCAGGGGCAGCGCCAGCAGCAGCGGCTTGCGGATCTCGATGGACTGGAAGCGCTCGTGCGGGTCTTCCATCCACTCGATGCCAGGCACGCGGATGTAGTCGATCTTGACCATCGGCAGCATGCGGCGCAGCGCCATCGGTTTGCCGAACAGCAGGATGCCGGCCAACGTGGGGCGCGGCTCGCCATCGACGCGGCGCACCGCGCCGAGCGCCTCGAGCAGATCATCGTCGCTGTAGCCGAGCTCCTCGGCGCTGGCGTTCAAGCGGCTGCGCACGCGGCGGTATTCGGCCAGCGCGGCGGGGTCGAAATCGTCCAGGCGTGCATCGGTGAGAATGCTCTGGTCCGGCCCCTTCTGCGGGCGGGTGTCGCCGCGCAGCACCCACAGATCCTCGTCGGTGCAGCGCTGGTCGGTCGATCCGATGCGGCGGAAGGCTCCGCGCGGCAGGCCGGTGGCCTTGAGATAGACCGGCTTGTGCCCGCTATCCACCTCGGCCACATACACCACGACCAGGGTCTTGCCGTCGATACGCTCGACGCTGATTTCCGGACGCAATGGAAAACTGAGCATGCTCGCGCATTGCGAGGCCAGATCCTGCTGCAGCTTGTCGGGGTCGGGCACACCCTCGGGGCGATAAACGGTGTCGCCCTTGTCGTTGATCGACCAATCGACGCCGAGCAGCAAGTGGCCGCCGTCCATGCCGGGCTCGTTGGCAAAGGCGATGACGGTCTCCAGCACCGACTTGCCGACCTCCCGCGCACGCTTGGCCTCGATGCGCGGCGACTCGTCGCTGGCATTGAGCTCGTCGAGCAGTTCCTGCGCGCTACGCATCGCTTGCCTCCTTCGCCACGCCGAGCCCGTCCAGCGTCTCGACCAGCGCATCCATCTGCTGCCAGAACGCCCGCCCGCTCTCCTGCCAGGCGTCCCAGGCCTCGGCGAGGCTGGCCGGCTGGTCGCCGCCGGCCGCCGCGGCGGCGGCACTGGCCGACGGGCGCTTCACGTACAGCGGAATCGACAGATTGCCGGCGTTCTTGTGCAGTTCGGCGAGCGTCGCCACCCGGGCAAAGCCGGGCGCGTCGGCGAAGGCCTTGAAGGCACCGAGGATGCGCTGCTGGTGCTCGGGCTTGAGGAAGCTCTGCGCGCGCTCGCGCGAGACCTCGCCCACCGCGTCGATGAACAGCACCCTGCCCTTGCGTTCGGCCGGCTTGCGCCGGTTGCAGATCAGGATGCAGGACTCCATGGGGGAGTTGTAGAACAGGTTGGGGCCGAGACCGACGACCGCCTCCACCCAGTCCTGCTCGATCATCTTGCTGCGCATGGCCTGCTCCTCATTGCGGAACAGCACGCCGTGCGGCCACAGGATGGCGCAGCGACCGCGGTCGGACAGGCTGCCGAGGATGTGCTGCTGGAAGGCGTAGTCCGCCCGCCCCTGCGGCGGGGTGCCGAGGAAGTTGCGGCCCCACTTGTCCTGCGTCCACGCCTCGCGGTCCCACTGCTTGATGGAGTACGGCGGGTTGGCGAGGATGACGTCGAAGCGGCGCAGCCGGTCGCCTTCGATGTGGCGCGGCTCGGCAAGGGTGTCGCCGCGGATGATCTGGAAGTCCTCGACGCCGTGCAGGAAGAGGTTCATGCGCGCGATCGACGAGGTGATCAGGTTGCGCTCCTGGCCGTAGAGCTTGAGCGTGCGGTATTCGCCGCCCGAGCGCTTCACCTCGTCCAGCGCGGAGATCAGCATGCCGCCGGTGCCGCAGGTGGGGTCGTAGATGGACTCGCCCGCCTGCGGGGCGAGAAGCTGCGTCATCAGGTGGACGACGGTGCGGTTGGTGTAGAACTCGGCCGCGGTGTGGCCGGAGTCGTCGGCGAACTTCTTGATGAGGTATTCGTAGGCGTTGCCGAGCTCGTCCTCGGGCACGTTGGCGACCGAGAGCGTCTGCGTGGAGAAGTGCTCGATGAGGTTCTTGAGCGTTTCGTCGGGCAGGCGCTCGCGATTGGTCCACGGCGCGTCACCGAAGATGCCGTCGAGCAGATCCGGGTTGGCAGATTCGATCGCCCGCATCGCCTGCTGGATGGATGCGCCGACGTTGCGCGGCGTCTGGCGCACGTCGTTCCAGTGCGCGCCCGCGGGGATCTGGAAGCGATGGTTCTCGGCGAATTTGGCATAGGACAGGTCGCCATCGGACTCGGCCAGCGCGACCTCGTACTCCTCGTCCCAGACATCGGAGACGCGCTTGAAGAACAGCAGCGGGAAGATGAACTGCTTGTAGTCGCCGGCGTCGATCAGCCCGCGCAGCAACACGGCCGCGCCCCAGAGGTAGCTTTCGAGTTCTTGCTGGGTGATGCGCCTGCTCATTTCAGCCAGCCCCCTTCCGCCATGACCTGGGCGAGGCGCTCTTCGGCCTCGCGGCAGCGCTGGAGCGCGTCCTTGAAGGCGGCGATCGCCTCGGGCAGCGGCGGGATGTCTTCCTGCAGCGGCGGCAGCACGTAGCGCGAGATGTTGAGTGTCCAGTCCTCGGCCTCGATCTCGTCGAGCGCGACGACCCTCACCGCGTCCTGCACGTCCTGGAAGTCGCGATACCAGCCGAGGATCTGCGCGGCGTGCTCGGCTTCAAGATAGTTCTGCGCCCTGCCCCGCCGGAAGAGGCGAGAGGCGTCGGCGACCAACACCTTGCGCCGGCGCGCGGCCGGCTTCTTCTTGCGCAGCACCAGGATGCACGCGGCCAGACCGGTTCCATAGAACAGGTTGGGCGCCAGGCCGATCACCGCTTCGATGAGGTCGAGCTCGAGCAGCTTCTGGCGGATGCCGCCCTCGGCGCCTTTGCGGAACAGCGCACCTTGCGGCAGCACGACCGCCATGCGGCCGGTGCCGTCGGCCATGGACTTGACCATGTGCTGCACCCAGGCGAAGTCGCCGCTCGACGAGGGCGGCAGGCCGGCGAAGTTGCGGCCGAAGGGGTCGTTGAGCCACAGATCCTCGCCCCATTTCTCCAACGAGAACGGCGGGTTGGCAATGACGCAGTCGAAGGCGGACAGGCGGTCGCCGTCGAAGAAGGCCGGGTTGCGCAGCGTGTCGCCGCGAACGATCTTGAAGTCCTCGATGCCGTGCAGGAAGAGGTTCATCCGCGCGATGGACGAGGTGGTGAGGTTTTTCTCCTGCCCGTAGAGCTTGCCCCACAGGCGCTTCACGTCGCCGTGCATCTCCTGCACGTGCTGCACCGCGGCCAGCAGCATGCCGCCGGTGCCGCAGGCGGGGTCGTAGATGGTCTCGCCTTCGCGCGGGTCGAGCATGTCGATCATCAGCCGCACCACGCTGCGCGGCGTATAGAACTCGCCGGCCTTCTTGTTGGTGGCGTCGGCGAACTTCTTGATCAGGTATTCGTATGCGTCGCCGAGCAGGTCGGACGTGACGTTGCCGTTGCCGAGCGGCAGCTTCGAGAAGTGCTCGATGAGATCCTTGAGCAGCGCATCGGACAGGCGCTCCTTGTTCGACCACTGGGCATCGCCGAACACGCCATAGAGCGTGTCGGGGTTGGCCTTCTCGATCTCGCGCATCGCGTGCTGCAGCGCCGCGCCGACGTTGGCAGCCTTGGCGCGGACGTCGTTCCAGTGGCAATCGTCGGGGATCTGGAAGCGGTGCGACTCGGGGAACCACGCGAGCTGCTCGTCGCCGGTCTCGTCGACGATCTCCTGGTATTCCTCGTCCCAGACGTCGCAGATGCGCTTGAAGAAGAGCAGCGGAAAGATGTAGGTCTTGAAATCGGCCGCGTCGACCGGCCCGCGGAGGATGTTGGCCGACTCCCAGAGGTGCGATTCGAGCTGGGCGAGCGTGATGCTGGGTTGATGCAAGGCGCGTACTCGCAGGTGGAAAACTGGGCTGGATTATCGCAGATGAGACGCGCACAGCAGGGGGTCAGGCCTTCTGGCTGCCGCGCAACCGCGGAACGACGACCTCCCACTGCTCGCACCTGACCGCATCCATGTACGCGGGCTCGGTTTCCTCCTTGTATCGCACGACGATGCCGGCGACCTCGCACCTCTCGGGCTCGAGCGCCAGCTTGAAGGCCTTTGCAGTGCGTCCGACCATGTTGCCGCGAAGGTCGAGGAGCACGTAGCGATCACCGTCGGCGCGCAACGCCAGCGGATCGCCGGGCTCGAGCCGGCTGATCGCCTCATGCACCGATGCACCGGGACGCTGCCGGCCGGCAAAGCCGATGTCGACATCGCCGAGGCTCAGCAACTGATACTGCACGTCCAGCGCTGGGTCATGATCGCCTTCAAAACGGCGGTGCTGCGTAGCGGCGCTGAGCGTCGTGACGAATGCGTTGCCGGGCTCGAAGTCGCACAGCGTCAACGTTTCCTCCGCCCGTGTCATGCCTACGTAGTAGAGCCTGCGGGCCTCTTCCATCTGCTCGGCCGACGCCTCCCAGTTTCCATCCAGCACGGCGACGTGGCGGAACTCGAGCCCCTTTGCCGAGTGCACCGTGCCGAGGAACAGCCCCGGGCGCGGCTGCTGCCGAATCTCGCGGGCGTAGTCGTAGAGCCAGTCGACCATCGTTCCCGGCGCAAGAAGGCAATCGCCATACTCGCTGCCGAGTTGCTCAAGCGCGGTCGCGAAGAAATCCCGCCAGACCGGATCCGCGGTCAGCTCGCTGGCGTGCTGCGCTAGCGCCGCAGCAGCGAGCGAAGGCACGGCAAGGGCACGCAGATGCGCGACCAGGCGGACGAAGGGACGCTGCCGGGTGAGCGGCAAGCCGTTCTGCTTGTCCGCCGCAAGGAAATACGGAATGCCTTTGCGCTCGCACAAGGCCTGCACCGGCCACAGGTAGCGGTGACTGCGCGCCAGCACTGCCACACCCTGCCAGTGATCCCGCACCTCCAGTGCCCGGAGCCGGTCCAACTCTGCGATTACAGCCTGGGCCTGGAGGTTGCCGCAGTTGCGGTCCGCCCCCGGAATGCGAAGCCGGAGCACGCTGCCGCGCCGCTCGGGATCGAGCGCTTCCCACGCGCCGCCCGCCGGCCCGGTCGCACGCGCCGGATCGATGCGGATGGGATGCTGCACCTTGAGCCGCGAGGCATTCTGGCCAATCAGGTGATTTGCGGCGCCGATGATGGCCCGGCTGGAACGGTAGTTCTCGACCAGATAGCTGATCTGCGCGTCGTATTCTTCGCAGAAACGTGCGATGTGGCGGTTGCTGCCGCCCCGCCATTGATAGATGTTCTGGTCGTCGTCACCGACGGCGAGGATGCACAGGTCACCCTCCTGTTCGTCGTGCCGCCCGGCGAGCGCGCTGACGAGCCGGTACTGGCGGTCGTCGATGTCCTGGTATTCGTCCACCAGAATGTAGCGATAGCCCTGCAACAGACGCTCGCGCAGATCGTCCTCGCCTTCGACCGATGCACGGCCTTCCAGCAGTTCCGCAGCGCGGTCGAGGACGGCATCCAGCTCGCCCTCTTCCACCTTGTCGCGGCGATCGAAACTGGTGCCGGTCAGCCGCATGGCCATGGCGTGATAGGTGAGCACAGTGATCCCGATCGCATCGTTGCCGACCAAGGCAAACAGGCGCTTGCGGATCTCGTTGGCCGCATGCCGGTTGAAGGTGAGCGCGATGATCGCCGCGGCCGGCACGCGCCGCACACGCAACAGGTAAGCGATGCGATGCACTACGACCCGCGTCTTGCCTGAACCCGGGCCGGCGAGCACGAGCCGGTTCTGGTCCCGGTGGTCCGTGACGATGGCCTTCTGCGTGGCGTTCAGCGCGTCGATGATCGCCTTCCACGAGCCCTCGCTGGTGGCAAGCTGCAGGATCTCTTCCTTGCCCGGAAAGTAGTGGCGCAGGAAATCGTCCTTGCTGCGGGTGAAGTAATGCATGACCAGCCGCAAGGCGTCGGCCATCTCCCTGAGCGCGATCTCGGCGTATTCGCGCATCACATGCACCTGGATGCGGCGCTCCCGGTAGTGCTCGTCCAGGCGCTGGAAGTCGTCCTTCACATAGCGCTGGCCCTGCTTGTCCGGGTTGATGTCGATCGTCATCGCCCGCCGCATCACGGTCATGCCGTGGTTGAGAGTCAGCACCTCCTGGTGGTGCAGGTAGAGCAGCACGTGCTCCAGCGCCTTGAGACGCTGTTCCGGCTTGATCGTGGTGGACAGTTCCAGGTCCGCTGCGAGGAGATGCTGAAGCTCGCCAAAGGTGGTCTGCACCAGCAAGTCCTTGCCGCGCTGCCCGGGTGGCAACTTGCCGAACAGGAAGGGCAGCACCGCCGCGGCGATGCGCCGCCGCTTGTCGCCCAGCCCCTCGACCTGCGACCAGCTGTATCCGCCGCGGATGCGCAGCTTGAGATGGTCGCGGTTGACCTGCCGGAGCTCGAAGCTGCTGCGCTGCTGGCTGTCGCCGTCGCGATCGAGCGCGAGACTGTGAAGCAGGCGGGAGACATGCAGGGGCAGCAGCTCGGCCTGGCCACAGCGCTCGCGCAGGGCGGCCGTCAGCGGCGGCAGGTTGACGTCCTGCCACGACCCGTCGTCCGCGTCCGGCGCGAGCTCGCGCAAGACCTTGAACAGCGCCGCCTCCAGCGCCAGGCAGCGCTGCAGGCGCTCGCTCGACGCCCCGGCAATCCCGTGACGCAGGTAAAGCGTAAGCTGAGAATCGTTCTCCAGCAGGCCAAGCGCCTCGAGCTGCCTGAGCGCAGCGCTGACCTCCTCGTTCGTCTGCCCGGTCAGCAACATCAACTGGTCGGTATTGATGCGCTCGTCTGCGTCGGCTGAATACAGGTAGCGCAGGATCGCGCGGAATTCCTCGAGACGCCGGTGAGGCAGGCGGGCGTTGTCGAGCCGCTTTGCCGCCTCTTCCTCAGTCAGGCACAGCTTGGCGGGAAAAACCTTCGTGTGGTTCTCTTGTCGCCGTAGAAACTGCCCACGCTCCAGCCAGGCGATGGCGGTAACGACTTTGGTTTCCGCATCCCGGTCATCCGACTCGAAGCTGGTTTGGACGGTCTCGTCCTGCAAAATTTCGCCCGCGGTGATCACCACCTGTCCGCCCTTGCGCTTGGCGGCTTCGAATCGGAGCTTCTTCAGGATCTGCTGGATGTCCTTATAGCTCAGCCGTGAACGCTCGCTGAGCCCAAACTGGGTTTCGATGTCCTGCGGGTCGTAAAGCAAGACGCAACGGGCATCGTCCTGGTCCCGCCCGGCACGGCCTGCTTCCTGAAGGTAGTTTTCCAAGGAGCCGGGGATATCAGCGTGGACGACCAGGCGCACATCCGGCTTGTCCACGCCCATACCGAAGGCGTTGGTGGCGACGATCACGCGCAGCTCGCCACGAATGAAAGCGTCCTGGATGTCCTTCTTCTCGTGTGGCTGCAGTCCAGCGTGAAAATGCCTGCAGGTCCAGTTCTGCCCGATGAGGAAATCGGCCAACTCTTCCGCCTTCTTGCGGCTGGCGACGAACACCACGGCACCGCCCTCACGCCCCTCGAGTTCGTCGCGGAGCAAGTCGTGGGTGCGCGCAAACTTCTCGCCGGCCGCTACCGGAAAGACCTCGAAATGCAGGTTCGGGCGCTCGGGCGTGCCGATGAAGGACTTGAAGCGAACGCCCAACTCATCGAGGAAATGCTTGCGGATATCGTCCAGCACATCCTGCTTGGCGGTGGCGGTGAAGCACCCGATCGGGGCGAGCTCACCCTCGCCGGTGAACTCACGGATGAAACGCGCCGCGTAAAGGTAGTCCGGTCGGAAATCGTTGCCCCACTTCGACAGGCAGTGCGCCTCATCGAAGATCCAGGCACCGATCTGCCGATTGGCGATCGCTTTGCGAAAAGCGTTGTTTCGGAACTGCTCGGGCGACACCAGCAGCATGCCCACATCGCCCAACTGGATCTTCTCCAGCACGTCGGCCCGCTCGGGCATGGTCAACAAGCCGTTCAATGCGGCCGCACACTGGACGTTGCGCGCGAGCAGGCCGTCCACCTGATCTTTCATCAGCGACTGCAGCGGCGAGATGATCACTGTGAGGCTGCCGTTGCGGTGATAGCGATTCAGCGCCGGCAGTTGATAGCAGATCGACTTGCCGCCACCGGTGGCAAGCACGGCCAACACCGGCTCGCTTCGCATGCCGGCCAGGACGATGTCGTGCTGCATGCTGCGGCCTTCCGCCTCGTAGCGAAAATCGTCGAAGCCAAAGTAGCGCTTGAGTTCCCGCCGGGGGTCGTGCGTCGTGCGGCAGTAGGTGCAGCCGGGGTCGTCGCAAGGCCGATCGCGCAACTCGGCGATCAGCTGCCCCACCGCCGGGAACTGGTGGCGCACCCAAGGGGCGAGCACCGAATTACCACCCGACACCCGCAGCCATGCCAGCACGTAGGCGATCGGCCAATGCAGTTCGGGCCGTCGCAGATCGTCCTCTAGCAGACCTGTCAGCCGGGTGCGGCAGACCTTGAGTTCGCGCTCGAGCGCGGGGTCGGTCTCCGCCAGCAAGGCCGGCAGGCGACAGGCGACCTCCGCCAGCGACAAGGGAGCGCGCCGCGTGAGCGCAAACAGGAAATTACCCAGCCCCGCTCCGGTGCGCGGCGCGATCAAGGCCTGGTAGCACAGCAACTCCTCGGGATTCGCCTCGAACAGCTTGTCGAAACCGTTCTGCTGGTCGGCGAACAGCGTCAGTGTCGAGCGGCAGTCGGACAGCGGCGAGTTCAGGCTGTCGCGGATCAGCTTGTAGTCCTTGATCAGCCGGTGGTAGGGGTTCTGCGGAAAGGCGAGCGGCGACAGGTGCAGTGTGTCGATCACCGGAAGCTGCAGCAGCGCAGAGTTGGGCGCAACCTCGCGCAACACGGGCAAGTCATGAGCCAACACATTGTGCCCGAGCACGAAGCTCGCCCCCGCGGACATCGCATCGAGGCGGACGAGCGCCGCACGAAGCCCCGCGCCGGTATTCAGCTCGAGCGTTTCACCGGTATCCGGTCGCAATGCTCCGATCTTGATGATCTGCTGCCGGCCACCGTCTGCTTGCGGAACAGTCTCAAGATCGAAGATCAAGCACTTTGGCTGGAGGGTTTGCGGTGTCTGCGCCATCCGGAAATCTGTCGCTTGCTGCGTTTGGCCAACGCGACCTGAATGAGGTCGTCAAGCACGCAGCAGACGACAAACCGACTGCAGGAAGGGACGGAAGACCACTGCGGCGTAGTCCGCATGATAGCGGCACGGCTTTGCTATGCACTTGGCAATGGCACTACCCGGCACAACTTTGCCACACTGACTCAGCAAAAACCTGCCATACAAAGCAAAACAGCGCATCACACTGCAAAGTGTAATGCGCTGTTTTTGCTAGGAATTCTTGGTGGACCGAAGGAGGATCGAA
>ERZ724512.138-NODE-138-length-29049-cov-5.286370_pt1 | contig 29049 bp, 28 predicted proteins | sample MGYA00376045_ERZ724512 | MGnify/ENA primary metagenome ERZ724512 (study PRJEB28724, sample SAMN07190883) | activated sludge metagenome | isolation source: activated sludge of sewage treatment plant in Hong Hong | place: Hong Kong | collected 2016-03-17 ... | reverse complement strand
TGGTCGTGATCGGCGCGATCAGGATGCCCGAGAAGGCGCCGATCGCCGCCGCGAAGGTGAAGCACAGCTTGCCGGCCAGTGCCGGCGGGATGCCCATCAGGCGTGCCCCGGTGCGGTTCATCGCGGTGGCGCGCAGCGCTTTGCCGTAGATGGTGCGCTCGAAGAAGAAATAGAGGCCGATGATGAGCAGCGCCGAGGCGACGACGACAAGGATGGTCTGGCCCTGCAGGGGTGCGTCGGCGAGTTCGAAGCTGATGTCGGTGAAGGCTGGCGTCCGTGATCCTTCGGCACCGAAGAAAAGCAGGCCGAGACCGATCAGCGCCAGGTGGACGGCCACCGATACGATCAGCAGCACCAGCACCGAAGCGCTGGCGACCGGCTGGTAGGCAAGACGGTAGATCATCGGGCCCAGCGGCACGACGAGCAGCATCGATGTCACGACCTGCGCCCACAGCGGCAACTGGGTCGGCGGCACGACGAACAGGCCGCCGGCAAAGGCCAGCGGAATCCCGACGTTATAGATCAGCAAAGGCGGGAGCTTGCGGAAACGCCCTTCGCGCAGAAGGCGGATGCCGTCGATGACGGCTATCGCCGTCCCGAGCGACAGCAGCAGCCAGATCGTGCCCGGCACCTTGCCGGCCTGCAGCGACGCCAGCGTCAGCGCGCCGTAGGCGACGAACTCCCCCTGCGGAATGAAGATGGCGCGGGTGACCGCGAACACCAGCACCAGCGCCAGCGCCAGCAAGGCATAGATGGCGCCGTTGGTGATGCCATCCTGGCCCAGGAGAAGGAATATCTGCAGGTCCATCGATCAGCGAATCCGGCAGCGCCGGCGATTGTCGGGGCGGTCCGCACGTACGGACAGCAAACCGGAAAAACGGGATGGAGCAACTGGCACAGCGATGATTTCCGTCACGCCTGGAGCAAGCGGGCGCTTACTTGAGGAGTTTCCAGGTATTGTTTTCAATGGTTACCATGACCCGCGCACGCTGGTCGAATCCCTGATGGTCGTTCGCCGTCATGTTGAAGATCCCGAGCGCCGCCGGCAGGTCCCTGGTGTTTTCCAGCGCATCGCGCAACGCCCTGCGGAATTCCCTGGTTCCCGGTTCCGCTTTCTTCAGCGCGACCGGAATGGCGTTCTGCAACAGCACGCCGGCGTCCCAGGCATGGCCGCCGAAGGAACTGATGCTGCCCTTGCCGTGCGCGGCCTCGTACTTGGTCACATACTCCAGCGCCGATTTCTTGACCGGGTTGTCGACCGGCAACTGGGCGGCGACCAGCATCGGACCCACCGGCAGGAAGGCGCCCTCGACATCCTTGCCGCCGACACGCAGGAAATCGCTGTTAGCCACGCCGTGGGTCTGGTAGATCAGTCCCTTGTAGCCTTTTTCCTTGAGCGTCTTCTGCGGCAGGGCGGCCGGGGTCCCGGCGCCGCCGATCAGGACCGCATCGGGCTTGGCCGCCATCACCTTGAGCACCTGGCCGGTCACCGAGGTATCGGTGCGCTGAAAGCGCTCGCTGGCGACGATCTTCAGCTTGCGCGCCTCGGCGATTCGGGAGAACTGCTGGTGCCAGCCTTCGCCATAGGCGTCGGCAAAGCCGATGAAGGCGACGGTCTGGATGTTCCGGTCGTTCATGTGCTGGACGATGGCGGTGACCATGTGGGCATCGTTCTGGGCAGTCTTGAAAACCCAACGCCGCTTCGCGTCCATCGGTTCGACGACGATCGCCGAACCGGCCATGGAAATCAGCGGTGTTTCGTTGTCGACCGCGACATCGATCATCGCCAGCGAATTCGGCGTCGTCGTCGAACCGATGACCACGTCGACCCTGTTTTCGCTGATCAGCTTCTTGATGTTTCTGGTCGCCGCCGTCGGATCGGTGGCATCGTCGAGGACAATGTAATTGACTTTCTGGCCGCCAATGGTCGTCGGCAAGAGGGCGATCGTGTTCTTTTCCGGGATGCCGAGCGAAGCCGCCGGGCCGGTTGCCGAAACCGACACGCCGACGTTGATGTCGGCAAGGGCGGCAGCCGACAGCGTGGCCAAGGCAATCACGGTCAGTTTCTTCAACACGTCGTATCTCCGGGGGTGGTCAAAGCCGCCAGTCTACCACGCGGCGCAGCCCGCGCCGGGGCGCGCCGCCGGTATGGGGTTGATTACTTCACCAGCTTCCAGGTGCCGTTTTCGACCTTGACCATAACCCGGGCGCGCTGGTCGAAGCCGAGATGGTCGGTCGGGCTCATGTTGAAGACGCCATGGGCGGCCGGCAGGTTCTTGGTGCCCTCCAACGCATCGCGCAGCGCGGCACGGAACTCCTTGCTGCCCGGCTGCGCCTTCTTCAGCGCCACCGGCGCGGCGGTAGCCAGCAGCAGGCCGGCATCCCAGGCATGGGCGCCAAAGGTGGACACCGTCCCCTTGCCCTGCGCGGCTTCGTATTTCGTCACGTATTCCATGGCCGACTTCTTGACCGGGTGATCGGCCGGCAACTGGTCGGCGACGAGGACCGGGCCGGCCGGCAGCAAGGTGCCTTCACAGTCCTTGCCGCAGACGCGCAGGAAGTCGGCATTGGCGACGCCGTGCGTCTGGTAGATCATGCCCTTGTAGCCCTTTTCCTTGAGCGACTTCTGCGGCAGCGCGGCCGGCGTGCCGGCGCCGCCGATCAGCACCGCGTCCGGCTTGGCGGCGAGGATCTTGAGGATCTGGCCGGTGACCGAGGTGTCGGTACGGTTGAAACGCTCGTTGGCGACCAGATTGATCTTGCGCGCCTCGGCGATCTTCGAGAATTCGTTCCACCAGCCCTCGCCGTAGGCATCGGAAAAGCCGATATAGGCGACGGTCTTGACGTTGTTGTTGGTCATGCTCTCGACGATGGCGGTCGACATCTGGGCATCGTTCTGCGGCGTCTTGAACACCCATTTCTTCTTGTCGTCCATCGGTTCGACGATTCGGGCCGAAGCGGCCATCGCGATCATCGGCGTTTCGGTCTCGGCGGCGACGTCGATCATCGCCAGCGAATTGGGCGTCGTCGTCGAACCGATCACGACATCGACCTTGTTCTCGCTGATCAACTTGCGCGCGTTCTTGACCGCGGTCGTCGTGTCGGAAGCATCGTCGAGGACGATGTAATTGACCTTCTGCCCGCCGATCGTCTTCGGCAGCAGGTCGATGGTGTTCTTCTCGGGAATGCCGAGCGATGCCGCCGGACCCGTCGCCGAGAGCGTCACGCCGACATTGATGTCGGCCATGGCGGTCGCGGCAAGCGCCGAAAGCAGCGTGGCCAGGATTGTCTTCTTCATTTGTCTCTCCCTTTGGTGAATCAATTACGCAAAAGTCAAAACCCTATTACCATCCGGGCTTCCGCGCAAGCGGCACGGGCCGGCGTGTTAAAGTCGTCTTTTTGCCAAGGGTGCCTCCCATGTTCTCCGGAATCATTGCCGCGGTCGGCCGCATCACCCACCTGACCGCGCGCGAGGCGGGATTCCGTCTTCACATCGAAGCCGGCGACCTCGGCCTCGATGACGTCGCCCTCGGTGACTCCATCGCCTGCAACGGGGTCTGCCTGACCGTTGTCGGCAAGGAGGCCAACCGTTTCATGGTCGATGTCTCGCCGGAGACGCTGTCGTGCACGGTGGGCCTCGATGCACCGGGAGAGATCAACCTCGAAAAGGCGCTGCGGCTGATGGACCGTCTCGGCGGTCATCTGGTTTCGGGGCACGTCGACGGCGTCGGCGTCGTGCTGCGCTTCGACCCGGTCGGCGACAACCGCCTGCTGGAAATCTGCGCCCCGGAGGAACTGGCCAGATTCATCGCGCGCAAGGGCTCGATCACCATCAATGGCACGAGCCTGACCACCAACGAGGTCGCCGGCGAAATCTTCACCATCAACCTGATTCCGCACACGCTGGAAAACACCACGCTGCGCCATCTGAAGGCGGGCAGCCGGGTCAATCTCGAAGTCGATCTCATCGCCCGCTATTGCGAGAGGCTCCTGGGCAGTCAGGACAACGACTGATATTGAGCGGGCACGGTGAAGCCACATGTCCGCTCGCTATCCCTGCCACCCCAAAGCCGTCCTGAATCCAGAAGCAAAGTGGCGCGATATCCAACTTCGCGCCACGTCAACTGGCGTTTTCGATGTTTTTCGCGTGTCGACCGCAACAAACCGCCAAAGACATGGCATCGCCCCCGGATCAGACGCACTCACCCATGCGCCTTTGGCTCGACCACGGGCAGATTTGCTTCACCCCAGACGCGGTTGATCGTAGTTTTGATCCTGGCTTCGAAGCGGGCGATCAGTTGCTTGTTGGCGTTAACCAGCGCTTGCTCGGCTGCGATTTCGGCGACGATGGCGCGTTGGGTTTCAAGGTCGGGGAGAGGCACGGGAATTCTTTCCACTATGCCTTGGTTTATCTTCGGCATGCTCCCGGCCGCACCCACGGCGTTCCGAGTTAGATAGTCGCGCGCGCTCGGACTCTGCAGTTGGTGCAGGAGGTAATGACTCAGAATTTTTGTTTCGTCCGCCCGCACTCTGATCATGAGGTCAGGGTATATAAAATTCACTTCGTTTACGTCGAAGATTGCCGCCGTGCCAACCAACTCCTTGGTGTTGCCACGCTGAAGATAGATGTCACCTTGGCGACACCTGCACGCTGCATCAGCAGAAATATCTTCGTCCAAAAATTTGTACCGGGAAATATCCAGCGTCCCGCTTGTAGTCGCACTCAATGACAAAACCTTTGTTGGGGTTTCGTAATCAACTGGCTTTCCGGAGTAGCCATTCTTCGGCTTACCCTCGATGATTTCACCAAGCACTACAACCGGCCAATCCGGTTGCACGTCGATTCGCGGCCGGTAGTTCTCAACCACCTGTCGGGCGCCGTCGATGATCTTCTGGTAGCCCTCGATTTCCGCGACGATTTCTTGCTGGATGGCGAGGGGCGGGAGGGGAATGGCAAGAGTGGTAACCGTACTTTTTGAAATTTCCTTGAACGTCCCCCCTGTTGCCAGCGACTCCATCTGTGGCACAAGGCGCTTCACCATGTACGCCACGAATTCCGGCAATGCACGTTCAGGATTTTGAATGACGATATTTTTGAAGCCCTGATTGGTTGCCAGCGGCACCCTGGCAATTCCAACACGCCCAATTGTCGCGCGGCTTGAAACGATCACAGTGCCAACCGGCAGAACCTTAGCCGAGGAACCGGCGAGGCCTGCCTCGCTGATAGTGCGCTCCGTCCTGGATATCTGTGTGATGAAATCGCTCTGCGGGAGATCGACAAGCGTTGCCCAATGAATACCACCGTTCCAGTAGGCTTCCACGGTGGATTGTGGCGTACTGCCGCTTTCGATTCGGAACACATCGGTATCACCGAGTGAGACCATTTCGTAGGCGGTAAACAGTTCGCCATTGATGCGGTATCGGTCGCCGCTCAAGTTCCAATCGACAGTCTTGCCAAGCGTGGCTCGCGCCACCTTGTGCGCCATCGGGCCATTTTCGAAGGCTGCCTCATCAGCAAAAAAGGCTCGCAACAAGCGCCCGGCTTCCGGCAGGTCGCTACCGTTGACTGCCCGCCGCTGCGCCCCAAGATTGAAACCATCGTTCTCGACCTTGACGAACAGCACCGAATCGCAATTTCTTGCCAGCCGCTTGTCGAGGATCAGGATCGAGGTCTTTACGCCCGAATAGGGGTTGAACACCCCGGCCGGCAGCGAGACGACGGCGACCAGCGAGGTCTTGACCAGCATTTCGCGCAGTTTCTTGTAGGCCGTGCCGCTCTGGAAAATGATGCCTTCGGGCACGACGATGGCCGCCCTGCCCTGCGGGCTGAGGTGTTCGGCCATGTAGTCGACGAACAGCACTTCCGAGCGCGTCGCCTGTACCGAGAAGCGCTTGTGCGGCTTGATGCCGCCTTTCGGCGACATGAAGGGCGGGTTGGCGAGGATGACGTCGGCGGTTTCGTTCCAGCGTTCCTCGCTGGTCAGCGTGTCGTATTCGACGATGTGCGGGTCGCTGAAGCCGTGCAAGTACATATTGACCAGCGACAGGCGCACCATGTCGGGCGAGATGTCGTAGCCGTGGATGTTGGCGGCGAGGGTGGCGCGTTCTTCGGGTGTTAGTTGGTCGCCGGCCCTCACCCCCGGCCCCTCTCCCTGAGGGCGAGGGGAGGTATTTTGTTTGAGGATGTGCTTCCACGCCGAGATCAGGAAGCCGGCGGTGCCGCAGGCGGGGTCGAGGACGCTTTCGTTTTTTTGCGGATTGATGACGTCGACCATGAAGTCGATGATGTGGCGCGGCGTGCGGAACTGGCCGGCGTCGCCCTGGCTGCCGAGGACCGAGAGCAGGTATTCAAAGGCATCGCCGAGGCGTTCGGAATGGTCGTAGGTGAAGCCGTCGATTTCCTTGAGGAAGGCGCGCAGGGTTTCCGGATCGCGGTAGGGCAGGTAGGCGTTCTTGAAGATGTCGCGGAAGAGCGCCGGGATGCCGGGGTTCTCGTTCATCTTGCCGATGGCTTCGGAATAGAGCGCCAGCACCTCGAAGCCGCCCTGGTTGGGGGCCATCAACCTGGCCCAGCCGTATTTGCCATACTCGCCGGTGAAGAAGCTGCGCTTGCCGCCCAGCTCTTCGGCTTCGGCGTCCATGTCGTCCATGAACTTGTAGATCAGGGCGATGGTGATCTGTTCGACCTGCGATTTGGGGTCCGGCACCTTGCCGACGAGGATGTCGCGGCAGGCGTCGATACGGCGTTTGGTGGTGCTGTCGAGCATTGCGTGGTGTGGCTTTCTGGTATTTGGGGCGGCGAGTGTCGTGCTTTTGGCGACGATCGAAGCCTGTTTGGCTACATTGTGCTGATGCGTAGGCGCGTCAGATCAACACGATGGTGTCGCCGTAGCGGGCGACGTTGCTGTCGTGGGTCAGCAGGCGCATGGGTTCGATCAAAGCCTGGGCAACGAGCAGCCGGTCGAAGGGGTCCTGATGGTGCCTGGGCAGGGTTTCGATGGCGGCGGCGTGTTCGGGTTCGATGGCCAGGAACTGGTAGCCGGCATCCCGAAAATAGCGGATGGCATCTTTGCCCGAAACCGGCATTTCCCCTCGCCCGAGGCTGTGCTTGATGGAGATTTCCCAGATGCTGGCGACGCTGATCCAGATCGTGGCGCGCGGCGAGAGAATCAACTCGCGCGCTGTGGTCGACAGATTCGGGTGGTCGGTAATCGCCCACAGCGCGACATGGGTGTCGAGCAGCAGGTTCATGGCGTGCCCAAGAACAACCGCGCCACTTCGGCATTGTGGGCGTCGATGTCGTCGGGAACCTCGAACAGCCCCCTGGCGATGCCGATGCGGCTGTCTGGCGGCGTACTCGACAAAGGCACCAGTTTGGCGGCTGGCCTGCCGTTGCGGGCAATGACGATTTCCCGCTCGCGGCCAAGCTCGATGGCTTCGACCAGGCGCGAAAGGCTGGATTTGGCTTGCAGCATGTTGATGGCGGTCATGGGCAGACTCCTCTACTGGTGAGTTATTAGTCTAGTCTGGCTAACCTGCTTGCTCAAGCGAAATGTGACCACGCCGACGACGTTCGTCGCGATTTCGGCTGCCCCCTCGAAGTGCTACATGAACTGGTTGAGCGAGACGTAATCCTTCACGTACTCGGGGATACGCTCGCGCCATTCCCTGGGCACGGCCTTGAAGTCGGCCATGCTGAAGGCGGGATTGACGTTGAGGTCGGTCAGGCGTTTCTTTTCGATGATCTCGCGCAAGCGCCCGTCGGTGGCGTACGCCTTGAAGAAATACTTCATGGCGACGACGGCGTCGGCATGCTTGCTCAGCGCGTCGGGTGGCTGGTCGAGCAGGAATTTCTGGAATTCGTCTTCGAGCATTTCGTCCTTGCCCTTGAAGTAGGGGATGAGGCCGAAAATCTTTTCCAGGATTTCGCGCAGGGTCAGGCGCCGATCCACGCCGGCGGCGCGGCGCAGTTTGTCGAGCGTGTAGAACTCGGCCGGCTTGTCGAGCAGATGGGTGGTGACATGGTCGATGGCCTGGTCCCACTGTTCGTTATCGACCTGCCGCTGGAGGACCGGATCGGCCTTGACGACGTTTTCGAAACCTTCGAAGAACATGCGGTCGATCTTCATGCCCTGCGGACCGACGGCTTCCTCGCGGACCTGCTGGATGTTGTCAGGGCCGCCGTGGATGTATTCGCCGTTCAGGCCAATGGCCGTTCCACCGCCTTCCCCGTTGCCTTCGCCAGCCCCCAGCCTGGGCAGCTTGAGTACCTCGTCGTAATCGAACTTCTCTTCGAAATACTCGCAGTTGGCAAAGAAGTCGAAGAACTTGAATTGCGTCTTTTCCTGCTTGCCGATCTGTTCCTTGAGCTGCTTGTCGAAAAGCTGTTCAGGAAAGCCGTGCTTGCGCGTGCCGCGTCCCTTGATCTGGACGAAATCGGATGGCGAGAATACCGGCCGCATCAGCGCGAGGTTGAGGATGTCCGGGCAGTCGTAGCCCGTGGTCATCATGCCGACGGTGACGCAGACGCGCGCCGTGCTGGTCTTGTAGGCGTCGAGGAAGTTGGCGTAGCCGAGCAGGTTGTTGTTGGTGAAATTGATCGTGTATTGCTGGGCATCGGGGATCAGCGAGGTGACCTGTACCGCGAAATCGGATTGGTATTTGCCCGGCCAGATGGCGCCGGCCAGTTCATTGAGGCACTGGGTGAGCTTGGCCGCGTGGTTCTGGCTGACCGCGAAGACGATGGATTTGCCGAATTCGTGGCTGATCGGGTCGCGCAGGCCATTGTTGAGAAAGGTCTGGCAGAAAATGCGGTTGGTGGCTTCGGAAAAGAACTTTTTCTCGAAATCCTTATGGAAAAAGCTTTCCTGCTCGGCGCCATCTTCCGCGGCGCTTACGGCGACGGCATAACCTTTGTCCGACAGCAGTTGCGTGGTGATGTCCGTCCGCGCATCGACGACCACCGGGTTGATGAGGAAGCCCTCGCGCACGCCGTCAAGCAGCGAATAACGGAAAGTCGGCTGGCCGGACTCGCAGCCGAAGGTACGATAGGTGTCGAGCAGCAGCCGGCGTTCGGCTTCGCGCGGGTCGCGCGTGCCGGGTTTGCTCGCATCGAATTTCTTCAGGTAGTCGCGCGGCGTCGCCGTCAGGCCGAGCTTGTAGCCGACGAAATATTCGAACACGGCGCGGGCGTTGCCGCCGATGGAGCGGTGGGCTTCGTCGGAAATCACCAGATCGAAATCGGTCGGCGAAAAAAGCCGTTTGTACTTGTCGTTGAAAAGCAACGATTGCACCGTGGTGACGACAATCTCGGCCTTGCGCCATTCGTCACGGCGTTCCTTGTAGATGACCGAGGTGTAGTCGTTCTTGAGTTGCGCGATGAAGGCCTTCTTGGCCTGGTCCTCAAGTTCCAGCCGATCCACCAGAAAGAGGACGCGGCGGGCGTTGCCGGTGCGCAGGAAGAGCTTGATGACGGCGGCCGCCGTCAGCGTCTTGCCGGTGCCGGTCGCCATCTCGAAGAGAAAGCGGCTATGGCCTTCGGCGACGGCGTCCTGAATCGCCTGCACGGCGCGCTTCTGGTAGTCGCGCAGGAAGCGCAGCTTGTTCTTGTGGATGAATTCGTCGCGCTCTGCGCTGTTGTTCCAGCCGGCTTCCGCCGCGTAGTTGGGCATCTGGGTCAGGGCGATGTAGTCCCTGCCGAGCGGTTCGCTGATCAGGCGCTGTGGATTGGGCTGGAAGCGGTGGTAGCTCCTGATCGAGTCCGGCGCCGGAAAGCGCGTGACGATGTGCGGGTTGCCCTGCGCCAGATCCCAGAAGTAATGCAGGTTGCCGTTGGAGAGAATGACGAAGCGGCAATTCTGCGATTTGGCGTACTTGCGCGCCTGTTCCTTGCCGACCAGCGGATTCTTGTCTTCCGATTTGGCCTCGAGCACGGCCAGCGGAAAACCGGCTTCGTCGAGCAGCAGGAAGTCGATGAAACCGTTGCCGGTATCTTCAAAGTTGTCACCGAGCGCGTCGATGGCTGCTTTGGTGACTTTGACCTTGGGCTCGAGAACGATGTTGGCCTTGCCCTTGGCATCGTCGAAGAAGCGCCAGCCCGACTCTTCGAGCAGCTTGTTGATCTTGATCCGGGCTTTGGCTTCCTTGGCCATGTTCGTTGTCGTTTTGGGCGCTCACCAAAGGCATCGGAAAAGCTCCGAGCCCCGCCCGGATGGTACTATGTCCTTGGTCTTGCCGGCAGAGGAATCCATGGCTTATTGCAGGTTGCGCGATGACTGATCGTTCCCCCTCACGCGCCGAGGCGCAGCAGCGCGTCGACGACATCCATACTTTCCGGAATGAGCTCGCGCGCCTCGCCGACGAGGGCGTGCTGCGGCTGGATACGGCGCAGCGGGCGGCAGTCGACAAACATCACGACCACCTGCTATCCGAATTTGCCGCGCTTTTCGACGTCGACCGCGACAGCCGTGCCAAGCAGTTGTCGCTCGGCATGCGCGTCGCCTCCTTCCTTGGCGCGCTGGCGCTGGCAGCCAGCGTCTTCTTCCTCTTCTACCAGTTCTGGGGTCATTTCGGCGAAGCGGCGCAGGTCGCCATCCTGATCGCCAGTGCGCTCGCCAGCTTCGGCCTGACGATGTGGCTGCAGGGGCGCGACGCCACCGGCTATTTCACCAAGCTGGCCGCGCTGGTCGCCTTCGCCTGCTTCGTGCTGAACATCACGATGCTCGGCCAGATCTTCAACATCACGCCGTCGGACAAGGCCCTGCTGCCATGGGCGGCGATGGCCTTCCTGCTCGCCTACACCTGCGACCTGCGCCTGCTGCTGGCGGCCGGCATCTGCTGCATCATTGCCTACTTCTCGGCGCGCGTCGGCACCTGGCACGGTGTGTACTGGCTGCACACCGGCGAGCGGCCGGAGAACTTCTTCCCGGTCGCCGCGGTCATCTTCGCCTTCCCGCTCGTCGTCGCGCACCGCCACTTCCCGGGCTTTGCCGGCACCTACCGTGTCTTCGGCCTGCTCTGCCTGTTCCTGCCGATGCTGGTGCTCAGCCATTGGGGGCACGGCAGCTACCTCGACCTCGACACCAAACTGATCGAGGGCGGCTATCAGGTTGCCGGCTTCGTCTGCAGCGCGCTCGCCATCTGGCTCGGAGCACGTCGTGGCTGGCCGGAAACGGTCAACACCGGCATCGTCTTCTTCGTCATCTTCCTGTACACCAAGTTCTACCAGTGGTGGTGGGAGATCATGCCGAAGTACCTGTTCTTCCTGGTGGTCGGCCTGACCGCGGTGCTGATCCTGCTCATCCTCAAGCGGCTGCGCCGGACGTTCCGGTCGCCGGCAGGGGAGGGCGCGTCATGAGGAAATGGACACGTGGCCGCACCCTGGCCATCGGCATCGCGCTGATCGTGCTGACCAACGCGGTGGCGCTGGGCGGCGTCTGGTGGAACCGTTCGGCGACCCCGGAGAGCGCGCTGACCCTGAGCGAGCACGAACTCGGATTACCCTGGCGCAGCCTGCGTTTCGCCGAGGACAGCGGCCTGTCGCTCAACCTGAACTGGCGTGTCGGCGACCGCGAGGCTGGCGAATTCGCGAGCGGCTACACGTTCAATGGCGGCACGCCCGAGTGGCTCGATGCCGCGCACATGGCCGCGCTGGGTTTCGCACCCGGCGACCTCGGTTCCGATCGCGGACGCCGGAGCTACACACGGCAACTGTCGCGCGAGGTGATTCTCGTCCTGGAATTCGACGGCCCGGCGTGGCAGCGGGCGCTCGCCAACGCCCGGGAGAATGCCAGTCGCCACGCGGCAGCGGCCACGGCCAACGTCGGCAGCAAGCAGTTTGCCGACCGTGCCAGGCAGGCCAGCGATGAACTGGCACGCGAGGAAAACTCGAACAGCCGGCTGTTCGTCATTGATGCCGGGCTCGACGCCCAGCAGTTGCGCGAGAAATATCCCGACCGCCGCCGCTTCCTGCTGCTCCGCGGAACCGTGCGGCCGACCCTGCGCGGTCGCGTTGGCAGTGCCGAGCAGGCAGCCGGCTACGTCGCCCGCATCGGCACGGGCCGGATTCACGTACCGCATGCGCTGCGCGGGCCGCTCGAATCGGCGCGCGGCGTCGGCGAACCGGGCGGCGGGGACCGGTTCAGCGCGGAACTTCTGGTCGGCCAGCGCCTCGAACCTTGGATTGCCGACCTGAAACCGGTTCCCAAGGCAGCCGGTGGCCCGCCGGCCAATCATGCGGGAGAGTTGCGATGAAAGCCATCGTCGTCCTGATCTGCGCGTTGCTGATCGCCGGGTGTGCGTCCTATGACGGACGTGGACTCGCGCCCGGCGTCAGCGGCACCAACGATGTCATCCAGTTGATGGGCGAACCAGCGATGCGCTGGCAGAAGCCTGACGGTGGCCAGGTGCTCGCATACCCGCGCGGCCCCGCCGGTGTGCAGACCTACATGGTGCGGATTGACCCGAGGGGCTACTTCGCAAGCATCGAGAACGTCCTCGTGCCGAAGCACTTCGCCCGCCTCCGCGAGGGCATGACCCAGGAGGACGTGTTGCGCGTCATCGGCCCGCCGTTCCCGGGTTGGACCCAGTATTTCGCCGCACGCGACGAACTGGTCTGGGAATGGCGCTGGTGCGACGACTTCAACGAACCGGCGCGCTTCAACGTATTCTTCGACGGAAAGAGCGGCAAGGTCCGCACCACCGCGAGCTTGAGCGAGCGCCAGTCGATGCCTTTCGGCCGGGGCGACCGCCGGGACTGGTGCGCCCGCTGAGCTAAAGGGGGGCGGTTACAAGTCGACAACAATTCGGCAGGCCAAGTCGATTGAAAGACGCCATCCAACGCTGTACCATCCTTCCCATGGTTGTAATTCCGGCAATCTCGAGGCGTTCTGGACAGGGGTTCGACTCCCCTCATCTCCACCTAAGCGCAGCGGAATGCGTTTAGGTGGGGATGTACCGGTTTCGACAGGGCGGACAAAGGTGCGCAGGCAACTCGTCAGGCGATCGACGTTAATGAAGCAAATCCATAAATGCCAATGATGAGCATTTTGCTATTGCCGCCTAAAAACGGTTAGCCGGGGCTGCTAGAGCCTTGTTACCAAAGATAGCCGGCGGGGACTTCGGTCCCCGTCGTCAATTCCGGACCGGCTTTTTCAAACCCGCTCAGCCTTCCAGCCGGAAGACGATCGGCACGATCACCGTCGCCTCGATCGCTTCGTCGCCACGTTTGGCCGGCACGAAGCGCCAGCGCGCGACGACCTGGCGGGCGGCCTCGTCGAGGCGCTCGAAATTGCTGCTTTTTTCGAGGTCGACCGCGGCAGGCTGGCCTTCCCTGCTAACACGAACCCTGAGCAGCACCTTGCCTTCCTCGCCGAGACGGCGCGACAGCGGTGGATAGGCGGGACGCGGATTGTGCAGGTAGGCGGCATCATAATGCGCTGCGAAGACCGGGACCGGCACGTTGCCTGACGCGGAGGCCGGCGCCACCGCCGGTCTCTCATCGGCAGAAGCGACTGCGCTTTCAGCAACGGAGAATGGCGCCGGCTTTGCCCCCGGCTGCGCCACCACTGCCAGCACGGCGCGCCTGGGGACGGGAGTCTGGCGCGGCCTGTCGGGAGCCGGGGGAGCCTTGGGAGCCACGGCGGCCGGTGGCAGTGGCGGCGCCAGCGGAACGGTCAGCGTCGCCGGTTGCTCGAAGGCGACGGTCATTGTCTGCGCCGGCGGGACGCCCGGTTTCTTAGGCAGGAGGCTTGGTGTCAGGACCAGCACCAGCGCGTGCAAGGCAAGCGCGATGACGAGATAGGGACCGCTGTGCCGCCATTCCGGCGGCGCGACCGGCATCGTCAGGAGATCGGCAGTCATGGTGCAATTCTAGGGCAGACGAGCCGGCTCAGAATTCGCCTGCATCAAGGCTGGCGGAAATCTCTGCCGTCACGCGGCGGGCAATCCGTTCAGTACCGCCGGATCGACGGCATAGCTGCGCGTCGCAGGCACGCCTTCGACACGCACCGGGACAAGCGCGCCGGAACGCTCCAACCCCTTGATGATGCGTGAAATGGTCTCGAACCTGAGGTCGGTAATGTCGGCGATGTCCCGGCGGGTCGGCAGAATGACGCGCCCGGCGCTGTCCCCGAACAGGCGGATAAGCCCGACGACGCGCGCCATGGCCTGGCCGCCGCGCAGGGCGACGATGTTGGCAGCACGCTGCTGGGCCTGCGCCAGCGAGGCGAGCAGGGTATCGCCGGCTGGCGCGCTCACGCCCTCGGGCCAGGGCAGCAGCCAGCACTCGGTCAATGCCGTGGCCGAGAAAGTGTAGGCGCCGAAGAGCATTGTTTCGCAGCCGAGAATGTCGCCGGCGATCGCCAGGCTAGCGAAGACGGCATCGCCGTCCGGTCCGGTCGTATCGAGCCGGATGGCGCCCGCGTGCAGACGCCAGGCCAGACCTTCAGCGCCCGCCCGATAAAGGTGCTCCCCAGCAGGGATCCGTCGTGCCGAACGCAGTCCAGGCAAGCTGCTGCGGTCAACAGGGTGAACATGGCTCATTTCACGACTCCAAGCTGAAAGGTCGAAAGCCGCGGCATCTGCCGGGGCCTTCCTGGCCGAAGAAACCGGCTGACCTGATCAGAACTTGAAGGTCACGCCGGTGTAGATCGAGCGGCCCATGCCGGGAACCGCGATGCCCCACGGTATGCCGTTGAGCATCATGGTCGTTCCCTGACCGGTGTAGGCGCCGCCGAGCGGCAGCGAATAGAACTTGTCGAAGAGGTTGTCGACGCCGAGGTCGACCCGGACCTGCTTCCAGGTATAGCTGCCACGCAGGTTGGTCAGCCCGTAACCTGCGGTCTTGATCTCGTTGCGCACGTCGGAGACATCATCCTTCGCCGCAACCGCGACCACTTCGACCGCGCCGTTCCATCCGCCCAGCGCGTGGGTCAGCGCCAGCTTCCCGTTGAGCGGCATGATGTTGTAGAGGCCGTCATCGGTGTCAAGATTCTTGCCGTGGGTGTAGGCGAACGAACCCGTGAGGCCGAAGTCGCCGAAGTCGGTCGAGGCGAGCGGCATTCTCCCGGAGACATCGATACCGTAGAGTTCGGCCGACTGATTGGCATACTGGAGCACGACGAACTGATTGGTCGTCGTCCGGTTGGCCGGCGTGCAGGATGCGCCCGCCGTGCAACGGATGGCATCAATGTAGTCGGTAACCCTTGTGTAGTAGGGCGTGATGCGGAGTTCAGAGCGCCGGTCGGCGGCATGCAGGTCCCAGGTTGCGGAAACCGTGTGCGCCTGTTCCGGCTTGAGGTTGATATTGCCGAAATAGCCGTTGCCATCACCGACAAAATTGTTCATGACGGCGGCCATCGACCAGGTCGACCAGGTATAGCGCTCATACAGGTTGGGCGAACGTACCTTGCGCGCGACGCCGAACTCGATGTCGCTGTTGGCATCCGGCGTGTAGCGGGCGAGCGCCGTCAGGTCCCAGTTGTTGTCGGTACGTTCGCGGTCTTGCGCGTTGAAGGTGGCGGCATCCTTCTTCTGGTCGTTCACCATCATTCCCATGCCGTTGGTGGTCGGGTCGTAGCCGCGAACATTGCCGGCATCCGTCTTGACCCGTTCATAGCGCGCACCGAGCAGGGTCAGCCATTGCGCATTGAGGCGCGACTCCCATTCCCCGAACAGCCCGAGGCGATCGCGCGAGCCGTCGTTGATGTTGTCGAAAGTGCCCGGCCACATGGCGGCGCCCGAAGGCGGCCACCAGTCGTCGAGGGTGTAGTGCTGGTAGAGGCCACCAACGCGGAGCAGGTTCTGCGCGTCGAGATTCACATCGGCCTTGACGTTAACGCCGGTGTTGCTGCTCTTGGTGTACATCGGCATGCCGGCCGCGCAGTTGGCGCTGACGGGCGAACAGGGTGCGCCGTTGCCCACCATGGGGCCACCCGAGGCCGCTCCGTACCAGAACCGCTTGTCGGGGCCAAAATCCATGTAATGCGGGTCCACCTTCTCGTAATAGGCGCGCGCCTCGAACAGACCCCAGTCGAATTGGCCGAGATAGCGCAGATTGAAGGTCTTCTGCTCGTTGTCGAGCATGTCCATGCGCTGGTTCGGATAAAGTTGTTCGGGGATGTGCTGGAAGCCGAACTTGGCCTCGACGAGATGGTTGCCGCCTTTCACCGCGAAGCTCAGCATCTGGTTCAGGCTCTCGTAGGCCGTCGAGCCGACTTCGTCGAGCGGCAGCGTGTGCCCCACGCGGCCCGTGGCCGTGGTCGTCTTGAAGTTGCCGCCGGCCTTGTAGTTGTCGGCCCGGGCGCTCGAACCCGTATAAGTCACGCTGATGTTTTCGGTCGCGGCAGTAGCCGCTATGTTGGCCCCCCAGGCGTTGCCGTTGCTGCGGTAGAAGCCGCCGATTTGGCCCGTTGCGAGATAATCCTGGCCAGGCGCCGCGAATACGGGAGCAAGCGTATCGGCGATGATCGTGCCGGCGATGCTGTCGCCGCCGACGCTGACCGGCGTGATCCCGGAGTAGACCCTGAGTGTGCCGACATTGGTCGGGTCGATATAGGACAGCGGCGGGTTCATGTGGTTGGGGCAAGAGGCGATTAGATCCATGCCATCGACCTTGATGCGAATGCGGTCGTCGGCCAGCCCGCGGATGACCGGCAGGCTCGAAACCCCGCCCGCCCCGTAGGTACTGACACCGGGAATGTTCCTGAGCAGTCTGGCGGTATCGCTTGTCGCCGGACGCATCTGCTCCAGGCTGCTCGAACTGACCGTGCTCGAAACCGGAACCGGCTGGAGTTTGTCGGCACTGACCACGACATCGTCGAGAACCGTCGGCTTGGCCTCGGCGCCCTGCGCGGCGGCGAACTGGGGCGCGACGGCCCCGGAGAAAAGAACGGCGACAGCCGCCGCCAGCGGATGAAGACGATAACCCATGAATCACTCCCTCGATTATTGAATTTTGGCGGGCCGGATTGTCGCCCGCACCGCGCGCACGGGGAATGCGGCAAATTGTCGCGCGGCAATTTGCCTTATTCCAAGGAAGGATGACCGGGTTTAGCATTCGCCGCGTTCCAACCCTCGGCGATTTGACTCCCCATGAACCGTTTCCTTGCCCTGCTGACGCTTGCCTTGATGCTCGTCACGACCAGCCTTGCAGCCAAGGCCGGGAATGTCGATGACGATCTGCGTCAGGCGGCGAAGCTGCACAAGGGCGGCGACACCGCCCAGGCCGTCGCCATCTGGAAAACCTGGGCGGAAAAAGGCAACGCCGATGCCGCCTACAATCTGGCGGTGATCCACCAGTTTGGTGACAGCGTCGTGCTGGATTACGCGACGGCGATGCGCTGGTTCAAGGTCGCCGCCGAGCACGGCGACAAGGTTTCGCAGTTCCAGATCGGCCTCATGTACCAGACCGGGCTGGGTGTCGAAGCCGACCCCGAGGAAGCGCATCGCTGGTTAACGGCGCATCGCAAGCACCACATGCATCATGCCCACACGCCGCAGATGCAGGCCTGGCGCGAGCAGGCGCGCGCCGTGATCGACGAGCGCGACCGGCGCGATGGCGCTCAGGTAGTGGCGGATCTTAAGCATCATGCCGGCATGGTCGATGCGCGGCGGATCGAAACCGCAACCATCGAAGCGACCCCGGCTTTACGTTGAGCCGGAGCCCTTCGCCCGGCTGCGACAATTTGTCGCAATGGCGCCGGGCGTTTTCTTGTCTAAAATCAAACCGCTGCATGACCCGACTTGAGTAAGCTGGGCGCATATAAAGACAGGGGGCGACATACATGAATAACGATCTGCAGGTTCAGCAGGAAGAGGGCGACGAATTCCCGGCCTTGCTCGTCGGCACCGGCCTTGTTTTGGCGTCGCTGATTCTGGTACCGGCGCTGGCCCAGCGGGTTGGACTGGGCGCCAGCGTGACGATCGCGTTGCGTGGTGTTCTGATGCGCGCTGCCAACCGCGCCTGATCCGAATATCCGACCTTATTGATCTTCTTCAAGGCGGTGGCACCGTCCGCCGTGCGAGAATCGCGATCCTCTCTCGGAAAACACCGTCGCTTTCTCCAAGCTCATGCATCGCCTGACTGCACGGCTGGCCATGCTTCTCCTTTCCTGCATTTTGCTGGCCGCCTGCTCGCCAGCGCCGCAGGGCAGCAAACCCGCAGGCGCCGATTTCGTGCTGCAAGGGCCGAGCGGCCCGGTCGACAGCCACGACTTCCGCGGCAAGTTGATGCTCGTCTTCTTCGGCTACGTCCATTGCCCTGACGTCTGCCCGACCTCCCTGGCGGCGATGAACGAGGTGCTGAATGGGATGACGCCCGAGGAGCGGGCGAAAATCCAGCCGGTGCTGATTTCCGTCGATCCGGCGCGCGACACCCCGGAAAGCCTCAAGAACTACGCGGCCTATTTCCATCCCAGCCTGATCGGCGTGACCGGCACCCCGGAGCAGATCGCGACCATCGCCAAGGCCTTCGGCGCCGGCTACATCAGGCAGCCGGCGCGCTCGGACGGCAGTTACGCGGTCGACCACAGCGCCAATACCTATCTGGTCGGCAAGGACGGCAAACTGGCGGTGACGCTGCCCTATGGCGCACCGGCCGACGACCTGCGCGCCGCGATTCGTAAGGCCTTATGAAATACGCCGGGCGCCCCTCCGGCCTGGCGGCCCGGGTCTTCGCCTTGCTCATCGTGCTCTTTCTCGCCAGCTTCGCCGATGCCGGACGACTCGCGCAGAAACGGGCGGGCGAGCAGGCCACGCGCGCCGCGCTGGCCGCGAAGCTGCAACTGACCGATCTCGCCCTGTTCACCGAGGCCCGCTACACCCGCCACCCGTCACTCGCCGACCTGCATTCCGCCGCCCAGGATCATCCGCTGAGTTTCGAGCACTTTCCTTCCGGCAGCCTGATGCCGCCGCCTGCCCACCTGAGAAACCATGCGCCTCTGGATCGCCAAGCAACGCTACCTGATTGACTTCACGCTGGCTTCGCTGGCGCGGCGCAAGACCAAGAACATCGGCCTGGTGCTGGTGTTTTCGCTGCTGGTCTTCGCGCTGGCTTCGGTCACCCTGCTGACCTCGGCATTGCGCCAGGAAGCGGCGCGGGTGCTGGCAGATTCGCCGGAAGTGCTGCTGCAGCGCATGGTGGCCGGCCGTCACGTCCTGATTCCGCCCGGCTACATCGAGCGCATCGGCCGCATCCGCGGCGTGCAGCAGGTCGAAGGCCGGCTCTGGGGCTATTACTACGATGCGGTGGTGAAGGCCAACTACACATTCCAGGTAGCCAAGGAGAATCCGCCACCACCCAGCCGCATCGTCGTCGGCCCCGGGCTGGCGCGTTTTCGCGGGGTCCAGGCAGGCAATATACTGTCCTTCCGCTCCTATTCGGGCAAGTTGTTCACCTTCACGGTCGACGCCGTTTTGCCGGCCGAATCCGAGCTGGTCAGCGCCGACCTCGTGCTGCTCAACGAAGCCGATTTCCGCGCCTTCTTCGATTACCCGGCCGGCCATTTCACCGACATCGCCCTGAGCGTCGCCAACCCGCAGGAAGTGCGCACGGTGGCGACCAAGCTGGCCGCCGCGCTGCCCGATTCACGGCCGATTCTGCGCGACGAGGTATTGCGCACCTACCAGTCGATCTTCGACTGGCGCGAGGGCATCGCCCTGGCGCTACTTTCGGCGACCATCCTGGCCTTCGCCATCCTCGCCTGGGACAAGGCTTCCGGACTTTCCGCCGAGGAAAAGCGGGAAATCGGCATCCTCAAGGCGATCGGCTGGGAAACCGGCGACGTGATCCGCATGAAGCTGTGGGAAAGCATGCTGGTGTCGCTGGGCGCCTTCCTGCTCGGCTACCTCGCCGCTTATGTCCACGTCTTCCATTTTTCCGCCACCCTCTTCGCGCCGGTGCTCAAGGGTTGGGCCGTGCTTTACCCCAGCTTCACGCTGGTGCCGGCCATCGACGGCCTGCAGATCGCGACACTCCTCTTTTTCACGGTATTTCCCTACGCCGTCGCCGTCCTGGTGCCGATCTGGCGGGCGGCGATCACCGATCCCGATGCCGTGATGCGGGCCTGAGATGATCGAACTCGACGACATCCACAAGGCCTTCAACCAGGGCCAGCCCAACGAATACTGGGCGCTCAGCGGCATCAGCCTGAAAGTGGCGACGCGCCAGGTAACCGCCCTTTCCGGACCCAGCGGCTCGGGCAAGACGACGCTGCTGACCCTGCTCGGCTGCCTGGCGCGTCCGACGCGCGGCCGGGTGCGCCTGCGCGACGAGGACGTTTCCGGCCTGCCGGAGCGCTTTCTCACCGAAATCCGGCGCCGGACCTTCGGCTTCGTCTTTCAGCAATTCAATCTCGTGCGCGGCCTGTCGGCGCTCGACAACGTGATGCTGCCGGCCTACCCGCTCGGCCTGCCTTACGGTCAACTGCGCGAAAAGGCCGAAAATCAGCTGGCCGGACTCGATCTCGGCCACCGCCGCGATGCCCGCGTCGAATGGCTCTCCGGCGGCGAACAGCAGCGGGTGGCGATCGCCCGGGCGCTGATCAACGATCCAGAAGTCATCATCGCCGACGAACCGACCGCCAATCTCGATACGGCGCTGTCCCGCCAGTTCCTCGACATCCTGAGCCGGCTGATCGACGAGGGGCGCACCGTCCTGTTGACCAGCCACGACCCGCTGGTCGTCGAATCCAGCGTCGTAGACCGCGTCGTCCGCCTGCGTGACGGACGCCTGGTCGACAGCGCCGACTGAGCATGCTGTTCCAGCCCGCCATCATTGCCTTGCTGCTGGTCGGCGCCGTCAGCCTGCTGGTGCTCGTTGCGGCGGCGCCGTTCGCGCTGCAGGTGATCCGGCGCTGGGACATGCGCAGCGGCAGCGAACTGCAACTGGTCCTCGAACGGCGCACCTACCTGTTTTCGACGCTGACCGCCTTCGTTTTCGTCACTCAGATCGGCGCGCTGCTGCTCACCGTATTCAACGCCGACAAGATGGCGGTGATGTTCGTCGGCGCCATGTGCGCGGTCGGCACCCTCAATGCGAATGCCTGGGGCTTCCCCATGCTCCATGCCCAGATCGCGGTCTTTTTCCTGGCCGCCGTCTGGCTGACGCTCAATCAGGTCGACAATCAGGCGCCCGATTACCCGCTGGTCCGCGTCAAGTACGCGCTGCTGCTCCTGCTGCTGCCGGCGCTGGCCGCCCTCTTCGCGCTGCAGCTCAAGTATTTCCAGAATCTGCGCGCCGATGTCATCACCTCGTGCTGCGGCAGCCTGTTTTCCGAGCAGGGGCCGGCGCTGGCCAGCGAGGCCTCCGGCATGGAAGCGCGGCCGGCAATCCTGCTGTTCTACGGCGCGCTCGGGGCGGCCGTCTTCGCCAACGGGCTGCATGCCGGATTGCGCCATCGCTGGAGCGGCCTCGTTGCCGCCCTGGCCAGCGCCGCCGCCTTCGTCGCCGCCATCGTCGGCATCCTCTCCTTCGTCTCGCTCTACGTGTACGAGCACCCGCATCACCACTGCCCGTTCTGCCTGCTCAAGCCGGAATACGGCTATCAGGGCTATCTGCTTTATGTGCCACTTTTCGTGTCGACCGCAGCCGGCCTCGGCGCCGGCATCCTGCAGCCCTTCGCCGGGGTGGGCAGCCTGAAGGTGCTGGTTCCCCGGGCCAGCGGACGTCTCGCCGGGGCGGCGGCGCTCGGCTTCGCGCTGTTCGCGGCGGTGGCGACTATCATGGTGCTCAAGTCCAACCTCATCCTGCTGGCCTGACACCATGTCGACCTCATATCCACCGAAGAAGCATGCCTGGCTGTTCGCGCTGGCGGCATTGCTGTTCGCCCTTGGACTCGCCGCCTGCGATAGCGGCGCGCCTGCAGCGCAGCTCAACAGCGGGCAACCAGCCCCCGCTTTCCAGACTGTCGCGCTCGACGGCGCCCCGGTCCACTTTCCCGCCGCCTTCGTCGGCAAACCGCTGGTGATCCGCTTCTGGGCCGATTGGTGCAAGTACTGCGAAGGCGAGATGAAGGCCATCGAGAACGTCTACCAGCGCCACCGCAGCCGGGGACTGGAGGTCCTGGCGATCAATGCCGGACAGGACAAGCCGGCGGTGGCCGCCTTCATGAAGAAAATCGGCGTCAGCTACCCGGCGCTGCTCGACGAGCAGTCGAAGATTGCCAGGGGCTATGGCGTCGTTGGTTTGCCGACCACCTATTTCGTCGACGCCCTCGGCACCGTGCGCGGCAAGATCGTCGGCGAGGCCGATGAGGCGACCTTCGAACGGCAGGTGGCGGAATTGCTGAAATGAGTGACAATGCAACGTGCGACCTCTGTGGATTGCCCGTCGGCCGGCAGGATTTCAGGCTGCCGACGCCGGAACGGACATTCCGCTTCTGCTGCGAGGGCTGCAAGGGGATATACCAGATGTTGAACGATATCGACGACACCCCCGGCCCGCCAGCCAACAACCCTTCTCAAGGAGAATCCCGATGATGCAACCGATGATGACCGAAGCCGCCCGCCAGGCCCCGCAGGTCATGGGCGAAATGATGAAGCCGATGGTGATCGGTGCCGGCGGCTATGCCGCCGCCCGCGTGTTGACCACCAACCCGGCGCTGTCCTTCCTGCGCACGCCGCTGGTGGTTTTCGCCGCCGGTGTCACGACCGGTTACCTGTTGCACAAGTACCGCCGCGAAATCATTCAGGCGGTAACCAAGGCGGCCGACATGGGCAGGGGTTTCGTGCTGCAACAGAAGGAATCGCTCGACGATCTGGTCGCCGAGGCACAGGAAGGCAACGAAGCCGAGGCCAAGGCCGAGGTCCAGGCCGGCGCCCCGGCAGCCAAACCGCGGGCCAGGAAAGCCGCGGCGAGCGCCTGATTCAACCTTCCCGAGTCGCGAGTCTGTCCATGAGTACCCAGTCCGTGAGTTTCGTTTCCCGCCAGATTCTGGTCCTGCACAAGAGCGCAGGCCATGTTCGCTTTGCCTTGCCGGCAACGCTGGCCAATCCCGGCTCGGCAGCCGTCATCGAGACGGCGCTGCTGCGCATCCCCGGTGTCCGGCTGGTACGGATCGACATCGGCACCGGCAAGATGGGGGTTCATTACGACCCGATCGCCTGCAGCCTGGGCCAGCTTGCGCTGGTCCTCAAGGGCAGCCTGGATACCGCGACTGCTGCGGCACGACCGGCCACTGCCAGCGCGCCGTCGGCCGCCGGCAGCGGCGCCATCGGCCAACAGCTTGCCCAGGGCGCGAAGCAGGCGGAAGCGTTGGCCCGGCGCCTTGTGCAAGGCGTTCAAGCTCAACTGGCGCCGCCACCGGCGGCTGCCGCAACGGCAAGCCCGGGCAAGCTGACGCCTCTGCGCCGCGCCTTCAATCCGTCCCTGCTCAACGAAAAGGCGGTAATCAATTTCGCCAATGACATCGCCGCCTTCTACCTGATTCGCGTGCATTGGAACCTGATCACGCAGCAGTGGCTCAAGTCGCCGCTCCGGCACGCCGACGTTTGGCTGACGGTTTTCTACCTCACCTTCCTGCTGGTGCGTTACCGCAAGGGGGCGGCGCCCAACCCGGCGAAGACGCTCCCGGCGCCAGTGACCGAAAAGGCCGTGGCGTGAACGTCCCGCTCGACATTCAAGTCGCGCATGCCCTGCAGCGGCGGGTCCGGGTCGTCGTACCGGCGCTGAAGGGCGACCGGGAACGCTTTTATCTGCTCGAAATCCTGCTGCGCAAGCGGCCGGCCATTCGGGAAGTCCGCAGCGAGTGCCGGATCGGCTCGCTGACCATCCATTTCGACCCGCTGGCCATCGCCCACGCCGATCTGCTTGCCGCCGTAACGCAGATCGCCACCGTGCTGGCGCGCAGCCCGCGGACGCTCAAGCCGGAAGGAAAAGCAGTTCCCGATGGCCCGCTCCGGCACAGTGCGGTGGCCATCGAGGGAATGACCTGCGCCTCCTGCGCGGCGCTGATCGAGCTGACGCTGCAGCGCGACCCGCGCGTCAAGAACGCCGCTGTCAACTTTGCGGCGGCCACCTGTGCCGTCGACGGCCAGCTCGATCGCGATGCGGTTTTCGCGCTGGTCGAGCGCCTCGGCTACACGCCACGTCCGATGGATACGCTCGCCCAGCGGCGCTTTCTCGTCGAACGCGAGAAAATCCTGCGCGAAGAGGCGCGCAAGCGCTTTCTCGCCGCCGCCGCATTGACCGCACCATTGATGGTCCTGGGCATGGCCATGCCGCACCACTATAGCCTGCGCCTGCTGCAGTTCGTGCTGGCCACGCCGGTGGTATTCGGCGCCGGCCTGCCCTTCTTCGAAAAGGCATTCAAGCTGGCACGCAACCGCGGCGCCAACATGGACACGCTGATCGCTCTCGGCGCCGGCGCTGCCTACCTCTACAGCCTGCCCGGCCTGCTGCCGCACCGCCGCACGCATTTTCTCTATTTCGAGGCGGCGGCGAGTATCGTCACCTTCGTGCTGCTCGGCCGTTATCTGGAAGAACGCGCCAAGGGCAAGGCTGGCGAAGCGATCCGCCAGCTCATCGAACTGCAGCCGGCGACCGCGACCGTCATCCGCGATGGTGTCGAGATGGTCGTCGATGTCGAATCCGTTGTCCCCGGCGAAATCCTGCTGGTGCGGCCCGGCGAGCGGGTGCCGACCGATGGCGAAGTGATCGCCGGTAGTTCGGCGGTCGATGAGGCCATGCTCACCGGCGAAAGCATGCCAGTTGGCAAGGCGGTCGGCGACCGGGTGATCGGCGGCTGCCTGAACCAGAACGGCGCGCTGACGCTGCGCGCCACCGCGGTCGGCCAGGACACGGTACTGGCGCATATCGTGCGCATGGTCGACGAGGCGCAGAGCGCCAAACTGCCGGTCCAGAAGCTGGCCGACCGGATCTCCGCCGTCTTCGTGCCGGGCGTCATCGGCATTGCCGGCGCCACCGCGGGCGGCTGGCTGCTCGGCGGCGCGCCGGCGACGCATGCGCTGGCGCATGCCATCGCCGTTGTCCTGATCGCCTGCCCCTGCGCGCTCGGCCTGGCGACGCCGACGGCGATCATGGCCGGCACCGGCGCGGCGGCGCGGCACGGCATTTTCATCCGCCACGGCACGGCGCTGGAGACTGGCGCCAAAGTCACCACCGTGGTCTTCGACAAGACCGGCACCATCACCGAAGGACGTCCGGCGGTCAGTGACTGGCAGAACCTGAGCGGCCTGCCGGACAAGGAATTGCTTGGCCTGCTGGCAGCGGCCGAGAACGGGTCGGAACATTACCTGGCCAAGGCCTTGCGCGAGTTCACCCAGCTGCTCGCTGTTGCGGTCGACGGCGAAAAAGTGGCCAATTTCAGGGTCGAGCCGGGGCATGGCATCGCTGCGGACGTCGACGGCCGCAGTGTCGCCATCGGCAATGCCGAATGGTTGAGCGCCTGCGGCGTCCCGACGACCGCACTGGACGCGGCCTGCGCGCACGCCGGCGGGGAAGGAAAAACCCCGGTGCTGGCCGCACTGGACGGCCAGCTGGCGGCGTTCTTCGCCATCGCCGACCAGCCGCGCGCCGATGCGGCGGCGACCATCGCATGGCTGCACAGGCTGGGGATCAAGACGCTGATGGCGACCGGCGACATCGAGGCCACCGCCCGCCATGTCGCCGGGCTGGTCGGCATCGACCGCGTCGAGGCGCGGGCGACGCCGGAGCGCAAGCTGCAACTGGTTCGTGCCCTGCAGGCCGCCGGCGAAGTGGTGGCGATGGTTGGCGACGGTATCAACGACGCGCCGGCGCTGGCGGCGGCCGATGTCAGCATGGCCATCGGCGGCGGCACCGACATTGCCGTCGAGGCGGCCGACCTGACGCTGGTGCGCGGCGACCTCGGCAAGGCGGCGGAAGCGCTGTCGATCTCGCGGCGCACCATGCGCATCATTCGCGAGAACCTGTTCTGGGCCCTCGGCTACAACACCATCGCCATCCCGGTGGCCGCCGCCGGCCGCCTCAACCCGATGATCGCCTCGGCGGCGATGGCGGCCAGCTCAGTCTCGGTCGTCGTCAATTCGCTGCGCCTGCTGAAGAAGGGCTGACGCCGGCGTGGATCACTCGCTGCATCATGCCGTCGAAGGCTTCGGCTATTTCGCCGCGTTCATGACCGGCCTGCTCGGCAGTGGCCACTGCCTCGGCATGTGCGGCAGTCTGGTCTGCGGCTACTTCATCCGGGCGCGGGCCGCTGGCGATGGCCGACTGAACATTACCCCCTACCTGGCCTACCACGGAGCGCGGATTACGGTATACGGCGTCGTCGGGCTGATCGCCGCGGCGCTCGGCGCGGTGCTCGTATCGACCGGGCAGATCGGCCTGGCGCAAGGCGTGCTGCAGATCGTCGCCGGGCTGATCGTCATCCTGCTCGGCCTCGAACTGCTCTGCCTCTCACCGCTCAGGCTGACCGTCGGCTTCGCGCCGGCGCGCTGGCTGCGCCAGCAGTTCGCCGGCGCCGCCCAAAAAGGTGCACTGCGCGGGGCCGGCATCGCCGGTCTGGTCAATGGATTGATGCCCTGCTCGATGACGATGGCGATGGCGGTCAAGGCAACCACCGCACCGTCGGTGGGCGAGGGCGGCCTGCTGCTGCTTGCCTTCGGCGCCGGCACGCTACCTTCGATGCTGCTCGCCAGCCTCCTGTTCGGCAAGCTCGGCCCCCAACTGCGCGGCGCGATGCAAAAGGGGGCAGGGCTGTTTGTCATCGCGCTCGGGCTGTCGACGCTGTGGCAGGGCACCAGCTACTTTCTGGTGATGCACAAGTTGGTCGGTTAAGGCCGACGACTCCTGTCCGGGAATGCGACAAAATGCCGCACGACGGTCACATCGGCAAAGACTAATATGAGGGGCATTCTTTCGCTAAAGGGAGACACACCATGAAACGCCGCGACCTGCTCAAACTTTCGCTCGCCTCCGGCGGGCTGGCGCTGACCACTCAGTCCAAGGCGGCTCCCGCCTGCCCCGGTGACGGAACGCCGAACCAGTTCATCCCGAGGAATCCGCCGGACACCAAACCGCTGGAAAACGAATTAGAGAAATACCCGAAATGCCCCTATTGCGGCATGGATCGCAAGGAGCACAACCGCACCCGCATGCTGGTCCAGTATTCGGATGACCTGGTCGACGGAACCTGCTCCATTCACTGCATGGCGCTCAGTCTCGGGCTCAACGTCGACCGCGAACCGAAGGAAATCTGGGGTCCGGATTTTCCCAACAGTGCCGATCCCCGCCCGCTGCTGCCGGTCGACAAGCTGACTTACCTGATCGGCGCCGACCTCAAGCACGCCATGACCAAACGCAGCAAGCATTCCTTTGCCTCCCCCGACACAGCCAGGGAGTTTCAGGCCAAACACGGCGGCGCCCTCGGCAAGTTCGACGACGCGCTGCGCGAGTCTTATCTGGACATGGCCAGCGACGTAGCGATGATCCGCAAGATCCGGGCCGAACAGCGCAAGAGAATGGCCGAGCAGAAACCCGGCTGATGCCAACTCGCTGCCGCCTTCTCGGGGTGATCGGGCTGCTCTGGGCCTTGGCGTTGACTGCCGGCGCCAGCGCCCAGACCGCTCTGTCGGGCATTCCCAAGCCGGATGCCAAAGATCTCTGCCCGGTCTGCGGCATGATCATCTCCAAGTACCCGAACTGGACCGCGACCGTGCTCTACAGGGACGGCCACGCCCACCATTTCGACGGCGCCAAGGATATGTTCAAGTATCTTCAGGACCTGCCGAAGTACGCGCCGGGGCATCGCAAGGAAGACATCAAGGCGATCGCCGTCACCGATTTCTACAATCTCGGCAAGGTCGATGCGCGACAGGCCTACTTCGTTATTGGCTCGGATGTTCTCGGGCCGATGGGGCACGAATTGGTGCCGCTGGCGAACCGGATGGACGCCGAAGAATTCCTCAAGGACCACAAGGGCAAGCGTGCACTCGCTTTCGGGCAGATAACCGCCCAGCTTGTCGATCAGGTCGACAACGGCCGGTTCTAGGACACGGTCGCCGAAGCGTTCAGCCGTTCCAGCGCCTCACGCAGCTTGGCCGGTTCATCCAGGCGCAGCATGCGGCGCACGGTGGGGGCGAGTTCGTTGACGTCGGCCTTCAGCACGCGACTCTTGACCTTGAGGATCTGCGACGGATGCATCGAGAAGATGCGCAGTCCCATGCCGAGCAGCAGGCGCGTCATCTTCGGGTCACCCGCCATTTCCCCGCAGATCGAAACCGGGATACCGACCTTCTCGGCGCTGGCCAGCGTGTGGGCAATCAGCATCAGCACCGCCGGGTGCAGCGGATCGTAGAGACTGGATACCTGCTCGTCGGAACGGTCGATGGCCAGCGTGTACTGGATCAGGTCATTGGTGCCGATCGACAGGAAGTCGAGGCGGCGCAGGAAGAGGCCGACCGCCAGCGCCGCCGCAGGAATCTCGATCATGCCGCCAACCTCGATGTTTTCATCGAAGGGAACCTTTTCGCCACGCAGGCTCGACTTGGCCAGTTCCAGCGCGGCCAGCGTCTGGTCGATCTCGTGGGCGTGGGCAAGCATCGGGATGAGGAGCTTGATCGGTCCGTATTTCGTGGCGCGCAGGATGGCGCGCAACTGGGTCTGGAACATCCGCGGCTCGGCCAGCGACAGGCGGATGGCGCGGCGCCCCAGTGCCGGGTTGGTCTTGACGCGGTCGCCGACTTCGTCCGGGTGAATGTCCTTGTCGTTGCCGAGGTCGAACGTACGGATCGTCACCGGGCGGCCTTCCATGCCCCTGACAACCTTCTTGTAGGCCTCGTACTGCTCGCGCTCGTCGGGCATGTCGCCACGGTCGAGAAAGAGGAATTCCGTGCGGAACAGGCCGATCCCTTCGGCGCCGCCTTCCAGCGCACCCGGCACGTCCCCCGGCAGCTCGATGTTGGCGAACAACTGGACGTCAATCCCGTCGATGGTCTGCGATTTGGCCGTTTTCAGCCGCTTGAGCTTGGAGTTCTCCAGCTCGATCTGGTTCTTGCGTAGCTGATACTCTTCCAGCACCCGCTGATCGGGATTGACGATGACGACGCCGCGCG
>ERZ724512.137-NODE-137-length-29068-cov-6.148451_pt1 | contig 29068 bp, 37 predicted proteins | sample MGYA00376045_ERZ724512 | MGnify/ENA primary metagenome ERZ724512 (study PRJEB28724, sample SAMN07190883) | activated sludge metagenome | isolation source: activated sludge of sewage treatment plant in Hong Hong | place: Hong Kong | collected 2016-03-17 ... | reverse complement strand
GCAGCAGTTTGCGGTGCAGCTGGGCGTTGGTGTGTTCAGCGGCATACGCGATGGCCTGGGCTTCGAGTTGTTCACGTAGCGGGTCCGGCACGTCGGCCAGCAGGTGCACGATCTTCAACGCCCGCGGCCGGTCGATCAGCCCGGTGTGCAGCCCATCCCAGACCAGCGGACGGGACACGATCGCCTCACACGTGTCGACCAGGTAGCCGACCGAGCGGCTGGACAGGCCCAGCAGCCAGCCGATCTCCTCCACCCCCGCCCCCACGATCCCGGCGTTGGCCGCCTCCGCCCGGGCCGCCAACTCGCTGACCCGCACTGCATGGATGGCGTCGTCCCGGCGGCGGGCCTGCTCAGCGGATTGCAAGTCGTCCAGGTGCTCCTGATCGTCCAATGCCCGGAACTGCGCACGCAGTACCTCCAAGGCGGAGGAAGCGGGTGTCGATCCGGGCATACCCCATTGTCGCACATATGTTCGAATCCAACAACCCCTGTAGATCCTTCGAGCCTATGGCTGGGAACTGCACTCAGCCTTCTGAAAGGGGAAGCCATCCACATCCCCAACGAATTCTTCGGAGGAGAACGACGCCTGTGTCCTTTCCTTCTTGAACTCCACCCGCATCGCCACGGTCTCGGCCGGGCTGCCGTCCTTGGCCTGCGAGTGGTAGTCAACAGACAGCACTGTGCCTTCCCGGAAACGCAGGGCGGAGATCCCGGTGATCAGCACCGATTCGATGTCCGCCCGGATCCGCAGTGTGTCGTCGCCCGGGTCATGGACGACGACTCCACTCCTCTCGGTGTACCCCCACATGTTGTCGTCGCCCGAAATTGTCCAATTGCCGCCACCGACATCGAGCGTCCGTTGACCCGTCCACTCGCGCTCGATGCCGTCCTCGTCAATGTAGTGCACGCCGCCGAAAGTGCAGTGATAGGACGCAGGCTCGACGTACGCCGCCGCGCTGTAGTCAGATCCGGGCCGCAGCAGTGTCCACAGACTAGCCAGGCAAATCAGCCCCATGATGCCGGCCGCCACCTTCGTCACCAGTCCGCGCCGGGCTCTGCTGCCTTCAGGCGGCGGGTTGGCAACTGGCCGCATAGCCTCTGGGCGCGGCGCGCGGCACTGCACGCAGAACCTGTAATCGATGGGATTCTGGGCGCCGCACTGCGGGCAGAAGACCTGCTCAGACACGTCGGCACCCCACTGGCTGATCCTGATCGCCGAGCGCGTCAAGCCCGAACTCCCCGGTCTGGCCATCGAAGGTCCATGTAATCGGCAGGCGGTCGAGTTCCAGACTCACACCCGATATTCCGGAGATCTTCAGCGCAAGGGTGCGAGTGGCATCCTCGCCGGAGATCTCGAGCGTGTCTCCGCTCGCCGTCCAGGTGCCCTGCATCTCCAAACCCGACCACGTACCGTCACTGCTGATCGAGAGCACCCGACCCTGGGAATCCGTGCATTCGACGTCACCGGCGTGTGCTGCCATCTGTGCCAGGGAGATCTCTGACGGGCGAAGGGTCTTGTAGAGCGCCATGCTCGCCAACACGAGTGTCACAAGCCCCAGCGCGACGAGCGGCCAGGGGGAGCGCAAAAGACTCTTGCGCGACGACGAGGAGGTTGTATCCGGGGTCTGCGGAGAACCGCAGGCGGGACAGAGTTGACCCCCGTTGACTGTCTCGCCGCAACTGGCGCATTGCGTCGGCATATTCCCCCTTCGCCCCAGAGCTGGTGCCCGCGTCAATGCAACCCGACTTGCGACGCACGTCGCCAACCCCGCTCGTCCCCGAACAAGGGGACACGAACAGATGGAGGGGTCTTACTCCTCCCGCATCCACCTCGTGCTGCGGTCGGCCGCCCGGGCCGCGCGCATGTGCGCGAGTTCAGCGGCAGCCAGAGCGTGCGCCTGGTCCACACCGAAATGCAGCCACGTCGCAGTAATCCGGCCGGGCGGCAGATCCAGGTGCACGCTGGCCAGGCCCAGCGGTCGCTCCCACGGTCCCTGCGTGACCCGCACCGACTGCACCCGCGCGTGGTCCACGACCTGCCGGCGGCGCGTCACCCGGCCGCGCGTCAGCACGGCGATGCGGGCGTCGGCACCAGCTCGCAGTTGACGCCACTGCACGGGCGAACGGCGTTGGACGCGGCCGACAGGCGCGGCCATTTCCACGGCGTTCGGCGCGGCGCCCGGCATCACCTGCTGGAAGAGCATGTCCGCCACCTCCCGCGGTGCAACGGGCAGCAGAACGGACTCCGTCCCCGCCTCGTCGTCGCTCTTGGTCAGACCCGCCACCGTGACGTACAAGCGCACCCAGCCCCTGCGCCGCCACAGAAGCGGCTCCACGAACTCGACAGCGCACACGCGGCCCGGCGGGATCGTGCGGGCCTGGGTCTGCAGCAACCCGTGCCGCAGTCGCAATCCGTCCGGGGACTGGGCGACGGTGAAGTTGTAGAGCTGGGTGAACTCGGTGAAGATCATGAACAGCGGGACACCACCGAGAAAGACCGTGAACAGCCCGGTCCAACCGCTGGCCCACACGGTGCTCACGACGATCAGCGCCGTCGCCAGCACAAGGAAGACCGTCGCCGCGCGCAGCAGCAGCGACAGGAACAGGTCCTTGACCGGCACGACCAGCAGTGACTGTTCCGGTGCCTCGCCAACGTCGTGACTGAGCCCGGCCGAGCGCGCGAGGATCTCACTGCGCAGGGCTTCGGCGTCGTGGTCGGTCAGGTACTGCAGATCGGCGCGGGAATCGCCGGCACCTGCAACCTCGATCCGCAGCGCGGCGTAACCGAACACCCGCGCGACCAGCGGCCGGTTGATGTCGACGGTCTGCAGGCGGGACAACTGCAGCCGGCGCTCCTGCTGGAAGACCACGCCCTTCTGCACCCGCAGATCACCGTCGTCGTCGAACCAGAACGCCAGCCGCCGGTACGCGAGGTACTCGTAGCCCAGCGTCACCCCCACCAACAGCACCAGCCCGACCACGAGCACGATCGGACCGCCCGGCTCCTTAAGCAGACTGCTGCCCGCAGAAAGGAGAAAGAAGACCACGATGGCAGGCAGGTACGTCGCAACCCGCACCACCGGGGTGATCGGATGGACTTTGCGCTTGTCGGTCACAGGCCCGCCGACCGCTGCTCGCCCTTCGCCGCCAGCCGGTCGCGCAATTGCGCTGCGGCGTCCGGGTGCAGACCCGGAATCGCGGCATCGGTGGTGGCTGCGGCGGTGTGCAGCTGCACACTCACCAGCCCGAAGGCGCGGTCGATCGGACCGGCTTTCACGTCGACGAACTGCAGCCGGCCGTAGGGCACGATGACGATCCGGCGGAACCAGATGCCACTTCCGACGACCAGATCGTCGGCGCGTTCGGCATAACCCCAGGAGCGTACGCGGCGGCCGATCCATGGCCACCCGATCACCAGGATCAGCAGTGCGGCGACTGCCGCCACGCCGGCGATCCAGATTGGCGCGGGCGTGAAGGCAAGCACCACGGCCATCACGAGCACAAACCCCGCGATGATCCCCAAGATCAACCGCCGCGCCGCGATGAGTTTCGGCGACAGGCTGTGCCAGGTGTCGCCCTGCAGATCGAACGCCACGTCGGTTTTGGCCATGTGTCGAGTCTACGTTCGCGACAAAACGGCGGATCCGGGCCAGATGTGACCCCGATCCGCACGTCTGTGGGCGGCCCGGCGACAAACGCATGAATGCGGGTCACATACGGCCCGGATCCACACGTTTGACAGCATGCCTTGCGTGGAACTCCTCGACATCCCGCTGCCGGCCGGCCCGGGAATCCTGCGATTGCGCGGGCACGTCGAGGACGGCGTCGTGCAAGAGGCCGAGGTGGTCACCGGCCTCATGCACCGCGGCGTCGAGAAGCTGTTCGAATCCCGGGACTACCGGCAGATCCTGTCGCTGGCCAACCGGCACGACTGGCTCAGCAGCTTCGACGGGGAAGTGTCCGCGGCCCGGGTGATCGAGGATGCGCTGGGCATCGTGGTCCCAGAGCGAGCGCAGGCCCTGCGGCTGACGATCAGTGAGGTGTGCCGGATCAACCACCACCTGTACTGGCTGGGCGCCACGCACGAACGGGCTGCGCTAACGGATGCGCTGGACCGCGCGACCGGGTCCCGAATGCATCTGATGATCACGCGGATCGGGGGGTTGAGCGTCGATATCAGTCAGGAGTGGATCCACACTCTGCCGCTGCCCGACCTGGACCTCGAACCGCCCGGCGCGGGTGTTGCGGTACTGAGCCGGGAACAGGCGATCGCCTATGCGACGTCCGGTGTGGTCGCGCGGGCTTCGGGCTGGGCGCGGGATCTGCGCACCTACGTCGAGCCCGTTGTGCGATCCGCGGGCGACGCACAAGCCCGCTTCCAGTGCTTGCTCGACGAGATCCGGGCGTCGATTGCTTACCTGCGATCCGTCCACCTGCCTGACGGCCCAGTCAGCACCAAACTGCCCCGCACCATCCGGCTGCCAGAAGGCGAGTACTACGGCGCCAGCGAGACCGGCACGGGTATCAACGGGTACTGGATCGTGTCCAAGGGCGACGTGGTGCCGTGGCGGATGAAGATGCGCACGGCGAGTTTCAACAACGCCCGCGCCCTGGAAGCCGCACTGCCCGGCACGCGCGTCGAGGAGCTGCCCCTGGCCGTGACGAGCTTCATGCTGGTCACCGGCGACATGGACAAGTAATGTCGCGTTGTCATCGATAACTTCGGCGTGTCGCGACCACAACGCGACAGCGAGGGCAACTTCGCAACAAACCGGCTAGATCAGGCCCTTCGACTGCAGCCACTCCGTGGCCACCTTCTCCGGCGAGCGCCGGTCGATCTCGACCTGGGCGTTGAGCTGCTGCAATTCCTCGGTCGTCAAAGCCGCCGAGACCTTGTCCAGCAACTGCGTGATCGTGTCCGTCACAGCCGGGGTGTACAGCGCGGGCAGAATGTTCTCCGCGGTCTGCAGCCCCTTGTCGTCCTGCAGAACCACCAGGTCGTTGGCCTGCACCGAACCCGACGACGAGAACACCAGACCCACGTTGACCTTGCCCTGCTTGAGTGCCTGAATGGTCAGCGGGCCACCGGCATCCAACGGCACGAAGGAACCGACCTTCACGTTGTAGGTCTTCTCCAGACCCGGCTGGCAGAAGGGTCGCTTCGGGCACTCTGGCGGGCCGCCCAGGGTGATCGGGTTGGCTTGCGAGTACTCGCCGAGCTGGGTCAGCGTCTGCAGGTTGTTCTGGGTCGCGAAGTCACTGGTCACGGCGAATGCGTTCTGGTCCTGGGCGGCCGAGGGCGTGAGCAGCGTGAGCTGCTTCTGCTCGGCTAGGGGCTGCACGGCGTCGTAAGTCGCCTGCTCGTCACCGGTCGCCAACTGCTCGGCATCGGCCCCGTTCACCTGCTTGTTGATGAACTCGGTGAAGCTGCCCAGATACTCGGGGGTCAGCTGGATCTCACCCTTCTCCAGCGCCGGCACGATCACCTCGCGCGTGGTCAGTTCTTTGATCGAAGCGTCCACGCCGTTGGCCTGCAGCACCTGCTGGTACATCGAGGCGAGAATCTTGGTCTCGGAAAAGTTCGTCGTGGCGATCGTGATCGGCCCGCCGCCACCGCCCGGCGAAGCACTGGAACCGGTGTCACCGCCTCCAGAGGAACAGGCTGCAAGCATCACGGCTCCGGCGAGAACAGCGGCAATCCGGGTCAGGCTTCGAGTCATGCGGCTCATCAAACCACACCTTTCGCAGTAGGGATCTCTTGAATTTCGACTTCTGCCCGCCCGGCGTGGCGCAAACCCCTCGGCGTCACCCACCGCTGCCCGGTTGACAGCAGGAGTTCGGCAAGGACCGCGAGGGCGGCGGTGAGGATGGCTCCGGCCAGAATCAGCGTGTTGTCCTGCAGGGCGAATCCGTCGACGACGTAGCGGCCCAAGCCACCGCTTCCGACCAGCGCGGCCAGTGAGGCAGTGGCCACGACCTGGACGGTGGCGGTACGGATACCGGCTGCGATCAGCGGGACGGCGAGCGGCATCTCCACCCGGGACAGAATCCCCAGCCCGCTCATCCCCATGCCCCTAGCGGCATCCCGCACCTCGTCATCGACGCCGGCAACGCCCGTGTAGGTGTTGGTGAGAACCGGCGGGATCGCGAATAGAGCCAGCGCCAGCACGGCCGCAGTGTTGCCGATCCCGATCGACGGGATCGACGCGAGGATCGTCAGCACACCCAAGGTCGGCACCGCCCGGCCGACGTTGCCGATGTTCGTGGCCAGGAACATGCCCTTGCGCAAGTGGCCGAGGATCAACGCCACCGGCAGCGAGATGGCCAGCGCTATAGCCATGGCCAGCAGGCTGATCTGGATCTGCTCCCACGTCCGTACCGGGATGCCGTTCTCGCCGGTCCAGTTCGCGGGGTCGGTGAACCACTGCCACAGACTCATGCCGGCCTCCGCCGGGTCCATGGCGCGAGCACCTTCTCCAGAACCAGCAGCACCAGTTCGAAGAACGAGGCAAGCAGCACACAGCCAAGCGTGGCGGTCAAGATCTGCGCGTGCCAGAAGTTGTTCTGGAAGCCGGAGAGGATCAACGTGCCGAAACCGCCATAGCCGACCAAAGCGCCGATCGTCACCATGCCGACCGTGCTGACTGTCGCAATCCGGATGCCGGCCAGGATCGTGGGCAGAGCAAGCGGCAGCGAAACGCGCGTGAGGATCTGGCGGTTCGTCAAACCCATGCCGTCAGCAGCGTCGAGAACGTCACCGGGCACTTCTTGCAGGCCGACGACGATGTTGCGCAGAACCACAAGTAGCCCGTAGACAGCCAGCGCGACGATGACCGTCCAGGGGCTCAGGCCGAACACCGGCCACAACAGCGAGATCAGCGCCAGCGACGGGATCGTGTAGAGCACTCCGGACAGCCCCAGGATCGGGCCGTTGAGCACCGGCATTCTGCGGATCAGCATGGCCAGGGGGATTGCCACGATGATGGCAAGCACGACGGATGCAACGGTCAGGTAGACGTGCTCCTTGCCGGCTGCCACGAGTTCGGGCCAGTAGTCCTGCACATACGTCCAGGAGAGCCACGGATTGCTCGCGTCGGCGAGCGTCGCGGCAGCCATGAGCGTCACCGTAGCGCACCTGATCGACCGCGACCAGGATTTGTCTACCGGATCGGTAGGTTTTTTGTTTCCTTTGGTAAGGTGCCGCATGATCTCGTTGCAGGACGTGACCAAGCAGTACCCGGACGGGACGGTCGCGGTGCACGATCTCACGCTCGAGGTCGACGAGGGGGTGATCTGCGCGCTCGTCGGACCGTCGGGATGCGGCAAGACCACGACGATGCGCATGGTCAACCGGCTGATCGAGCCCACCTCCGGGACGATCCAGGTCGCCGGGGAGGACATCACCGGCCTCGACGTGCAGGAACTGCGCCGGCGGATCGGCTACGTGATCCAGAGTGGCGGGCTGTTCCCGCACTACACGGTGCGCCGCAACGTGGCCACGGTCTGCCGCCTGCTCGGCTGGGACAAGGGCCGCATCGCCGCCCGCGTGGACGAGATGCTCGACCTGGTGGACCTGGCTCCGGACACGTTCGGTGACCGCTACCCGCATCAGCTCTCAGGCGGGCAGCGGCAGCGGGTGGGCGTGGCTCGGGCGTTGGCGGCGGATCCGCCCGTGCTGCTGATGGACGAGCCGTTCAGCGCGGTCGACCCCATCGCCCGAGGGCTGCTGCAGGACGAGTTCCTCGCCCTGCACGCCCGGGTCCGCAAGACGGTGGTGCTGGTCACCCACGACATCGATGAGGCGGTCAAGCTCGGCGACCGGATCGCGGTGATGAAGCAGGGCGGCTACCTCGAGCAGTACGACCGGCCCGCCGCCGTGCTCGGTTTCCCGGCCAATGACTTCGTCGCCGACTTCGTGGGTTCCGACCGGGCCGTGAAACGCCTGCGGGTCAGCCCGATCGACGTGTCCACGCTGTCGCAGACCGTGCCCGCGGGCCCGGACGTGATCGAGGTGCCGGCCGACGGTTCGCTCTACGCGCTGTTGGCGGCGGTCCTACAGTCCCCGACCAGCACTGCCCGGGTCACGCCGGGCGGGCAGGCCGTGCGGCTGCCCGACATCGACCCGTTGCTGCGGGCGGCCAGGCCCTGAACCCCGGTTGGTGAGACCCCGTGGTCCCGGTGAGCGATCCCATCGATGGTTTCGCTCACCAACACCACAGACTCCGGACGAAGCCCGCTCAGCCCCCGTGCTCGCGGATGTAGGTGGCGAACCGGGCGACGAACAATGGCTCGAGCTCGCCGACCTTGTCGTGGCCGAAGGCCTCCTTGGCGGCGTCGATGACCCCGATCAGGGAACCGGAGATGTCCCCGAGCGAGCCGCCCTCGTCGGCGACGTCATTAAGGGAGGGCGTGTGCCGGAACAGGTCGAGGAAGAACCCCACGTCGCGCCGCTTCTCGGCGAGCTTGAACGCACGGTGGCGCAGTTCCTCGTACGGGAGGTCCTCGAGTTGTTCGGCCATGGCAGCGAGCGTAGTCCGGCTACTGCGGAGCCCCGACCCGCGGGTGCACCCAGTCTGCGGAGTGGTCGGTGTCGGCGTTGCCGTCGTCATCGTCGTCGCCGTCACCGGTGATCCTGCAGACCCGCTCCAGCCACAAGGCCGCGGCCGTCATGAGGATCCCCGCGACCACGGCAACCGCGGACGCGATGCCGCGGATTCGCGAGGCCTCGATGAACCACTGGCCGACGAACCAGACCAGGAACCCCGCGTACACCCCGGTCGCGATCGCGCCTGTGCGAGAGGCGGCCATGGCCAGGGCAGCGGTGCGGGCCGCGACGAACGGGTCGACCCTGCCCTCGCGGATGCGCCGGCGCAACCCGATCGCCCAGAACATCAGCGCCAGGGCGAGGATCGCCAGGGTCGCCGGGGCGGTCCACGGGACCGGCATCCCCCGGCCCGCGACCTGGTCGACGAGATCGGCGAGCACCCAGCCCCCCACCGCGCTCAGCACTGCGATGGTGAGCAGCAGGCGCAGGCTGGTGGGGGTCACTGCTCCACCATACGCAGAAGTGGCCCCACCCGTCTGATCCCGTTCGCGGGAACGGTGGCGGCCACCTCGGCCACCGTGCGGCCGTCCGGCAGCCGGAATCCGGGGTCCACGGCGGCCCACGGGACGAGGACGAAAGCACGCTCCAGTGCCCGCGGATGGGGCAGGGTCAGGACCGGGTCGGCTCTCACCTCCTGGCCGTAGGCGAGCACGTCCACATCCAGGGTGCGCGGACCCCAGCGCACCTCGCGGGTGCGGCCTTTGCCCTGCTCGGCGCGATGGGCCGTGGCGAGGACCCCCAGCGGCGGCACATCGGTCAGCAGGACGACGACCGCGTTGTAGTACTCGGGTTGCTCGGGACCCCCGACCGGGTCGGTCTCGTACACGTCCGACACCGCGACCACCGTGCCGGCCTCGGCGAGGGTGTCGACCGCGTACTGCAGCGCGGCGAGCCGGTCGCCCAGATTCGCCCCGATGGACAGCGCCACCCGGGTCATCGGGTCACCCTCACCGCCACGTCGTCGAAGACCTCCGTGACCGGCGCGTAGGGCTTGTGCACAGTGATGGTGACCTCCTGCACCCCGTCGAAGGCCTTGACCCGCTCGGCGATGCGTACGGCGAGGGTCTCGATCAGGTCGAACGGCGGGCCGGTCACTATGGCGGCGACCTCGCTCGCGACGGCGCCGTAGTCCACGGTCAGCGCCAGGTCGTCAGCGGCCGCGGCGGGACCGACGTCCACGGCCATGTCGACATCGATGACGAAGGTCTGTCCGAGCTCACGCTCGAAGCCCAGGACGCCGTGATGGCCCCGCGCCCGGATCCCTTTGACACTGACCATGTCGCTCATCGCCCTGCCTCCTGCCACGCCCTGACGACGGCGAGCGCATCGGCCGTGGTGCGCACGTCGTGCACTCGTACCCCCCAGACCCCGTGCCAGGCCGCGAGCGCACTGACCGCCCCGGTCGCCGCGTCGCGCTCCGCGACCGGACGGGGCTCACCCTCCTCGGCCAGCAATGCGCCCAGGAACCGCTTGCGCGAGGCGCCGACGAGGACACGGGGCCCCAGAGCCAGGATCTGCGGCAGCCCGGCCAGCAGTGTCCAGTTGTGGTGAGCCTGCTTGGCGAAGCCCAGACCCGGGTCGAGGATCACCCGGCCGGGCGGGATGCCGGCCATGACACAGGCGGCCAGCCGCTCCTGCAGCGCCGCGGTGACCTCGGCGAGGACGTCGTCGTAGTCGGTGAAGTCCCGCATGCGCACCGAATGCGCCCGCCAGTGCATCGCGACGTAGTCGACGTCCAGCCCGGCGACGGTGGCGAGCATGTCGGGGTCGGCCAGGCCCCCGCTGACGTCGTTGACCATCCGGGCGCCGGCGGCCACGCACGTCCGCGCCACGGCAGCCCGGGTCGTGTCGATGCTGACGGCGACGCCCTGGGCCGCCAGGCCCTCGACGACCGGGACCACCCGCTGCACCTCGATCTCCAGCGGTACCCGTTCGGCACCCGGCCGCGTGGATTCACCGCCGACATCGACCCACGCGGCACCGTCCGCCGCCATCCGGGCACCGGCGGCCACCGCGTCGGCCACCGTCGGATAGCGGCCGCCGTCGCTGAAGGAGTCGGGCGTGACGTTCAGCACGCCCATCACGAGGGTCACCGACCCAGTATCAGAGACATCGCCTCGGCACGTGTGGCCGGTTCGCGCAGTTGCCCGCGCACAGCACTCGTGGTGGTGGTCGAGCCCGGCTTGTGGATCCCCCGCATGGCCATGCAGAGGTGCTCTGCCTCGATGACCACGATCACCCCCCGCGGCTGCAGGATGCACTGCAGCGCGTCGGCGACCTGTGTGGTGAGCCGCTCCTGCACCTGCGGGCGTTTGGCGTAGACGTCGACCAGCCGGGCCAGTTTGCTCAGCCCGGTGATCCGGCCGTCCGCGGCGGGGATGTAGCCCACGTGGGCCTTGCCGAAGAAGGGCACGAGGTGGTGCTCGCAGTGGCTCCACAGTTCGATGTCGCGGACGAGCACGAGCTCGTCGTGCGCCAGGTCGAATGTCGTGGTGAGCACGTCCTCGGGCTCCATGCGCATGCCGGCGAACACCTCGGCGTACATGCGCGCGACGCGCGCGGGGGTGTCCTTCAGGCCGTCACGCTCGGGGTCCTCGCCCACGGCGAGCAGCAGTTCACGGATGGCGGCCTCGGCGCGGGCCTGGTCGAACTCGGGGATGCGGCGGGGCGGCAGACTGATCGGATCGGTCACGGTGTCCAGTGTGGGGCAGTTCGTCCGGCTCCGCACGAGGGTGCTACCCCGGCCGATGGCTAGGCTTCGGCGCATGGCCGTGAGCAGGAGTCGTCGCGCCCGCGCAGCCAGGCGCCGCACCCGCCGCATGGCTGCGGTGGAACACGATCTCCAGCCGGATCAGTGGGCGGCACTCGTCGCGTTCTGGGGAGGCTGCGCGTACTGCGGGGCCGGCGGCGAGCTGCAGCGGGACTGCATCCTGCCGATCTCCCGCGGAGGCCGTTACACGCTGACCAACGTGGTACCCGCGTGCGCGTCGTGCAACGCGAGCAAGTGCAACCAGGAGGTCACGAGCTGGCTGCGGCGCAAGGGCCTGGACGAGCGGGCGTTCCTCGCCGGCCACGCGCGGGCGCTGTCCGAGCTCGGGTGAGGCGCGGGGGTGAGAGGAGGTTGCTGAGGTGAGCGAAGATTGGCCGAGTTTTCACTCACCGGGGCCAGGACTTCTCACCGGAGTGAGAACCCGCGGTCAGACCCCCTGCTCCGGACTCACGACCCCGGGGATCCCGCTGCCGCTCCCGTTCCCGTTGGAGCCGGCGGGGAAGTCGACCGGGCCTCGCTCGTGCGGCTGCCGGCGCGCGGAACCCGTCCACGCGGGCCGGGCGTTGCGCCGGCGCATGTCGGAGAAGATGTCGGCCACCTGCTCCTTGTCCAGGGTCTCCTTCTCGAGCAGTTCGACCACCAGGCGGTCGAGGATGTCGCGGTTGTCGAACAGGATCTCGTAGGCCTCCTGGTGCGCCTGCTCGATCAGCGCGCGCACCTCCTCGTCGATGGCCGCGGCGATCTCCTCGGAGTAGTCACGCACATGACCCATGTCGCGGCCGAGGAACACCTCGTTGTTCTCCTGGCCGTACCGGATGGCCCCGAGGCGCTCGGTCATGCCGTACTGGGTCACCATGGCCCGGGCAACGGCCGTGGCCTTCTCGATGTCGTTGGACGCACCGGTGGTCGGGTCGTGGAACACCATCTCCTCGGCCGCACGGCCGCCGAGCATGTACGCGAGCTGGTCCAGCATCTCGTTGCGGGTCGTGGAGTACTTCTCCTGGTCGGGCAGCACCATCGTGTAGCCCAGCGCCCGGCCGCGCGGCAGGATCGTGATCTTGTGCACCGGGTCGCTGTTGGGCAGGGCCGCAGCGACCAGGGCGTGGCCGCCCTCGTGATACGCCGTGATCATCTTCTCGTGCTCGTTCATCAGCCGCGTGCGCTTCTGCGGACCAGCGACGACCCGGTCGATGGCCTCGTCGATCATCTCCGAGGTGATCAGCGCCTCGTTGGACCGGGCGGTGAGCAGTGCGGCCTCGTTCAGCACGTTGGCCAGGTCCGCGCCGGTGAAGCCCGGGGTCCGGCGGGCGATGGTCAGCAGGTCGATGCCCGGGGCGATGGGCTTGCCCTTGATGTGCACCTTCAGGATCGCCTCGCGGCCCTTGAGGTCCGGGCGTTCCACGGAGATCTGCCGGTCGAACCGGCCCGGCCGCAGCAGGGCGGGGTCGAGGATGTCCGGACGGTTCGTGGCAGCGATGAGGATGACCCCACCGGAGACGTCGAACCCGTCCATCTCCACCAGCAACTGGTTGAGCGTCTGCTCGCGCTCGTCGTGCCCGCCGCCCAGACCGGCACCGCGGTGCCTGCCCACAGCGTCGATCTCGTCGACGAACACGATCGCCGGGGCGTTCGCCTTGGCCTGCTCGAACAGGTCGCGCACCCGGGAGGCGCCGACGCCGACGAACATCTCGACGAAGTCGGAACCGGAGATCGAGTAGAACGGCACCCCGGCCTCGCCGGCCACGGCCCGCGCCAGCAGCGTCTTGCCGGTGCCGGGAGGGCCGTAGAGCAGCACGCCCTTGGGGATCTTCGCGCCGACGGCCTGGAACTTCGCAGGCTGGGCGAGGAAGTCCTTGATCTCCTGCAGTTCCTCGACCGCCTCGTCGGCACCGGCCACATCGGCGAACGTCGTCTGTGGCATGTCCTTGGTGATGACCTTGGCCTTCGACTTGCCGAAGTTCATGATCCGCGAGCCGCCGCCCTGCATCTGGCTCATGAAGAAGAACAGCAGCAGGACGATGAGCACGACGGGCAGCAGGGAGACCAGCAGCGTGACCAGGATGTTGTCGCGCGGCACCTCGACGGTGTAGCCGTCGGGCAGCTGACCGGCGTCCTTCTTGGCCTGCAGCTGGTTCTGCAGTTCGATGCCCTGGCCGGTGATGTACTCCGACCGGACCTTGCTGCCGTCCTGCAGGGTGATCTCGATGCGCTGCTCGCGGTCGATCAGGGTGGCGGACTTGGCCTGGTTCTGCTCGATGTAGTCGACCGCCTGCCAGGTGTCGACGTCTTTCGCGCCGCCCACGCTGGACACCAGGGAACTGCCGAGCAGCACTAGGAGCACTGCCAGCAGGATCCACAAGAGGGGCCCGCGCGCGAGCCGCTTCATATTCATCACCTCGAGAATAGAACGCGCGTGCGGCGCCCGCTCATTCCCGTCCGTTCGCGGACACACGAGTCGGGCGACGAGTGGCTGCGCCGACCCGCCTGATCGGCCTGTTAGGCCATGGGCGCCCGGCTGTGATCCCGTGGGATTCGTGGGAGTTGTTCGTGGGTGGGCTGGCAGTCATGCAGCCCCCCTGCCGACGGCGGGCATGGGTCGTCTGTTCGGGGGTGGTGCAACGAGAGGTGCACGGCGGATGATCCCTATCAGGCATTGATGGCGGTCCGAGTCGTGCCACATCCCGACGAGGTATGGGAGGGAACCATCTCCCGGTATGGACGCGACAGGCAGGGTGTGGAGGATCTGGCAGACGCTGATCTGGTGCACCTGATGGCGGGCGGCGATCAGGTGGCACTCAAGGAGTTCTACGACCGCAACGTCGGTTGGCTCACTGCCAGGTTGCGTCGACGCTGCGCCGATCCCGACCTGGTCGCCGAGGCGCTGCAGGACACGTTTCAGGCCACGTGGCGACAGGCGGCGTCCTACCGGGGGACGGGCGACGTCGGCGCCTGGATGTGGGGCATTGCGATCCGCCGGCTGATCTCCTTGATCCGCGGTCAGCGCAGCCAGCCGTTGCTGCAGCCGGAACCCGCTGTGAACTCCGCGGAGGACCAGGCGATGCTGAACCTCGCGCACAGCGAGATGGGACCCGCGCTGGCATCGCTGTCCCCGCAGATGCGGGCCGTCATCCAGGCGTGCGTGCTGGACGGGCTGACGGCCAAGGAGGCGGGTCTGCTGCTGGGAATCCCGACAAACACCGTCAAGACCCGGTTACACCGGGCCAAGGCACATCTGCGCAGTGAGTTGGCAGGAGGATTGGCATGAGTTGGCACGTGGAACCGGCTTTGCTGGCGCAGTATGCCGAATCGCGCACGAGCGATGTGTTGAGTGCTTCCATCGAGGCACACACCGACTCGTGCCCGCAGTGCCGCGCACTGATCCGACCGCCCGACGTGCCCGATGTCTGGGACGCCGTCCGCGTCAACATCAACGCCCCGCGCCCCGGCCGCCTGCAGCGGCTGGCTGCTCGCGTGATGCCGCAGACGGATGCGCTGCTGCTGGCAGGATCGGCGATGTTCCGCTGGGCCTGGGTCGAATCGATCGGAGCCGCCGCGCTGTTCGCCTCCGTCGCGTCGTTGAGTTCGAGCCACCACGAACTGTCCGTGCTGTTCCTGCTCGTGGCACCGCTGCTGCCGCTGGTGGCCGTAGCGCTCGCGTACGGACCCGAGGTCGATCCCGCCCACGAAGTGGCCGTGGCGACTCCGTACCCGCAGGGGCGTCTGCTTCTGCTGCGCAGCGCGGCGGTGATCGTGGCGACCGTGCCGATGACCCTGATCACAGGGCTCCTCCTGCCGACGCCGGAATGGGTGCCCACTGCCTGGCTCCTGCCCGCCGCGGCGATGACGGCCATCGCCATCGCCGCCGGCACCTGGTCCGAGGCTCTGACCGGGACCGCGGTGCTTGGAGTGGGCTGGGCGATGTTCGTGGGCTGGGCAGCCCTGCGCGATCAGTTGCAGCCGGCGTTCGGCGCTCCCACGCAACTGCTGAGCCTTGGGCTCGTTGTGATCTGCGCAGTGGTGATAGCCGTCCGGCATACGGGGATGGGCACACCGGGCCAGTACCGGTCACGCGGAGGGTCGTCATGAGCGTCCAGCTGGAAGGGGTGACGAAGTCCTACCGCGGCACGCTCGCCGTCGACGCCCTGACCGTGCGGCTGTCCACGGGTGTGACCGGCGTGCTGGGTCCGAACGGCGCGGGTAAGACCACATTGCTGAAGATGCTGGCGACAGTCCTGAGTCCGGACTCCGGCAGCATCCGGCTCCTGGGTGAGCCTCTGGGCACCGCGAAGCAGCGGGCTTCGGTGCGCCGCCAGTTGGGCTACCTGCCCCAGGAGCTGCAGTACCCCCGGGGGTTCACCGCATTCGGCTTCGTGGAGTACATGGCAGCCCTGAAGGAATGGACCGAGACCACCCGTCGGCATGCCGAAGTGATGCGTGTCCTGGACGCTGTGCAACTGGGGACGGTGGCGGATCGCAGACTGCGTCATCTCTCGGGCGGCCAGCGCCGCCGGGTTGGCATCGCTCAAGCACTGATCGGAGACCCCCGATTGCTGATCATGGACGAACCCACGACCGGTCTGGATCCCGAGCAGCGAGCCGAACTGCGCGGCCTGCTGTCCGACGCCGGACGCTCGGCAACCATAGTCCTGTCGACGCATCAGACCGAGGACGTGGCGGCCCTGTGCGACCGCGTGATCGTGATGGTGTCCGGGCGGGTGCTCTTCGACGGCTCGGTGGCCGACCTGGTCGCGTCCGCACGCGGGCACGTCTGGCTCGCGGACGTCCCCGGCCCCGGGGCACGTGCCTCCTGGCGCACAGCGGGCGGCCAGTACCGGACCATCGCCGAGACGGCGCCGGGCGGCGCCACGCCTGTGGAGCCCTCCTTGGAGGACGCCTACCTGCTTCTGGCGGGACGGGCGGGAGCCCGCGTCGCCCCTGTCACAGGCTGAGCCGGCGATGCGGGAACCCTTCGCGCGCCGGTGGACGACAGACGGAGTGAAGGCATGTCCCAATCGGAGGATCCCATGACCGGCACAATCAGCACGTCAAAGAACGACACGGCCGCCCTGCGCTCCTTGGCGTGGATCGAGGCCCGACGTTTCGCCCGGCACCCCATCTTCATCGTGGGTGTCGTGCTGGCGTACGGCTTGCTCATCGTCCAGATCGTCAGCGCTCCGGGAGGCGACACCGCGATGAACCCGGAGGGCAATGGGGTGCAGGCGGCGTTCTTCCTGGGGTGCTTCGGCCTGCTGGTCGCCGACCGGCTGACAAGGAGCGCGTTCCGCTCCCGCGAGGTGGCGGTCGCATCGCCGATCACGGCGACGACCCAGGTGAAAGCGCTCGCGCTGGCCTGCCTCGTCCCCTTCACGGCCGGTGTGCTCTACACAGTCGTGCGCATGGTCGCCCTGGCGCTGGCCGCCGACGAATGGAGTGCGGGTGCCCTCGGCCTCACGGAGCAGACGTGGATCGTTTTCGGCGGGGCGGCGGTCACCGCACTGGGTGGAGCGTTGCTCGGCGTGCTGTGCGGGGTGTGGCTGCGGTTCCCGGGCGCGTCCGCGCTGGTGCTGATCCTGGCAGTCGCGTGGGTCCTGGTGGCAACAGCTGACATGACCTCACCTGGAGGCGCCACGCACGGCCTGCTGGACTGGGTGCGTCTGTCGTCCCCGCTGTCCGGGTGGACCGACTGCGTTAACGCAGACTGCACCACGGCTTACCAGATGTCCGGCTCCGCCTGGCTGCACGTGCTCTACCAGTTCGGCCTGTGCGGGCTCGCGGTGGTCGCCAGTCTGTGGAAGGTGGCCGATGTCGCCGAGCGCACACGGTACCTGCGGGTGGGACTGGTGGTCGCGGCGGTGACGGTTGTCCTTCTCGGGGCCAGCGTCTACGGCGGCCGTCCCGTCGACACACCACTGTTCTGATGGTCGCCTGGTACGCCAGGAGGGCGGTCTCGTGGCTGCCACTCCTGGCGTGCACGGCGCTGGGGACGCTGCTCGGTGTGGTGGAACTGAGCCGAGGCAGCGGCTGGGAGTCCCTGGCGTATGCGCTGTACGGGCTTGTACCGGCCGCCGCGTGCGTGGTCGACGAGCCGGCCGGGGCAGTAGTGGATTCCGGGACCGCGACATTGAGGTGGCGCACGGCGGCGCGGGCCTGCGCACTGCTGGTTCCGGTCAGCGTCTTCGGGCTCCTCGTGGCGTGGGTCGCAGGTCGGCCGGGGGCACCGACCACCCTGCTGCTCGCGGATGGCTGGATCCTGATGGGCCTGGCGTTCGCAAGCACCGTGCTCCTGCGCCGTGCCGGCCATGAGTCCCCCTCGCGGCTGGCGGCGCCCGCGGCCGTTGTTGCGCTGACGGCGGACCTGATGCTCACACGACAGGTGCCTGCCGCACTACACCTGCTGAATGTGCAGTCGCACGTCCCCTGGCTGCGCCTGGGGCTGTTGGGCGCGCTCGTGGTGATTCTCGCCGTGTGGGGCTCTCGCGATCTCCTGGCACGCCCGCTGTCCCTCCATTCCGTGATCGGCGTGCGCCTTCCTGACATCCGGCGGACGGAGAGTGGACGTCGCCACTCCCGGGCCGGGCACCCCCGCGAGGACAGACGCTGATCCCCGCGGCGCTGGGGCCTTGCGAGCGGGTGAAGGGGCGCGACCGAGCGGGCATCGTTGCCCTAGCCTGCCGAGACGATCGCGATGCCCGCGGCGACCCGCCGTCACCCCTCGTAGACGTGCGGCGAGAGTTTCGCGACGCAGTCCAGGTTGCGGTACTTCTCGGCGTAGTCGAGGCCGTAGCCGACGACGAAGTCGTTGGGGATGTCGAAACCGAGGTAGCGCACGTCCACCTCGGTCCGCATGGCGTCGGGCTTGCGCAGCAGCGTCAGCACCTCAACGCTCGCGGCGCCCCGGGAACGCAGGTTCCGCAGCAGCCAGGACAGCGTCAGGCCGGAGTCCAGGATGTCTTCGACGATCAGCACGTTCCGGCCCCCGAGATCGGAGTCGAGGTCCTTGAGGATGCGCACCACGCCCGAACTCTTCGTGCTCGACCCGTACGAACTGACCGCCATCCAGTCCATCTCCACCGGTATGGACAGTGCCCGCACGAAATCCGCCACGACCATGACCGCACCTTTGAGCACGCCCACGATCAGCAGGTCGCGACCGTCGTAATCGGCATCCACCTGCTTGGCCAGCTGGTCCAGTCGCTGCTGCAGTTCGTCGGAGGTGATCAGGACCCCCTCGATGTCCCCGTCCAGGTCCTCGATGCGCACGTCCGCCTCCTCATCACTGCAGGACTAGCCTGCCAGACTCCCGCGCTGCGCGAACACCACCTGGCAGATCTATGGGGCCCTGCCCGCGCCAGTCCTCGACCAGACCCGCGACCGTCGTGAGGTGTTCGCGGGTGAGCGCCGACCCCGGGCAGCCCGCGGCCAGCGCCATTCGCCGCACGACCCGCAGCCGTACGGCCCGGGGCAGGGCCGCCAGGTCCGACGCCTGCGTGCTGGTGACCTCGGCCGCCCAGGCGTCCAGCGCGGCGTTGTCCTCGCGCAGGGCCGTGGCCGACCGCGCCAGGCCGAGCACGACGGCGTCGCCGAGGTCCTCGACGAGCGCGGGCAGACCGTGGTGGCGCAAGCGGGCCCGGGCGTAGCGGTCGTCGGCGTTGTGCGGATCCTCATGGGCGGTGAGGCCGGCCTCCGTGCACGCCTGGCGGACCAGGCTGCGGCGCAGACCGAGCAGCGGCCGGTAGAGGTCGGCGTCGACCGGCGACATGGCCGACAGGCTGCGGGCGCCGGAACCGCGGGCCAGCCGCAGCAGAACCGTCTCGGCCTGGTCGTCCAGGGTGTGCGCCAACAGGATCGGCCGGCCCGAAGCGATCTCGCGCAGGGCGGCGTACCGGGCGGCGCGGGCCGCGGCCTCCGGACCTCCCGGGCCGTCGACCGTGACCCGTCGGGTCTCGGTGTCCAGGCCGAGCTTCTGGCACTGGGCGGCCGCCTCCGCGGCGACCGCGGCCGAGTCCGGCTGCAGTCCGTGATCGACGACGACGGCGGTGATCGGCTGGGGCAGCGTGGCCGCGGCCGCCGCCAGCGCCAGCGAGTCCGCCCCGCCGGAGCAGGCGACCACCGCCTGCGCGCCGGCAAGCAGGTCGGCCACCGCCTTGCGGACCGACAGCAGCGCCGGGGTCACAGCCGCCGCAGCCACAATCGCGGGTCCTCGATCTCCGCACGGCTCGGCAGGTTCTCCGCACGGTCCCAGACCTGGTTGAGCCGGTCCATCCCGCCCTCCGCGAGGACCGCTCTGACGAAGGCCGCACCCTGGGCGTACTGCCGGGCCTTGAGGTCCATGCCGAGCAGGCGGCGCAGCAGGCCCTCCCACCCGGTCGTCCCCGACTCACGACGCTGCTGGAACCGGCCCCGGATGTACCGGACCGTGGGAATGGCCTGCGGGCCGACCTCGTCCATCACGACGTCCGCGTGGCCCTCCAGCAGGCTCATGACGGCGGTCAGCCGGTCGAACACGGCCTTCTGGTCAGGGGTCTGCAGCGCCCCGACGATGCCATCGGACTCGCCGTCGGAGCGCACCGCCCTCGCCGCGGCGACCACGCGCCCCATGAGTTCGGAGGTGCTCATGTCCGACAGCCGCATGTACTCGTGGATGTTGGTGAGCAGGTGCTCGGTGAGCCAGGGCGCGGCGGCGAACTGGATGCGGTGGGTCTGCTCGTGCACGCAGACCCATAGCCGGAAGTCCCGCGGGACCGCCTCGAGCTGGCGCTCGATCTCGACGATGTTGGGTGCCACGAGCAGCAGCCGCGGGTGGTCGGGGGTGAAGATCTCGAACTGTCCGAGCACCCGGGAACCGACGAAGCCGAGCACGAGCCCGAGCTGGGCTCCGGTGGCCCGGGAGCCGATCTCCCGGACCCAGGCCGAACCCTTCTCCAGACGTTCGGTCAGCGGGGCGCTGATCCGCCGGAACGAGTCGAGGTTGGAACGGATCCACTCCGGCCGGTCGACGACCTGCACCTCACTGGCCAGGTAGGCGTCGAGACCGGTCGTCTCCTGCACAAGCGGCGTGGCCTCGCCGGCCAGGTAGTAGAGCTCGGCGACGACCTGGTCGGCCTCGCCCCGCCCCAGCTTCGGTCCGCCACCGACGACCCGCGAACCCAGGGAAGCGGCGAGGTCCCAGTCCACGGCGTCGGCCATGCCTCGACAGTAACCCGCCGGTGAGGGGGGCGCTGCGGGCCTCATGCCTGGCCCCTGTGAGCAATCGCCGGTGACACCTGGTTCTGGTGAGGAATCGACGAACTAATGGCGGATTCCTCACCAGAACCCCGCTCCGGCTGGGATCGGGGATGATCACCCCATGGCCTACTACCGGCGGCGCCTGGCCCGGGTCCACGCGCAGGACTACACGGACTACGCGCGGGCCGCGGGCGCCCTGCTGCGCAGGACCGCGTCCCCCGGCCTGGTTGTGGACCTCGGATGCGGCGCGGGCGACCTCAGCGCGGAACTCGACGAGCAGTGGGACTACCTCGGCATCGACGACAGCCCGGACATGCTGAGCCTTGCCCGGCAGCGCCATCCCGGACGGCGTTTCGAGCAGGCCTCGGCGCTCGACCCCCCGCCTGTGGGAGCGGCCGCGGTCGTGGCCATCGGCGAAGTGCTGAACTACGCGACCGACGCGGCCGGGCTCGTCGCCTGGGCACGCGCGGCGCGGGCGGCGCTGGCTCCAGAAGGGATCCTCCTGGTGGACGTCGCCGGACCGCTGCGTGCCGACCCGCAGCCCCGGACCCGGGTGCATACCGGCGCGGGCTACCGGCTCGAGGTCACCGTACGGACCGACCCTTCCCGCCGCACGTTGACCCGTGAGATCAGCGTGTCCGACGCGGAGGGCGACGACCGCGAAGTCCATGTGCTGAACCTGGTCGAGCCGGTCGAGGTCCTGGCAGCTCTGCATGCGGCAGGCTTCGAGGTCACCCCGCTGACCGGCTACGGCGAACTGGCCTTTCCGCGCGGGTGGTCGGGATTCCTCGGCCGGGTGATACTCGATTCATGACTCGCTTGGTGCCCGTCGTCATCCTCGTCGGGGTGATGTGGCTGCTGGAGATCCTCGACTGGGCCCTGCCCGGCGATCTTGACGGCTACGGCATCGAGAGCCGGGAGACCGACGGGCTGACCGGCGTGGTCGCGTCCCCGTTCCTGCACGCCGACTTCGCGCACCTGATGGCCAACACGATCCCGTTCCTGATCCTCGGCGGCGTGGTGGCCCTGCGCTTCCCGCAGCGCTTCTGGGCCATCACCGCAACGATCATCGTCGGCAGCGGGCTCGGCGTGTGGCTGCTCGGCCCGGCGAACACCATCACGGTGGGTGCTAGCGGGGTGGTCTTCGGGTACCTCGGCTTCCTGCTCGTCGCGGGTCTGCTCACCCGTCACTGGATCGACGTGGTGATCGGGCTCGCGGTGCTGTTCGTCTACGGCGGGATGCTCGTCGGGACGCTGCCGTTCGGCGTGTCACAGGGGGTGTCCTGGCTGGCCCACCTGATGGGCGCGATCGCCGGGGTGCTCGCGGCGTTCTGGTTCGCCCGCCAGCCGCAGCCCCGCCCCGCCGTCGCGGCCTCCCCCTACTGACCGGGCAGCCCGGCGGTGTCGTCCATCGCCCGCAGTGAGGGCAGGAACCAGCTCCACACCCCGACCGCCGTGACGCCGGCGGCCATGAGCAGGAAGGCGGTCTGCAGGCCGAGGAACTCGACCATGGGCCCGCTGATCAGGTAGCCGATCGGGCCGGCCACGTACGCCGCCGACGTCAGCAGACCGACGACCCGGCCGCGCATCGTCCCTGGTGCCCGGTGCTGGATCATCAGGTTGACCAGCGGCCCCACCGGACCGTAGAACAGCCCCGCGATGACGGCGAACGCGAGCAGCAGGGCGTAAGGCGGCAGCAGTGCCATCCCGAGCGTGCCCAGCCCGGTCGCGGTCAATGCCACGCAGAACGCCAGTCGCCGGCCGATCCGGTGCCCGAGCGCGCCGTAGATCAATGCCCCGACGATCCCCCCGGCGGCCAGCGCCATGACGGTGACGCCCAGCTGCTGGGGCTCGCCCCGGCCCTGGAAGTACACGGGCAGCACCACCCCTTCGATCGGCAGCCAGAACCCGACGATGACCATGCTCACCAGGGCGACGGTGCGCAGCACCCGGTCACCCCAGACGAATCGCACGCCGGCGACGGTCGCGGTCCAGACCCCCGCCGGGCGTTCGTGTGCTGCCGGCCGTCCCGCCCCGGGCACCCGCACGGCGAGCATGATGAGCGCACCGACCGCGAACATCGCCGCGGACACCCAGAAGGTGGCTGAAGCGCCCAGGAAGCCGATGGCCAGACCGCCGATCCCCGGTCCGATCAGGTACGCGGCCCCCCACACCGCCTCATGGATGCCGTTGGCGCGTTCCAGCCGCAGACCTGCGGCGGCGGCCGCCTCGGGCAGCATCGCCTCCCGGGCGCTGATGCCCGCGGGATCGAAGACCGCGCCCAGGACGGCCAGCCCGGCCAGGGCGGCGAAGCCGAGGTCGAACTGCTGGCTCAACAACGGCACCAGCGCCACCGAGGTCATGGACAGCAGGTCCGACACGATGGCCACCAGACGCCGCCCCACGATGTCGACGACAACGCCGGCGAACAGGAACGACAGCAACAGCGGCAGGGCAGTGATCGCCCCGAGCAGGCCGGCCGCGCTGGCCGATCCAGTCCGTTCGAGCACCAGCCAGGGGAACGCGATCATCGAGATGCCGTTGGCCGTCCCGCTGAACACCGTGGCGCTCTCCAGTGCGGCGAAGGGCAGCCAGCGACGGGAGGGCACGGAGGCAATTGTCCCCTGCGGCAGTGCAGGATGGACATGTGACGCAATGGCCCCGGGGTCCGGTCCGCACCAGCGCGGACGTCGTCGTCGTGGGGGCGGGCCTTGCGGGGCTGCAGGCCACCCGGCACCTCGTCGAGGCCGGGTTCGACGTGGTGGTGGTGGAGGCCGGCGAACGCGTGGGTGGTCGCATGCAGACCGACGAGGTGGACGGCTTCCTGCTCGACCACGGATTCCAGCTCTACAACCCCGCCTATCCGGAGGGCGCCAAGGTCCTGGACCACACCTCGCTGGACCTCAAGGCCTTCTTCCCCGGCGCCGTGCTGGCCACCGAGGACGGCCCGCGCTGGATGGTCGACCCCCGGCGTGCGCCGAGGGTCGGGCTGCGCAACGTCCGCCTCCCGCTCGGTGTCCGGGGCACCGTGCGCACGCTGGAGTACATCACCGGATGTGCGGTGACCGACGCTCGTGAGGTCGAGCAGCGGCCTGATCTGAGCACCCGCGAGGCCCTCGAGCAGGCGCACCTCGCCGGGAAGGCCACCGACCTGCTGCTGCGGCCGTTCCTGTCCGGGGTGCTCGCCGACTCGGAATTGACCACGAGCCGGCGCTTCACGGATCTGGTCCTGCGCTCGCTGGCCCGCGGCACCCCGGCGGTTCCCGCCAACGGGATGCAGGCGATCCCCGACCAGCTCGCCCGGCCGATCAGGGGCCATATCTTCCGCTCGACGAAGGCGCTGGCTGTGAGTCCGACAGGCGTCGAGACCGACGCCGGAGCGATCGCGTGCGACGCGGTCGTGGTGGCGGCCGACCCGGCGACGGCCGCGCGGTTGGTACCGGGGGTGCCCACCCCGCGGATGCGGGCGCTGACCACGTGGTACTTCGCCGTGGAGGAGCACGACCTGCTCGGTGGGCGTCCGGTGCTGGTGCTGGAGTCTGCAGGGCGCGGGCCGATCGTCAACAGCGTCGCGCTGAGTTACGCCGCGCCCGCGTACGCCCCGGCCGGCCGCCACCTGGTGCAGGCCACGGCCGTCGGGCTGCCCGAGGTCGAGCTGCCGGCGGTGCGCCGCCAGCTCGCCGAGATGTACGGCGTGCCGACCGGGCACTGGGAACTCGTCGGGTTCTACCCCGTCGCCGAGGCCCTGCCCGCCGCGCTGCCCCCGTTCCGCGTCCGGGGCCGCCAGGAGTTCGACGGGATCGTCGTGGCCGGCGACCATCGCGACACCCCGTCGATCCAGGGCGCCCTGGTCAGCGGCCGCCGCGCCGCGCGCCGGGTGCGGCAACTTCTCGCCTGACCCGCCCGGTCTGAGGTCGCGGGATGCCCGAACAGCCCTGGGCATGGGGGCATGAGGGCAACCTGGAACGGCGCCGTCCTCGCCAACAGTGACAACACGGTGGTCGTGGAGGGCAACCACTACTTCCCAGCGGACAGTGTGGCCTGGGACATGCTCACCGCCACGGACACCCGGACCACCTGCTCGTGGAAGGGCGTCGCCCCGTACTGGACGGTCACGGTGGACGGCTCCTCCAATCCGGACGCCGTCTGGGCCTACCCCGACCCCAGGTTCCAGGCCGCCCACATCAAGGACCGCGTCGCGTTCTGGAAGGGCGACACGGTCGGCTGACCGGGGTCACCGGCGTAGGGTGGAGACAGGGGTGGCCGTCATGGGCGAACAGCGGATTTCCTGGTTTCCGAGCACAGGTTTCGGGTGGCTGGCCCTGGTGGCCTCAGCCGTCGGGCTCGGCTCGTGGATCGTCCTGCCGGTCCTCACGAGCCTGTTCGGCGAGAAGTACCCGATCACGGACTCCTACGCCATGCCGCTGATCGGCCTCGTACTCACCGCCATCGGGGCGGTGCTCAGCACTATCGCCGTATGGCGCGGTCAGCGCAGCGTGACCAACCTCATCGCAATGGGGCTCACCGTGGTCGCGACGCTCTTCTTGGGCCTGTTCGTCATCGGCGAGGGCCTGTCGGGCGTCTGAGGCCGGCGGGCGGCGTCGCGGAGGGCCGCTTACCGTGGATCCATGGGTTGGAACATCAAGGACATACCTGACCAGAGCGGCCTGACCGTGCTCGTGACCGGTGCCACCAGCGGGCTCGGGTTCGAGTCGGCCAAGGCCCTGGCCGGCGCCGGGGCGGAGGTCATCCTCGCCGGGCGTTCTCCCGAGCGGCTGCAGAAGGCCCAGGCCCTGATCCCGCAGGAGACGCAGTTGCTCGTCCTGGACCTCGCTGATCTCGACAGCGTGCGCGCGGCCGCCGAGCGGATCGACCACGTGGACGTGCTCATGAACAACGCGGGTGTCATGGCCCCGCCCTTCGGCCGCACCGCGGACGGGTTCGAGACCCAGATCGGCACCAACCATCTGGGCCACTTCGCACTCACCGGTCTGCTGCTGCCGAAGATGCCCGTCGGCTCCCCCCACGCCAGGGTGGTGACGGTGTCGAGCACGGCCCACCGCATGGGCGCCATCGACCTGCAGGACCTGAACTACGACCACCGCAGGTACTCCCCGTGGCCGGCGTACGGCCAGAGCAAACTGGCCAACCTGCTGTTCTCGGCGGAACTGGACCGGCGCGCACGCCGGGCCGGATGGCGCCTGCGCAGTGCGGCCGCGCACCCTGGCTGGGCCGCCACGAACCTGCAGTTCGCGGGACCGGCCATCGCCCACAACCCGATCGGCAAGTTGATCACGAAGGTGATGAACGCGCTTGTGGCGCAGTCCGCGGAGTCCGGCGCCCGCCCGCAGTTGTACGCCGCGACGATGCCCGACGTGCACGCCGGCGACTACTACGGACCCGACGGGCTCTTCGAGTCCCGCGGCGCGCCGAAGCGCGTGGGCCGCACGCAGGCAGCCGAGGACGAGATGACCGCCGCGCGGCTGTGGGACCTTTCCGAGGAGCTGACCGGGGTCACCTACTCGTTCGAGGCCGCGGCCGCGACCGGGTGAGCACGCAGGGATCACGGACCGGGCGGCCCGAGCCTCGCGCATAGCCGCGAGCACCGGGGTTGTCGTTGGAGTCCGTGGTTCTCGTGAGCGATCCCATCGGTGATTTGGACCAGTGCGCCAGATTGCCGGCGGCCGGAATCAGGCGTAAGGAACTGACAGTCATCGTCCCGGCCAGACGGCAGCAAACGCCGGCCAACCGATCAGCGCAAAGGTGAACGCCACCCCGAAGGGCACAAAGCCCCACAAGGTGATCGAGAAGAAGAACGGTATGGTCCCGATCGGGACGGCCGGTTACAAGAAGCTGCGCGTCGACGTCACCGCCACCTTCTACAGGGGCAAGCGCCGCTGAACGATGACGGATTCGCCGGGAACCTCTCGTCCTAGCGCACACCCCGCTCCGGCGAAGCACTCTGTCAGCGGGTGCCCACAGTGGCGCGGGACCACCACCCTCCTGGGAAACCACGCACCAGATCTGTCCAGCATGTCCCCAGGAGAACGGGCGCCCCCACCCTCCTGGGAAACCGTGGCCCGGATCTGTCCGGCATCTTCCCAGGAGCCTCAGGCGGCCCAGAGACGAACGGACCCACCGCTCACGTCAGCCGCCGAGCAGCGGCTTCTCGGCCCTGGCCCGCAGTTGCTGCACCGTCCACGTGTTCCCGTCCGGGTCGGCGAACGTGAACAGCGTCCCGCCGTCCCGCGGGTCGACCACTGTCACTTCGGAGGCCTCCACGCCGTTGGCCACGAGGTGGGCGCGCGCCGCCTGGGCGTCCGCGACGACGAGCTGCAGACCGTGCAGCGACCCCGGCACCATCCGCCGGGCCGGCGGGAGGTCGCCCATCACGATCGAGCACCCCGACCCCGGGGGCGTCAGCTGGCAGAAGCGATGTGCCCCTCGGGTGTCGTGGTCGAGCCGGAACCCGACCCGATCCCGGTAGAACGCGAGCGCTCGGTCCAGATCCGACACGGGCACGACGACTACTTCCAGGGTCCAGTCCATAACCTCATTCTGCCCTGGACGCGGGGGGTCACTCCCCCACGTCGCGGCCGAACTCCTCGACGTCATAGACCCACACCTGCGCCGGCCACGTCCCCGGTCGTAGCCCGGCCTTGCGCCACAACCCCGCCACGAATGCACCCGGCTCGGGCAGTTGCTCCCACACCGCGGGCAGGAACGTCCCGCGGCGGCCCAACGCCTCGACCACCGCACCTGAGCGCGGCAACCTCGCGACCACGTCGTCGTACGACTTCGCGGCGAACTCCCGCAGCGGACCGAGCACGCTGATCTCCACGTGCACGTCGGTCAGGCTGCGCAGGGGCGGGAAGCGCGGATCGTCGAAGGCCGCGGCCAAGGCGTGCTCGGCGATGTCCGGGCCGAGCTCCTGGTAGGCCTCCAGCGCCCCGATGCACCCGAGCAGTTCGCCGTGCCGGCGCAGCGTGACGAACGAGGCCCCCGGCACCTGCAGGAAGTGCGGATACTCGACGGGGATCCGGCGACTGCCGCTGCGCAGGGCCGCGTCGATGGTGTCGATCGCCAGGTCGAGCATCTGCGCGCGCTCGTCGGGGGTGTGCATCACGGCCCCACGGCGAACGCGCCGTAGCCCACGACCCGGTCCGGCGGGCCGGCGGTGTCACCGGAGTTGCGCAGATCGAGCAGGGTCACCGGCAGGTCCAGGCGTTCGGCGGCGAGCAGCAGCCCGCGCAGGGGGTAGGCGCCGCAGGCGTCGTCGTCGGCGATCTGCCGCCAGTCCCGGCCGACGATGTGCGCGGCCGTGCGACGGTCCTGCTCCTGCGCCAGCCGGTAGGGGTGGTAGTGGGACAGGTCGGTCGAGAGCACGACGGTCGTGTCCGGATCGGCGAGGAACGACTCGAGGATGTCGGCGACCTCGTGCGGCTGCGCCAGGCCGACCAGCAGCGGGACCAGGCGCCAGCCGGGCGCCAACCGCTCCTGCAGGAAGGGCAACTGGACCTCGAGGCTGTGCTCGGGGGCGTGCGGGGCGTCGTCGCGCGGCAGCCCCAGCGACTCCAGAGCCTGCTCGTCGATCTCGACCAGACCCAAGGGGGTCCGCCATGCCTGCGCCCGCGGGGCGACGATGCCCCGCACCGGGACGTAGTGGGCGGGCCCGGCGAGCACCACCCTCGACGTGCTCGTGAGCCGCGCGTAGGAGTGGGCCGCCACGGGCCCGGAGTAGATGTGCCCGGCGTGCGGGACGATCACTGCGCGGGGCTGCTCGGGCGCACCCGGCGCCTGCGCGAGGTACCCCTGCACCTCGCGGGCGAGGTCGTCGGGGTCGGCGGTGTAGAACATCCCGGCCACTGCGGGTTCACGGATGCGCATGATTCCCTCCTTCGAGAAGGAGCCTCTCGATCTTCCCGGAGGCGTTGTGCGGCAACTCCGGCAGCCGCTGCACCTCCTTGGGTCTCTTGAACGCGGCCAGCCTCTGCCGGGCCCAGTGCTGCAGGTCCTCCGGTGCAGCGCTGCCGGCGAACGCCGCGCACACCCGCTGGCCCCACTGCTCGTCGTCACGGCCGAACACCGCGACCTCCTCGACACCGGGGCACTCCAGCAGGACCGCCTCCACTTCGGCGGGGTAGACGTTCACCCCGCCGGTGATGATGAGGTCCTCGCGGCGGCCCTCGAGGAACAGGTAGCCGTCGTCGAGCCGGCCGAGGTCGCCGACCGAGAAGGCGTCACCGTCCCAGGCTGCCGCCGTCTTCTGCGGGTCCCGCCAGTAGGTGAAGCGGGCGAACTCCGGCGCGTGACACCAGATGACACCCTGCCGGATCTGCAGGGTCCGGCCGCGACGGGCACGACCGACCGTGCCCGGCCGCAGTTCCCATTCCCGCCCCGCGCAGACCGTGAACTGACCCTCCGTGGATCAGTAGAAATCCCAGAAGTGCTCCACCCCGGCCCACTCG
>ERZ724512.136-NODE-136-length-29126-cov-6.388910_pt1 | contig 29126 bp, 21 predicted proteins | sample MGYA00376045_ERZ724512 | MGnify/ENA primary metagenome ERZ724512 (study PRJEB28724, sample SAMN07190883) | activated sludge metagenome | isolation source: activated sludge of sewage treatment plant in Hong Hong | place: Hong Kong | collected 2016-03-17 ... | reverse complement strand
AGGCATCCATTCGGTCAAACGGGTTGACCGCTGATCGCTGGGCGCTCACTGTGGACCCAACGAGACTGGGAGGCCCTCGTATGTCCGCACTTCGTCGTTTGGCTGTGCCGATCGCCGTCCTCGGCGCCCTCGCCGTGGCCGCACCCGCACAGGCCGACCCCGGCACCTACGGCAAGAACGACGGAGGCGGTTTCCGCAACGTGCTGCCACCGGGAGAGAACGGCCTGGACACGCTCGGACAGATCCTCGGGTTCCGCAGCACAGGCGCACTGCCCAAGCACTGGGCTGACCAGCAGCCGCTTTACGACGGCCTGCTCTACGCCTCCCCCACGCTCACCGAGGACCAGGTCGGCGACTACTACAAGGACGCCACGTTCGGCGTCAAGAAGTCCGACCGGGCCAAGACGATCACCCCACGCAAGGGAGTGACGATCCTGCGCGACAAGCAGTACGGTGTCCCCCGTATCTACGGCAAGACCCGGCAGGACACGATGTTCGGCGCCGGCTACGCCTCGGCCAACGACCGGCTGTTCCTGATGGACGTGCTGCGCCACACGGGCCGCGCCAACCTAGCCAGCTTCCTGGGCGGGGCGAACCTCAATTCCGACGCCAGCCAGTGGCAGAACAACGCCTATACCAACGACGACCTCAAGAAGATGCTGAAGGCGCCGGCCCACGGCAGCCAGAAGGAATGGGACAAGCTGCGCAAGGACGTCAACAGCTACGTCGACGGCATCAACGCCTACATCCAGAAGGCGCGCAAGAACGGCAACTTCCTACCGGGTGAGTACACCGCACTCGGTGCCGAACTCAAGGACTGGAAGGCCACCGACGTCATGGCCACCGCCTCACTGTTCGGCGGCATCTTTGGCCGCGGCGGTGGCGCTGAAGTGGTGTCGGCTCAGATCCTGCGCGCCCTGCAGTCGCGGTTCGGCGCCGACGAGGGCAAGGCGATCTGGACCGGCTTCCGTTCCAAGAACAACCCGATCGCGCCGACGACGATCCCTGGCAGCTTCCCGTACGAAACCGCCGACTCCTTCTCGCCCAAGGGTCTGGCGCTGCCGGACACCGGTACCACGGTGACTCCCGCGAAGATCATCTCCGGGGACGGTGCGACGACCTCGTCCTCCTCGGCGATGTCGGTGGGTGACGCGATCCAGCAGGAGCAGCTCGACGGTCACCACTCCAACTGGGAACTGCTGACGGCTGACCACTCCACCAACGGCCACCCGCTCGGTGTGCTCGGCCCGCAGGTCGGCTACTACCTTCCGCAGGTGCTCATGGAGCTGGAGCTGCACGGTCCCGGCATCGACGCCCGCGGTGCGGCGTTCCCCGGCGTGAGCATGTACGTCCAGCTCGGCCGCGGTACTGACTACGCCTGGAGCGCTACCTCCGCCGGGTCGGACAACGTGGACACGTTCGCGGAGGTGCTCTGCGGCGGTAGCAAGCACACGTACATGTACAAGGGCAAGTGCCGCAAGATGGAGAAGCTGGTCCGCAACGAGTCGTGGAAGCCGAACGCTGCGGACTCGACCCCGAAGGGCTCGGCCAAGCTGACGGTGTACCGCACGGTGCACGGGCTGGTGACCCACTACGGCACAGTGGGCGGCAAGAAGGTGGCCTACGTGACCGCTCGCACGACCTACCTGCACGAGGCGGACTCCATCCTCGGATTCCGCAAGTTCAACCAGCCCAGCGAGATGTCGAGCCCGAAGAAGTTCCAGGCGTCGGCTTCGAAGATCGCGTTCACGTTCAACTGGGCATACATCAACTCCAAGCACACCGCGTACTACCTGTCCGGGGCCTACCCCAAGCGGGCCAAGGGCACCTCGCCGGACTTCCCGGTGCTGGGCACGGGCAAGTACGACTGGCAGGGCTTCGACGCGAAGAACTACACCGAGGACCTGCTGGGTTCGTCCAAGCACCCGCAGACCGTCGACCAGGACGTGATGGTGTCGTGGAACAACAAGCCGGCCAAGAACTGGTCGGCCGCTGACGACCAATGGGGCTACGGGCCGTTCTACCGCTCGAACCTCATCCAGGAGAAGTTGGTCGCTGCGGTGAGCGGTGGTCAGAAGGTCGGTCTGGCGCAGGTCGCGCAGGCGATGGAGGAATCTGCCACGCAGGACATCCGGATGATCAAGCTGCTACCCACGCTGCTGGATGCCATGGGCACGATCTCGGATCCGCAGGTGCAAGCCGCGGTCGACGAGTTGAAGGCCTGGGCTGCTGACGGTGGCCACCGCCGCGACCTCGACAAGGACGGCGCCTTCGAGCACACCAAGGCAATCCAGATCCTGGACGCCTGGTGGCCGAAGTTGCTGACCGCGCAGTTCCAGCCCGGACTCGGGCAGGAGTCGTTCGATGCCCTGCAGCAGATGATCTCGTTCGGCGCGAACTCCAGCCGGCCGAGTGCACCGGGCTTCTCCGACGGCTGGTGGACCTACAGCCTGCAGGACCTGCAGCGGGTGCTGACCGGGGCGCCCGTGACCGGTGGTCTGCCGCAGGCGTTCTGCGGCGGCGGCGACAAGGCTGCGTGTGCCACGGCGCTGCAGGACTCGCTGAAGGCCGCTCTGGCTGTGACGCCGGCGCAGCTCTACGGGACCGGAGCCTGTGCTACCGACCCGCAGCCGTCGTGTTGGAACGCCAACCGGGCGCGGGTCACGGCGGGCATCACCAAGCCCAGCGTGTACCCGTTCCAGAACCGCCCGACCTTCCAGCAGGCCGTGAGCGTGCAGAAGAAGGTCAAGTAGCGCCAGCAATGTGCCGGGTGGGCTAGTCAGTTGCCTGCCTGGCACATTGCTTGTGCGGTTGGGGAACGAGTCCGCTCCGCCTAACCGTCCTTGGCCTGCGGCCTCGTCCTCTGCGAATCCAAGCATCCGCTCCGCGCGAAAGGGGACCCACAAGGGGTCCCCTTTTCTACGCGGAGGATAGGGGATTCGAACCCCTGAGGGCTTGCACCCAACCCGCTTTCCAAGCGAGCGCCATAGGCCACTAGGCGAATCCTCCACCGTCGATGGTACGGGTCGACCCGGGCCGCGTATCCTGGTGGGGACCCCTCGTGCGGCGGCATCATGCCCAACTCCCCCAGGGCCGGAAGGCAGCAAGGGTAAGCGTGCTCTGCCGGGTGCGCGAGGGGTCCCTTTGTGCTCACGGCCGCCGATCGGCTTGGACCGAACGGACGAACTCATGCACGCGGCGCAATCCACTCCACGAGGTGTCGAAGATGCCACCACCGAGCGCGATGTTGATGCCCAGCAACAGCGAGCCGACAACGAGCGCGCCACAGAAGGCCCATCCCCAGGTACCGGACATTACGACCCCCACGAGCGTGAGCGCGAGCATCACGATGAGCCCGGTGAACGGCCGCCCCTCGTCGAGCATGCGCTGCCAGTCCGACTTGTCTGAGGTCACTGCTTCACTCGCAGTCCGTCCAGCAGTCGGCGCTGCCAGTCCTCATCGAGGCCATCGGACACCTCGATCGGGAGGGCGAGCGCGATCCGGCCCAGTGACTCCTCGGGATCGCCAGGCACTTCATGGAGAAACTCAACTCCGTTGATGTGCATGAAGAACTTCTTGAACGTGATCGCACCTACGCGGCTGATCTCGTCCAGCGACAACAGGGTCGAGCCGATCTCGTCTGCTTTGAGGGTCATGATCACCCCACTACCCACCGTGCAAAACGCGGCATAGACCGTCCCGAACGAGGACTTCAACTTCGTCGAACCACCATCGCCGAGCAAACCCTCGCCGCAGTTAGTGATCAGTACCGCCGGAATGAGCCGGGGCTGGAAGCCTTCGGGAAGGACGGCGTCCCCTTCGGAGATCGCCGTCAGGCCCGCACTGGCCGCGTGGAAGCCCACGGCCTGATAGTCGCTTGGCATTCTGTACTTGCCGACGGCTTCGATGAGTTCGTTCAGATCGTCCTCGACCTGTTGTGCATACGGTGGCTTGACTTCCTCAGTGCTGCTCATGGCATCCTCCCTCGCGACGGCGACCCTTCAACGCTTACAACCAAGGCCACCAGCGACCAGGCCAGCTCGTCACCTGTTCTGGGGACGACGCGGTCCGCATGCGACGAATCGGCCCGCACGCCGGGGGCAGGCAGATGCCCTAGACCCGCCCCCGCCTGTCGCACCCGAGCCGTAGTCTGGACCGGTGGCATTGGCCCTCTACCGCAAGTACCGCCCCGGACGCTTCGACGACGTCATCGGGCAGGAGCACGTCACCGAACCGCTGAAGCGGGCGATCGACAGCGACCGGGTCCACCACGCCTATTTGTTCTCCGGCCCGCGCGGGTGCGGCAAGACCTCCAGCGCCCGCATCCTGGCCCGCTCGCTGAACTGCGAAAAGGGCCCGACGTCCCAACCGTGCGAGGAGTGCGACTCCTGCATCGCGCTCGCCCCCAACGGCCCCGGCGGCCTGGACGTCATCGAGATGGACGCGGCGACCCACGGCTTGGTCGATGACGCCCGGGAGTTGCGCGAGCGCGCGATGTTCGTGCCCGCTCAGAGCCGGTACAAGGTGTACATCATCGACGAGGCCCACCAGCTCGGCCCGGGTGCGGCCAACGCGCTGCTCAAGCTCATCGAGGAACCGCCGGAGCACGTGCGGTTCGTCTTCGCGACGACCGAGCCTGACAAGATCATCGGGACGATCCGCTCCCGCACCCATCACTACGCGTTCCGGCTGGTCCCGGCCCGGGTGCTGGCCAAACACCTCGGGGCTGTGTGTGACGCCGAAGGCGTCCCGGCCGAACCCGCCGCGCTAGCCCTGGTGGCCCGCGCCGGTGAGGGTTCGGTGCGCGACTCGATGTCCATCCTGGGTCAGCTCGTGAGTGGCACCGGCCCTGACGGCCTTACGTACGACACGGCTGTGCAACAGCTCGGGGTCACGGATTCCTCCCTGCTCGACGACGTGACCTCCGCGATCGCGGCTGGCGACGTGGCCCGGCTGTTCGTGCGGATCGGCGATGTCGTGGACTCAGGGCACGACCCGCGCCGCTTTGTGACCGACCTGCTGGAGCGCTTCCGGGATCTGCTCGTGCTGCATGTGCTGGGGGTCGACAAAGCCGCCCAGCTCGTCGACCTGCCCGAGGATCGACTGCCCGAACTGCATGAGATGGCTCAAGGATTCGGCCGCGCTGAGCTCAACCGGATTGCCGACGCCCTGTCCGACGCCCTGTCGGAACTGCGTGGTGCGACTGCTCCTCGCCTGCATCTGGAACTGCTGATGTCGGAGGTCTGCCTGCCGTCCGGTGTCAACGACAATCTGGACATGCTGGCCCGGCTCGACCGCCTCGAGCGGCGGCTGGAAACCGTGGCCGGCCGGGCAGCCGCAGCCCCGGTGGAAGCCACCCCCGCTCCGGCCCCAGCGCCGGCAGCAGCGCCGACCCCGAAACCCAAGCCCAAGCCCACCGCCCCCGCGCCCACGGGTGCGCGCAAACCGCCCGGACCACCGCCGGCACCCAGCGTTCGGCAGCCTCCGACAACTCCGCAGCCGGTACCGCAGCCGCAGCCGGTGAGTTCCGGCGACGTGACGCTGGACCGGGTGCGCGACTTGTGGCCCCGGGTTCTGGACCGGGTCCGGGAGGGCAGCCGCGTGGCGTACCTGCTGGTGCGGGAAACGAAGCCGATTTCGCTGTCCAACAACATCCTCACGCTCAGCCAGTCGAACAGCGGTGCCCTCGCGGCGTTCATGCAGGGCGGGCATGCGGAGCGCGTCCGGCAGGCCATCCTGGACGAGCTCAAACTCGACGTGACGGTCGAGATGACGCTGGGCGATTCCGCCGCTCCGGAGAAGGCTGCACCCGCCCCGGAACCGGTCGTCGAGGACGACGCCCCCCGCGAGGACGACGAGGCGATCGATGCCAGCCCGGAGAACGGCCTGGCACTGCTGGAACGGGAACTGGGGGCGCGCAAGATCACCGAGTTCGAGGCGGAGTAGGTGTACCAGACCTCCTACGAAGGCGCCCTGCAGGAGCTCATCGACCAGTTGCAGCGGTTGCCCGCCGTCGGCCCGAAGGGCGCCCAGCGCATCGCCTACTACCTGCTGGAGGCCGAGCGGGAGGATGTCGAGTCGCTGTCCACGGCGCTGCTCGCGGTCAAGGACCGGCTGAGCGTCTGCCGGATCTGCCACAACACCGCCGAGGGTGAGTTGTGCCGGATCTGCCGTGACGACACCCGCGACCCCACCGTGCTCTGCGTGGTGGAGGAGCCCAAGGACGTCATCGCGATCGAGCGGACCCGGGAGTTCACGGGGAGATATCACGTGCTGGGCGGGGTACTTGATCCCATGCGCGGTATCGGGCCGGACCAGTTGACCATCAAGGGTCTGTTCCAGCGGCTGTCCGACGGCGCGGTCAGCGAGGTCGTGCTGGCTACTGATCCGAACACCGAGGGCGAGGCGACGGCCGCGTATCTCGGGAGACAACTGGCCTTGATCGGGGTCACCGTGACACGGTTGGCCAGTGGGTTGCCGATGGGCGGCGACCTGGAACTTGCCGACGAGGTCACCCTCGGTCGGGCTTTCGCAGGACGCAGGAGGATCGATGAGTGAGTTGCCCGGGGACGAGGTGGCGTTGAGCGCTCCCCCCACTCCCGAGGATGCCGGAGCGCGGGCATTGTGCGACGAAACAGCCGCCGTGGTCCAGGACTTCGTGCGGGCCATCGAGCAGGTCGCGGGCGGCGGGTTGCACGACACCGCCATCTCGCTGCTGCTGATCCACACCTCGCAACTCGCCGCACAGGGCGCCCGGCTGGGTGCCATCACCGACGTCGTGCCGGAGGGCCTGTACGAGCCGGACACCGGACCCGAGCCGGAAGTGGATGCCCTGCGCCTGCGGCTGGCCGATGTGTTCGCCCACGCCGACAACTACCGGACCGTGGACGACCCCTACTTCCCCGCGCCGGAGATCGTCGAATCCTGCCTGTCCGACGACCTGTCCGGCATCGTGACCGACCTGCTACACGGCCTCGGGCACTACCAAGCGGGGCGCATGATCGAGGCATTGTGGTGGTGGCAGTACGCCTACTTGTCGAGCTGGGGTGAGGACGTGCTCAACGCCCAGCAGGCGCTGCGGTCGTTGGTCGCGCATCTACGGCTGGATCTCGAACCGCAAGTCGGCTGATCCCAACCCCGTTGGGCCAAACCCCCCTACAAACCAAGTTCGCGGTCAGCGGAGCGCACCTTCCAGGAAACCCACTGCAGTCGGCACGTACCAAGGCTGCGGCTCACGGCCATGGAACCCGACGTGGCCCCCGTGGTCGGTGAGTATGCACTCCACATTAGGCAGCGCCGACCAGTCCACCGCGTCGTACGGGCCCACCGGCACCATCGGATCGTCGCGGGAATGCAGGACCAGCAGCGGCACCTCGACCTCGGGCAGAAAGCGGATGCTGGAGTTGACCGCGTAGTACTGTGCCGCGTCCCGCCACCCATGCCGGGGCGCGGTGATGGCGTTGTCGAATTCCACGATCGTGCGGGCCGCGACGACCGCCTGGCGCTCCTCCGGCGTGTAGCGGGCGCCCGGACGCAGCACCTCCTGTTTGAGCCGGCCGACCAGGAACTTCTCGTACCACCCGCCGGCGCGGCGGTGCAGGTGCTCAGCCCCGACGGCCAGGTCCAGCGGCGCCGACACCGACACTCCGGCCACCACGCCCGGCGTGTGCTCCCCCAGCAGCTTGATGGTGGCGTTGCCCCCGAGGGAGAAGCCCACGACCGCGGTGGGCGCCGCGAGTTCCTCGATCACGGCGCGCAGGTCCTGGGTCTTGCCGCCGTGGTACATGCCCACCGAGTAGTCCCCGGACGTGCCGGCGCCACGCAGATCCACCCGCGCCACCGGGAAGCCCGCTTCCAGCATGCCCTGCGCCGTCCAACGGACGTACTCGGACTCCGCACTCCCACCCAGACCGTGGACCAGCAGCACCAGCGGCCGGTCCGACTGGCCTTCGTGCAGGAACACCGCCAGCCGATCCCCGTCCCCGAGGTCCACCAGCCGCATCAGGGCTGCAGGCAGGTCGATCCGCGGCGGGCGCAGGCGGGCGCGCACGGTCTGCAGGTGCTTGTTGGACCAGCCGCGACGGGGGGTGAACTCCTCCATGTTCCAAACCTGGCCGGACTCCCTTGCGCCCGCCAGGTTTTGACGCCGACATGCCGTGGTTGGCACGCAGGGACGGCGTGTCGCGTTCGAAACCTGGCCACCTCGGAAGTGCAGTTCACGTACTCGGCCAAGTTTTGAACGCGGGGAGTTCAGCAACGGCATCGTCGCTGATGTCCGTCTCCGCGGCTAGGCTGACCTTGTGTCCGCAGCGATCATCTGGCTCGTGGCAGCAGTCCTGCTCGCCATCCTCGAGGTCGTGAGCCTGGACTTCGTCCTGATCATGCTGGCCGCCGGGGCTCTTGCCGGCGCAGGGGCGGCAACACTGGGGGCGCCGATCATCGTCCAGGTCGGAGCGGCCGCCGTCGTTTCGGTTCTCGGCATTGCCGCGGTGCGCCCCATCGCACTGCGCCACCTGAAGTCCGGTCCATCCGCGCTGACCGGCGTCGACGCCCTGATCGGGCAGAAGGTTGTCGTCCTTGAGGACGTGACGCCGAACAGCGGCCGCGTGAAGCTCAACGGCGAGATCTGGTCGGCCCAGCTCGAGGAGGGCTGGGAACCACTACCCACCGACACCCCTGGAACCGTGGTTGCCATCCGCGGCGCCACTGCCATCATCCGGCCCTACTGAGGAGAACCCCATGACTACGGCCATTGCCAGTCTCGTCGTCGTGCTGCTCGTCCTGCTGTTCATCGTGATCGTGCTGGCCAAGACGGTCCGGATCGTCCCGCAGGCACAGGCGTGCGTGGTGGAGCGGCTCGGGCGGTACAGCCGCACGCTGAACGCCGGCCTGCACATCCTGATCCCGTTCGTCGACCGGATCACCTCCCGGTTGGACCTGCGCGAGCAGGTGGTCACGTTCCAGCCACAGCCGGTGATCACCGAAGACAACCTGGTCGTGAGCATCGACTCGGTCATCTACTTCACGGTCACCGACCCGAAGGCCGCGACCTACGAGATCAGCAACTACATCTGGGGCGTCGAGCAGCTCACCGTCACGACCCTGCGCAACGTGGTCGGAAGCATGGACCTCGAGGCCACACTGACCTCCCGCGACCAGATCAACAACCAGTTGCGCGGGGTCCTGGACGAGGCCACCGGCAAGTGGGGTATCCGCGTGAACCGGGTGGAGCTCAAGGCGATCGACCCGCCGCCCAGTGTGCAGGAGTCCATGGAGAAGCAGATGCGCGCCGAGCGGGACCGGCGGGCTGCGATCCTCACCGCCGAAGGTGTCAAGCAGTCGCAGATCCTCACCGCCCAGGGTGAGCGGGAGGCGGCCGTGCTGCGCGCCGAGGGTGAGAAGCAGTCCGCGATCCTGCGGGCCGATGGTGAGGCGCAGGCCGTGCAGAAGGTCTTCGATGCCATCCACGCCGCCGACCCCGACCCCAAGCTGCTTGCTTACCAGTACCTGCAGGCGTTGCCGCAGATCGCCAAGGGTGAGTCGAACAAGGTGTGGGTGGTGCCCGCTGAGCTCACCAACGCGCTGGAGAACTTCGCCGGAGCATTCAAGCCCCCGGCGAGCTAGGTGACCAGCCCCGGTCCCTAAGGCGCAGCCTCTGCCGGTCGTCCGGCCCTGTCCCCCGTAATGAGGACATGACCCGTCCACTCGTCCGGCCGAGATGCACAACACTCGATCCCAGACCCGTGCCGTCGGACGGGTGTGGGAGGGACGCGCGGTGCTTGACCAGGAACTGCAATGGGACGGACAGAACTGGTATCGATGGGATGGCCACGACTGGGTGGTCGATGCCACGGTACCGCCTCCAGCAGGCGGTGGTGCCTCTCCGTTGCCACCGACGGTGCCCGGCGCCAACCTCGACTGGCAGGTGCCGGCCGCGGCCGATGGGGAGCCTGATGCCAGCTCCACCACCAACCGGACCCGCATCCTTGCTGGTGCGGCGGTTGCGGTCGTGGCATTAAGCGCCATTGCTGCTGGGGCGTTCTTCCTCAAGGGCGACGGCCAGACGCCCACGCCTGCCAACGAAGGTCCTGCGCAGGCTGCGATGGAGCCGGAACCGACCCAGGTCATCGCGTTGCCCAGGGGCGCAGATCGGCCGCTCCTGCCCGCGCCCGCCAAGCCGAGGCAACAAGCGAAGGACGGCTACTTCTACGGTGTCTCCGGGGAGTACAAAGAGAAGTGCGCCCTCCCCGACTCAACACAAACGGTCGTCACACTGCCGTATGACACCTGGGTCACGCTGAACCAGGAACCAGCCGTCATACAAGCGGGCAACGAGGTGCGAATCGACGATCTCGGCATACCCGTGTTTGCGTGCTCGGAGAACGTCGCACTAGCCGCCGTGCGAACACCATCCGGGGCCTTGGACTTCAACCGTCCGGCCGACTGGACCGGCGGCACCTACACTCCCGTGCAACTCAAACCAGCAGAGATCCGCCACAGTACGTGGATCCTGCGAAGCCCCGATGGGCAGCAGTTCCAACGCACTGCCGGCAGTAACGAGGACGAAGAGGTTTCAACAACGCCCGCGGTTGAGTCAGGGGAACCCGAAACCATGGGGTCCTAACCAAGCACGCACTCGGCGAGACGGGGCTGAGCGTGTGAGATGCGATGCCCGCACATCGAGGGTTCGCGGCGCTATGGCATCAGATCCGAGGGCTGCGCAGATCGCGCGTTTGGAGGCGCGTTGCAGCCGGGACATCATGAGCCCGTGGTTGCCTAGTAGCGAATGTCCGTGCCGCGCTCGCCACGAGGCACGACGTACCGAGCAGCACACGACTCATCGTGGCGGTGACACCACGCCAACGCTCCCCGCGCCGAGTCGTAACTCTTTGGAATCAAGGAGACGTACATGGGGGTTCCCGGACACACCGTGGGAGGCTTCACGGAGATGTCCTCGAAGGCCACCGTGATCGCGTCATAGTCCTGCGACAAGCGAGCATTGGAGGCCAGGATCGCCGCGTCGGTCAACGGGTAGTGCAGCGTAGTCAGGTTCTGGCATCCGCTGGCCACCTGCGGCACCCAGGTGTAGTCCAGACCGTCACGGACAGGCAGCGCTGCTTGCGAGCGATCGGCCAGTATGGCGCCGGCCGTGTCCTCGTCCATGGCCAACGCACTGCGCCAATTCGCATCGACCGCATCTGCATCGAGGGCCCCGTCGGCGACCTGGTCCAGGCTGATGGGCCTGCCGGATCGCGTTTCCCCGTCCAGACCCTGGTCGGGACGCACCGAGACCTCCAGGGTGGGAGCCTGCTTCCAAGCCGGTGGCTGGGCAACCCATCCGGTGGGCGCAATCGTCCAAACGCCTTCGTTCTCGCTCGCTGATACCTCCCAGGTGCCCGCGCGGTTGTTCTCGAACAAGTGCGCCAGACCCGAACCGGAATCGCCGGAAACGTCCAGGGACAGCGACAGGCTTCCATCACCCAGATCCCCCGACCAGGCACCCGACCCAAGGTCCGGTGCGGTTGATCCGGCAGCGACCTCCCGTGCAGAGGGATGCTTGGCGGTGGCGGAACTGCTGGTACTGGGGGATTGCTGACCACCTCCCAGCCTCGGCCCGATCAGTGCCGCTGCGGCAATGAGGACGGCAAATCCAGCGACCCAGGCAATCCAGCTGCGCCCCTTGACTGCAGGCGCCTGGACGGGCGCGGCGACCGGGTCGGAAGCCGCGGGTGCCACCGCCTCGAACCCACACAAGGGACAGACGAGATCCGTGGAGGCGCGCTTGCCTCCGCATTGGCTACAGACCTGTTCGTGCATCACGCCGCAGGGACCAGGCCGGCCAGCATCAGGAACCACTTGATCGGGTCCAGACACCGATAGGACGGCGTTCCATGCCGAGCCACTCGTTGGGCCACAGGCGGCGTGCCCAGTGAGGAGATAGCGAAGAAGCGCGCCCTGCCGTCACCGAAAGCTTGGGCGCGTTCTACCAACTGCGGCTGGTCCAGGTAGCGAGCACACAGCGTCCGCAGCTCGCAGTCCAGGAGGTCTGCGTCATCCAGGTCGTAGGCCCGATGATCCAGACTCGGGTCGTGGTGAATGCGCAGGCCGTGCCCCGCCAGGGCCTCGCTGAGCGGCGTCTCCGGGACCTGACTGGCAGCAAGGACAAGGTCGAACTTCGAAATGGTGACGGCCATCGGCGGACGGCGTGCCCCGCTGCCCAGAACGCTACCGGCCAAAGACTCCACATTGCCCCAGACAGCGGCGGGGTTGAAGCCGGCCGAATGCAGATCAACATGACCGTCCAGAGCATTGCGGACCGCCCGGGCATCGCCGGGGTCCACAAGCAGAATGAGCCCGTCGGCCTGCACCAGGAAGCGGAAATGCTCACGGTCCATCGCCGCGTCTTGCACGTTCTCGCCGGCGACGTCGCGGAGCACGAGAACGTGATCCCGCGATCGGCCGGCCTCCTGGATCCGCAACATGATCGGCTCTTGCTGCACTTGTCGCCGGAAACCGCCCGGCGACTCCGGAGCGGTCGAACCGTAGAGCGAAGCGCTCGGGTCGAGCCGTGTGAAGCGCTGCTCGAAGGAGATGCGCGATTCTGTCGAGTAATGACTCACCGTAAGGCCGTTGAGCCGTCCCCAGGTGAGAAGCAGATTTGCCACCATCCACACGTAGACCGTCTTGCCGGAGTTGCGGGTGCCTGCCATCGCCAGGCACGTCGTCGTGACCTCATGCCACCCCGGAGGCAGTGCCTGTCGGCATGACTCATACCAGCAGTGCGGCACCAAGGCCACGCCGTGCTCTTCGCAGATCCCCTTCTCCCCTGCAATCGACTGGGGCGTAGCCATCGCACACTCGGATCCATCGCCCTTCGACTTGACCGGGCACGCCACCAACTCGTGCTTGGCCGGGAGGGCTGCAAAGCAGTATGGACAACGCCGATCGGTCAGTTGCTGACTCACGTCGCGGCACCTTCTTCCGTCTCGACGAATGCGCGCAGGCGTTGCGTTATCCAGTGACGCACAGTGCGCTCGATGTCCACGGTGTCGCAGGAGAAGGCCAGTAGATCTCCTCCCTGCTCAATGCAAGCCCGCTTCGCGTTGTCGACATCCTGCGCATTCGCTCTCGTGTGACCCTGCGGTAGCAACAACGCGAAGGGGATCGACGTCGTGACTGCAGCCGGCTGGCTCACCAAGGGGTCGTCGCTGATTATGACGGCGTAGTGGATCTCGCGCTCGGGCAACTCGGCCCACGGGATCTGCACGCCGCTGACATACAAGTCACTGACCTGGCGGCGGTCGGCGGGAGTCAACCACTGCGATCCTTGTGCCGCTGAACCAACGACGAACTCCTGTGGTTCGTCCACTCCCAGCACGTCGCTGAGGCACTGCCTCACCGCACCAAGGATGAGCTCCTTGCTCCCATCCCTGTCCATGTAGGCACAGGAGGCGGAACCGTCGGTCAGGATCGCGATGTTGGGCTTGCGGGTGGTTGCCGCGACCCACGCGCCGGCCTCACCGGACGATTGGGGCCGGCGGGCGCCTACAAGGCTGCGGACGGACGCTTCGGCGTCCTCCGGAACCACGAACTCAATGAGCGGGACGTGGCGCTGGCCGACGACATGCAGCTCCTGCAGCATCACCGAATCCTTCGGAGTTCCCGCACCGACCGCGCGAAACTCAACGACCACCGTCCCTTCGATCCTGTCATCGGCACTAACCAGCTGCAGAGACGTCACGGTGCCTGTCTGCGCCTCGATCACGAACTTCCCCGCGGAGGCCCGTCGAACTTCGCCACCGGGTGGGTCCGCCTGCACTTCGCACCGAGCGGCACCGGGTCCTCGTAGTGAGATCAGGAGTCGTTCGAGGTGACCCAACGGCATCACTTCACCCGGGGAGAGACTAGGCACGCAGGGCTCCTGACGAATCGGCCGGCAGCGGGTCGTAATGGTTCTCCAACCGGTCGGAGAGCATCGCAAGCTCTCTGCGCTGGTTGCTGGCCAGCCGCGGCATTCGTGCGCACAGGTCCAGTGAGTAAGCCCACTGACCGGCCAGCCTCAGGTCACCATCCAGAGGCAAGGCAGCGTCCAGGATGGCCCATCCCATTGAGTTCGGCGTACCCCGAGTATCTGGAACAGGAGACCCCAGAAACCCTGAGAGCGGCGCGGTCGAAGGGAAGCCGGACGCAGTGCGGCCGAGCCAGCAGGTGAGGAACGAGTCCAGCAGTTCCCCAGGTCGCAGGGGCTCCCGCCAGTTCCCGGTCGGTGCATAGCGCAGCGCAGCCATAAGCACGCGCGGGTTCACCGGTACCTGCGGCGGCGCGAACTCGTTGTGCGAACACGCAAGCACGACGACATTTCGCAGCATCTGCTCCAGCAAGTCCCTGACGGCGCCCGAGGTTGTGTCGTTGAGAAGGCCCGCCCCGAGAGCCTGGTAGGTCCTGCGCAGGCTGTCCAGGGCGACGCGCGGCGGGGGCGCCGCCACTCGATGGAGTTCGACCTCGTTGATGGCACCAGCCGGGCCAAGACTGGCAGCCAGCAAGTAGCTCAGGTCACTTGGCGGCATGTCCCGGAGTTCTTCGCGCAGGGCTGCCGCCTCCCAGCGCGGAGCCTGCCTCTGCAGGTGATCATGCGTGACGATTGGGCCCACGGCTGCCGCCAGCAAGGGATACTGATCCGCGGCTCCCAGGAGGTCGGGCCAGTGCTGCGCCGTTATTGCCTGCCCGTGCAGATCGGCACAGTATCGGCCGAGTTCCGATGCCAGTGCTGACGCCTCTTCGGGCCTGTGTTGAATCGACGCGGCGATTGCCCGCAGAGCCATAGCAATCACGTCGTGCCAGTCTGTGATCGGTCGTCCGCACTGTGCGCACAGCCGTGCGTCCATTGCCGGTGTCAGCGATGAGGGGTTGTCGGCATCTACCTTGCGAACCCCTTGGGGCACCCAGCGCAGTTCGGTGAACCGCAGCCGCAATGGTTCGTTCCCCGGCACGGAACCCGGGGCCGACCGGATCTCGCAACTAAGGTCCCACGCGACGTCCGTGGGTATGAGTTCGTGCAGCACATCAAGCAGAAGCGGCGCCCAATCCAACGTGCTGAAGCCGACCCACAACGTGCCTCCCGTGGGGTTTCCGGCGTGGTCAACCATCTCCGCCAATGTCAACAGGCGAGCGGCAGCCTCCTGATCAGCCGGCATGGTCTGCACCAGCCGCTCCAAGGTCAGATCCGATGCGACGTCCAAAGCCAATGCCGTGGTCCGGTCGCCGAGCAGCGAAGCCGCCCCGACCGCCTGAGGACCGAACGGAGTGAGCCAGGAGTCCGAAGCCCAGAGTTGACCGGGGCTGACGGTCGCCGCAACGGCTGCCCGTTCGACGATGAGGCAGTCGCTGAACGTGTTGTCCGGACGGTTCGACGCATCCACGCCGGCCGCGACAGAGTGGATGAGATACCGCCACCGGTCGCCTGGCTCTCCGACCCACAGCAACCGTCGCTCACGCTGATCGGATCGAGAGGCGACCGGTCCGTCGGCACTCTTGAGGCGCTCGCAGAAGCGGGTCCAATCCTCAGCGACCTGGTTCGGCATGTCACCGACCTTCGACGTGATTCGCCACCCATCGGCACCCTGCGAGGTGTAGAGCGCGCGGCCGACCACCGCTCCGCACGAGATGGTCACATGGTTGAGTCTCATCGGTCCTCCCGTTTCGGGATCAGCAACTGCCCCACGGGGGGGTCGATCACAGCAATCGGTTTGCCCGGCCGGGCCAGAAGTCTCACGAAACCGGGCCCTGGGAAGTCCTCCAGCTGAACACTCTCGGGTTGGCCGCGACGCAACTCCAGGCGCCATTTGCGCAGGACCTGCTCTCGGTCTGCTGGGGTAAGGGGAAGCAACGTGGGGTGCCAGGCCAGCATGAGGTCCGCTTCGCGGATGTCCTCTTGGGCCTCGATCGTCAAGGTGCGCTTCGTCCGTCGGATTCCCGCAGACGTCTCGATGCGGTATCGCAGCATCGTTGGGAAGGAGTGTTGGACGCTTACCGGCTCGGAGAATCGTGCTTCCTTGCCGAACTTGCACGCGGCGAGGTGCAACTCGCAGGTCCCGGCCTTGAACTTCTCGCGCTCTACCCGGAACCCACCGAACGTCCTGTGGTCCTCATGGCTGATCCGGTCGAGTTGGGGGTACGTGGCGGGGTCGATCGTCTGACCGGGCGCGCTGACGTATAGGCACACATCGGACGCTCCCTGCGGCCACTCGAAGATGACCAGAATGCGCTCGACCCGATCCTCCACGTACGGTTCGACGGGCGGTCGCAAGTTCAAGATTTCCCTGGGAACACCGGGTGCGCACTTGTCCTCGAAGACGGTCACCGGGGTGAAGAAGAGCTGGGCGCAGTCCTCGGGAATGGCCACATCCCGTATCCATCCGACATCGCCCTCGTACGAGGGGCGGCGCTTGAGGCAATCCTGCTCCCGCAGCTCGGTCTCTGACGCGAGATCTGCCGCTGGGATCACTCCCACTTCGTGACTACCGACTGTCGGGCGGGCCTGCGACCGGTAGATCCGGACATCCACGCCGGGGATCCGAGTCCAGCACAAGTCCACCGCGTAGCGACCCTCTTGCCTGATGACGCGCAAGTCGCCGACCGGACGCAACGCCGCCGGAGCCTTCGCCTGGCGTCGCACGGGCACGGACCATTCCAGGTGCCCATCGATCTCGCCTCCGGCATAGATCGTGTAGACGTACTTCTGACCCGGCTGCACGTCCCAGTCGACGAACCCCCCGCCCGGCGCCGTCTCGCATTCATCAGGTGTGGGGATGTACCCGCGAGCGGTCTGGGTGCTCTGCTTGGCCCACCTGAACTGCTGGCTCGCATCCGGCACGTCCCGCCACGCAGCGACGATCTGTCCGTGGTCGAAACTGAGATCCACACCGGAAGGAGGCCAGACCAAAGCCGCTGCGGCCAGCGGGTACGGGGACGACTTCAGTGCCGCCTGCGTACTCACTCCCCGGTAACACCAGACCTCGTAGAAGCGGACGGCGGACTCGGGCGGATTCACCGCAGCAGCATCCTCGGCACCGAGTCCGCAGGTCAGAGTGAGAGTTCCCTGCACATCGGTGCACTCGTCGTCAGGTCGATCGCCGTCACGGAAGAGCACGCGGTAGACGCAGACGTCAGGCGAGTCCGTCTCAGGCGCCTCCCAGGCCAGGTTGGCAACAACCTCACCCGCCGCGTCGACAACCGCCCGCACGCGTAGCGCCTGGTTCGGCCAGGGAGTCACTCCCCAGTCGAAAGCCGGAAGCTCAAAGAGGTCCACGGCCACGCCATCGAGGTCCACCGGGTTGGTTCCCGCGACCACGAAGCCCGGGGCGTCCTCGGATGGACCAGATTCGGCATCAGGCATGTGCTCGAGATCGACCCGAGCCTCCTCCGTCGGTTTGCGCAGATTGGCCAGCGGATCATCGTCAGCCATTCCTCACCACTCCCATTCGGCTTGATCTGTGGACTCTATTGGGGCAGCAGCGCTGCGGCTGGGTTCCCATGCAGTCGGAACTCGTGCACCATCGGAACCCGCACCCAGGGGCTGCATCCCGGCCCGCAGCGCCCAGACGAAAGCCCACAGCAGAACCACCAGGCTGCCCAGCAGGCACAGGTAGGGGCCGGAGCCGATGCTGTACTCGGTCGAGACCTGGGCATGCGCCGCGCCCATGAAGGAAGCAGCGTTCGCCACCCGGTCGGCCTTGTCACCGAGGTCATCAACGACACTCTCAGAGAGGATCAACCCCCCAGCGATGGCCGCCGGAATCCACGCCACCATCGCTGCGGTGCCCACTGCAGCCGCAATCCCCGACCGCACGACCACCACGCCGCAGGCAACGAGCGCCAGCCCGAGCAGGGTACCCAGAATCGGCAGCTGCGCGACGGACGCCAGATCGAATCCGGCTTCGACAACCTCCAGTTCCTCGGCTGATCCCTCGACCTCGCCGGCCGCCCAGGGAAGCCAGGCCGCGAGGCCAACCAGGACGCCTCCCCCAATTGCGGCCCACCCCAAGCGGCGCCACGCCGGGGTAGCCCGCAACGGCAGCGGCTGGTCGGCAAGCAGCCGCATGCCCGCCAGTCCCGCGGCTCCCAGGACCGGCACGACGATCGAGACCGCTGCGCCCAACCAGCGCGGCACAGTCGCCCACCGTGCGATCACCGCACCGACCGCTCCCCACGCCAGCGTGTGGATAAGAAGGTAGAAGGTCAGGGAACGCATGTCACATGCCCTGAATCGAGATCTGCGGGGCATGATCCACGGTTTCCTCCGCCTGCGCGACCGCCGTCCGCAGCTCGAATGCAGCCGCATTGGTACTTGGCGAGTAGACAACTGCGGAGTCGATCTCGTCCAGCCAATGTCTGGTCGGGAGGTTCGTGACGATCTCCGAACTCGACACGATCACCTCGTCGGCTCGTCGCATCTCCGACTGGATTCCCGCAGCGGAGAAGAAGTCCACGTTGAACAGCGCCGGACTGACCTGGTCGGTCAGGCGCTGCGTGGACGGCTTACCTCCCGCGCCGACCTGCTCGACGGCGAATGCCCGGCGCAGTTCCGCCAGCCGATGCCGGTCGATCGTTGAAGTGATGCGCTGCATCTGCTGGCGATCGATCTGCGCCGCGATGGACGGGCGCACAGCCGGTGCATCCGCGTCCGGCGCGAGCATCACCTTCCGAAACCCAGCCAGGAACGAGTCCGACTGGGTATCCACCTGCTGAAGAACATCATCCGGACCCACCGACCGCAGATGGGGCGTCTGTCCAACAAGTTCGGCGTAAGTCGTCGTGACCAGCTGCCTCCAAAGTCCGCGTACTTCGGGTCGCAGTCCCTCGGCAATCTCGGCGACGCATCGGCGAGCGGCATCCTCATCGACGGCTCGATAGACCCCGCAACTCACCGTTTTGGGCACGGCTCCCGCCATACCGGAGAACGTCTCCCCGGCATCTTCACTTCGGCCGAAGGGCTGCGCGAGAAATGCGCTGAGTGCTGGAGCCCAGATTCGGTACTGCGCGTAGAGCTTGGCCAGACGCCGGGCGTTCTCCACCGCGACGGGCAACTCGGCCAGTGCCTGTTCCTCGGCATTCGCGGCGTCGTCCCTGCGGTTCTGCAGTTTCAGGAGAGCCTGCTTCGTCTTCACGTACTTCGTCATGAGGGCGATCAGCCATCCCACCAGCACCAACCCTGTCAACATGATTGCGAGGCCGGCCAGCACGCCGATCCCCTTCAGCAGCCAGATGACGCCCAGGCAGCCGATGCCACCGAACAACGACGCGCGACCAAACGTGCGCAGCGAGTGCACGAGGGTCTCGGCTTCTGCGTTGTCCGCCTCCTGCGGGCGCTGCAGTTCCCTGACGAGCTCAGTCACGCGGCGCTCGTGTTTGGCCAACTGCGAGGCGATGGATATGCCCACCTGCCCCATGTAGGACCGTTCCCAGGGTCCGTAGGCCTCACTCAACTCGGCCTGCTGCTCATCGGTACTCGTTTGCCAGGATCCGCCCGAGGCACTCGACTGACTCATCGCCTGCAGCGCACCGTGCACGGCACGGGTGTCGTGCAAAGCGACTCCTTCGACCGGAACTCCTACGAGCAACTGCCCACGGGGACGCCACCGCCCCACATTCGGCGCCACGTCGTCAATGCGGAAGTAGCGGGCCTTGCTCTCCTGAATGACGGGGCGCACGGAGCCCTGCTGCGCGCCGGAAACCAGTGCGAACGCGCCGTCCAGGCACGCCTGCCAGAAAGCCCCTTGGCTGGCACCCGAACCAGTTTCGGGGATCCTGACACCCGGCAGGTCACGAAGCCGGGAGTCGAGGTTCGTGAGCTGGTTCTGCAGACTCTCGAGTTCGTCGGTCCGATTGTCGGCAGCAACTCCTGCGACCGTCACCGTCTTGGCGGAGTCCTGTCCGAATACCATGCCCTGCACCGCATTGGCCATCCGCGACTTCGCGCTGTACGACAGTCCCGCTGCGACCTCGCGAGGCGAGCGAATGAGCGCGGCCGCCAGGAACTTGACGTACATGACCAGTGCAGCCCAGGCCCCCACGCGCTGCGCGGCCGCCCGGCCTTTGCGCGGCGGCTGGGGCACGAGCTGCACTTGCAGTTCCCGGGCGCGCGACCTCACATCGCTGTTGCTCAGGGCGGACTGGGCCGCTTGAGAATGCAGTTGCTCGGCGTTGAGCACCCCGGCTCGGATGCGATCAGCAATCTCGGTGGCGCTCACCCGGCGGTGCTGGACTCTGCCGAGCCGGAACTCGTCCGTGGCGTCTGTGTGGTCGAAGAAGGAAGGTCGCGAGCCCGCCCAAAGGCCGGCAACAGTCGCCGTGTAGGCCGCGACGTGCGCAGCGAAATTCATGAGACTCTCGGGACTGGAGGCGTCATAGAACACCGGAAGGCCAGCGGACTCCACGGACGGCGATTGCTCCGGAGCACAGATCGAGGTGTCCCAGCCGGGCCAGGGCCCCAAATCAGGGTCCCACTGCGACCCATGGCTCGGCACCATGACGTCCACACGGGCCACGAGTTCCAGGCTGGCCCCGAGAGTGCCACATCCCGCCTGGAGCACGTCCCGCCGGGCACGCCAGTCCTCCCCGCACCCGATGATGTCGATGGCGATCAGACGGACCTCTCGGCCATCTCTGATGTCCAGCAGCCGCACCCAGCGAGGACCCTCTGCCGCGCTCGCCGGCAGCCGCACCGCCAGGTCGGCGAGATTGGCACCATGCGCCGTGATCTCGGCCAGCGAGACCAGACCGTAGTCCGAGAGCCAAGCGCTCGCGTGCCAGTCCTCGAGGATGTTCACCACAGAACGCGCCACCGCCTGCTCAGGGTCGAAGACCAACAGGTTGAAGGTGCCCATTACATCGCCATGGGGCCGTCGGTCGTGGTCGCGTCCGTGGTGATCGCCTCCACCAGCTTCAGCACCTCTTCAACGGCCCAAACAAAGTCCTCCGCAATCCCCGCCAGCAGCGGGTACCGGTCGAATTGGTGGAAGTGCGGATTGGCCCGAACATCGCCCACTTTGAAATACTCGCTGTAGTCGTCCCGGTTCTTGCTCAGGAAGGCGACGGCAGCCTGTTGCCTCCCTTCGACTGACGTCAGGTCAACTGACTGCCCGTCGAGGCCTTTGTCCCAGCCTGCTGGCGGAGCCCCGGGGGGACGTACTCCGTCCACCAGCCACTGCCGAAGGAAGAACTCCCCGTTCGCGGTCAGGAAGTCACGGCCGTCACCGATGACCTCGCCGAAGGTGTGCCGCAGAGTCACAAAGGCGTTCAACAGCTTGAAATCCTCGTCGTGGCCGCACGCCGCCAACGCCAGGAGGTGGCCTTCGAGAAGGGCCGCGGGTTCGTCAAGGCCCTGCTTGGCTGCATCCTGGAACGGCGACAGCAATGGGTTCGGGAAGGCGAACCAGCTCTCCGAGTCCTCCTCAAACACCTCGATCGGCTCGGACTTCGTATGTGGCTGGGTGCGGTAGCTACCCCGGATGCGGCCCGTGATCTTCGACACCACGTAGCCCGCCAGGAACGCCCTGCGTTCCCCCGGCGACATTGCGACGCATTGCGGAAGTGAACGCGCTCTCCGGTTGTTCCAGAATGCCTTGATGGCCCCGTCGGAACTTGCCTTCAGCCAGGCCGAGTTCAGGGGCTGGAGCAGCGAGGAGAAGGCCAGCGGTGACATCGGCGGGTACGCCGAGAAGACATCGATGAAGTCCGTCGTTCGGGACTCGTTCTGAGCATTCTCGAAAGCCGACGTCGTCACCGCTGAGGTGTTCGGCCGCAGTCGGAGGTGGTCCCCTAGTGCTTGCCTGACGACGTTGGACTCGGCGAATGGGATCGCTGAGAACTTGAAGTTCACCTGCACTAGTTCGCTGGCGTCCCGGTGCAACTTCTCCGCCGCCATGGGGTTGATAGCAACCAGCGGCAGCGCCTGTGCAAGAGCGGATTCGAAACCATTGAGCAGGCCTCGCAGCCGCTCGTCGAATTCTTGACTGCCTGCATCGAGGTACTCCGCAAGCCCGACGGACAGGTACTCCCCGAAATCGCCGTCCGCCCTGAACACCCAGTCGCGGGCACGCTCGATGATGTCCTCGGTGGAGCACGCGCACGAGAAGCGGGCTGCCGACTTCGAGCGGAAGACAGAGGCGTTCTCCGGATCGAAACTGAGCCCATTCGGGACCCAAGCGACGGTTTGCAGGATCACGCGCGCCTGCGCCGATTCGTCATTGTGGCCCAGCCAACGATCTCGCAGGATCTCAGTGACCATCAGGTCCACGGCTTCACTGGGCGATGGCCTCGACGGGCGGGCGTGCATCGTGGCAGCTACGTGCCCGTCGAACGTGCTGGGGAACGCGTCTGCCTTGAGCAGAACCACTTCGTTGTGGGCGCCTTGGAAGCGCTGGGGCACTCGCTCGTGGGGGCGGGGCCAATCGGCGTAGAGCGAGGACTTCAGGTCGGACTGCCCGGAGTCTCGTGGTTCCTTGCCCTTGGCCTGTTCCAATTCCCGTAATTGCAGTGCGAGGGCGTCGGCCAGTGGATGGGCGAATGACGGCCCGAAGTCCTCGAGCACCATTCCGATCAGGCGCGCCATCTCGCCCTCGGCGCTGCCGGCCAGTCGCTTGGCAATCGACGTCATGATGCGCTCTTGCAGGGGATGGCCCTGGCTGACGGCCGCGACCTGGTCGAAGTCCGCCGCGACCTGGTCCGGGATGTCGGGAGTGAAGGGCAGCAGCCGTGACGAACTGGCGCTCGCCGACAGCTGCTGACGCCACGATGCACACTGCGTCACCATGCCGAGGACGACCTGCCTGGCCACCGGCAGTCCGTAGCGCGTTGCGATCCCTTCCACCTCAGCCAGGAAGTCCCGGGTGAACTCCGCGTGCCAGCGGAACACCGCGGCGTAGGCGACCTTCGACAGTTCGGCATCGATGCTGGGCTTGCTGCGAGCCATGGATTGCCGCAGCGTCCGGATGAATGCCTTGCCTGCCAGAGTTCCGCTGAACTGGCCGTCGGTGAAGATCTGCCTTCCGGCGACCTCGCGCATCGAGCGAATGAGTTCCTGGCGGGTACCCTCCCCACCGCCGACACTCTGCCTCGAGATCAGTGCGATCGCATCCGTGGTCTCGGGTGAAAGTCCGAGGTTCGAGATCAGGCGACGGGCAGCCTCGTCAGTTGCCTCGGTCAGGTCCATCTCCGCTGACGTCTGGCCACGATCGTCCCTATGGCCTGCGATCAACCGGTCAACGGCAACCCGTGACAGCCGCTGCGCAACGTATTCGCCGTAACGATCCCTGCCCAGGGACAACCTGGCGTACCCGAATGTGCCCCAGAGCAGGGGATCACCGCCGGCGGAACCGCCTTCCCCCATCCACCGCTCATCCAGCGGGGTCGGGGACGGGTTGCCCAGATCACGAGTGCGGAACGCGTCCACCGCCGATGCCGAGGCGGTCAAACCCGCAAGGGCGACGCCCACTGCCCGGTAGATGGATTCGAGTTTCCCATCGCCGAAGGTCGCGCCTTGCAGGCCGTGTTTGGACCCGATGGGAAAGATGCGCCGGTACATCGTCGGGGTGTTGGGGGGGTTGATGCCGAGCATTCCCAGCAGTTCGGAGTCCGCTTCAGAGGCTCCCATGGAGGTCGCGAGCAACTCACCCATCATCGCCAGACCGTTGGCCTCCACGCCTCGCCTAGCCTGCGGTGGAATGCCCTCGAAGACTTCCGAGGTGTACAGGAACATGGCGGTGCTGGCTCCGAGCTGCCCGTCGATGGACGCCAGGATGCGGGGAACGTCCAGCACCATGGACGCCCCAGTACCACCTGCCATCGAGGAAACGATGAGCACCAGGGCGGCCGGGCTGACGGACTCACCCAGACGCTGCGCCAGATCTGTGAGTTCGTTCCTGCCATGCTCCGCGTACATCTTCGACCGGGCAGTCTTCAGCGCTTCGTAGATCGTCTTGGCCGAGTTGAGCGCCACGCCGCGCCCGACCGCTCGCTCCTGACCCGCCCCTTGGGACAGCGGCGGATCGCTCTTGTCCGGCAGCCGAAGCCAGCCCGATGTCAGATCGGGACGGGTGTGGCGGGTCTTGTTCCAGACCTGATCGGCCACGATCTTCCAGGTGAGTCCCGGCTGAGCCAGAGACACGTACATGCCACCTTGTTCATGGACGCCGGGAGGCCGATTGGGTTCGGAGTCGTCCGCTGAGTAGGGGACGTCGAGATGGACGAACTGCCAGGCCCCGGGCAACCGATCGATGGACGGATGACCCTCCTTGGCCAGTTTCCGTGACAGTTCGGTGCGCAGGTTGTCCATCATGTACTGGATGGTCGCCCCACCTGAACCACCGCATCCGATCACCAGCATCGGCTGATACGCCATTTCCACCCCTCACAAGACCGACGAAGGTCGAGCGGCGCACGCCACATAGGGCAGCCACCAGATCTGCCCCGAACCTAACCGCAGGCGCAGTCGCTCCACAGCCCCTGCGAGTCCCCCATTGAGGGGACGCCGACCCGGCGCGCCGACCGCTCTCATGCGAATACGGTCTTGAGCGAACTGCCTTAGGAAGGAACCGGCTTGCGATGTTCACGCTGCTCCGCGATCTTGCCTGATCAGGCGGAGATCTGCCCGGTTTGCGGAGCCCAGCGAGGGACTCGAGAACCCGAACCGGTTGCCTCCGTGGCAGCTGCGCCAGTCGAGATCCCGGTTCCCGCGAGGTCCGTCGAACCCGCGCAGCTGACCGGGCCTGATGCCCCATGGGCGACCCGTACTGCACAACCCATCCGCAAGTCCCGCTGGAGAGTCCTTGTCATCGCCGCCTTCGCAGTTGTCCTCGTGGTCGGCATTGCTGCCTGGCAGGCGCTCGGCCTGCAGTACGTGAGCGGCAAGCGAAGTTCCCAGGTCGTCTCGAGCTACCTCGACTCAGAGGGCTATACGGCACCGATCACCACCGTCTGTCCCAACGCTTTGATCACACGTGGGCAGATCATCGAATGCGAGATGAAGAACCGGTCCTCAGGTAACTCCTTGGGGAAGGCCGCCGTCGAGATCGGGACGGCCGGGGTGGCCACAGTGAAGTGGGTGCGCGGAGTCGAACGTCCACCGACCCCTGCCCCGGTCGCCGAACCGTCTGCGAGTCCTTCAATTACCACCGCGATGCTCGCGCGGCAGTTCAACAAGTCCGCGCGAGCGAGTCTGAAGAGCAAGCGCGGTCACACGTCCAGCGTGTGGAGTAGGTTGGTGCCGACTAGGACGCCCGCCGAAGATCCGTGGGTGCTTGCGACTAAGGGTAGGTCTGTCTATCAGCGGTCCTGGAACGGGCACCGCTGGCAGTCCGAGCGACTAATCACGATGAAGCGCGTTGTGTTCACCCGCATCCGGTCTATCGACGTCAACAAGGACGGCCGCCCTGACTTCTGGCTCGAGGGCTATGCAGACGGCAGCGGCTACACCTCGATCTACATCAACCGGCGCACATGGGCAGAACAGTCGATCTTCAAGGACGCAAGTGGACGATACGGCGCTTACTACGAGGTGGAGTGGCGTGACGGTCGAGTCTGGGTCCAAGGTCACCCAGCCAAGAGGATCCCGGCCACTGTACGCAGGCCACTGGTGTGGGACATCAGCTAGGGAAGTACCCCCGCACAAGGACAGGGAGTTGGCGAAATCCTTGGCAAAGCGTGGCCCGACATCACGGGGACAGCTGACTACGGCTTCGGCGAACCCCAGTCATCCCAGCCATCGGTGGTGCCGCTGCCCGGCTGGGTGCTCGCCGCGTCACCGGGACCACCCCAGTCGTCCCAATCGCCCGCGGCTGGCGCTGACTGACCCGTGCCCGCCCAGTCGCCCCATTGACCGTCCCCGGAAGTGCTGGCCGAGCCCCCGGCAGATACCGTGGCCATCGTCTCGTCAGGTTGCTGAAACAAGGCCACGTGCTCGGCGAGGGAATCGTTGAGCCGCATTGCCAGGTCATGCATGTCCGACCGGATGTCGTGGTTCGAGAAGAAGTAGACGACCCACGCCTGGTCACCGTCGAGCCAGCCGACCCAGTGCCCTTCCAAGTCCAATGGCAACTGCACCGATCCGCCACGCGCCTGCGACAGGTCGCTGACCAGATCCAGTTCCGCAGACGTTGCGATGACCTTCGCTACGGCGAAGGGATTGCCCAGTACCTTGGCACGCAGCGCCACACCCTCCACCATCAGCTCCCGCACCGTCTCCACGGAGCCGTCGCCCACTCTCCTGACCTCTTTGGGATCGAAGGCAGCGGGTTCGATCGAGTCCGGTTGGATGCCCAGACGCTTAGCGATGTAGACAAGATCGCCGGTCTCCGGGCTGGCGATCCTGACCTTCGCTGTGGCTGCCCTGATCGCCAGCAGCAGGCCCAGCGGGATGCCCACTCCGAGAAGTAGGGCGCCAACAAGCACCCAGAACTGCACGCCTCGGTTGACCGCTTTCACCCATTCACCCTCAAAGGGAATCGTGACCGGAATCGGAGCTCCACTGTCGTCCAGGGGGGCAGTCATGACCGCGACATGACCCAACATGGCCCCATTGCCTGGCGTCGTCGGCGTCGCTGAGACGACCAACGCAGCCGTCTGTCCGGACTCAACGCGCAGGCAATCCTGCTGGCTCTGGGTAGGCGCGGCAAGCGTGACAGCGCCGTCGGACATGCCTTGCGGGTAGACGTCCAAGGCGGATGCTGAGGCGTCAAGCCAGACGCATCCAGGTCCGGTGACGCTCACCGCCGCCGAGGCGGACTTCACCCCCTCGACAGCCTCGGTGCCACCCAGCAGCAATCGCTGGTCCGAAACCTGCGGATACTGCGCTGGGGGTAGCACCCGGATGGGATAGGAGCGCACCTGGTCATGCAACTGGGTCTGGGGCTTGGCCCTCATCTTCATCGACGCAACGAACACCAGCCTGCCCGAGCCGGGTTGCATGCCAGCCAACTCGACCGGCACTCCCGCGGCCCAGTCCGCCAAGGGTTTGGGAGCCACCACGTCGGTGCTGGTACCGGAACTGGCACGGTATTCCAGACTCAGCAACGCTCCTGGGATGTCCGATGCTGGTACCGGTTGTCCTGTCCGTCGACTGACAACCTGCGCCTTCATGGTGGTCGTCTGTCCCATGGACATCGTGTCCACGGGATCGGTCCAGTCAGGCGTCAGGTCCGTGTCAATGCGTACATTCGTCCGGGTGATCTTGCCAGCAGCAACCCGCTCATGCTTCTTCGGCAGGAATCGCACCTGCCACGTACCGGCCAGATTCTCACCATCGTCGGCTCGGACCCGGAAGCGAGTGATGGCTGGCGCTACGCCGGCGACCCGGACGGACAGCGCCTTCGTGGAAAACTCGCCAGGCTGCTCACTCGATGCGATCGTCTTGCCGCTCGGGTTGACCAGAATCGCCTTAAGCCGCGGGTCGCCGGCATCGGCCAGTACCGAGGCAGTAGTGATGATCGGGTCGAGACCGAACCGAATGATGCTCGTCCCATGCTTGTCGGTACGTTGCTCGCGAACGTTGTCATTGGCAACGCGCCCCAATTCGAAGACCAAAGTTCGGGCATCAGCTGCCTCGAGAAAGGCCCAGTGATCGTCCAACGGCGGCGTGCCGCAGCCGTCGCTGCCATCGGTCACCTGCCGCAACAGTCCGAACGCGGCCGGGTCTGCAGGATCCCTGAGGCCGACTGAGGCCACGTAGACATGCTGCTTGCGCATCGTGGTAACCGGTCCACCCCGCTGGCTACAGAGCAGTTCCCGGCCGTCCTGCATCACCGCCGCCCAGTCAGGCTTGTCCGAGTATCCCGGCTGGCCGTAACTACCATCCACGTCGTACTTGCCGTCGGTGAAGAACACCAGTAGCTGGCATTTGCTGTCGTCCTGCGCCAACTGTTTCGAGGCCCCCTGCAGGGCGCTGACGTAATCGGTTCCTTGCCCATCCGACTGGCGTCCGACCGATTCGATCTCGGCACCCGCTTGCCCCATGTTCGGATCGGTCAGTGCCATCCAGCGACCTTCGTGATAGCGGCCGTCGAAACCGGCCACTGCCAGGGAAACATCCGTCTGCGTGTCCTGGGCGAACTCCTTGAGTTGCTCGGCGAAGTCCTTGGCCGCTGACGCGCGCAGATTCTGCGCATCTGTTGACCGCAGTGATTGTGACTGGTCCATGAGAATCAAGACGCTGGCCCTGCCCTCACCACCCACACACTTCCCGAACGACTGGACCATGGCTCCGACGTTGTCCGTTCCGGCAGCGTGCGCCGTTGCCGTTCCACTGAATAGGCAGCACAGCAGAGCCCCCAGCATCACTGATCGCACGACTGAGATGGGGTGCACTACTGCCTCGCTAACCAGGTGGCGAAGACGAAAGACGTGGAAATGACGCCCAATGCTCCAAGCGCCAGCGTGGTGATTCTCAGGCTCGGCACGATGGGGTTCGGCTCATAGAAGGCCGATGAGCCCCGCTTGATCTCCTTGAACTGGTAGGTGGCCAAGCCCAAGGCGCTCAGGATTCCCGCACTGAGCCAGCCGAAGACCGCCAACAGTGCTGTCGAACCTCCTATCAAGGACGTCGCCCATCCGGTCGTCACCAGCGCGACGGCTCCCAGCGCGAGTCCCAGGGCGGCCGCTGCCAACGCCATCCACAACGGCGCCGCAGGAGTGGGTCGCAGCCCTGCAAAGTCCGACGTGTCGAAATCCCCCGACCAGTCATCGCTCGTCGAACTCGCCGTGCCCCAGTCATCGTCAGCGAAAGCGCCGTGGTTGCTGGATTCCCACGGATCGGAGGTCTCCATCGACACGTCTCCCAGCCCCCAGTCTGTGCCGCTTTAGAAGAGCGCGGCAGTCTGTGCCCCGACAGTACAAAGCGGCACGTGAACCAGCCCTCGTGTCTGCGTCCCCCGTTCTGGGGACGCGCACAATGCGCGGGCGAGTCAAAGGCGATGGCTGTGCCCCAGCTCAGTCCAAGGAGTAGCCCTCGAAGAACTGCCACATCAACCGGCTGGCGTCGACCGTCTGCGTGGTCTTGCCCAGCGCCTGTTCGATGGCGTCGGCGATGAACGGCTGAGCACCGGGCCAGGTGTGGCCACCGCCACGCACGCGGT
>ERZ724512.135-NODE-135-length-29217-cov-7.843255_pt1 | contig 29217 bp, 31 predicted proteins | sample MGYA00376045_ERZ724512 | MGnify/ENA primary metagenome ERZ724512 (study PRJEB28724, sample SAMN07190883) | activated sludge metagenome | isolation source: activated sludge of sewage treatment plant in Hong Hong | place: Hong Kong | collected 2016-03-17 ... | reverse complement strand
CGGCTATGCAAACGATCGTGGCCGATCACCCGCTCATCTCCCAGAAAGTCACGATGCTGCGTGACGCAAGCACCGACAGTCCCACGTTCCGGCGGCTGGCCGACGAACTGGTCACGCTGCTCGCGTACGAGGCCACCCGCGGCATCCGGGTTGAGCCGGTCGAGGTGCGGACCCCGCTGACGACAGCGACCGGCGTGCGCCTGGCTGAACCGCCGCCGATCCTGATCCCGATCCTGCGCGCGGGGCTGGGGATGCTGGAGGGCATGGTCCGGCTGCTGCCCAGCGCCGAAGTTGGTTTTCTGGGGATGTTGCGTGACGAGCAGACACTGAAGCCCACCATCTACGCCGACCGCATGCCGGCCGACATGACCGGCCGCCAGGTCTACGTCGTGGATCCCATGCTGGCGACCGGTGGCAGCCTCGCGGACGCGTTGCATGTGCTCTGGGGCCGAGGTGCCACCGACATCACGATCGTCACCCTGCTCGCCGCGCCGGAGGGAATCGAGCGGCTGGACAAGGAGACGGACGGCATGAACGTCACGCTCGTGACGGCCGCCGTTGACGAGCGGCTCAACGAGCACGGCTTCATCGTTCCCGGGCTCGGTGATGCCGGAGACCGGCTGTTCGGCATCGTCAGTTCGTGACGCCGGACGAGGCGCTGGGTGCCGCGCTGGACCTGGCCCGGCGACCCGGCCTGGAGATGCCGATCGCAGCAGTGGTGTTCGGGCCCGACGGCAGCGTGCTGGGCGGGGGTGTGAATCGTCGTGAAGAGCGCCACGACCCGACGGCCCACGCCGAGATCCTGGCCCTGCGGGAAGCGGGTGAGGCGCTGGGTGACTGGCGGCTCACTGGATGCACGCTGGCCGTCACGCTCGAGCCGTGCACGATGTGCGCCGGCGCTGTCGTGCTGGCCCGCGTGCAGCGTCTGGTGTTCGGCGCCTACGACGACAAAGCCGGCGCGGTCGGGGGTTTGTGGGACGTTGTGCGCGACGCGCGGCTCAATCACCGGGTCGAGGTGATCGGCGGCGTGCGGGAGTCTGAGTGTGCGGCCCTGCTGTCGGGCTTCTTCGTAGACTTGCGCCCCGAGTAGTTCTGACGGACTCTGGGGCATGGCGGTCCTGATCTCGTTCCTCGCCGTGTACGCACTGGTGACGATGTCGTTCTTCATCGCGCTGGTGCGCTGGACCATCCGGTCGGAACGCCAATGTTCATGTGGTGGGGTGTTGGGCCGCGACTACGCCATGATCCACGGGGTGACGTCCTGCTATCCGGCGGCCGAGGCACTCGGCCTGCGCGCCTAGCCTCGATCCATGACGGTCGTCCTGGTCACCGGTGCGACCGGGCGGATAGGTACCCGTCTGGTTCCAGCGCTAACCAATGCCGGGTACACGGTTCGGAGGGGCACGCGCTCGCCACGCGAGCATGGCGACGTCCTCACCGACTTCGAGGATGACGCCTCGTTGCAGACGGCGTTGGCCGGGGTCGACACCGTCGTGCATCTGGCGTCGAACCCACGTGCCTTGCGCCAGCGCTCGGACGCCTGGCTTACGGAGCGGTTGCTGACAGCGCGTGCTGCCGCTGCCCCGCAGTCGGAGCTGCTGATGCTGTCCATCGTCGGTTGTGACCGCACCCCGATGCCGTACTACCGGGCCAAGGCTCGTGCCGAGACCATGGTGCGGGGCGCCGGCGGTCAGATCGTGCGCTCGACGCAGTTCCACGGGTTCTTGACCCGGCTCCTGTCACCGCTTCCAGTCCTGCGCCGCCCGGTACTGCCAGCTGGTTGGTCGGTGCAGCCGGTCGACGAGCACTTCGTGGTGGAGGTTTTGCTCGCCGCTGTGCACGAGCCTGGCAGTGCACCTGCCGAGGTCGCCGGTCCGGAGCAACTCACCGTCGCCGAAGCCGCCCGTCGGCTCGGTCATCAGCCGTGGCGGGTGTCCGTCCCAGGTGGTCTCTCCCGCGCGATCCGGTCGGGGTCGCTGCTGGCGCAGCAAGGGGCGGCAGTGGGAGGGGTGGCATTCGGCACCTGACCTTTACCCCGTCAGGCTCGCTGGCGGGAATCGGCCGCGCCCACGTCGAGGACGTCGTAGGCCTCGTGGCGGCGGTCGGCCACCGTCGTCGGCAGTTCCAGGTGCACTGCACCGCTGGGAAGCAAGCCCGCGCCGCCGAACGTCTCCAGAACCCGCAGTTGCGCCACGACGTCCTCGCCGGCATGCGTCGTGGGAAGGTCCGCCCAGAACTCGAAGCCGCCGACGTCAACCAGGGCGCGCCGCCGGTACATGACACAGCCCCCTATCCACGCGATCCGGTAAGCCACTGGGTGCTGGCGGCTGGCACCGCTGTGCGAACTCAGGTGGGCAGGGTTGGCGGCGTTGTGCAAGGCGTGCCGTTGCCAGGCATCGGCTCCGCGGCGCACCACCTCTGGCTCGACGTGGTCCTCCCACTGCTGGAAGGCCGTCCATTGGTCAGGCCGCTGGTCATTGAGGTAGCTGAGGCCGACGGGGGCCATTCCGACGAGTCCCGCCCGCAGCTCGTCCAGCGCCGTCAGCATCCGTTCCACCGCCCATGGCTGCAGCCAGATGTCGTCATCCCGGTAGAGGATCGCCTCGGCCCGGGCCTGCTGCAAGAGGAATTGTCGCTGCTCGGCGATCCCCCGACGGGCAGGCCGCCGGTGAATCTCCACCTCGCATCCCTGGTTCGCCAGGATGCGCTCCATCGCGACGATTTCGGGATGGTCGGCGGCTGGGGTACGAGACTGATCGGCGATCACGATGCGCAGTGGCCGGTTCTGGGCCGCCAGTCCAGCGAGCGTGACGGCGAGTGCGCCGGGCCGGTCCACGGTGGGGATGAGGACGTCACATTGCATCTCTGCGCGGCTACCCATGCCGTGCCGCTTCATGCGGTGGACATGACAATAGGGGGGTGACCGACATTCAGTGGACCGACAGTGGCGACTATGAAGACATCATCTACTCGACCACCGAGGACGGGATCGCCAAGATCACGATCAACCGCCCGGAGGTGCACAACGCGTTCCGGCCGCAGACGTTGATCGAAGTGTCCAATGCCCTGACCACGGCGCGCGAGGACGAGCGGATCGGCGTCATCATCCTGACCGGCGCCGGCGACAAGGCCTTCTGCTCCGGCGGGGACCAGCGGGTGCGCGGCGATTCCGGCTACAAGGAAGATGCAAACTCCACCGGCCGGTTTCATGTCACCGATCTGCACGTCGCCATGCGGCGATGCCCCAAGCCGATAGTGGCGATGGTGGCCGGCTGGGCGATAGGCGGTGGCCACGTCCTGCATCTGGTGTGCGATTTAACCATTGCCGCGGACAACGCCCGCTTCGGCCAGGTGGGTCCGCGGGTCGGTTCGTTCGATGGTGGCTATGGCGCATCGATCCTGTCCGATCTGGTCGGGCCGAAGAAGGCCAAGGAGATCTGGTTCCTGTGCCGGCAGTACGACGCACAGCAGGCACTGGACATGGGGTTGGTCAACACTGTCGTCCCGCTAGCTGACCTTGAAGCGGAGACGGTCGCGTGGTGCCGGGAGATGCTGGCGCTGTCGCCGTGGGCGCTGCGGTTGTCCAAGCTGAGTTTCCACGCCCACGAGGACGGTTACGCGGGGATCCAGCAGTTGGCGCACGACGCGAACCTGCTGTTCTACGGCTCCGCGGAGGCGCAGGAAGGCCGGGAGGCGTTCAAGGGCAAGCGCACGCCGGACTTCGAGCAGTTCCCGCGGCGGCCGTGAGCCGGGGGCACATCCGTTAGATGTTGGCACATCCGTTAGACCGTTATGGACGGGTATGTCCGTTTTGCCCTCTAACCGATGGTGGAAGGTCTAACCGATGCCGCGTTGGCGGTGGCGGTGGGACTCCGTCGGCTTGTTGCACAAGCCTCCTCCTCGAATCCGCGCCTATCCGCCATAACAATGGGGGCCTCCCGCAGGAGGCCCCATCGTCATGGCGGTGGCGGTGGGAACCGTCCTCGGCCGTCGGCCTCGTCCTCCCGAATCCGACGATGACCGTCAGCGTGAAAGGGACTCCCGGAGGAGTCCCTTTCACGCTGGCGGTGGCGGTGGGATTCGAACCCACGGTGGAGTTGCCCCCACACACGCTTTCGAGGCGTGCTCCTTTGGCCGCTCGGACACGCCACCGCAGACAAGGATAGGTGCTGGGGCCGACCGAGCGCGGGGCAGGGCGCGCACACCCGAGGAACAAGCGAGCGCAGCGGGTGAGCAATGTTGCGATGTTTGACGACACTGTCGCGTTGTGGTCACGACACGCCGAGGTTATGGACGACAACGCGACACTCACGGCAACTTCGCAACAAAGCCCGGACCGGGTCAGACGTCGAGGTTCAGCAACCGTGCGTGCAACGCCGGCCGCTGTTGCAGCGCCGCACGCAGAGCGCGGTGCAGGCCATCCTCGAGGTACAACTCGCCCTGCCACTGCACGACATGGGCGAAGAGGTCGCCGTAGAACGTGCTGTCCTCGGCCAGCAGGCTGTGCAGATCCAACTGGGATTTGGTCGTCACGAGTTGGTCGAGGCGGATCTGTTTGGGCGGCAGTTCGGCCCACTGGGTCAGCGTCAGATTGTGCTCGGGATACGGTTTGCCGTCGCCAACACGCTTGAACACCACGGCCCCAGCATAACCGAGCAAGAACCTTGAGTCGAAAAGACTCATACATATTGACAAACGAGTGGCGCGTGGCCACACTGGATACCAGAGCCACACACCCCTATCTGGAGGAAACACATGTCACGAGCAGTAGGCATCGACCTGGGCACCACGAACTCTGTGGTCGCGGTCCTCGAGGGCGGCGAGCCCACGGTGATCGCCAACGCTGAAGGCGCCCGCACCACCCCGTCCATCGTGGCCTTCGCCAAGAACGGCGAGGTCCTGGTCGGTGAGGTTGCCAAGCGGCAGGCCGTCACCAACGCCGACCGCACCATCCGGTCGGTCAAGCGTCACATGGGCACGACCTGGACCACCGACGACATCGACGGCAAGAAGTACACGCCGCAGGAGATCAGTGCCCGCGTGCTGCAGAAGCTCAAGCGCGACGCCGAGTCCTACCTGGGCGAGCCCGTCACCGACGCGGTCATCACCGTGCCGGCGTACTTCAACGACTCCCAGCGCCAGGCCACCAAGGAGGCCGGCGAGATCGCGGGCCTGAACGTCCTGCGGATCATCAACGAGCCGACTGCCGCCGCGCTGGCCTACGGCCTGGAGAAGGTCGACAAGGAAGAGACCATCCTGGTGTTCGACCTCGGTGGTGGCACGTTCGACGTCTCGCTGCTGGAGATCGCCGACGGCGTGGTCGAGGTCAAGGCCACCAATGGTGACAACCACCTCGGTGGTGACGACTGGGACAACGCGCTGGTTAACCACCTCGTGGACCAGTTCAAGCACGCGAACGGCATCGACCTGACCAAGGACAAGATGGCCATGCAGCGCATCCGGGAGGCTGCGGAGAAGGCCAAGATCGAGCTGTCCAGTTCCCAGCAGACCAGCGTCAACCTGCCGTACATCACGGTGGACGCCGAGAAGAACCCGCTGTTCATGGACGAGACGATTACCCGCGCCCAATTCCAGAAGCTGACCAACGACCTGCTCGAGCGCACCCGCAAGCCCTTCCAGCAAGTGCTGTCCGACGCCGGTGTCAGCCCGTCGGAGATCGACCAGATCGTGCTGGTTGGTGGCTCGACCCGCATGCCCGCGGTCGTGGAACTGGTCAAGGAACTCGGCGGCAAGGAGCCCAACAAGGGCGTCAACCCTGACGAGGTCGTGGCCATCGGCGCGGCCCTGCAGGCCGGTGTTCTCAAGGGTGAGGTCAAGGACGTCCTGCTGTTGGACGTGACGCCACTGAGCCTGGGCATCGAGACCAAGGGCGGCATCATGACCCGCCTGATCGAGCGGAACACGACGATCCCGACGAAGCGTTCGGAGATCTTCACCACCGCCGACGACAATCAGCCGTCGGTGCTCATTCAGGTCTACCAGGGCGAGCGCGAGATGGCCGCCTACAACAAGAAGCTCGGCACGTTCGAGCTGACCGGGCTGCCGCCGGCGCCGCGCGGGATTCCGCAGATCGAGGTCACGTTCGACATCGACGCCAACGGCATCGTGCACGTCACGGCCAAGGACCTCGGGACGAACAAGGAGCAGTCGATGACCATCACGGGCGGCAGCGCGCTGCCCAAGGAGGACATCGAGCGCATGATGGCCGAGGCCGAGTCGCACGCGGAAGAGGACCGCAAACGCAAGGAGGAGGCCGAGACCCGCAACGGCGCGGAGCAACTCGTCTACCAGACCGAGAAGTTCCTGGCCGACAACGGCGACAAGGTCCCGGAGGACGCCAAGGCGAACGTCGAGGAGCCGCTGGCCGAGCTGAAGAAGGCGCTGGAGGGCACCGACGTGTCCGCCATCAAGACCGCCGTCGAGAAGGTCGCCACAGCCAGCCAGGCGCTGGGTGCCGCGCTGTACCAGCAGCAGGCCTCCACTCCGGGTGCGGACGCGGGTGAGCAGCCGCAGGCTGACGAGGACGTCGTCGACGCCGAGATCATCGACGAGGACGAGCAGAAGTGACCGAATTCGAATCCGAAGAAGGCGTGCGGGTCACCGACAAGCGCCGGATCGATCCCGAGACCGGCCAGGTGCGGGAAGGGGTCGCCGAGCAGGCGGCCCCGACCCCGCCGTCGGACGAGCCCGTGGGTGCATTCAGCGAGAACGTCAAGATCGAGGAACTCACTGCCGACCTGCAGCGGGTCACCGCGGAGTACGCGAACTACCGCAAGCGCGTGGACCGCGACCGCGAGGCCATGAACGACCTGGCCGCCGCAGCAGTGGTCAGCGAGTTGCTGCCGATCCTCGACGACCTGGGCCGGGCCAAGGACCACGGCGAGTACGAGGGTGCCTTGAAGAGCGTGGGCGACCAGTTGGAAGCAACCACCAGCAAGCTCGGGCTCGAGGCGTTCGGCGCCGAGGGTGACGCGTTCGACCCGATGATCCACGAGGCAATGACCCATTCTGCCGACAAGGATCTGGAGCAACCGACGGTGGCCACGGTCTTTGCGGTCGGTTACCGGTTCCGTGGGCGCGTGCTGCGGCCCGCCCGGGTTGGAGTTGAGGAATAGCAGTGCCCGAGTCCGTTAGCGTTCGTGCAATTGGTGAGCGTTCCGCGGGCGGAGAAGTGAGCAACGAACTGCGAAGGAAGGAGGGACGCCGATGAGTATGAAGGATTACCTCGAGAAGGACTATTACAAGACGCTCGGCGTCCCGAAGGATGCCGACGCCGCGGCCATCAAGAAGGCGTATCGCAAGCTCGCGCGCGAGTTGCACCCGGATACCAACCCCGACCCGAAGGCCGCCGATCGCTTTAAGGACGTGTCCGAGGCCAACGACGTGCTGTCTGACCCGACCAAACGCCAGGAGTACGACGAGGCCCGGCAGATGGCCGCCAGCGGCGGATTCCGGATGCCGGGCGCTGCCGGGCCTGGCCCGGACTTCGACTTCGGCGACATCTTCCGCCGCGCTGGAGGCAGTGCCGGAGACTTCGGCGAGACCCTGTCGGGGCTGTTTAACCGCCGGGGCGCACGTCAGCAGGCCCGCCGCGGCCAGGACATTGAAGCCGACGTCAACATCTCGTTTCCAGAGTCGCTGCGCGGGCTGACCACGCAGATGCGGCTGACCAGCGAGGATGCGTGTCCGGACTGCGCAGGTACCGGCGCCAAAGCCGGCACCGTGCCGCGGGTCTGCCCCGATTGTGAAGGCACTGGGATGTCGTCGCGCAATGCTGGCGGCTTCGCATTCGCCGAGCCGTGTCCGCACTGTCGCGGCCGGGGTCTGATCGTCGACGACCCGTGCCCGCGCTGCCATGGCTCTGGCCGGGCGGCATCCAGCACGATGGTCAACGCGCGTGTCCCGGCCGGCGTCAAGGACGGCCAGAAGGTCCGGCTGCGCGGCAAGGGTGCACCCGGTGAGAGCGGGGGCCACAACGGCGACCTGATCATCACGGTCCACGTCGCACCCGACCCCACGTTCACGCGCAAGGACGACAACATCGCCGTGACGGTCCCGGCGCCGTTCGACGCCATGGCCCTGGGCGGCCAGGTGAAAGTGCCGCTGCCGCTGGGCGGAACCAAGACTCTGAAGCTACCGGAGGGCACCAGTAACGGGCGTACCTTCCGCATCCGCGGCGAAGGTGCCCCTCGCAAGGACGGCACTAAGGGCGACCTGCTGGCCACCGTCGTCGTCACCGTTCCATCCGACCTGAACGCCGAGGCCCGCGAGGCCGTCGAGCGGTACCGAAAGGCGATGAGCAATGGATGAGGACTTCCCGGCATACGTGATCTCCATCGCCGCCCAGTTGTCCGGGCTGCACCCGCAGACGCTGCGGCAGTACGACCGGCTCGGTCTGGTCACTCCGCAGCGCTCGGGGCGGTACCGGCTGTACAGCCTGCGCGACATCCGGCGCTTGGAGAAGGTGCAAACCCTGTCCGACGCTGGACTGAACCTCGAAGGCATCCGGCGGGTCATGGAACTCGAGGAGCAGGTCGAGGAGTTGCGCAAGCGGTTGAGCCGGTACGAGCACCAGGAGCGGTCGACGGCGCTGGTCGTCTATCGCGGCCGCCGCTAGACGAAGCGCTTCGTGCTCCCGAACCATGCTCCTCGCCGGTTTACTTGATCTTCGCCACCTACAGAGGGTGGTGCGCCGCGGACTGTTCGAAGCGCCGACGTATCGGCTGCGGCCCGGAGGTTCTGGTCATTCTCCCGCCTCTGCATGACCGCATCGTGACCAGAACCCAGAAAGTGCACGGCTGGCGCAACACCCTCTGGAACTGGCGAGCATCGGCAGATGCATTACCTTGATACGAACCGACTCATAGTTATTGACATCAGCAGGCCGGCGACCGCACAATGGAACCATGGAATTCACCACCAAAGCGCAGGAGGCTCTCGGCGCCGCGATCCGGCAAGCCGCCGCCGACGGCCACTCTGAAGTGAGCCCTGCGCACCTTCTGCATGCATTGCTTGCCCAGGGTGAGGGCATTGCGTCGGCGCTTCTGAACACCGTCGGCGTCAACCGCCAGGCTCTCGACGCCGATGTCCGGCGCGCGCTTTCGGCGTTGCCTGCCGCGTCGGGCTCCACCCTGACCCAACCCTCGATGTCGCGCTCGATGCTGGCCGTCCTGAAGGCGGCCGAGGACCTTGCCACGCAACGCGGGGATGCCTACGTGTCGACCGAGCACCTGCTGATCGGCATCGCGGAGAAGCAGCCCGAGTTGCTGCCCGTGGAGCCTCCCAAACTGCTCGATGCGCTAGACCAGGTCGCCGGCGATCGCCGGGTGACCACCCAGGATCCGGAGGCGAGTTTCCAGGCCCTGGAGAAGTACGGCGTGGACCTCACCGAGCGCGCCCGCGAGGGCAAGATCGACCCGGTGATCGGCCGGGACAACGAGATCCGGCGCGTGGTCCAGGTGCTCAGCCGTCGCACCAAGAACAATCCAGTACTGATCGGTGAGCCCGGTGTTGGCAAGACCGCTGTCGTCGAGGGACTGGCGCAGCGCATCGTCGCTGGTGACGTACCGGAAAGCCTGAAGAACAAGACCCTCATCGCGCTCGACCTGCCCGGCATGGTCGCGGGCGCGAAGTACCGCGGCGAGTTCGAGGAGCGGCTGAAGGCCGTGCTCGAGGAGATTCAGAACTCCGACGGCCAGATCATCACATTCATCGACGAGTTGCACACGGTCGTCGGCGCCGGTGCCTCGGGTGACGGCGCCATGGACGCGGGCAACATGCTCAAACCGATGCTGGCCCGCGGCGAGTTGCGCATGGTCGGTGCCACGACATTGGACGAGTACCGAGAACACATCGAGAAGGACCCGGCCCTTGAGCGCCGCTTCCAGCAAGTGCTGGTGGGTGAGCCGAGCGTGGAGGAGACAATCGCGATCCTGCGTGGGCTGTCGGAGAAGTACGAGGCGCACCACAAGGTCGCCATCGCCGACGCCGCGCTGGTGGCCGCCGCGACGCTGTCCGACCGCTACATCACGGCCCGCTTCCTGCCGGACAAGGCCATCGACCTCGTCGACGAGGCGGCCTCCCGTTTGCGCATGGAGATCGATTCCAGCCCGGAGGAGATCGACAAACTGCAGCGGCAAGTAGACCGGCTGAAGATGGAGGAGTTGGCGCTGGCCAAGGAGACCGATCCGGCCTCGGTCGAGCGTCTGGCCAAGTTGCGCAGCGACCTCGCCGACCGCGAGGAGGAGTTGCGCGCGCTGCGTTCCCGCTGGGACCTGGAGAAGGCCAACCTGGACCGGATCGGTGATCTGAAGATCCGGGTGGACGAGTTGCGCAACATCGCCGACCGGGCCATTCGGGACGGGGACTTGGAGCAGGCAGCCCGGATCCAGTACGGCGAACTGCCCGAGTTGGAGCGCGAGCTGGAGTCTGCCGGCGGGACCGAAGGGGGGATGGTTTCCGAGGAGGTCACCGCTGAGGACATCGCCGAAGTGGTGGGGGCCTGGACGGGCATCCCGGCGGGCCGGCTCATGGAGGGCGAGACCGAGAAGCTGCTGCGCATGGAGGACGAGCTCGGCAAGCGGGTGATCGGTCAGGACGAGGCCGTGCGTGCCGTATCGGATGCCGTACGCCGGTCCCGCGCTGGCATCGCCGATCCCGATCGGCCTACTGGTTCGTTTCTGTTCCTCGGCCCGACCGGTGTCGGCAAGACCGAGTTGGCCAAGGCGCTCGCGGAGTTTCTGTTCGATGACGAGCGGGCGATGATCCGCATCGACATGAGCGAGTACTCCGAGAAGCACTCGGTGGCCCGGCTTGTGGGCGCGCCCCCCGGCTACGTCGGCTACGAGGAAGGCGGGCAACTGACTGAGGCAGTGCGCCGTCGCCCGTACAGCTTGGTTCTGCTCGACGAGGTCGAGAAGGCGCACCCAGAGGTCTTCGACATCCTGCTACAGGTGCTCGACGACGGCCGGCTGACCGACGGGCAAGGCCGCACGGTCGACTTCCGCAACACGATCCTCGTGCTGACCTCGAACATGGGGTCGCAGTTCCTGATCGAGCAGACCGTGCCATTCGAGCAGCGGCAGGAGCAGGTTATGGCTGTCGTGCGGCAGTCGTTCAAGCCCGAGTTCCTTAACCGGCTGGACGACGTGGTGATGTTCCAGCCGCTGCAGCCGTCCGAGCTTGAGCAGATCGTGGACCTGCAGGTGGCTGCCATGCAGTCGCGGCTGGACAGCCGGCGGATCACGCTGGACGTCACGCCCGCTGCCAGGACCTGGCTCTCGCTCACGGGCTTCGACCCGATCTACGGTGCCCGGCCGCTGCGGCGCTTGGTGCAGAAGGAGATCGGCGACCAGCTTGCACGGGCGATCCTGTCCGGTGACGTGCGCGACGGTCAGACGGTCACGGTCGACGCGGTCGAGGACAGCCTGGTCCTGGTCTGACGGACCTTTGTGGTTGGCGAAGCCTCCCTGCCAACCACAAAGGCACGCGACACGCCGAAGCGAGTGCTCAGCACGCGGCGTGGCCCGTACCTAACCGGTTGGAACCCGAACTGCAGTTCAGCCTCCCCAACCACATCGGTACGGAGAGGGTCACGGTCGGGCAACGGCGCCTGCGGGCTTCTCCGCACGGCGTTACTGTGCCGCCATGCGCAAAGCCCTGATCCTGCTCACCGCCGGCGCTGTCGCCCTGCCCTTGACAGCCGCTCCGGCCATGGCGGCAGACAACGTCACTGTGATGACCCGCAACGTCTTCCTGGGCGCCGACCTCGGTCCCGCGTTGAGGGCCACCGGTACCGGCGAATTCATCGAGGCAGCTGGCCAGATCTTCCGGCAGCTGCGATCGACGAACTTCCCGAAGCGCGCCAAAGGCCTGGCTCAGGAAGTGCAGCAGCGCAAGCCCGATCTGATTGGCCTGCAAGAGGTGGCGCTGTGGCGCCAGGGCCCCGTCAACCTCAGTGCGGTCCTGACGCAGCAGCCCACGGCAACGAAGGTCTACCAGGACTTCTTGAAGATCCTGCTCAAGGAGATCAACAAGGGCAAGGTGAAGTACGAGGTCGTCAAGGTCCAGAAGGAGTTCGACTTCGAGGCGCCACGGACATCGACGGCAACCCCGCGACGGGTACGTCAGGGGCTGACAAGGACTTCCGGCTCACCATGCGCGACGTGATCTTGAAGAAGAAGGGCTCGCGGGTCAAGGTCAAGGATCAGCAGGGCGCCCAATACAGCACGAAGAACAGTTTCAGCGTCAAGGTCGCCGGAGCAGTGACGGTCACGTCCCGCCGCGGATGGCTGTCCACCCGCGCGAAGGTCGGCGACAGCCGCTGGTTCACATTCGCGAACACTCACCTCGAGGCGTTCGACGACCGCACGCAGGTTCCCAGTATCCGGGCCAAGCAAGCCGGTGAGTTCGCGAAGGTGATGGCGAAGGTCAAGGGCCCGCTGATCACCGTCGGTGACTACAACTCCGACGTCCCCGGCCTAGTCCCTGGTGACGAGCAGGCGTTCCAGACATTGACGAACGCGGGCTTCGTTGACATCGGCACGACGACCCCACTGAGCTGTTGCATCGAGAGTTCCGACGACCTGCAGACCGGCGGCTCGATTGCCGACTTCGACCACCGCGTCGACCAGATCTTCACGACCACTCCCAAGAAGGTGAAGAAGGTCAAGACGTGGGTCGTGGGCCGGGAGCAGTCGTTCGGCTTCTGGCACTCCGACCACGCTGGAGTGGTGGGCCGCTACACGCTGAAGTAGGTCACTGCAGAGATTCCAACCATTCTTGTGTGTCACGGCGACGGTCCCGCAACCACTCCAGTCGAGCGCCGGCGACGATGAGCGCAGCCCCGACGATCGCCAGCGCCAGCCAGCGAGGTAGGAGATCGAGTGTCGCGAAAAGTTGCGCGACGGCCGTGATCCCGATGGCAATCGCGGACGGTACAACGAGACCCAGGATGTGACCTCGCACGCCGATCAGTAGCAGGACCAAGCCCGCTGTCATCACCACGAGGAAGCGGATCAAGGACGGCTGCGACCAGGGTTCGAACCAGGAGGCCAGGGCGCTGGGGATCAGTGCGACGCTGACTGCCGGCGCAAGCACGATCGCGGAGTTGTGGGTTCCGGCCCGCCACTGCAGCAAGCCTGCGAGCAGCAGCAGCGCGGCCAGCGCCAGCGTCGGGCCCTCGAAGATCGGCGGACTGGACCACTGCAGAAGCAGAGCGACTTCGGCGAAGCCGGCGCCGAGCCAGGCGAGAGGTGCGGCGGGTCGCGCGTAGAACGCTGCTGCATACAATGCGACTGCAGCGAGCGCGAGGACCAACGTCGCATCATCCGGGCGATACGCCAACCACGGAAGCCACACTGCCAGTGCGCTGAGCAGCGCGATCGGCGGCTTACGCACGAGGGCGAAGAGCAACCCGCCGCCGGCGATGGCCACTACGCCGGACACCAAAGCGCTGTCCGGAACCATCATCGCCAGCAGCGCCAGCCAGAACCCGAACAACGGCCAGCCGACCCATTCGCGCCAACCGTCCTCCGGGACGAGTAGCAGGATGAGCAGCGCAGCGGCGATGACCAGGATCGCTCCGGCTGGCGGACGTTGGGTCAGCAACCCGAGGGTCAGGCCGACTGCCGGCATCAGTGCGATTACCCCGGCCAGCCGTCGTGGCAGCGACCCGGAGGTGAGCAGAGCGGTGGCCGCAGCGAGGAACGTCGCCGCCGCAACGGTCATGTCCACCTCATCGTTGCCGAGCCGCGTCAGAACCAGCCCGAGCACAGTGGCCACGACGAACGGCGTCGTGAGCCAGCCCAGCCAGGTCCAGGCCCGCAGCCCGAACCATCGTCCTAACCCGATGCCGAATGCCACGAGTGCGCAAGTCACGATCAGCCAGTACGGATACCGTGCCTTCGTCCATTCCTGGGGCACCACGTCGAGAGCCGGTGCGGCGACAAGCGTGATGGCAGCCAGGCCGAAGGCCACGACGGCCAGCGCTTCCGCGGTGCGGGGCGTCCGGCCCCGCGTCGCGATCGTGACCGAAGTGACGAGCAACGTGACGAGTAATAGCGCGAACCAGCGCCCCACCGGGCCGATCAGTTCCCAGGCGACCGCAACAAACACGAGTCCTGCGAGCAGCAGGAGCAGCGCACCGAGGCTGATCAGCAGCAATTGGGTCGAGCCTCCACGTGGCGCTGTCGCCGGCGCTGGAGTGGCGACCTTCCAGATCCCGTACTGCGTGGCCAACGGTTCGGCCGGCGGAACCTCGCCATTCGCGATGCGTTCCTGCAGCCACTGCTGCCGGCCCGCGAGGTAGGCCGCCTCCTGCAGATAGCCCAGGTAGCCGCGGTAGCCGCACGTACACGTGACCATGCCGTCGGGGGCGACGGCGGTGATCTCCCGGCCGCACCGGGGACACTGGGCGAGGGCACTCACCAGATCACGGTACGGGCTTGGGGTCTGCTGCGAACAGAACCACGAATTGCCGCTAAGACCCGTGGGCGCGCTCGAAATCCAGCAGCCAGCGCTTGGCGTCCATGCCACCCGCGAAACCGGTCAACGCCCCCGATGCGCCCACGACTCGGTGGCACGGGACGACGATGCTCAGCGGGTTACGGCCGTTGGCCGCGCCCACGGCCCGGGCCTTGGCCGGGTCGCCCAGCCGCCGGGCCTGCTCGCCGTAGGTGATCGTCTGGCCGTAGGGAATCTCTTGCAGGACCTTCCAGGCCGACTGCTGGAAGACAGTGCCAGCGGGATCAAGCGCCATCGTGAACTCACGGCGGTCACCGGCGAAGTACTCGTGCAGCTCCCGCGCTGTTTGCACCAGGATCGGGTGGTCGTCATCGCGCGCACCTGTCGGCAGGGCACGCACGTCGTCGGGCCACCACACCGCCTGCAAGCCGATGTCCGAAGCCACCAGCGTCAACTCCCCAACGGGGCTTTGGTAGGTCGTGTAAGGCATCAGTCCTCCAGGTTCCACAAGTAGTGCATCGCGTAGGAGCGCCACGGTTTCCAGCGCGGGTCGTCAGGGTCCAGGCCGAAGCGAGCGGCACCTCGCACGATCCCGAGATCACCGGGCAGCGCAACGTCGGGGTCGCCGAGCGCCCGCATGCGGATGTAGGACGCGGTCCACGGCCCGATTCCGGGGACGTCCAGCAGCGCCAGATAGGCCTCATCCCAATCGCATCCGGGGTCGAGCGTGATGCGGCCCTCCGCGAGCCGCGCCGCGAGTTCGATGACGGTGTGCGCTCGGCGCCGTGGCATCCGCAGTGTTTGCGGATCGAGCGCTGCGAGTTCGGCGCTGGTCGGGAACTGCCCATCCTGAACGAGCCGGCCCGCTGCGGTCCGTGCCGCTGCGACGCTGATCTGCTGGCCGAGAACGGCGCGGATAGCGGTCTCCTCGGGGTCGAACGCGCTCGGGCTGCGCAACCCGGGGATGCGTTGCACCGGCAGGGTGGCGGCCAGGGTCTCCGCCACCGCCACCGGGTCTGCGTCCAGATCCAGCATCCGGCGCAATCGGCTCACGGCCGGTGCCAGATCGCGAACGTCGTCGAGGTGCAGCGTGACCTGGCAGTGATCGGCCTGGGCCCGGATGCTTGCCTGACCGGTGCCATTGGGCAGGCGCAGCACGCGGGAGAACGTTGTCCCGTCCCACTGCTCGACACCGGGGATCGCGCGCATACCCAAGAACTCGAGCAGGCGATCACCGGCGAACGGAACTCGGGCTGGGAGCCGCAGGCTCAACACGCCGGGCTCCGCACATCCGCGCAACTGCTGGGGCGCCGTGGCATAGACGGCCCGCATCGTGTCGTTGAACTGCCGGATGCTGCCGAAGCCCGCCGCAAACGCGACGTCGGCTGCGGGCATGGTCGTGTTCTCCAGCAGCGTGCGGGCGGTCTGTGCGCGATGAGCACGGGCGATGGCCAGAGGTCCGGCGCCCAGCTCCTGAGTCATCAGCCGGGTCAGGTGCCGCGGGGTGTAGCCCAGATGTGCGGCCAGTCCGCTCACGCCCTCGCGGTCGACCACTCCGTCGGTGATCAGGCGCATCGCACGGGCCACCAGGTCGCTGCGCGTGTTCCATTCCGGAGAGCCGGGGGAAGCGTCGGGGCGGCAGCGCTTGCAGGCGCGGAATCCAGCGGCTTGTGCCGCAGCGGCGGTGGGGTGGAACTCCACGTTGCGGCGCTTGGGCGTGATTGCCGGGCAACTAGGGCGGCAGTAGATGCCTGTCGTGCGGACCGCGGTGTAGAACCAGCCGTCGAAGCGCGCGTCCCGGCTGCTGACCGCCCGGTAGCACGTCTCGAAGTCCATGGCCTCCAGTCTGCGGGTGGCACCGAGGTTGGGCTAGCGGTTTTCGGACATCGCCCTCTCGCCGCGGTCAGCCATGGCCGTGCGGCGGTTTGTTAGGGAAGTACTGATTAATGCTGTTCTGAGCGAAACGGGGCTGGGCGGGTGAGATGTGGTTTCGGCGCATCTTGTGTCATAGCAGCGTTATGGCACTTGATGTGGGGGGCCGATAATCAGTGGTTCCTTAGCCCGGATCTTTCAGGTCGTGGGGTAAGCGCCTACCTGGCTGGTGAAGCGGCAATCCGTTAGCGCTCTGGGCATCGGTGAGCATGCCGGTCGCCAGAACCCCGTCCGTCGGGCTAACGGATGCCCGGAATGCTCACGGATCGGTCGTGCGCAGCGGGCACGTGACAGATCCGAGTCAGCCGTGGGCGGCGATCGGCGTGCCCTGGTGGAATCGCACCTGCCAGCGCCCGGCCTTCCGGATCCAGACAGAACTGCGCCGGATGCCGTCGAGCGTGTACGTGACCAAAACACAGCCGCTGGCGAACTCGTGCACGGTCATGTCCTCGGGCTCCCCGCTCACCTCGGGATCGGCCAGCAGGGCCTCGATCATCTCGGCGCGCGTCCACAGCCGGCCCGATCGGCCGATCTCGACGAAGTCCCGGTGCAGAAGTTGGTCCACCGCGTCCCCGTCGGCGCGGACGGTGGGATCGAGCAGGTGCCGTTCGGCCGATTCGGCAGAGTGTGTCATTGCGCAGTGACGGTGAAAGGCACTCGAATCCCGTCGCCGGTCATGCCCGGCTTGCACGTCGCCTGGTAATCACCGGCCTGCACCTCGAGCACCAGATCGCGGGCCACGCCGGGGCCGATGTCCTCGACCTCTCCGACCACAGAACCGTCCGTGGCGTACAGGTAGAACTCGGTCGCTTTGCTGCCGGTGTTCTGCACCGAGAACACGATCGAGCCCGCTGTGGCCGATGTCGGGGCCACGTCGCACGCGCTGTCACTACTCGTGACGGATACCGGTGTCGCCTCATCAGCGCCAGAACTGCACGCGGCGAGGCACACGACGGCGGCTGCAGCAACAGCGGGACGGATCACGCGCTGATCTGCGCGGGAGCAGCAGCCGGTGCCACCTTCGGAGCGCGCACCTTGCGAACGAACAGCGTCATCACGATCGCAACGTACAGCAGCCATACGGTCACTTCGAGCACGGTCATGGCCGGCGAGAAGTTCACGGTTCCCTTCAGCAGGGCGGCATACCAGGTGCCCGGTTCGATCGTTCCGCTGACGTCGAATGCGAGGTTGTCCAGGCCGGGCAGGATGCCGGCCTCCTGCAGGTCGTGCACACCATAGGCCAGCACGCCGGCGGCCACGATGATCAGCGCGGCGCCTGTCCACGTGAAGAACTTGGCCAGGTTGAGCCGCAGCGCCCCGCGGTAGATGAGATATCCCAGGAAGACGGCAGTGGCGATCCCGAGCAGCGCGCCGACTAATGGCGCGGCGCCCTCTTCTGCCGACCGCGCGGCTGCCCAGATGAACAAGGCCGTCTCGATGCCTTCCCGGGCTACGGCCAGGAACGCGACCACGACGAGTCCCCACATGCCTGCATCAAGGGCCTTGTCGACGGCCGCGTGCAGTTCGCCCTTGAGTTTGCGGGCGTTGTTGGCCATCCAGAAGATCATCCACGTGACCAGTCCCACGGCCAGAATGCTCATCAGGCCACCGATGGCTTCCTGGGCCTCGAACGTCAGGGTCCGGGTGCCGAACGTGAGCAGCGCGCCGATGCTGATCGACAGGATGACGGCCGCCGCCACGCCCAGCCAGATGCGGGGCAGCAGGTGCCGGCGCTCGGTCTTGACGAGGTAGGCGATGAGGATGCTCACGATCAGGGCCGCCTCGAGCCCCTCGCGCAGCCCGATCAGGTAGTTGCCGATCACATGTACTCCTGTGAGGTTAGGTTTACCTAACTCACTGTACGCGATGCCCCAGGCGAAGCCCCGCTCCGCGGGAGAACACCGAGTCGTGCACCTGGATCTGGGTCATCCGGGACTGGACATCGAACGCGACTTTCGTGACGATGCGCTCCCCGGCCGCGATCTGCGTGAGCCGGCCCACACCGTCGTCGTTGAGAATCGCTGTCGCCTCCCGGTCGGCTGTGACCCGCCGGCCATCGCGATCGCGTCCCACGACATAGGCCCCGTCGAACGTGGCAGTGGAGCTGCCGGTGTTGCGCACGGCCAGCGTCACCACGGTGTAGGAGGCGCGCGGCGTCGCCCCGTAGATCGGGTCGCCGATCTGGGTGACGTTGCGCTGCACGTCCACAATCCGGAAGCGCAGGTCGCCGTCCTCGGCTTTCGTGGTGGTTCCTTCACTGGCGCCGCTCATGACCGGTGCCCGCGACGCGCTGCTGACGAAGAGGCCGACGCCGACAAGGGCCGTCAGGACCAAGGCAGCGAAGACCCAGGGGGTGACGCGGGAAACCGGCCTCATGTGATCGTTCTTGCCGATGTGGTTCGACGGCAAACGCATCGTGACCGGCGCCACATGGCCGAGTAGCGTGAAGACATGCTGGAGGTGGACGGCCTCGTGCGCCGGTTCGGTGAGCACACGGCCGTCGACGGGGTCAGTTTCCGCATCGCGCAGGGGGAGACTTACGGCCTGCTCGGTCCCAATGGCGCAGGGAAGACCACGACGATCAACATGATCGCCGGGTTGCTCACACCGGATGCCGGCGAAGTGCGACTGCTCGACGAACCGCTGACCGGCGACCGCAAGTCGCTGATCGGCCTGGTGCCGCAGGACATCGCGTTGTACCCAGACCTGTCCGCTGTGGAGAACCTCGAGTTCTTCGGGCGCTTGCAGAACCTGTCCGGGCCACGCCTGAAGCAGCGCGTTGCGGAGGTTCTGGAAGTCGTCGGTCTCACGGACCGAGGCAAGGACCACATCGACACCTACTCGGGCGGCATGAAGCGGCGGGCCAACATCGCGGTCGGGCTGCTTCACGAACCGGCGCTGCTCATCCTCGACGAACCCACGGTCGGCGTGGATCCGCAGAGCCGCAACAGCATCCTGGAGTCGGTTTCCGCATTGGGCGGGGCGGGCATGGCGGTGCTCTACACCACGCACTACATGGAAGAGGCCCAACGGTTGTGTGACCGCGTGGGCATCATCGACGCCGGCCGGCTGATCGCGGAGGGCACGCCGGAGGAGCTCGTGGCGCAGCTGGGCGAGCAGGCGACTGTGCGGTTCCGTCTCAACGCAGCGCCGGACGCCCAGCGCGCCTGGGCGGAAGTCCTGCGGACCATGCCCGACGTTGCTGCGGTGCAGGAGTCCGGCGACCGGGTCTCGGTGATGACCACCCACGGTCCCGCATTCATCGCCCCGGCGGTCACGGCGGCGCGGGAAGCCGGCGTCGGAGTGGCCGGGGTCGAGGTCACGGAACCGGATCTGGAGGCGGTCTTCCTGCATCTCACCGGGAAGGCACTGCGGGACTGATGTGGCGGCATGTGTGGTTGATCGCCCGGCTGGGCGTGCGCCGTTCGTTGCGCGACCGATCGATCCTGATCATGGCCCTGGTCGCGCCGATCGCGATCGCAGTGGTCGTTGGGGCGGCGTTCGGCGGGGGTGCGTCGGTGAGCGCCACCATCGGTGTGGCGAATGAGGATCGATCGGACATCTCCGCCCAGATCGCGCAATCCCTGACGAACGCGGGCGGCGACGGCATCGCGTTCGCGACGGTCAGCGAGCCGGCACAGATCGACGCGCTGCTCGACGCCGGCACCTACGACGCGGTGCTGGTCCTGCCGGCCGGGCTCGGCGACGCCGTCCTCACCGGTGATGCGGCGGACTTGGAGGTCGTGGGCCGGGCCGCTGAGCCGCTTGCGACTTCGATCGCGCAATCGGTAGCACAGGGTGTTGCAGCCAATCTGCAAACAGCACGCGTGACCGCTGCCGCGGCGACCACAGCCGGTCTGCCCGATGTCGGTGCGGCCGTGCAAAAGGCGGTCGAGACGCAGTCCCCGATCGCAGTCGACCAGGGTCAGGTGCAGGGCACATTCTCGGTCATGGCGTACTTCGCGCCGGGCATGGCGATGTTGTTCCTGTTCTTCGTGATCGGCGAGGGAGCGCGGTCGATCGTCGCCGAGCGCAGGGAGGGCACGCTGCAGCGGATCCTGGCCGGGCCGGTGTCGCCGTCGGCCGTGCTGCTCGGCAAGACGGCGCAAGTGATGATCGTCGGCGTGGTCAGCATGAGTGTGGTCTGGCTGATCACGTGGCTGGCGTTCGGCGCGTCCTGGGGTGATCCACTCGGGGTGTTCCTGGTGATCGTCGCGGCCGTGGCAGCCATCGCCGGGATATCGCTGTTCATCACCGGCATTGCTCGCACGGAGAACCAGGCGGACGCCCTGACGACGATGGTCGCGCTGCTCTTCGCGATTCTGGGCGGGACGTTCTTCTACGGTGCCGCCGGGCCGCTGGTGACGATGCAGAAGTTCACCCCGAACGGCCAGGCACTTGCCGCGTTCGTGGAGTTGTCCGCGGCGCAAGCCACTGTGGTCGAGATCGCGCCGCGGATCCTGCTGCTGCTCGGTATCGGGATCGGCATGGCCGCCGTCGGGTTGCTGACGATGCGGAACAAGGTGCTCGCATGAGGACGCTCAGCACTGCTCGGGTGGAGTGGGTTCGGTTCTTCCGGGACCGGATCGCGATGTTCTCGACAATCGCGATGCCGATCGTGGTGGTGCTGCTGATCGGTCTCAGTTTCGGTGGTGCCGGCGACCGGTTGGGGGTGGGCGTGCTCGCGCCCGCTCCCGGTCCGTTGGGTCAGCAGTTCCTGAGCGCCCTGGAACGCTCGCCGGGCTTGGAAGTGACGACCTATGCCGACACCCGTGATCTATACCGGGACATCAGGATGGGCCTGTTGTCCGGTGGAGTCGAGGTGCCGCCGGACGGGCAGGCGGTGCGCATCGACGTGCCGCAGACGTCGCAGGATTACGGTCCACTAGTGGCTGCCGTCAATGGCGTGGTGGCCCAGGTCGGAACCCGTGCCATCGCTGTGCAGGTGCTGAGTGCGGATGTGCCGCAGGCGAAGGCCGAGCAAGCGGTCGCGGCTGCGGAGGCATCGGTGACTTCGCTGGAGGTGACGACGCGCACCGTGGGCGCCGTAAGCGCGATGGATGCCAATCGCTTCGGGTCGGCCGTGCCGAGCCAGTTGATGCTGTTCATGTTCCTCAACGGGCTGATCGCCGCGGCGGCGCTCGTGCAAGCGCGCGAGCTCGGGGTGTTCCGGCGCACGCTGGCCGCACCGCAGGGCCTGCGGGTGTATCTCGGCGGGCTGGGCGCGTCGCGATTCGGGATCGCGATGCTGCAAGCGGCGATCCTGCTGGGTCTGGGAGTGCTGTCGTTCCGGATCGACCTTGGTGCGCCGTCCGCGTGGGTTCCGCTGGTCGTGGTCTACGGCGTGATCTGCGCCGCGGCGGGAATGCTGCTGGGGGCGATAGTGCGGACGCCGGGTCAAGCGGTCGCCGTGGCGATTCCCATGGGCATAGTGTTCGGCATGCTCGGGGGAACCATGTGGCCGCTGTCTGTGGTCAGCCCGGCGATGCGCGCCATCGGACATCTCACACCACAGGCCTGGGCCATGGATGCGTGGAACCTGATCATCAACGAGGGGTCCGGCTTCGCGACCCGCCAGATGGCTGTGCTTTTGGTGTACGCAGTGGTGCTCAGCGTGCTGGCCTTGTGGGCTCTGGGCCGGCACGCGCGGACAGGGCGCTGAAATCGCGATCCGTGAGCATACTGGGCATCGGTTAGCGTGCCGGGCGCCCAAATGCCGCCCGTGTTGCTCACCGATGCCCTGCTTGCCGAGGAACCACTGATTAACCATGTCCCGGCTGCAACGCCCCTGAGCGCGCAATCTGCTTCACCCCACATCTCGCGTCATAGCGCTGCTATGACCCACGATGTGGGGCTTGCATCTCGCACCCTCAGCCGCCTTTCGCTCGGAACAGCGTTTATCAGTGCTTCCCTCACCGATTCGGCTTGTCACCGGTACGCGGCGATCCCGGTCAGCGCCTGCCCGACGACCAGCGTGTGCATCTCGTTGGTGCCCTCGTAGGTGTAGACGGACTCGAGGTTGTTCATGTGCCGGATCACGGGGTACTCCAGCGTGATGCCGTTGCCGCCGAGGATGCCGCGGCACTCCCGCGCGATGGCCAGCGCCTCGCGGGCGTTGTTGAGCTTGCCGACGCTGACCTGCTCCGGGCGGATCAGGTGCTCGTCCTTCAACCGGCCCAGGTGCAGCGCCAGCAGCATTCCCTTGCCCAGTTCGAGGCTCATGTCCGCGAGCTTCTTCTGCGTCAGCTGGAACCCCGCGATGGGCTTGTCGAACTGCTCGCGGGAGACGCTGTAGTCGATGGCCGTCTGCAGGCAATCGCGGGCCGCGCCCAGCGTCCCGAACACGATGCCGAACCGGGCTTCGTTCAGGCACGACAGTGGCCCGCGCAGGCCGACCACCTCGGGCAGCACGGCGTCGGCCGGCAACCGTACGTCCTCCAGCACCAGCTCGCTGGTCACCGAGGCGCGCAGCGACATCTTCTTGTGGATCGGGTTGGCCGTGAAGCCCGGGGTGTCGGTGGGCACGACGAACCCGCGGATTCCCTCGTCCGTACGGGCCCAAACGACCGCGACGTCGGCGACGTTCCCGTTCGTGATCCACATCTTCGTGCCGTTGAGGACCCAGTCCCCGCCGTCCCGCTTGGCGTTAGTGAGCATGCCGGCCGGGTTCGAGCCGAAGTCCGGCTCGGTCAGCCCGAAGCAGCCGATCAACTCCCCGGCCGCCATGCCGGGCAGCCACTGCTGCTTCTGCTCCTCGGACCCGAACGCGTGGATCGCGTACATCGCCAGCGATCCCTGCACGCTGACCAGCGACCTGATGCCGGAGTCGCCCGCCTCCAGTTCCAGGCAGGCCAGACCGTACGCGACCGCCGACGTGCCCTGGCAGCCGTAGCCCTGCAGGTGCATGCCCAGTACGCCGAGTTCCCCGAGCTCCCGTGCCAGTTCGCGGGCCGGGATTTCGCCGGTCTCGAACCAGTCGCCCACTTCTGGCTTGATCCGGCGCTCCACGTAGTCGCGCACGACGTCGCGGATCGCCCGTTCCTCCTCGCTGAGCAGGTGGTCGATGTCGAACAACTCGAACGGGGTCATGCGGTCTCCTTCTTCTGCCGCAGCAACTGGGCGCTGACCCAGGCCACGGAATGGTTTCGGTGGATGTCGTGCAGTCGGACGGTTTCGGCCACGTCCCGGCGGCGCAGCGCGTCCAGCATCTGCGCGTGTTCGGACCGCACCCGGTCGCGGTTGGAGTTCTGGCCGAAGTACAGGGAGCGGTAGACGTCGGAGGCGTCCCACAGTTGCCGCAGGATGCGGGTGAGCCGCGGCATGCCGGCGGCGTCGAACAGCGTGAAGTGGAAACGGCGGTTGGCCTCGGTCAGCCCCGCGAGGTCGCTCGCCTCGACGACCGCGCCCGCCAGCTCTTCCAATAGCGCGACGTCGGCATCGGTGAGCGCGGGAACGGCCGCCGCAATGGCGTGCGTTTCGAGGATCCGGCGCAATGCGTACACCTCGTGCAGGTCCGTGACACTGAGTTCGGTCACGAAGTAGCCGCGGTTCGGCGAATGCTGCACGAGCCCCTCGGAGGTCAGCAACTGCAGCGCCTCGCGCACAGGCACCCGGCTGACGGCGTAGCGATCCGCGATCGACTCCTGCACAAGTTGGGTACCCGGCGGCAGCGTTCCCGACAGGATGTCCGTGCGCAGCGCCGCCAGGGTGCGTTCCTGCGCCGTCATGAACGTGCTCGCAGCAGGTCCAACACGGCCGCTCGGTCCTCGTCGATGTGGGGTGGCGCAGCGCGGTAGCTGGCCGGGGTCGCGTCGTAGTGCACGGGATTGGCTACCTGCGCCAAACCCTCGACCTCCACGACCGGCTGCAGGCCCAGCCGCTCGGCCAGCGTGAACCCCTGCGCGAGGTCGTTGATCGGCCCGCACGGCACGCCCGATTCGGTGAGCAGTCGCTGCCACTCGTCGGCGCCGCGGACCTTGAGTAGAACTTCGAGTTCGGCCTTGAGCTCCGCCCGGTGCGCCACCCGCGCGGTGTTGGTGACGTACTCCTTGCGGCCGGCCAGGTCCGGTGCCCCGAGGGCACGTGCGAGCCTTGCGAACTGCGCGTCGTTGCCGACCGCCAGAATCATGGGCCGGTCGGCGGTGGTGAAGACCTCGTAAGGCGCGATTGAGGGGTGGGCATTGCCCATGAGACCCGGGACGGCTCCGGCCCCGACGTACCCGGACGCTTGGTTGACCAGCGAGCTCAGCAGCGACCCCAGCAGGCTGACCTCCAACCGCTGACCGGCACCGGTCGTCTCCCGGTGGCGCAGGGCGGCGAGCATCCCGACCGTGGCGTGCAGCCCGGTGAGGACATCCACCACCGCGACGCCGGCCTTCGTCGGCTCGCCCTGACCCGTGATGCTCATCAAGCCGCCCATTGCCTGCACCAGCAGGTCATAGCCGGGCATGTCCTTTCCGGCCCCGGAGCCGAAGCCGGTGATCGAGCAGTAGACGACGCCGGGATTGCGCCCCGCCACGGACTCGTAGTCCAGGCCGAACCGCCGCAGGCCACCGGGCTTGTGGTTCTCCACGAGGATGTCGGCGGCGTCGGCGAGCTCGCAGGCGATCCGCAGGTCGTCGGGATCTGCCAGGTCCAGGGCGATGGACAGCTTGTTGCGGTTGACGGACTGGTAGTACGTGGCCTGGCCGTCCTGCCCGAACGGCGGGCCCCAGGCGCGGGTGTCGTCGCCGGTGCCTGGTCGTTCCACTTTGACCACAGTTGCGCCGAGGTCCGCGAGCAGCATCGTGGCGTACGGCCCTGCGAGCACGCGCGTGAAGTCCGCGACGAGCAGTCCGTCCAGCGCACCCATGGCTATCCCTCCTGCATGCAAAATTACCACGATTGTATACAAACCAGACGATGGGTGTCCGTGCGCCCAAAACGGCGGATTCGGGCCAGATATGACCCCGATCCGTGCATTTGTAGAACAGCCCGGGACAAACGCGTGGATCAGGGTCGCATATGGCCCCCATCCACACGTTTGTCCGAGGCTGGATCGGTGTGCCTCGCTCCGCCGCCAGGTGATCGGCAATCAGGCGCGGCATGTCTCATCTGAGTTTCGTGAACGCGTCGCGTGCCGAGGCTAGCGACGACAACGCAGCGAGACGTCAACTGCGGCCGTACGTCGCGGTGACCTCACTGATGACGACGTGGTAGTCCTCGTACCATCGCTGGACCTGACCCTTGGCCTCCAGGTGGCGGGGGAAGGACGCCAGCTGGCGCACGGCCGCCATGTTCTGGAAGAAGTACATGGCATTGACCGTGGCGCGATCCTCGGAGTACCAGGTCTCGACCTTCTCGAAGCCGTCGAGGCCGCGCGCATAGGCGTCGATCTCGGCGTCGAGGCGATGGAATTCGTCGTCATAGGTCCCGGGGTGGAACACGAACGAGCAGCAGATCATCGGCGGTCCGCCCCCGACGCGATCGCCGGGTGAATCGGTTCGGCGTGCGATGCCGCGCTGTAATGCGCTTCACCGGATGGGCTCGCGGCCGGTTGCTTCTGACCGATGGCGAAGCCGGTCAGTGCTGCGTCAACGAGGAGCACGGCAACGACGCCAGTCCCGGCTGTCGGTTGTGGACTCAGGGTGATGATGGTCATGGCTTATCTTTCTTGTGCACTACAAGTGCAGCATAATGCACTAGGGAGCCATGAGCGCTCCGGGTCCCCTCAGCTCAGCCAGGCCCGCAACCGCCCCACCGCCTCGTCGAGCACCGCGGGCTGCTTGCAGAACGCCCACCGCACAAAGGGATCGCTCACCTCCGGGTGATCGCTCAACGCGCTCAGCGGAATCGCCACGACCCCGGCCTCCTCGGGCGCGCGGCGACAGAACTGCTCGCCATTCGCGAATCCCAAAGGCCGCACGTCTGTGGTGGCGAAGTAGGTCCCTTCCGGCGGGATCACCCGCAGGCCCAGCCCGCTCAGGCCGGCACACAACCGGTCACGCTTCGCGGCCAGGTCGGTCCGGAACTGGTCGAAATACGCGTCTGGCAAGCGCAGGCCCAGCGCCATGGCTTCCTGGAACGGGCCACCGGACACGTACGAAAGGTGCTGGCGCACGACCCTTACGGCCGCAATCAGATCGGCCGGACCGGTCGCCCAGCCCACCTTCCAGCCCGTGAACGAGAACGTCTTGCCGCCCGAGCCCACGGTGACGGTTCGCTCGAACATGCCGGGCAGGGTGGCGATCGGGATGTGCGGTTCGAACCAGAGGTGCTCGTAGGCCTCGTCGGCCAGGACGAGCAGGTCGTGCTCAATGGCGAAGGCGGCCAGTTCCTCGAGCTCCGCGCGCGTGAAGACGATGCCGGTCGGGTTGTGCGGGCTGTTGAGCAGCAGCATGCGGGTGCGGGGAGTCACTGCTGCCCGCAACGCCGCGACGTCTGGACGCAGGGCGTCGGCGGTCAGTGGCACTGCAATCCGGTTGGCGCCGGCCAGCGCGATCACCGCGGCGTACAGGTCGAAGTACGGGTCCAGCACGAGCACGTCCTGACCCGGCTCGACCAGCGCCAGCACCGCTGCCGCCAGCGCTTCCGAGGCGCCAGTCGCGACGACGACACCGGCGTCCTCGACGTGCAGACCGTAGAAGCGGGCCTGGTGCTCGGCGATCGCCTCCCGCAGCGCCGGCAGCCCGTGTGCAGGTGGGTACTGATCGCCGTGCCCGCGCATGATGGCCCACTGCGCGGCGTCCCGGACCTCCCGCGGGCCACCGGTGTCGGGGAAACCCTGGCCGAGGTTGATCGCCCCGAGCCGCGTCGCCAGAGCCGACATCTCCCCGAAGATCGTGCGCTCATAGGGCCGCATGCGCTGCACAAGGGGATCGCTCATGCATCGATTGTGCTTCAGGGCGCAGGGCTGCTGGGGTCACGCGGTGTGATCACTTACGTGGAACTGGCATGGCCACCGGCAGAGGTGGAAGATGGAGCGTTGTGGGCACTGCTTTGATCACCGGTCCGACCGCCGGCATCGGCCAGGAGATCGCCAGGGAACTGTCCGCCCGCGGTCATCACCTGATCCTGGTCTCTCGCGACGCGATCCGCCTGCAGGAACTGGCCGACGAACTCGGCGACGCCGAGGTGCTGCCAGCCGATCTCTCTGATCAGCAGGCGAGATTGCCGGTGGAGAAAGCGGCCCGCGATGTCGACTGGCTGGTCAACAATGCCGGCTACGGGATCACCGAGTCGTTCCTGGAGTCGACGGTCGAGCAGGAGCAGGCGTTGCTGGACGTGCTCGTGACCAGCGTCATGCGGCTCACGCACGCCGCCCTGCCCGGGATGGTCGAGCGCGGGCACGGCCGCATCCTCAACGTGTCGAGTGTCGCCGGCTGGGTGCCGTTCGGCACCTACTCCGCAGCGAAAGCCTGGGTGACGGTGTTCTCGGAGGGATTGGCCGCCGCGACGCCCAAGGACGTGCATGTGACCGCATTGTGCCCCGGCTTCACGCGCACCGAGTTCCACGAGCGGGCGGCCATGGATATCTCTGGTCCGGGCTGGATGTGGCTGGATGCCGAACGGGTCGCACGGCAGGGAGTCAAGGACTGCGACAAGGGGACGGTCCTCAGCGTGCCCAGCAACCGCTACCAGGCGCTGTCGCTCGTGGCCCGCCACGCGCCTCGCTCCCTGCTGCGGCAAGTGGCGAAAGGCAGGGAACGCTGATGCGGCTCGTGGTGCTGGGCGGGACCCGATTCGTTGGCAAAGCGATTTGTCAGGCGGCCTATCGGCGCGGTTACGACGTGGTGGTGTTCAACCGCGGCAAGAGCGGCCCGCCGCCGCGGGGTGCGCTGGCCGTGCGTGGCGACCGGACCACCATTGCCGACCTGCGGGCCCTGGCGCGCATGGTCGACGATCGGGGCGGCGCCGACATAGTGATCGACCCCGCCTGCTACGCGCCCTCGCACGCCCTGATGAGCGCGCGCATCCTCAAGGACGTTGCGTCCAGTTATGCGGTGATCAGTACCATCACCGCGCACAAGGACTGGCCCTCGCAACCCGTCGATGCCGCGTCGCCGACGTACGACACGGCGATCACCGAAGGCCCGAACACGAACATGGCCCTCTACGGCCGGCTCAAGGCGGGCGTGGAGCGAGCGGTTGCCGCGATCTACGGCGAGATGAACACGCTCGTGTTGCGGCCGGGGGTGGTGCTCGGACCTTTCGAGGATCTCGGCCGGCTGCCGGACTACTTGCGACGAGCGGCGCAGGGCGACTTCGTCATGGGTGGCGATTCGGCGCGGGCGTTCCAGTACGTCGATGTCCGCGACCTTGCCGAGTTCACATTGCTGTGCGCCGAGACCGGCCGCCCGGGCGCATTCGACGTGGTCACTGCCCGTGCCTCCCACACCTGGGGAGATCTTGCGTCCGCGCTGACAGCGACAACGGGTGGCACGCCGGTCTTCGTGGATGATGAGCGCCTGCTGGCCGCTGGGGTGGAACCCTGGCGCGGCCTGCCCTTGTGGTTGCCCCAGGACTCCGAGCACGCGGCCGTCTTCGACGTCGACGGGGGCATGGCCCAGGATTCCGGCTTCGTCGCCCGACCGTTGCAACAGACCGTGGCCGACACTTGGAGCTGGCTGCAGGAGGAGGGTCCCGACTGGCAGCCGACCTCGAGGGCCGCGGTCACCGGCTTGGACCCGGATGTCGAGAAGGCGTTGCTGGCGCAGGTGTGAGCCGGCTTCAACGGTGCACTTCCTGAAAACACCGCTGACAATCACACGCTCTGCGCACCCACCGCCCGCAGGTCGGCCGCGATGTCCTCGCCCGGCAGCA
>ERZ724512.134-NODE-134-length-29311-cov-8.308347_pt1 | contig 29311 bp, 24 predicted proteins | sample MGYA00376045_ERZ724512 | MGnify/ENA primary metagenome ERZ724512 (study PRJEB28724, sample SAMN07190883) | activated sludge metagenome | isolation source: activated sludge of sewage treatment plant in Hong Hong | place: Hong Kong | collected 2016-03-17 ... | reverse complement strand
CTCGGCAGACGTCACCGCTGGGCCTGGACCGTGGGGCTGGCCGCGGCGGCAGCCAACGCCGCGTTCTTCCGGCACCCGCGGCGGGTCCCGCCGACCCGGCCCGGTGTGGCCGTCGCACCGGCCGACGGGCAGATCTGCCTGATCGAGAACGCGGCGCCGCCACCCGAACTCGACCTCGGCGACACCCCGCGGCCCCGGGTCAGCATCTTCCTGTCGGTGCTCGACGCGCACGTGCAGCGCACCCCGGTCGGCGGCGAGGTGGTCGCCGCGGTGCACCGGCCCGGCCTGTTCCTCAGCGCCGACCTGCCCGCCGCCAGCGCCGACAACGAACGCAACAGCATCGTCATCCGCACCCCGGACGGCCATGACGTCGTCGCCGTGCAGATCGCCGGGCTGATCGCCCGTCGCATCGTCTGCGACGTGCGGGCCGGCGACAAGGTGAACATCGGCGACACCTACGGACTGATCCGCTTCGGCTCCCGCCTGGACACCTATCTGCCCGAGGGTTCGCAGGTGCAGGTGTCGACGGGTCAACGGGCCCTCGCGGGCGAAACCGTCCTGGCCGAGCTGCCATGAGGCGGGGTGCCCCCGACGGCGCGTTGCGGTTCCTGCCCAGTGCCATGACGGTGCTGGCGATCTGCCTGGGCCTGACGTCGATCAAGTACGCCCTGGACGACCGGCCGACGGAGTCGATGGCGTTGATCGCGATCGCGGCGATTCTCGACGCGCTGGACGGCCGGATGGCCCGGGTGCTCAACGCCACCTCGAAGATGGGCGAGGAGATCGACTCGCTGGCCGACGCCATCAACTTCGGCGTGGCGCCGGCCTTCATCGTCTGGGCCCTGCTGCTGGACGGCACCCGGGTGGGCTGGATCGTGGTGCTGCTCTACGCGGTGTGCATCGTGCTGCGACTGGCGCGCTACAACGCGCTGATCGACGAGGACCTGCCGGCCTACACCAAGCAGTACTTCGTCGGGATGCCGGCGCCGGCCGGGGCCATCGGCGCGATCGGGCCGCTGGCGGCCAGAATGCAGTGGGGCGACGGCTGGTGGACCTCGTGGTGGTTCGTCTCGCTGTGGATGATCGCGGTCTCACTGCTGGTGGTCAGCCGGATCCCGATGCGCAAGATCCACACCTTCGCCGTGCCGCCGCGACTGGTCGCACCGCTGCTGGCGCTGCTGGCCATCGTCACCGCGGGAGCGTTCGTCTTTCCCTATCTGACCATCCTGGCGATCATCGTCGCCTACGTCTGCCACATCCCGTTCGCGGTGCGCAGCAAGGCCTGGCTGGCCGCGCACCCCGAGGTGTGGGAGGACCAGCCCAAGGCGCAGCGGCAGGCCCGTCGCGCCATCCGGCGCGCGCAGCCGTCCCGGCGCACCGGCGCGGCACGGCGCTCGGCGGCACGACTCCGACTCAGACGCCCGGGAGGCGATTCGTGAGCCAGTTGACCCTGACGGCGCGGCTGAACACCGCGGCGCTCGACTCGCGCCGGGGCGTGGTCCGGTTGCATCCGGAAGCCGTTGCGGCCCTTGGGATACGCGAATGGGACGCGGTGTCCCTGACCGGGTCGCGCACCACCGCCGCGGTGGTCGGGCTGGCCGGTCCGGACACGCCGGCGGGCACCGCGCTGCTCGACGACGTGACGCTGTCGAACGCGGGGCTGCGCGAGGACACGACGGTGATCGTGGCACCGGTGACCGTCTACGGCGCCCGCTCGGCGATCGTCACGGGCTCGAACCTGGCGTCACGGTCGGTGCCCCCCGCCACGTTGCGTCAGGCCCTGCTGGGCAAGGTGCTGACCGTCGGCGACACCGTGTCGCTACTGCCGCGCGACCTCGGGCCGGGAACGTCGACGTCCGAAGCCAGCAAGGCGCTGGCCACCGCGGTCGGAATCACCTGGACCTCGGAATTGCTGACCGTCACGGCCGTGGACCCCGCCGGACCCGTCAGCGTGCAACCCAATTCGGCGGTCAACTGGGCCAACAGCAAGGACGCACCCGCGCCGGCGCCCACGGTGTCACCGGCGCAGCCCAAGGAGGTGCCGGCGACCACTGTCACCGAGTCCGGTGAATCGACGATCACCTACGACGACCTCGAGGGCAGCCACCTGCAGGCCAGCAAGCTGACCGAGTGGCTGAAGCTGTCGCTGGACGAGCCGCAGCTGCTGAAAACCCTTGGCGCGAGCCCATATCTGGGTGTTCTGGTCACCGGACCGCTCGGCGTCGGCAAGGCCACCATGGTGCGGGTGGTGTGCGCGCACCGGCGACTGGTCGAACTCGACGGCCCCGAAATCGGCGCGCTGGCCCCCGAAGACCGGCTGCGCACCGTCAAGAACGCGGTAAGCACCGTGTGCGACGGCGGCGGCGTGCTGCTGATCGCCGACATCGACGCGCTGCTGCCGGCCACCCCGGAACCCGTTGCGTCACTGATCCTCACCGAGTTGCGCACCGCGGTCGCCAGACCCGGGGTGGCGTTCATCGCGACCTCCGCGGTGCCCGACGCGCTCGACGCGCGACTGCGGGCCCCCGACCTGTGCGACCGCGAGCTGAGTCTGACCCTGCCCGACGGCGCCACCCGCAAGCACCTGCTGGAGGTGCTACTGCGGGACGTGCCCGCCGACGGGCTGGATCTGGAGGAAATAGCCGGTCGCACACCGGGATTCGTCGTCGCCGACCTGCAGGCGCTGGTGCGTGAGGCGGCGCTTCGGGCGGCTTCCCGCGCCAGCAGCGAGGGCGGTGACCCGAAACTCGTCCAGGAGGATCTCACCGGCGCGCTGTCGGTCATCCGCCCCCTGTCGCGGTCGGCCACCGAGGAGGTCTCGGTGGGGGCGGTGACGCTGGACGACGTCGGCGACATGGCCGCCACCAAGCAGGCGCTGACCGAAGCGGTGCTGTGGCCGCTGCAGCATCCGGACACCTTCGAGCGCCTCGGCGTCGACCCGCCGCGCGGTGTACTGCTCTACGGTCCGCCCGGTTGCGGAAAGACGTTCGTCGTACGCGCGCTGGCCTCCTCCGGCCGGCTCTCCGTGCACGCCGTCAAGGGCGCCGAGCTGATGGACAAGTGGGTCGGCTCATCGGAAAAGGCTGTGCGCGAACTGTTTCGGCGCGCCCGGGACTCGGCGCCGTCGCTGATCTTCCTCGACGAGATCGACGCGCTGGCGCCACGGCGCGGCCAGAGTTTCGACTCCGGGGTGACCGACCGCGTGGTGGCGGCGCTGCTGACCGAACTCGACGGGATCGAGCCGCTGCGCGACGTCGTGGTGCTGGGTGCGACGAACCGGCCGGACCTGATCGACCCGGCGCTGCTGCGACCCGGCCGGCTGGAGAAGCTGGTGTTCGTCGAGCCGCCCGACGCCGAGGCGCGTCGGGACATCCTCAAGTCGGCGGCGAAGTCGGTGCCGCTGGCCTCCGACGTCGATCTCGATGCGCTGGCCGGCGAACTGGACGGCTACAGCGCCGCCGATTGTGTGGCGCTGTTGCGCGAGGCCGCGCTGACGGCCATGCGCCGGTCGATCGACGCGGCCGATGTGACGGCGGCCGACGTCGCGGCCGCCCGTGAAACGGTGCGCCCGTCACTGGATCCCGTTCAGGTGGAGGCACTTCGGTCGTTCGCCGACGACCACTAGCTTTTCGATCTGTTCAGAATCCTCTGCGATGTTCACTCGCACAACGTCGCAGTCACGGCTGACCAGATTGGGAGGAGGACGTTTCCGCCAGGGCAGCCAGTCGGTCCAGCGAGCGGCCCAGGCGCTCCGAGGTGGTTGCGCGAGCCCGTTCGAATCGCTTGGGGTCGTTGAGGTTTGACCAATCGTAGGTGTGGGTCACGCGGGTGTGTCCGTCGTCGATCGGCTCCAGCTCCCAGCGCCACAGGTGCCCGGGCGGTTCGCCACCCGGCTCCGATGGCAGCCAGGCGATCAGTCGCCCTTCGCCGAACTCCACGATGCGGTTGACCCGGTCGGCGCCCTTGGTGGTTGTGGTGAGGAAGGTGTCGCCGACGGCCCGCACCCGTTGGCCGGCGGCCGCTGCGGCCAGGTTGTCGTTGCCGTCCCACGCGATCTGCTCGGCGGGGTCGGCGATCAACTCGAAGATCACCGCGGCGGGTGCGGCGATGTCGCGACTGGCGCTGACGATTCTCGGCTCGGTCACTTCTGCCATGCCACCCATCAAACACGTCGACGCCGGGAGGGGCAGCGTTCCCCGTAGACTGCCTACCGACCTAGCCCTCGACGGCTGACACCCCGACGGTTCGGAGTGCCATGCTCGCCATCCTGATCGCCCATGCGATCGCCACCGCGGCCGCCCCGCTGCTGGTGTACCTGTGGGGGCGGCGGGCGTTCTACCCGCTGGCGCTCGTCCCACTCGGATCGCTGTACTGGGCGGCCGCCAACTGGCCGGCGAACCAAGCCGGCAGCCACACGTCCCGGCTGCACTGGGTGCCGCAGCTGTCGATGGACATCGACCTGCGCTTCGACACCCTGACCGCGATCATGAGCGTCCTGGTTCTGGGCATCGGCGCGCTGGTGCTCTTCTATTGCGCCGATTACTTCCACCATCATGACGGCCACACGGAGAAACGCCTGCCCAGCTTCGCCGCCGAACTCGTCGCCTTCTCCGGCGCCATGTTCGGGCTGGTCGCCAGCGACAACATGCTGGTTTTCTACGTGTTCTGGGAACTGACGTCGGTGCTGTCGTTCCTGCTCGTCGGCCACTACGCCGAACGCGCCACCAGTCGCCGCGCCGCCACCCAGGCGCTGATGGTCACCACGCTCGGCGGACTGGCGATGCTCGTCGGCATCGTGGTCCTCGGCCAGTACAGCGGCACCTACCTGCTCTCCGAACTGGTGGCCCGGGCGGCCCGGGACGGACTGGGCGGCACCGCCGTCAACGTCGGACTGGTACTCGTCCTGATCGGCGCGTTGTCCAAGTCGGCGATCGTGCCGATGCATTTCTGGCTGCCCGGCGCAATGGCGGCGCCAACCCCCGTCAGCGCCTACCTGCACGCCGCCGCCATGGTGAAGGCTGGCGTCTATCTGGTGGCCCGGCTGACCCCCGGTTTCGCCGACGCGCCGCCGTGGCGGCCGATCATCGTCGGCCTCGGCCTGCTGACCATGCTGCTGGCCGGCTGGCGCGCGGTCCGCGAGTACGACCTCAAACTCATCCTGGCGTTCGGCACCGTGAGCCAACTCGGGCTCATCACGGTGTTGGTCGGGTCGGGCGGCGGCGACCTGATGCTCGCCGGGCTGACCATGCTGTGCGCGCACGCGATGTTCAAGGCCGCGCTGTTCATGGTGGTCGGCATCATCGACCATGCGACCGGCACCCGTGACATCCGCCGGCTGGCCTGGCTGGGGCATCGGCTGCCCTGGTTGTTCGCGATCGCCGCCGGCGCGACCGCGAGCATGGCCGCGCTGCCGCCGTTCTTGGGCTTCGTGGCCAAGGAAGCCGACTTCGAGACGCTGCTCTACAGCCCCTCGCTGGGACCGTGGGCGCCGTGGGTGCTCGCCGGTGTCGTGCTCGCGTCGGTGTTCACCACGATCTACAGCCTGCGTTTCCTCTGGGGCGCCTTCGCGCGCAAGGGTTTACGCGAACCGAGCGCCCGGGTGACGAAGCTGCACCGGCCCTCGGTGGGCTTCCAGTTCGCGCCCGCGGTGCTGGCCGCCGCGGGCCTGCTACTCGGCATCGTGCCGGGGCTGCTGGAAAACCTGATCGACCCGTACGCCGAGTCCCTGCCCGGCGGCGCGCACTACCACCTGGCGCTGTGGCACGGATTCAACCTGCCGTTGCTGCTATCGGCGGCGGTGCTGCTGGTGGGCACCGCGTCGTTCGTGGCCCGGGCGCGGCTGCCGCGGGCCGCGGGCGGCTGGCTGCCCCTGGGCAACGCCGACCGCATCTACGACGCGACCCTGCGGGGCATGGAGTTCGTCGCCTTCAAGGTGACGGGGGCGACCCAGCGCGGTTCGCTGCCCGCGACGCAGTCGGCGATCCTGCTGACCCTCGTCGCCCTACCGGTGACGGTGCTGGCGCTGGGCGCGCGCGACCAACCCGAACTGCGGCTGTGGGGAGGTCCGCTGCAGCCGGTCGTCGCGCTGCTCATGGTCGGCGGGGCGCTGGGCGCCACCGTGATGCGCAACCGCCTGGCCGCGGTGCTGCTGGTGGGTGTGACGGGGTACGGCTGCGGCGCGATCTTCGCCTTCCACGGCGCGCCGGATTTGGCGCTCACCCAGTTCCTGGTCGAGACACTGACGTTGGTGATCTTCGTGCTGGTGCTGCGGGTGCTGCCGGCGGAGGCCGACGCGGAGAACATGCGCCGCTTCCGCGTGCCCCGCGCGCTGCTGGCAATCGCGGTGGGCGCCGGCGTCACCGGCCTGGCGTCGTTCGCGATGGCGGCCCGCCACACCGCGCCCATCTCGACGCTGCTGCCCGACGCGGCCTACACGCGGGGCCACGGCGCCAACACCGTCAACGTCATCCTGGTCGACATCCGCGCCTGGGACACCCTCGGCGAGGTCTCGGTCCTGGTGGCGGCCGCCACCGGGGTGGCCTCGCTGGTGTTCCGGCACCGGCGGTTCGGCGCGGCGCCCCGGGTCCCGCTGGCCGGAGCGCAACCGGGGGTCTCGTCGGACACGCCCTACAGTCCGGCGGTCGGCGACATCACCTGGCTGCGCGGCAGCGACTATCGCGACCCGCGCTACCGGTCGCTGGTGCTGGAGGTGGCCACCCGCATCATCTTCCCGGTGATCATGGTGCTGTCGGTCTACTTCTTCTTCACCGGGCACAACACGCCGGGCGGCGGTTTCGCGGGCGGCCTGACCGCGGGGCTGGCGCTGGTGTTGCGGTACCTCGCCGGCGGGCGTTACGAACTCGGCGAGACGCTGCCGCTGGACGCCGGCAAGATCCTCGGCGCCGGCCTGGGGCTGTCGGCGGGCACCGCGATCACGTCGCTGCTGCTCGGGGCGCCGGCGTTGTCGTCGGCGTTGATCGAACTCGACGTTCCCGTGCTCGGGCACGTGAAGTTCGTGACGGCGCTGTTCTTCGACCTGGGCGTGTATCTGATCGTCGTCGGCCTGGTGCTCGACGTGCTACGCAGCCTGGGTGCGCGCATCGACGAGGAGATGGTGGCCTCCCGCCGATGAACACCGTCCTTTCCGTGCCGCTGGCTTCCCTGATCCTCATCGGGGCGCTGATCAGTTGCGGGGTCTACCTGTTGCTCGAACGCAACCTGACCCGAATGTTGTTGGGAATGTTGCTGATCGGCAACGGCATCAACCTGCTGATCCTGACCGTCGGCGGGCCGTCGGGCAATCCGCCGATCCGCGGACGAACCAGCAATGGCAACACCACCACCGCCGACCCGCTGGCCCAGGCGATGATCCTGACGGCGATCGTCATCACCATGGGCGTCGCGGCCTTCGTGCTGGCGCTGACCTACCGTTCCTACCGGTTGAACACCGACGAGGAGGTCGACGACGACGCCGAAGACGCGCGGATCGCCGAAGAGGCCCCCCGCGACGAGCCCGACTTCGACGAAACCGGTCGCGTCGCAACGCGTCCCGACTCCGACGAACCCGACGAACTGGATGCGCTGCCCGGGCGTGAGGGCTCACGATGACCTCGATACAGCTGGGACACACGCTCACCGCGTTGCCGGTGTTGGTGCCGATGATCGCGGCGGCATTGACGTTGGTCGCCGGGCGCCGGCCCCGGTTGCAGCGGTTCATCACGCTGACGGCGCTGACCGCGGTGGCCGTGGTGTGCGCGGTGCTGTTGTACCTGACGGACCGGTACGGCACGATCGCGCTGCAGGTCGGGGGGTGGGGTTCCGGCGAGCCCGGGTTCGGCCCGCTGGGCATAACCCTTGTGGTGGACCGGCTTTCGGCGCTGATGCTGGTGGTGTCCTCCGTGGTGCTGCTGGCCGTGGTGTTCTACGCCATCGGGCAGGGCATCCGCGACGGCGACGAGCGCCAGCCGGTGTCCATCTTTCTGCCCACGTATCTGGTGTTGTCGGCCGGCGTGTGCAACGCGTTCCTGGCCGGCGATCTGTTCAACCAGTTCGTCGGGTTCGAGATCCTGTTGACCGCCAGCTTCGTGCTGCTGACACTCGGCGCCAGCAGGGACCGGGTCCGGGCCGGCATCGCCTACGTGATGGTGTCGATGGTCTCGTCGCTGATCTTCCTGTTCGGCATCGCTTTGGTGTACGCCGCGACCGGGTCGCTGAACATGGCCCAGATCGCGGTGCGCATCGACGCCGTGAGCCCCGGCACCCGGACCGCGGTGTTCGCGGTGCTGTTGGTGGCCTTCGGGATCAAGGCCGCGGTCTTCCCGTTGTCGGCCTGGCTGCCCGACTCGTACCCCACCGCGCCCGCACCCGTCACCGCGGTGTTCGCCGGCCTGCTGACCAAAGTCGGTGTGTACGCGATCATCCGGGCCCATTCGCTGTTGTTCCCCGGCGGCGCGCTCGACGACGTGCTGATGGTCGCCGGACTGCTCACGATGCTCGTCGGGATCCTGGGCGCCATCGCCCAGACCGACATCAAACGGCTGCTGTCGTTCACCCTGGTCAGCCACATCGGCTACATGGTGTTCGGGGTGGCCCTGTCCAGCCGGCTGGGGATGTCCGGAGCGATCTACTACGTCGCACACCACATCGTCGTGCAGACCACCCTGTTCCTGGTCGTCGGTCTCATCGAGCGGCAGGCCGGCGCGTCTACGCTGCGGCGCCTCGGCGGCCTGGCGGCGGCCAGCCCGATGCTGGCCTTCGTGTTCGTCGTGCCTGCGCTCAATCTCGGCGGTATTCCGCCGTTTTCGGGTTTCATCGGGAAGGTGGCACTGCTGCAGGCCGGCGCGCAGAGCGGCTCGGTGCTGGCCTGGGCTCTGGTCGCCGGTTCCGTGTTGACCAGCCTGCTGACCCTGTACGTCGTGACCCGGGTGTGGACGAAGGCGTTCTGGCGGGCCCGGGTCGACGCACCCGAGGGTGAAGTCGCCGATGCCGCTCCCGTCGCGCTGCTGGCGGACGACTCGGGCTCTTCGGACATCGCCTTCGCCGACCGTGACGACGTCGGCCGCATGCCGGCGGGCATGCTGATCCCGACGTTGGGCCTGATCGCCGTCGGCCTGGCGCTGACGGTGGCGGCCGGACCGATTTTCGCCTACAGCGAGCGGGCCGCCGCCGAGATCCTCGACCGCGGCCAGTACATCGACGCGGTGCTGGGAGGTGCGGGACGGTGAGGCGCGACATGCGCGCGGTCATCCTGCGGGGATGGGTGCTGATCTGGCTGACGCTGGTGTGGATCCTATTGTGGGGCAACGCCTCGGCGGCCAACATCCTCAGCGGGCTGGCGGTGGCGCTGCTCATCACCTACCTGCTGCCGCTGCCGCCGGTGCCGGTCGAGGGCCGGGTCCACCCAATCGCCCTGGCGCGCTTGGTGATCCTGGTCGGCTGGTATCTGCTGTGGTCGAGTCTGCAGGTGGCGTGGCTGGCGATCAGACCCGGCCCGCCGCCGCTGACCGCCGTGTTGCGAACGCGGTTGAACATCAAGTCCGATCTGGTGCTGGCGCTGGCGGTCAACATCGTCAACCTGATCCCCGGCTCCATCGTGCTGGAGATCGACCAGGTGCGCCGGCTGATCTACGTGCACCAGCTCGACGTCGGCTCCGACCGGTCGGTCAAGCAGTTCTACCACCAGGTGCATCAGGTGGAGCGGCTACTGGTCGCGGCCTTCGAGCGGGACAGCGAATGGCACCCGGCCGGAACGGAGCGCGCATGAATACCGTCTGGGTCGTCGCGGCCGTCATGCTGGTCCTGGCCGCCGGCATCACGATGTTCCGCCTGCTGGCCGGGCCCAGCACCCTGGACCGCCTGGTCGGCCTCGACACGCTCATCGCGGTGACGATGTGCGGCGTGGGCACCTGGGCCGCATACAGCCTGGACACCACCGTCACCTACAGCCTCGCCGCGCTCGCGTTGATCAGCTTCGTGGGTTCGGTGAGCATCGCCCGCTTCCGGGTCCGCGACGTCGACCGTAAGGGAGATGCGTGATGCTCGACATCATCTGTGCCGTCCTGATTCTCGGCGGTTCCGCGCTGGCGCTCACCGCCGCCATCGGCGTCGTCCGCTTCCCCGACACGCTGTCGCGGATGCACTCGGCGACCAAGCCTCAGGTGCTCGGGCTGCTGCTGGTCCTCGCGGGTGCCGCCATCCGGCTGCGGGGGCATCCGGACGTCGGGATGCTCATCCTGACGGGGCTTTTCACGCTGATCACCGTGCCGGTGGTGGCTCAGCGTGTCGGGCAACTGGCCTACCGCGAGCAGAATGTGCAGGATTCGCTGACCGTCGACGAATGGCGTTCGCCGCCAGAGGAATAGGTCTCAGTCCTCGGACAGCTGGAACCGCACCATCGCCGTGACGGTCTCGACCGCCTCGCGTAAGGCCGCCAGCCGTTGCACCGGTCCGGGTGCGGCCAGCACCGCGTACTTGTCCGCCGGCCCGATGGGCACCCGGGTGGCCAACGCGTACAACCGCTCCCCCGGGTCGTCGGGCAGATCGCCGAGGATCTCGTCACGGGCACGCAGCCGGATGTCGCGGGCACCGGCGATCAGCTCCAGCAGGCCCCACACGTCGTCCTCGAGCGCGAAGACGTCAGCCGACGCCACGTCGCCGGGTTCGTCGGGCCAGTCCTGCAGCACGGCCCGCGGGTACGGATTGTCCGGTAGCCACTCGGCGACCCGGAATCGTTCCCGCACAACGCATTTGAGTTGATAGCGACCGAGTCCGTGCTCGGCGAACTCCACGATGCGGGCCAGCGCGCCGACGTCATGCCGCTCGTCGCCGCCGCCGACCTCACGGCCGCGGGCGATCAGCACCACCCCGAAGGCCGGGTCCCCGGTGGCCAGGCAGTCCTCGACGAGCGCCCCGTAGCGCGGTTCGAAGACCCGCAACGGCAGCGCTTCACCCGGCAGGACGGCCGACTGCAGCGGGAACATCGGGATGGGAACGCCGAAGTGATTAGACATCGAGTTCGGCCACCAGGGCGTCGACCACCGCGCGCAGATCGCCGTCGTGTTCCTCGGCGACCCGGCGCTGCCGCTGATAGGACGCCCCAAGACGCGGGATGTCGGCGACCCGGGAGAGTTCGTCGACGCAATTCAATGACCGCGCAACGGGTTCCAGCCGGGTCAGCATGTCGCCGAGGTCCTCGGTGACCAGCCGCTCGTTGCTGTCGGCGTCCAGGATGATGATCGCGTCCAGGCCGTATCGGGCCGCGCGCCACTTGTTCTCCTGCACATGCCAGGGCGGCATGGTGGGCAGCGACTCGCCGGCCTCCAGCCTGCGGTCCAAGTCGACGATCAGGCAGTGGGTCAGTGCGACGAGCGCCGAGAGCTCCCGGATGTTGGACACCCCATCGAAGATGCGCACCTCGATGGTGCCCAGATGCGGGGAAGGCCTGATGTCCCAACGCACTTCGTTGATGTGGTCGATGATGCCGGTCTTTTTCTGGTCGTGCACGAAGCCTTCGAACTCGGCCCAGGTCTGGAAGTGGAACGGCAGCCCGGCGGTGGGCAGCTGTTGGAACATCATGGCGCGGTTGCTGGCATAGCCGGTGTCCTCGCCCTCCCACCACGGCGACGACGCGGACAAGGCCAGCAGGTGGGGGTAGTAGTTGAGCATCGAGGTGATGATCGGCATCACCTTGTGCGCGCTGGACACCCCGACGTGCACGTGCACACCCCAGATGAGCATCTGGCGGCCCCACCACTGGGTCCGCTTGATCAGCTCGGCGTAGCGCGGCGCGTCGGTCAGCTTGGCGGCGGACCACTCGGCGAACGGGTGGGTGCCCGCACAGAACAGCTTCATCCCGCGGTCCTCGACGACCTGCCGCACGGTGCGCAGGGTGCCGGCGAGGTCTTCCATCGCCTGGCCGCTGTTCTCGCAGATGCCGGTGACGATCTCGACGGTGTTGCGCAGCAGTTCCTTGTGCACGTGTGGGTGCTCGCCGAGTTCGGCGATGACCGCGGGCGCCTCGTTGCTCAGGTCCCGGGTGCTGGCGTCGACGAGAGCGAACTCCCACTCCACACCGAGGGTCGGCCGGTAGGAGCCGGCGAAGTCGATGTGCGCCGGATCAGCCGCCGGAGATGACACCGCACGCCACGCGCTTACCGGCGTCGCCGGTCGACATGGTGGTCTCGTCCGGTCCCGGCGCGCCGTTGGACTGGGTGTAGCGGTCTTTCGGGATCTCCGCGAAGTTGTCGGCCTTCTCGTGGATGACGATGGCCGTCTTCTGCCCGGAGGTCAGCTGTTCCTCGGTGAAGGCGTCGGTGGTGGTCACCATCGTGCCCGAACCGTCGGCGAGCACCTGCAGCGGCGGCAACTGGCCGCTCATCTCCGCGCCCTCGCCGGTGTGCCCAGGTGCGTTGAAATGGCCACCGGCGGAGAGGAAGTCACCCGGCGCGCCGCCCGTGGGGGCTACGGAGTTCGCCTCGCACTTGCCCACCGAGTGGATGTGCATGCCGTGGAAGCCCGGCGTCAGCTTGCCCGGACCCGAGGTCTGCACGGTGACGGTGGCGTGGCTCTCGGTGAAGTCGAATGTGGCCGTGGCGACCTGCTGGCCCGCGGCGTTGAGCATCGGGATCTCGAGCTTGCCCGTCTCGGTCTCGACGGTGGCGTGCTCCTGGCCACCGGCCGTCGCGCCCGGGGCGGACGGCCCCGGCGAGCCGGTCCAGATCGGCGGATTGGTGCCCGAGGTGGTCGACGGCACCTGCCCGGGCGGCGCACACGCGCTCAGCAGCGCGACGGGTGCGGCGAACAGGACGGCGGCGGCAGTTTTCGCGAGCGGCGTGACCATGCGCAGAAGCCTAGAGGATGTCACACGGCCGACGGCAGTCGACTATGTGATCTGTCCAGCGGTGGCTGCGACAACTTTCGAGAGACCTTCGCAGCTGAAGCTGAACAGATGCAATCGGGGATCAGCCTGTGACCAACACGACGACGCCCGGTGGCTGCTCGGCAACCTCGGGGATGCGCGGTTCGACCGGCGCATCCAGCAGTTTGCCCACCGCTTCGGCCGACTGCTTTTCGCCCTCGGCCTCGCCGAAGTACACCGTCGTCGCGGTGACGTTCGGCGGGGCCGCCAGGTTGCCGGTCTCGGTGACGGTCCAGCCGTCGTCCCGCAGCCGGCCGGCGGCGCGGTCCGCGGCCCCCGCCACGTCGGAGATGTTGAACACCCGGACCTCCGCGCGGGGCGCCGGCGTCGCGGAGGTGGTCGGAGCCGCGCTGGTCGCCGACGTCGCCGGCGCACTCTCGCCGCCGGAGTCGCCGCCGACGGCTTGCAGGCCGACCAGCAGGAAGACCACGCCGAGGAACAGCAGGACCATGACCATGGCGCGCAGCGGCAGCCGGGACGAGTCGGGAACACGATCGTTCATCGCGTTGAGCCTATCGGGCCGGGTCAGGTGACCTCAAAGCCGAGCCTGCGGGCGGCCTTGGCCTTCTGCCGGCTGGCCCGCTGCCGACGCAGCCGCTTGACCAGCATGGGGTCGGCGGCCAGCGCCTCCGGGCGGTCGACGAGCGCGTTGAGAACCTGGTAGTAGCGGGTGCCCGACATGCCGAAGAGCTCCTTGATGGCCTCTTCCTTGGCCCCGGCGTATTTCCACCACTGCCGCTCGAAGGCGAGGACGTCGCGCTCCCGGCGCGTCAGCCCGTCGGTGACCTCGGCGTCGTCCTCCACCCGCTCGGCCCGTGCCATGGCGCCGTCCATATCTCTGCTGGGCCCTTTCGCCGGCCTGTGCAACGCGTCGTTCGGCGATATTCAACCACGCCGGAAACATCTGGGACGGCAGCCGAGTCCGCGCGTCGGCTGACTTAAGCTTGCCGACCATGGCTGTCAGACCAATTGTGATCGTGGGGGATCCCGTCCTGCACGAGCCGACCCAGCCGGTGCCGGTCGGTGACGACGGTTCGCTGCCGGCGGATCTGGCCGGCCTCATCGCCGACATGTACGAGACGATGGACGCCGCCAACGGTGTCGGACTGGCGGCCAACCAGATCGGGGTGCCGCTGCGGGTGTTCGTCTACGACTGCGCGATGGACCGCGGTTCCACCGAGCGGCAGCGCGGGGTGGTCGTCAACCCGGTGCTGGAGACATCGGAAATCCCGGAGACGATGCCGGACCCCGACAACGACGACGAGGGCTGCCTGTCGGTGCCCGGCGAGTCCTTCCCGACCGGTCGCGCCGGCTGGGCGCGGGTCACCGGCCTGGACGCCGACGGCAATCCCGTCACGCTGGAGGGCACCGGCCTGTTCGCCCGGATGCTGCAACACGAGACCGGGCACCTCGACGGCTTCCTCTACATCGACCGTCTGGTCGGCCGGCACACGCGGGCCGCCAAGCGCGCGGTGAAGGCGAGCGGCTGGGGCGTGCCGGGCCTGTCGTGGATGCCCGGCGAGGTGCCGGACCCGTTCGGGCACTGATGTTGCCCGCGATCGGTAGCCGGGTGTCGCTTCGCTACCGCTCCGGACCAGCCGAGCACACCGACGTCATCGGCGTCCTGGAGGCGACCGTGCCGGCGCTTCGGATCCGCACCAAGTCCGACGGACTGGTCCACGTCGACCCCGCCGACGTGGTCGGCGTGCGGGAGATCCCCTACCGACCGGTGCGAACCTCCGAGATCCGCGCCCTCGAGCACGCGGCCGCCCTGGCGTGGCCCGGCGTCGAGCGGCAATGGCTCGGCGGCTGGCTGGTGCGGGCCGGTCACGGCAGCACCAGCCGGGCCAACTCCGCTGTCCCACTGGATGTTTCGGCCGACCTGCGGACGCTGCCGGGAATCGTCGAGTGGTATCGCGCCCGCGGCCTGCCGGCGTGGCTGGCGCTGCCGGAGCGGCTGCTGCCGGTGCGGGCGGCCGGGGTCAAACCGACCCGGGTACTGGTGACGGACCTCGACGACCCCGTCGGTGACGGCGCCGTCACGTTGTCTGGGGTTCCCGACGCGGACTGGCGGGCGGTCTACGACCGCGACGTGCCGCTCGACGTGCTCTGCGCGGTCGTCGACGGCGATGTCGTCTTCGCGTCGCTGCCCGGGATCGCCGTCGGGCGCGGCGCGGTGACCACCGCCCCGGACGGCACGCGGTGGCTGGGCCTCGCCGCGGTGCGGGTCGCCCCCCAGTTCCGCCGGCAGGGTCACGGCCGCCGCATCTGCGCGGCGCTGCGGGCCTGGGGCGCCGGGCACGGCGCGCAACGGGCCTACGTGCAGGTGCTGTCGGACAACCCGGCCGGCGCGGCCCTGTACACCTCGACGGGTTTCCGGCTGCACCACACCCACCGGTACGTCGAGGCCGGACAACTGCTGCCCCCTACCATCTGACTCATGCGCCTGGCCACCTGGAACGTCAACTCGATTCGCACGCGGGTGGACCGGGTCGTCGACTGGCTCGAGCGCGCCGACGTGGACGTGCTGGCGATGCAGGAGACCAAGTGCACCGACGACCAGTTCCCGACGATGCCGTTCGCGGCACTGGGCTACGAGGTCGCTCACGTCGGGCTCAACCAGTGGAACGGGGTGGCCATCGCATCCCGCGTCGGACTGCAGGACATCGACGTCGGCTTCGACGGCCAGCCGACGTGGAGCGCCAAACCGGATGCCGAAGCCACCGCCGAGGCCCGCGCCCTGGGTGCCACCTGCGGCGGCGTACGGGTGTGGAGCCTGTACGTCCCCAACGGCCGCACACTGGCCGACCCGCACTACACCTACAAGCTGGATTGGCTTGCCGCACTGCGAAATACGGCCTGCGGTTGGCTCGCGTCGGACCCGGATGCGCCCATCGCGCTGGTCGGTGACTGGAACATCGCACCGACCGACGAGGACGTCTGGGACATGGCGAGCTTCCGGCACAGCACCCACGTCTCCGAGCCGGAACGGGCCGCGTTCCGGGCCCTCAACGATGCCGGATTCGCCGACGTGGTGCGGCCTTTCACGCCGGGGCCGGGCGTCTACACGTACTGGGACTACACCCAACTGGCGTTTCAGAAGCGCCGCGGCATGCGGATCGACTTCATCCTCGGCTCACCGGGCCTGGCCGCCCGGGTGACGGGCGCCGAGATCGTCAAGGACGAGCGGCGGCCCAAGAAGGGCACCATCGCGCCCAGCGATCACGCGCCGGTGCTGGTCGAACTCGCCTGAACAGTCCTCACAGCGCCGCCGCGCAGAACGTGAGCAGAGTGTGACCGACGGGCAATCCAGGGAAAACTCGACGCAATAGGCCGAACCTACGGTGGGACCCATCGTCCCCGGCAACGACGGCGTGGGAGCCCTTCGAGGACCGGGAGCGTCGCCCTGATGGCCGCCTACACGTACACGCGCAAGCACCACATCACCGGATGGAATCCCGAGGACCGGGAAGCCTGGGACAACGGCGGCGCCGCGATCGCCAGGCGCAACCTGATCTGGTCAATCATCTGCGAGCACATCGGCTTCTCGATCTGGTCGCTGTTCTCGGTGATGGTCCTGTTCATGTCGCCCGCCTACGGCATCTCCCTGGACCAGAAGTTCGTCATCACCGCGACCGCGACGTTCGTCGGCGCCTGCCTGCGGATCCCCTACACGCAGGCGACCGCGAAATTCGGCGGCCGAAACTGGGCGATCTTCTCCGCCGTCGTCCTGGTCATCCCCACCGCGCTGGTGATGATGCTGATGTCGAACCCCGGCAGGTTCGGGTTCGGCTGGTTCCTGGCCGTCGCCGCGCTGACCGGGCTGGGCGGCGGCAACTTCGCCTCGTCGATGACCAACATCAACGCGTTCTACCCGCACCGGCTCAAGGGCTGGGCGCTGGGCCTCAACGCCGGCGGCGGCAACATCGGCGTGCCCGCGATCCAGCTGATCGGGCTGCTGGTGATCTGGCTGGCCGCCGACCGACCCGAAATCGTCTGTGCCATCTATCTTTTCGCACTGGCTCTGGCCGGGTTCGGCGCGGCGCTGTTCATGGACAACCTGGACCACCAGACCTCCAGCTACCGCTCGATGGTCGACTGCCTCAAGTTCCGGGACACCTGGCTGATCTCGCTGCTCTACATCGGCACCTTCGGATCGTTCATCGGGTTCAGCTTCGCCTTCAGCCAGGTGCTGCAGATCAGCTTCAAGTCCGCCGGCAGCACCAACCCGGCGCTGGCGGCGGCCCAGATCGCCTGGATCGGTCCGCTGCTCGGTTCGATCGCGCGGCCCTACGGCGGCAAGCTGGCCGACCGGTTCGGCGGCGGCCGGATCACGACGATGTGCTTCGGCGCGATGATCGCGGCGTCGGCCGTCCTGGTGGCGGCCGGCACGATCGCCGACGGCCACGCCAAACACCGGATCGACAGCGCGCAACTGACCGCGTTCGTCGCCGGCTTCATCGTGCTGTTCCTGGTCTCCGGAATCGCGAACGGTTCGGTCTACAAGATGATTCCGACCGTCTTCGAGCACAAGGCGCGCGCCCGGCAGTCGCTGTCGGCCATGGAGAAGGTGATCTGGTCGCGAAAGATGTCGGGGGCGCTCATCGGTATCGCCGGCGCGGTCGGCGCGCTCGGCGGGGTCGGCATCAACCTCGTGCTGCGCACCAGCTACAAGGCCAACCAGTCGGCCACCGCGGCGTTCTGGGTCTTCCTCGGGTTCTACGTCGTCGCCGCCGCCATCACGTGGATGTTCTACGCCCGGCGGGAGATCATCCTGCACGCCCACGACGCGCGGACGGCGTTGCCCACCGCGGCCGTGCCGGCCTGAGCGCGGAGCGAATCAGCCATGCGGACAGGGAAAGCCACGCGGAAAACCGTCGTCGTCGCCGGACACGGCATGGTCGGCCACCGATTCGTGCAGGAGCTGCGCGACCGGGACCTCGCTGAGACTCACAACGTGGTGGTGCTCAGCGAGGAACCGGTGGCCGCCTACGACCGCGTCGGCCTGTCCGGCTACGTCGGGGCATGGGATCCGGCGGCGATGGCGCTGCCCGGAAACGACTATGCCGGTGACGATCTCGTCGACCTGCGGCTCGGGCAGGCGGCGGTCGCCATCGACCCGGCGGCGAAGACCGTCATCACCTCCACCGGCGACCGGATCGAATACTCCACGCTGGTGCTGGCCACGGGCTCCTACCCGTTCGTCCCCCCGGTCGACGGCAGCGACAACCCGCGGGCGTTCGTCTACCGGACCCTGGCCGACCTCGACGCGATCCGCGCCACCGCGCAGGCCGCCGGGCCGGGCGCACCGGGCGTGGTCGTCGGCGGCGGGCTGCTGGGCCTGGAGGCCGCCAATGCCCTGCGCCTGCTCGGGATGTCGCCGCACATCGTCGAATTCGCGCCCCGGCTGATGCCGCTGCAGGTCGACGACGGCGGCGGTGCGGTGCTGGCCAACCTGGTCACCGCGCTGGGCCTCTCGGTGCACACCGGGGTGTCCACCACGGCCATCGCCGACCGGGACGACACCGGCCTGCTCGCCGTCACGCTGTCGGACGGCACCGTGCTGGACGCCGCGCTGGTGGTGTTCTCCGCCGGTGTCCGCCCCCAGGACGCCCTGGCCCGGCAGGCCGGCCTGCAGGTCGGCGAACGTGGCGGCGTCATCGTCGACACGGCCTGTCGCACAAGCGATCCGCACATCTTCGCGATCGGCGAGGTGGCCGCGGTGGAAGGCCGGTGCTACGGCCTGGTGGCTCCGGGTTACACGATGGCCGAGATCGCGGCCACCCAGATCCTGGCCCACGACGACACCCGGTTCCCGGGCGCCGACATGTCGACCAAACTCAAACTGCTCGGCGTCGACGTCGCCAGCTTCGGTGACGCCATGGCCGTGACCGACGGGGCGCTGGAGATCGTCTACTCCGATCCGGTGGCCGGCACCTACAAGAAACTCGTCGTCGCCGACGACGGGCGCACCGTGCTGGGCGGCATCCTGGTCGGCGACGCCGACGCCTACGCGACACTCAAACCGATGGTGGGCCGCGAACTCCCCGGCGACCCCAGCGCGCTGATCGCACCGGCCGCAGGTACCGAGTCGGGCCTGTCGGCGCTGCCCGAAGACGCCGAAATCTGTTCCTGCAACGGCGTTTCCAAGGGCGCCATCTGCTCGGCGATCGCCGACGGCGCCGGCACGGTCGCCGATGTCAAGGCCTGCAGCGCGGCGGGCACCACCTGCGGCGGCTGCGTGCCGAGCATCACCCGGCTGCTCGCCGACTCCGGCGTCGAACTCTCGAAGTCGTTGTGCGAGCACTTCACCCAGTCCCGGGCCGAACTGTTCTCGATCGTCGCCGCCACCGGCATCCGCAGCTTCAGCGAACTGCTCACCCGGTTCGGCACCGGCGCCGGCTGCGAGATCTGCAAACCCACCGTCGCCTCGATCCTGGCGTCGACGTCCAGCGATCACATCCTCGACGGCGAAGCCGCGGCACTGCAGGACACCAACGACCACTTCCTGGCCAACCTGCAGCGCAACGGGACGTACTCGGTGGTGCCCCGGATGCCCGGCGGCGAGGTCACCCCGGACCAACTGATCGTGATCGGGCAGATCGCAAAGGATTTCGGCCTCTACACCAAGGTCACCGGCGGCCAGCGCATCGACATGTTCGGCGCCCGGGTCGAGGAGCTGCCGCAGATCTGGCGGCGGCTGGTGGACGCCGGAATGGAGTCCGGGCACGCCTACGGCAAGAGCCTGCGGACGGTGAAGAGTTGTGTCGGGTCGACCTGGTGCCGGTACGGGGTTCAGGACTCGGTCGGGATGGCCGTCACGCTGGAGCGGCGCTACCGCGGGCTGCGCTCACCGCACAAGCTGAAGCTGGGCGTCTCCGGGTGCGCGCGCGAATGCGCCGAGGCGCGCGGCAAGGACGTCGGGGTCATCGCCACCGAACAGGGCTGGAACCTCTACGTCGGCGGCAACGGCGGCCAGAGCCCCAAGCACGCCCAGCTATTGGCGTCGGGGATCGACGACGACACCCTGATCCGCTACATCGACCGCTACCTGATGTTCTACATCCGCACCGCTGACCGGCTACAACGCACCGCGCCGTGGCAGGAGTCCTTCGACGGCGGGCTGGAAAAGTTGCGGGCCATCGTCTGTCAGGACAGTCTTGGCATAGCAAGTGACCTGGAAGCGGCCATGGCCAGGCATGTCGCGGGCTACCGCGACGAATGGGCCGCAGTCCTCGATGACGCGGACAAGCTGCGACGGTTCGTCTCTTTCGTCAATGCCCCCGATACCCCCGATCCGACGATCGCCTTCGACGAATCGTCGGGGCGCAAGGTACCCGTGTTGCTCGGCTCGCCCAGCGTCCGAGCCAGTGAGGAGTGATCATGACCATTTTGGAGACCGACCGGCATGCCGGTGATACCGCCGGCGAGCCTCATGCCGCCGGGGACTGGGTCGCGGTGTGCCCGCTGACAGACCTCACACCGGGCCGCGGCGTAGCCGCGCTGCTCGACGGGGAGCAGGTGGCGGTGTTCCTGCTCGGCTATCCCGACGGCGCCGCCGACCTGCGGGCCGTCGGCAACATCGACCCGTTCGGCCGTGCCGCGGTGATGTCGCGCGGCCTGGTGGGAGCGCGGGGTCCGGTGCCCACCGTCGCCTCCCCGTTGCTCAAGCAGGTCTTCTCGCTCGACACCGGTGAGTGCCTCGATGATTCGTCGCACGCCCTGCCGGTCTATCCGATCCGGGTGCGCGCCGGTGTGGTGGAAGTCACCCGATGGGCGGATGCCGCTTGACGATCACGCCCGATGACCGCGATCGACCCCTGACCGGTTTCACCGTCGGCGTCACCGCCGCGCGCCGGGCCGAGGAGTTCGCGGCCCTGCTGGAACGGCGCGGGGCCGCGGTGCTGCACGCGCCCGCGATCCGGATCATCCCGCTGGTCGACGACGAGGAACTGCGGCACGCCACCGAGTCCGTCGTCGCAGACCCGCCCGACATCGTCGTCGCCACCACCGGCATCGGGTTCCGCGGCTGGATCGAGGCCGCCGACGGCTGGGGACTGGCCGACGACCTGATCGACAAGCTCGCCGGCACCCGGCTGCTGGCCCGGGGCCCGAAGGTCACCGGGGCGATCCGGGCCGCCGGACTGCACGAGCAATGGTCGCCGCCGAGCGAGTCGTCGTCGGAACTCATCAGTGAACTACTCGACGAGGGGGTCGACGGCTTGCGGGTCGGCGTGCAGCTGCACGGGGCGACCACCGACTGGGAGCCGTTGCCCGACTTGTGCGAGGTGCTGCGGGAAGCCGGCGCGACGATCATCCCGATCCCGGTCTACCGCTGGGTTCCGCCGGACGATCCCACCCCGATGACGGCGATGATCGACGCCATCGTCGGCGGCGGTCTCGACGCCGTCACCTTCACCAGCGCGCCGGCGGTCGCTTCGATGCTCGGCCACGCGGACAAGCTGGGGGTGCTCGACGGGTTGCTGCACGCCCTGCGCGTCGCGGTTCCGGCGATGTGTGTCGGCAACGTCACCGCCGGTCCGTTGCACGCGCTCGACGTTCCGACGTTGCAGCCCAACCGTTTCCGGCTCGGCGCGCTGGCCCGGTTGGTCGCCGACGAGCTGCCCCGGCGGGCGCAGCGGCTTCGGGTGCGCGGACACCAGCTGAGCGTGCACGCGGCCGGCGCCGTGCTCGACGGACGGGCCCTCACGCTGTCGGCCTCAGGCCTGGCGCTGCTGAAGGCGCTGAACGCGGTCCCCGGACAGGTCGTCAGCCGGCAGCGCCTGCTCGAACAACTGCCCGGCGGCGGCACCGACACCCACGCGGTCGAGATGGCGGTGACCCGGCTGCGCGGCTCACTGGGCGATCCCAAGATGATCCAGACGGTGGTCAAACGCGGCTACCGGCTGGCCGTCGACCTGGAGCACGACGACGAGGACGACGGTGACCATGCCGCACACTGACTTCCAGCCGATCCTGGTCGCACACGGCACCCGCTCACCGCATGGCGTGAATACCGTTGCGCGGCTGGCCGATCTGGTCGCCGACCGCATCGGGCCCACCCGGGTCGCCTTCGTCGACGTGCTCGGCCCGTCGCCCACCGAGCTGCTGGGGCAGACCGAGCGGCCGGCGCTGATCGTCCCCGCCTTCCTGGCGTCGGGCTACCACGTCCGCACCGACATCCCCCGGCACGTCGAGGCCAGCGCGCACCGGCAGGTGACCGTCTGCGACAACCTGGGTCCCGATCCGGCGCTGGCCGCGGTCATGCACGACCGGCTGCGGGCGGCGGGCTGGCGGCCCGGTGATGCGGTGGTGCTCGCCGCGGCGGGATCGTCCGATCCGGTGGCGCTGACCGATATCGGCACGGCGGCAAGACAATTGGGTCGGCTCGTCGGCGACGAGGTGCCGGTCGGTTATGTGGCCACCGGCCGGCCGCGGGTGACCGACGTGGTCGCCGCGGTACGCCGGCGACGCCGTCGCCGCGTGTTCCTGGCCTCGTATCTGCTGGCGCCCGGCCTGTTCCACACCCGGCTGAGCCGGTGCGGCGCCGACGGGGTGGCCGCCCCGCTGGGCGCCGACAGCCGGATCGCCGACGTGATCGTCGATCGGATGCGGATGGCGGCGGCCCTCGCCGCACCGGTCCACGCACTGACAGCACCGTCATGAACCCGGCCGGCACCGTCGACTCGCTCTGTGCCTACTGCGGAGTGGGCTGCGGCCTGGTGTTGCACGTCGACACACCGTCCGGGTCGGCGCTGCCGGTGATCACCAAAACCACCGGCCGACAGAATCATCCGGCGAACTTCGGCCGGCTGTGCACCAAAGGATCGACCACCGCCGACCTGCTGGCCGCCCCGGGCCGGATGGCCAAGGCGTCGCTGCGCACCGAGCGGGCCGGCACCCGGGAGTCGGCCGCCCTCGACGAGGTGATCGCGCACACCGCCCGTCGTCTCCGGGACATCGCCGACGAGCACGGACCCGACTCGGTCGCCCTGTACGTCTCCGGCCAGATGTCGCTGGAGGCACAGTATCTGGCCACCAAGCTCGCCAAGGGCTTCCTGCGCACCGTGCACATCGAATCCAACTCACGGCTGTGCATGGCAAGCGCCGGAACGGGATACAAGCAGTCGCTGGGCGCGGACGGCCCACCCGGGTCGTATCAGGACTTCGACCACGCCGACCTGTTCCTCGTCGTCGGCTCCAACATGGCCGACTGCCATCCCGTCCTGTTCCTGCGGATGATGGAGCGGGTCAAGGCCGGCGCCAAACTCGTCGTCGTCGACCCCCGCCGGACCGCCACGGCCGCCAAGGCCGACTTGCACTTGCAGATCGCCCCGGGCACCGACCTGGCGTTCCTGAACGGTCTGTTGCATCTGCTCGTCGAGGCCGACGCGGTCGACCATCGCTTCATCGCCGAATACACCGAGGGTTTCGACGATCTGGTTCCCCTGTTGGCCGACTACCCGCCGGCCGAGGTGGAGCGGATCACCGGCATCGCCGAGGCCGACCTGCGCCGCACCGCTGAGTGGATCGCCGAGGCCGACGACTGGATGAGCTGCTGGACCATGGGACTCAACCAGAGCACCCACGGCACCTGGAACACCAACGCGCTGTGCAACCTGCACCTGGCCACCGGCGCGATCTGCCGCATCGGCAGCGGGCCGTTCTCGCTGACCGGCCAGCCCAACGCGATGGGCGGACGCGAGATGGGGTACATGGGACCCGGCCTGCCCGGGCAACGTACGGTCACCTCGGCCGCCGACCGTGAATTCACCGAGGCGGCTTGGGGTTTGCCGCCCGGCACGATTCGTCCCGATGTCGGCACCGGCACCATCGACATGTTCGAGCAGATGTCCGCGGGCCAGATCAAGGCCTGCTGGATCATCTGCACCAATCCCGTTGCCAGCGTGGCCAACCGGGCCACCGTCGTCGACGCCCTGCGAAGCTGCGACCTGGTCGTGGTCCAGGACGTGTTCGACGACAACGAGACACTGCGGTACGCCGACGCCGCGCTGCCGGCCGCGCTGTGGACCGAATCGGTTGGCGTGATGGTGAATTCCGAACGCAACCTCACCCTGCACCAACCGGCGACGGCGCCGCCCGGCGATGCGCTGCCGGACTGGGAGCTCATCGCGCGGGTCGCCATCGAGATGGGGTACGGCGACGCGTTCGCATACTCGTGCGCCGAAGAGGTTTTCGAGGAACTCAAGGGGTTCTGGAACCCGGCGACCGGGTGGGATCTGCGCGGCGCATCGTATGACCGGTTGCGCGGCACGCCGCTGCAGTGGCCCTGCCCGCCGGGCGATTCCGCCGACCGGCATCCGTTGCGCTACCTCAACGACGGCCGCAGTCAGACCAAGCTGATCCGCGCCGACGGATCCGAACCTGCCCTGGCGTTCCCGACGCCCAGCGGCCGCGCGGTGTTCCACGCCCGGCCCCACCTGCCGCCGCGCGAGATGCCCGACGGCGAGTTCCCGATGCTGCTCAACACCGGGCGACTGGCCCACCAATGGCACACGATGACCAAGACGGGGCGGGTCGACAAGCTGAACAAACTGAATCCGGAACCGTTCGTGGAGATCCATCCGGAGGACGCCGTCGCCCGCGGGATCACCGAGGGCGATTCGGTGCGCATCTCCTCGCGCCGCGGGCAGGCGACACTGCCGGCCGTGCTGACCGATCGGGTCCGGCCGGGCAACTGCTTTGCGCCCTTTCACTGGAACGACATGTTCGGCGCGGGCCTGGCGATCAACGCGGTCACCAACGATGCCGTCGACCCGGATTCGTGGCAGCCGGAACTCAAGGCCTGCGCGGTCGCGCTGACCCGGGTTGGCGCCGCTCCCCGTGCCTCGGACCTGGCCGGCGCCCTGGGACTTCCCGACCGGCCGGAACCGCCGGTGCTGGATTCCCTCGCCCGGCAGTACCTGCTCGGACTGATCACCGGACTGGACAGTCCCGGGGCCGCGCCCGGGGTGCCCGCCGTGCCCGCGGATGCGCCGCTGGACGCCGCAGCCCGGGCCTGGGTGAACGGCGTGCTGGCCGGCATGTTCTCACGGACCGTCGACGGGCCCGAAAACGCCTCGGCGCCAACGGATAACGCGACCGTGGAGGTGCTGTGGGCGTCGCAGACCGGCACCGTGGAGGACTTCGTCCCCGCCGTCACGGAGTCGCTTGGCAAGGCCGGAATCACCGTGCGGGCGCGCTCGCTGGATAGCGCCGGATTGCCGTCGCTGACCGGTGGCGGCACGGTGCTGATTGTCACCAGCACCACCGGCGACGGTGATCCACCCGACAACGCCGCCGGGCTGTGGCACCGGCTCAGCGCCCACGATGCACCCGCGCTCGACGGACTGGACTACGCGGTGCTCGCGTTCGGCGATCCGAGCTACGACGAGTTCTGCGGCTTCGGACGAAAGCTCGACGCCCGCCTGGCCGAACTCGGGGCTCGGCGCATCGCCGACCGCGTCGACTGCGAGCCGGACTACCGGCGTCCCGCGGACGGCTGGCTGGAAACGGTGTCGGCCGCCCTGTGCGACCGGGCGACGCCGGCTCCCGCGTCGTCCACTCCGACCGACGTCGGCTACGGCCGCAAGAATCCGCTCTTCACCAGGATCTCCCGCAACGTCCGGCTCGGCACACCGTCGTCCGGCAAGGACGTCCGCCAGATCGGCTTCGAACTGCTCTGCGGCACAATCGATTACGACGTCGGCGACGCGCTCGCGGTGCGGCCGCGCAACGACCCGCGCTATGTCGAGCACTTCCTGGAGCTGACCGGCTTGGACGGCGAACACGTTGTCGAGGTCGACGGCGACACGATCCCGCTGCGCCGCGCGCTGCACGAACACCTCGAGATCGCCAAGATCACCCCGAGCCTGCTCGAGTTCGTCGGCAACCGGCACCCGGCCGCCGACCTGGGCGCCCTGCTGCGACCGGAGAACCGCGCGGCGTTGGGCAGCTGGCTGTGGGGCCGGCAACCACTGGACCTACTCGACGACTATCCGGTTTCGGCGTCTGTTTCGGACTGGCTGTCGCTACTCAAACCGATTGCGGCTCGGCAGTATTCGATCTCGTCGAGCCCCAAAGTCGACCCGCGTGAGGTGCAGGTGACGGTGTCGGCCCTGCGGTACAGCCGGAACGGCGCCGACCGCCGCGGGGTGTGCTCGACATACCTGGCCGATCGGGCCGGGGATGCGCCCGTCGGAATCTGGGTGCAGCGCTCGGCCCATTTCAAACCGCCCAACAATCCCGACGTCCCGATGATCATGATCGGGCCCGGCACCGGCATCGCCCCCTTCCGCGGATTCCTGCACGAACGCCGGGCACTAGGCCACACCGGCAGGAACTGGCTGTTCTTCGGTGAGCGGCACGCGGCGAGCGACTTCTACTACCGGGAGGAGATCGAGGGCTTCCACGCCGACGGACTTCTCACCGAACTGGACCTGGCGTTTTCCCGCGACCAGGACGCCAAGGTGTACGTCCAGCACCGGATGCTGGAAAAGGGACCACAGCTGTGGGCGTGGCTCAACGAAGGCGCCCACGTCTACGTGTGCGGTGACAAACAACGGATGGCCAGGGACGTCGACGCGGCGCTGACCCGGATCGTCGCCCAACACGGCAGGCTCGCCGGCCCGAGCGCCGAGGCCTACGTCAAAGCCCTTGCCGCGGAACGGCGTTACGTCCGAGACGTGTACTGAGCTTTCAGGAGGCGTTGTCGGCGCCCGGTTCCGTGCCGTAGCGGCCCGGATTGAACAGCGAGGCCAGCGCGCCGATCAGCATCATCACCGCCGCCGCGCCGAACACCACGGTCAGCCCGGAATGGAACGGTTCGGTGATCAGTTCGGGGAAGAAGGTCTGACCGGTCAGCACGTCGGCGTTGACGCCGGGCATGTGCAGCGCGCCGGACGGAGCCAGCAGTTCGGCGATCGGGTTGTAGCCCAGGAACGCCGCGAACAGGCTGCCGACCGGCGGCAGGTTGGCGATGTCATGGGCCACATTGGCCGGAATCCCTTGGGCCGTAAGCCCGTTGCTCATCGCGGTGGGCAGCGTGTGGGCCAGGCCGACGATCATCAGCGAGAAGAAGATACCGATCGAAAGCGAGTTGCCGCCGTTGAAGAACGTCGAGCGCACGCCGGACGCCGCGCCGCGCTGCTCGGCCGGCACGCTCGACATGATCGCCGCCGTGTTGGGGGCGGTGAAGATGCCGCCGCCGAGTCCGTTGAGGAACACCAGCACGGCGAAGATCCAGTAGTCGAAGTTCACCGGAATCATCAGCAGCGCAATGAACGTCGCCGCCATCAGCAGCATCCCGCCGACCGTGAACGGGCGGGCGCCGTACTTGTCGGACAACGAGCCGGCGATCGGACCGGCCACCAGGAAGCCGACCGTGGCGGGCAACAGGTAGATGCCGGCCCACAAAGGGGTCGATTCGAAGCTGTAGCCGTGCAGCGGCAGCCAGATGCCCTGCAGCCAGATGATCAGCATGAACTGCAGGCCGCCGCGACCCATGGACGACATCAGCCCGGCCAGGTTGCCCATGCCGAACGACTTCGACTTGAACAGCCGGATGTCGACCATCGGCTGGGCCACCCGCAGCTCGACGAAGCAGAACACCACCAGTAGCAGGAGACCCCCGGCGATCGCGCCGAGCACCGTGGGATTGGTCCAGCCGGTGCTGTGGCCGCCGTAGGGCTGGATGCCGTAGGTGATGCCGACCAGCAGGATGGTCAGACCGAGCCCGAACGTCAGCGTGCCCGCCCAGTCCAGCTTGCCCGGCGACCTGGTGCCCAGTTCCTTCAGCGAGCGCAGGCTCCAGATGCTGCCGATGATCCCGATGGGCACGCCCACCCAGAAGATGGCCTTCCAGTGCCACTCGGACAGCAGACCGCCGATCAGCAGGCCCAGGAAGGACCCGGCGACCGCGACCACCATGTTGACCCCGAGCGCCATGCCGCGCTGATTGGCCGGGAACGCGTCGGTCAGGATCGCCGAGGACGAGGCCATCAGCATCGCCCCGCCCACGCCCTGGACCACCCGCCAGGCGATCAGCCAGACCGCCCCGCCGCCGAGGTGGAACGGGTCGAACGACAACGCGATCGCGGCGAAGGTGAACACCAGGAAGCCCAGGTTGTAGATGCGCACGCGGCCGACCATGTCGCCGAGGCGGCCGAAGGGCACCACCAGCACCGCGGTGACGACGAGATATCCCATCAGCATCCACAGCAGGTAGCTGACATTGGCGGGTGCCAGTGGGTTCAGCCCGATACCGCGGAAGATGGCCGGCAGTGAGATCAGCACGATCGAGGCGTTGATGCTAGCCATCAGGATGCCCAGGGTGGTGTTGGACAGGGCGACCCACTTGTAGTGCGGGTGGTCGTGGTCCATGCGCACCCGGCGGCGAGCCGTCGCGGCCTCGGCGTCTTCGGCGCCCCCAGCGCCCTCGGCTCGTTCGATCTCAGTCGTCATTCGTCATCCAGTCAGCGTTTCGCGGCAAGAAACTTATGTTAGCTATACAAATCAGCATCAGGCAATTCGCATTCCCCGCGACTCTTCACTCTGCTCAGCGGTGCCTGCGAAGTCCACTCGCACGATGTCGCACCACGCGCTGAACAGATCGGGTGGGTTAGGTTGGACAAGGTAAGCCACGGGAGCGCGCGCCGAGCGTGCTGAGAGGACGGCTGGGGCCGTCGACCGTATGAACCTGTCCGGGTAATGCCGGCGTAGGGAGTGAGCGATGAGTATTTCCGTTGGACCGATCTCCGGCAGCACCAAGGTGTACCGGGACGGCGTCCCGTTCCGGCGGGTGCAACTGAGCAACGGCGAGCACCTCGACCTGTACGACACATCCGGGCCCTACACCGACCCGCACGCGACCATCGACCTCGACGCGGGCCTGCCGCGACGGACGAGCACCCACAACCGGGGCACCCAGTTGCAGCGCGCCCGCGCCGGCGAGGTCACCGCGGAGATGGCATTCATCGCCGAACGCGAAGGCGTGTCGACCGAACTGGTGCGCTCGGAAGTCGCCCGGGGCCGCGCGGTGATCCCGGCCAACCACAACCATCCCGAGGCCGAACCGATGATCATCGGCAAGGCCTTCGCGGTGAAAGTCAATGCCAACATCGGCAATTCGGCCGTCACCTCGTCCATTGACGAGGAGGTCGACAAGATGGTCTGGGCCACCCGGTGGGGCGCCGACACCATCATGGACCTCTCCACCGGCCGCGACATCCACCGGACGCGCGAGTGGATTCTGCGCAACTCCCCCGTGCCGGTCGGGACCGTGCCGATCTACCAGGCCATGGAGCAGGTGGGCGGCGATCCGACCGCGCTGACGTGGGAGGTCTACCGCGACACCGTGATCGAGCAGTGCGAGCAGGGTGTCGACTACATGACCGT